>NPIE01017320.1_pt1 | contig 12731 bp, 17 predicted proteins | sample 8637661 | NCBI WGS metagenome assembly NPIE01 (sample SAMN07420842, study PRJNA396082) | bioreactor metagenome | isolation source: sample BA12 brine-fed electro-methanogenic bioreactor BA | place: Japan: Kochi | collected 2016-12-09 | reverse complement strand
CAGGATGAAATGTATTCTGCTGGTCGCTGGTTGCTGGTTTCTGGTCACTGGTTGCTAGTTGCTGGTTGCTAGTTGCTGGTATCTGGAATCCGGTATCCGGTATCTGGTATCTGGTAACCTGCAGCCAGCAGCCAGCAGCCAGCAGCCAGCAACCAAAAATAACCCTTGCAAACAAATAAGGATTTCCTGCATCAGAAAAAGCGTTTATCTTTGCAGCACATCACCGAGAAGTTGGATATATGACGCAGAAAAAGCCAGACAAGGTATACATCAACCGCTTAGCCAAGTTTCTCCCCAACGAAGCGGTTAGCAATGAGGAAATGGAGGATTACCTCGGGAAGGTCGACGGAAAGTCTTCCAGGGCAAAGCCTATCATTCTGAAGAATAACCAGATCAAAACCCGCTACTACGCCCTCGACAAGGATGGGAATTCGACCCACAGCAATGCCGAGCTTACCGTAGAAGCGATCCGGCACTTGCTGGACGATGGCTTTACCGCCAACGATATCGAGTTGCTGACCTGCGGAACCACTTCCCCCGACCAGATGCTCCCATCCCATGCTTCCATGGTGCACGGGCTGCTCATGGACAAACCCGTTGAGATCTCTTCCTTCGCCGGATCCTGCTGCTCGGGTATGCACGCCATGCGCTATGCCTACCTTTCCATTCTCAGCGGAGAAAGGAACAATGCCGTTTGCACCGGTTCAGAGAAACTCTCGACCTGGATGCACGCCAAAAACTACCGTCATGAACCCGGCAATGTTGAACGCCTGAAAAAAGCACCCATCGTTGCCTTTGAAAAAGATTTCCTGCGCTGGATGCTTTCCGATGGCGCAGGAGCGGCCCTGCTTTCCCCCGAACCCAACAGCGAAGGCCTTTCGCTCAGGATCAACTGGATCGAAAGTGCTTCTTTTGCCCATATACTGGATACCTGCATGTACGCCGGGGGCGAAAAACAAGCCGACGGAAGCCTGAAAGGCTGGAAAGATTTTCCCAATGAAGAAGTGATCGAAAAAACCCTCTTCACCCTCAGGCAGGATGTGGACCTCCTGGGCAAGAACATTGTCCCCGTGGGGAATACTTTTTTCCTCGATATCGCCAGGCGCAGGGGCCTCGATATGAAAGATGTTGACTGGTTCCTGCCGCATCTTTCCTCTGAGTTTTTCAGGAAAAAAATAGAAGAGGAACTTATCCGGACAAACATCCCCATCCCTCCCGAAAAATGGTTTACCAACCTCACGAAACTGGGAAATGTGGGCGCCGCTTCCATCTATTTCATGCTGGAAGAGCTCTTTAATTCCGATAAACTCAGCAAGGGCGACAACATCCTCTGTATGGTGCCCGAAAGTGCCCGCTTTTCCTATGTGTATGTCTGGCTGACGGTGGTTTAGGCCCGGCAAACCCATGAAACATACCATATTGCAGGGCTGAAACAGGCCGTTTTCAGTACAACTTCCTATCTTTGCCCTGAACAGTGCAGCCGATATGTTAGCAGATAAAGATAAAGTATTGCAATTGATCCCACAGCGCCCGCCCATGGTGATGGTGGATTGCCTGCTGGATCATGATGAGCAGAAAACGAGCACTTCCTTTCTGGTAAACCGGGAAAACATTTTCGTGGAGATAGGTGTTTTCAGTGAGTCGGGGCTGATCGAGAACATGGCCCAGACCGCCGCCCTGCGAACGGGCTGGTCAGGCATGATGCAAGCCGGAGAAAAAGCTGCCTTCACCCCCAAAGTAGGAGTGATCGGGGCCGTGAAGAACTTTATCCTTCACCAAAAGCCTCCTGCAGGCAGCACCCTCAGGACCGAAGTGGAGGTAATCACCGAACTTGGCAATGCCACCCTGGTGAAGGCCCGGGTGAGCAGTGAAAACCATGCACTGGCCGAATGTGAATTAACCATATTTTTGCAGGATTAATTTTTTGAACCTTGAAAAAGAAGGATGTACCCCAGGATAACGAAGGCATGCTGCAGGATAAGTTCCGGGAGATGTGCTATGCGGTCGATAAGGACGGCAAATACGTTACTGTGCTCAGTACAGGATGGTCGCCCAAAAATGCGGCCATGAAGCAGGCCTGGGAAGAGATCTATCTGAAAGCCGATAAGGCCCGGCAGGATATCCTCGACGGGAAAAAAAGCATCCTGGCCTTCCACATGGAAATGAAGATCATGAACATTAAGCTGCTTTCCCTGTACACGGGCATCCCGCGCCGGAAGATCAGGAAACACCTGAAACCGGATCATTTTGCAAAACTGGACGGGGAAACCCTCGAACGTTATGCAGACGCCTTTGGCATTAGCGTGGCGGAAATGACCGACCACAGCAAACTGGAACGACCAAATGAGCAAAACAAACACTGACATACACATCCCTTTCACCCACTACCAGGCTGCCCATTGCGAGAACGGGGTCACTTCCAGCCTGCTGAAATTCCATGGCATTAAGCTCAGCGAAGCCATGGTGTTCGGGCTGGGATCGGGCATCTTCTTTTCGTACATGCCCTTTTACAAGCTCAACGGACTCCCGGTGATCTCCTTCCGCCCTTACCCGGGCATGATCTTCAACCGTGTGACCCGGCGCCTGGGCATCGGTATTAAACGATATAAATTCCCCAGGGATCCCGACAGGGCCATGGCCACCCTCGACGAAACCATCGCCAAAGGCATCCCCACCGGCTGCCTGGTCGGGGTGTTCCACCTTTCGTATTTCCCCGATCCCTATCGCTTCCACTTTAATGCCCATAACCTTATTGTGTACGGGCGCGAAGGCGATGAATACCTCATCAGCGACCCGGTAATGGAGGAAAGCGTGCGCCTGCCGGCTTCGGAACTGCGCAAAGTTCGTTTCGCCCGCGGCACCTACCCGCCCAAAGGGCGCATGTATTATATGGAAAACATCCCGGAAGATTACGATCTTCCGGCAGCCATAGAAACCAGCATCCTCAAAACCAGCAAGCAGATGCTCACCATCCCCATTCCCCTGTTCGGGGTGAAGGGCATCAGCTATATGGCACGGCGCATGAAAAAGTGGCCGAAAAAACTGGGCGATCGCAAGGCCTCCCTCTACCTGGGCCAGGTGGTGCGCATGCTGGAAGAGATCGGCACCGGAGGGGCCGGATTCCGCTTTATCTATGCCGCCTTTCTGCAGGAAGCCGCGGAAAAACTGGATAAGGAATGGCTGAACGAATGTTCGGCGGAGATGACCGCAGCAGGCGACCGCTGGCGGGAATTTGCCCTCATTGCCGGGCGTATATTCAAAGGCCGGAGCGGGAAGGAAGAATCCTACCAGGCCGCCGCCGAGATCCTGCTCGACATCGCCGACAGGGAAGAAAAGATATTCCGTAAACTGAGTAAGATCAAGCAAGACTGATGGACCACCCGGCCATAAAGATCGATCGCATTAGCAAGACCTATAAAGGCAGTATCGTGCCCGCGGTTCAGGATATCAGCCTGGAGATCCCGAAAAACAGCCGATTCGGACTGCTGGGGCCGAACGGGGCCGGGAAAACCACGACCATCAGCATTCTCTGCGGCCTGCTCAGCTACGACAGCGGCGAGATCGTGATCGATGGCATGCGCCTGGAGAAAAAATACTCCCACATCCGGCAAATGATCGGCCTGGTGCCCCAGGATATCGCCCTGTACGAAACCCTCTCGGCCCGCGAAAACCTCCGCTTCATCGCCGAAATGTACGGGCTCAAAGGAAAGGAAATGCGAAACCGTATCGAAGAATGCCTCGAAATGGTGGGACTGGAAAAGAACGGCCATAAACAGATCCGGCGCTATTCTGGCGGTATGAAACGCAGGGTGAACCTCATTGCCGGACTGCTGCACCGCCCGAAGATCCTCATCCTCGACGAACCTACCACGGGCGTGGATGTGCAGTCGAGAAGCATGATCCTGGAATTCCTGCATGAACTCAGCCGGAGCGGGACCACCATTATCTACACCTCCCACTACCTGGAAGAAGCCCAGAACCTCTGCGATACCGTAGCCATCATCGACCAGGGAAAAGTGATCATACAGGGCAATACACAAGCGATCATCGAAAGTAAAAAAGAATATACCGACCTGGAAAGTGTTTTCCTCGAACTGACCGGACGTAAACTCAGGGACTGATATGCGCAAAGTATGGACATCGGTGGTAAAAGAAGCGATCCTGCTGTTCAGGGATCTGGGCGGACTGGCCCTGATCTTTATCATGCCCATGGCCCTGGTGTTCGTGATGGCGCTGATCCAGGACAGCACCTTCCGCAAAATGGACGAAACCCGGCTGTCGGTGCTTTTCATCAACGAAGACCGCGACACCGTAGGGCTGGCCATTGAGGAAGGCCTGAAGCAAAGCGAAATGATCAGGCTTGAAACCACCTGGAAAGGCAAAGCCCTCGACCGGGAGCTACTTATAAAACTGGTGAGCGACGGAAAATACCAGATCGGCATCGTGGTGCCCGGCGGACTCACGGAGATCATTGAAGAAAAGGCCGATTACCTTGTCGAAAAAAGCCTGGAAGAAGAAGGCGATCCCGTTCCGGAACCGGTACTCGACACTTCCCGGGTATTGCTTTTTTTCGATCCCGTGATCAAGCATTCCTTCCGGGAAACCACACGCACAGCCCTGTCGAAACTCACTTACGGCATCGAAGCCCGCATGATCTTCGACCGCTTCACCGAGCGGATATCCGTGATGCTCGACACCCCCATGGAACTGGCCTACGATCCCAGCGGCATCATCCTCCTGGAAGAAGAAAACGTGGTGAACCGCCACACCGAGGTCATCCCCAATTCGGTGCAGCATAATGTGCCCGCCTGGGCCGTATTTGCCATGTTCTTCATCCTCATTCCCCTGTCGGGAAATATCATCCGCGAACGCAAGAGCGGAAGCATGCTGCGCATTCGCCTCATGCCCGGGTCTTACTGGGTAACCATCATAGCCAAAATCCTGGTTTTCCTGCTCATCAGCATCATACAATTCCTGCTCATGCTGGCCGTAGGCAAGTTTTTACTGCCCCTTTTCGGGCTTCCCCTGCTGGTGATCGGAAGCAATATCGGCGCCCTGAGTGTGATGATCCTCACCACCGGACTGGCAGCTACTTCCTATGGCCTGGCCCTGGGAGCCATTGCCGAAACCCCGGAGCAAGCCGCTGTTTTCGGTTCCGTTTCCGTGATCATCCTGGCCGCCCTGGGCGGGATCTGGGTCCCGGTTTTCGTGATGCCCGCCATGATGCAGCATATCAGCGTGATCTCGCCCCTCAACTGGGGACTGGAAGGCTTTTATACCATCTTCCTCCGCGGGGGCGGGATGGCCGATGTTCTCCCCTATGCCGGGCTCCTCACAGCCTTTGCCCTGCTTTCCATGCTTGTTGCCTTTTATTTCTTTTCCCGGAAAAAGAACTAGCTTCAATCTCCCTCCAGCCAGAGACATCCATAGCCGATTTTTTCCTAAATTAGCCGCGTTCTATGAAGGTTTACGCAGGTGCCGAAAATATCATCAGTTCCCTGGGATTCGATCCCGGAGAGAACATCGGTCATATCCTTGCCGGAGACAGTGGAATAGCCATCGACCGGAGCNNGGAGCGGGACGTATTCACCCGGGCCCATGGCTTTGTCTAGGGTCGATCATGAACACGCAGACAGGCTCTTTGACGAGATCTGCCCGGCCAGCAAAGGACCTTTTACTTCCCTGGAGAAGCTGTTCATCCTCTCCATCACAAATTCGCTGCGGCAAAGCCATATCGACATCAGCTCCGCTGATACCGGGATCATCTTCAGTTCCACCAAGGGCAATATTGACCTCCTCCAGCCCGAAAAAGAAAAGAAATTCGGCAGGGAACGCATATACCTGCATCAAATGGCAGAGGTCATCAGCCGTTGTTTCGGGAACCCCAACACCCCCATCGTGGTTTCCAATGCCTGTGTTTCCGGGGTGCTGGCCCTGGTCTATGCCGAACGCCTGATCAGGGCCGGTAAATACAAGAACGTGGTGGTGAGCGGGGGCGACCTGATGTCGGAATTCATCGTATCCGGATTTCAATCGTTCCAGTCGCTGAGCAGCAAGGCCTGCAAACCCTTCGATAAGGAACGCGACGGGCTGAACATCGGGGAAGGCTGCGGGACCCTGATCCTTTCTTCGGAACAGCAGGCTTTCGACGGAGAGGCCATTGTCGTTCTCGGCGGGGCCGGAAGCAATGACGCCAACCATATTTCGGGGCCATCGCGCACGGGTGAAGGGCTGTACCAGGCCATCCGGCAAACCATGAAACTTTCCGGACTGAAAGCAGGGGAACTCGACAGCATTTCCGCCCACGGCACGGCCACCAATTATAACGACGAGATGGAGGCCAGGGCCTTCAGCCGCTGCGGCATGGAAACCATTCCCCTGAACAGCTACAAAGGCTATATCGGGCATACCCTGGGCGCGGCAGGTGTGATCGAATCGGCCCTCAGCCTGCAGTCGATGAAAAGAAATATGCTTTTCCGCTCCGCGGGATACACCACCCATGGCGTGAGCACGGAACAGAACATCATCCGTGAACACGAAGAAAAAGAAATTACAAACTGCCTGAAAACCGGTTCCGGCTTCGGCGGAAGCAATGCCGCTATCCTCTTTCAAAAAATATGAACATGCCCCTGGAGATAAAAAAATATTGTTCTATCGCCCGCAAGCGGGTCAGCGTGAACGGCGAAGTGGCCTTCCGCTGGGACGGGGAGGAAGCCTATGGCAAATTTATCCGGGGGGTGTACCGGCATTTCCAGACCGGCTACGCCAAATTCTTCAAGATGGATCCCCTGAGCAAGCTTGGCTTTATGTCGGTGGAAGTGCTGCTCCACGGAGAAGAGATCGTGACCCCCGTAGAAAAGAGCGGGATCATCCTGAGCAACGGAAGCTCTTCCCTGCAGGTTGACGAAACCCATTTCGACAGCATCCGCGATCGCGAAAACTATTTCCCCAGCCCCTCGAATTTCGTTTATACCCTGCCCAACATCATGGCCGGTGAAGCCGCCATACGCCATGGCTTCCGGGGAGAGAACAGCGTACTGATCAGCAAAGCATTCGATGCGGAACTAATCCACAGCATCGGCAGCCTGGCTTTTGCCACGGATTCGGTGCAGTTTCTCGTGTGCGGATGGGTGGAACAATACGGCAACAATTACGAATCACTGTTGTTCCTTATTGAAGAAGCAGGTTCAGGCAAGGATAGTTCCAAGGAAGGTATTATCTTTGAGCCTTCAAAACTCACCGATTTATACAAACAAGAGATCGAATGGAAGAATTAATTCAAAAACTGAAAGAAGAGATCATCGAGGTGCTCAACCTGGAAGAGATGGAACCGGAAGATATCGAAACCGATGCACCCCTCTTTGGCGAAGGACTGGGCCTCGACTCCATTGATGCCCTGGAACTGATCGTTCTCCTGGAAAAGAACTACGGGATCAAGATCGAAGACCCCAAAGACGGTCGCAAGATCTTTTTCTCGGTAAGGACCATGGCCGAATACATCACCGAACACCAGAAATAACTGCATGGGCAGGATCGTGGTTACCGGCATGGGGATGATCACCGCCATTGGCAACAATGTAGCGGAAAACCTTGATGCCCTCATCAGCGGCAAACACGGCATTGGTGCCATACAACATCTGGAAACCAGCCTGAAAGGAGAATTGCCCGTGGGCGAGATCCCGTTCAGCAATGACGAACTGGCCGCCATGGCCGGTGTTCCCGACCCGGAATATTATACCCGCACCGCCCTGCTCGGGCTGATCGCCGCCAAACAGGCTTTCGACGAAGGCATCGGCGATCATGGCGATCCGGATCCCCTGCGTACGGCCCTGGTCTCCTCCACCACCGTGGGCGGCATGGACAAGACCGAACGTTTTTACCTCGATTATATCGACAACGACCGCTTTTCGCGCTTCGTGCATACCCACAACTGTGCCGACAGTACCATGAAGATCGCTTCGCAGCTTGGCCTGAGGCATTTCAATACCACCATCAGCACGGCTTGTTCGTCGTCCCTGAACGCCATCATGTTCGGGGCACGCCTGATCAGGCACGGGTTGGCCGACCGGGTGGTGGCCGGCGGGGCCGATGCACTCTCGAAATTCACCCTGAACGGTTTTAACACCCTCATGATCCTCGACAAAGGACATTGCCGCCCCCTGGATGCCAGCCGCACCGGGCTCAACCTGGGCGAAGGAGCCGCCTATGTGGTGCTGGAAAAGGAAGAAAGCGCAAAAGAACAAAACAAGGACATCCTGGGCGTGATCACGGGCTATGCCAACGCCAACGATGCCTTTCACCAAACGGCCAGCTCGCCCGAAGGCTACGGGCCCTACCTTTCGATGAAAGAAGCCATGGACATGAGCGGCCTCGATACCGGGGAGATCAGCTACATTAACGCCCATGGTACCGGCACCGACAATAACGACCTCACCGAGGGACTGGCCATCGAGCGCATCTTCGGCAAGAATATCCCGCCGGTGAGCTCCACCAAACCCTATACCGGGCATACCCTGGCTGCCGCGGGCGCCTTAGAAACCATCTACTCCCTGCTGGCCATACAGGAAGGGATCATTTTTCCCAACCTGAACTTTAAGGAACGCATACCCGAACTCAGTTTCACCCCGGTAACGAAACTCACGGAGGCGGAACTGCAGCATGTGGTCACCAATTCATTCGGCTTTGGCGGGAACGACTCCACGCTGATTTTGTCGAAGTATAAATAAGCAGCAAGAACTAAAGGAAGATGAACGCATACATCAGGGGCACAGGAAATATTTCACCGCAGCAAAGCTGGGATACGGCTGCTTTCCCGGGGGAGATGGTGATCTATGAGGGCAACCGCCTGAAATGCATTGAACCCGGCTATAAGGAGTTTATCAAGCCTATACAGATGCGCCGCATGAGCCGCACCCTGAAGATGGGCGTGGCCGCCGCCGGGAAATGCCTGCGCGATGCCGGGGTTGAAGTGCCGGATGCCATTATTGCCGGCACCGGACTCGGGATGATGCAGGACACCGAAAAGTTCCTTACCTCCATCCTCGACAATAACGAGAAATTCCTCACGCCCACCTCTTTCATACAATCGACCCACAATACCGTGGGAGCGCATATCGCCGTAATGCTGAAATGCAACCGCTACAACTACACCTATGTAAACGAGAACCTCTCTTTCGAGGGAGCCCTGCTCGACAGCCTTATGCGCATTGCGGAAGATCCGAAGGAGAAGATCCTCCTGGCCGGCATCGATGAGCTTACGGATGCCTACTTCACCATTACCGAAAATGCCGGTTTCTGGAAAAAAGACATCAAAGACAACAGCCGGATGCTGCAAAACAACAGCCCCGGCACCCTGGGCGGCGAAGGTTCCGCATTTTTCCTGGTGAGCGGGGAAGAACATCGCGATAACTATGCACGCTTCAGGGGGGTGGATACCTTTTACCAGCCCGAAAATACGGATGAGGTCCGTGAGTTCATTCGTTCCTTCCTCCACAATAACGAACTGGAAATGAAGGATATCGACCTGCTGATTACCGGCATGAACGGCAATGCGGAGAGCGACGGCATTTACCACGAAACCCTGCCCTGCATGTTCAATGGCGTTCCGCAGGCCGTGTACAAGCATCTTTGCGGAGAATACTACACCTCCACGGCCTTTGCTTCCTGGCTGGCAGCCATGATCCTGAAAACACAACAATGCCCGGCCTACATCATGACCGAAGGGCAAAAGGCCCCGGAGAAAACCCGGAACATCCTCATCTATAACCAGAACCACAATACCAACCATTCATTAATCCTACTTTCGGCATGTTAGTAACCATCATCCTGGCCTTGCTGGGCCTGGGAGTGATCGCTTTCCTGGCCCGGGCTTCCTGGAATATCTGCTCAGGGGTGTATATCCGTGCCCATTGCCGCGGGGCGGATGGCAAAAAACAACTGGCGCTCAGCTTCGACGACGGCCCCCATGCCGAATATACCCCGGCGGTACTGGAGGTTCTGAAAAAGCATACGATCAAAGCTGCCTTTTTCGTGATCGGGGAAAACATTACCGGGAAGGAAGGCCTGCTGAAACAGATGGTAGCCGAAGGCCATGTGATCGGGAACCATTCTTTTGTGCACGATAGTCATTTCCCTTTCCGGAGCAGCCGCTATGTAAAGGAAGACCTGCAAAGGAATGCTGCCCTGATCAAAGAAATTACGGACAGGGATTGCCGCCTTTTCAGGCCGCCTTTCGGCGTAACCAATCCCAATATCGCACGGGCGGCACGATCATTGGATTATGCAGTGGTGGGCTGGAGCATCCGCTCCCTCGACGGGGTGCCGAAAAACAGCGAAAAAACAATAAAGCGGGTACTGAAGCGTCTTAAACCCGGGAGGCTGATCCTTTTCCACGACAACCACGCCGGCATTGCGGCAATCCTGGAGAAGGTGATCACCGAAGCCCGTTCAGAGGGATACGAATTTGTATCTCCCGACAAACTACTGAATATCAAAGCATACCGATGAAATCACCGTTCAAAATAATGATCCTGGCTTTGCTGTCGTGGTGGACAGGAGCAGCATTTATTTCCGCCCCCGGCGAAGGAAGCCTGGGCATCAGTATTACCAACATCCACCCCGTGGAAGGGGAACTTTATGTAGCCCTGTACGATTGTGAAGAGGATTATATGAAGGTGGAAGAAAGCTCTTTTCGCAGCATGGTGAAGGTAGAAGGCCCCGAGCAGGAGGTCGTGTTCAGGGAAGTGCCCGAAGGCGAATATGCCGTGGCCGTATTCCAGGACCTGAACGGCAACGGGAAGCTCGACACCCGCAAAATGGGGATTCCGAAAGAACCTTTCGGCTTTTCGAACAATGCCCGCGGAAAAACGGGACCACCCAAATACAAAAAGGCCAGTTTCCGCTTCAGCGGCGACATGCAGATCAGCATCCGTATGGTCAACGATAAAAAAAAGGATAAGGAATGAGGAAGATCAGTTTAGTCGCCGGAATGCTTTTGCTTTGTACCTGGGGGATTGCGCAGCAGGATTACGCCCCCATGAAAGATGTGGATGGCTTCCGGAAAAATATGGCAGAAGCTTCGGCGGGCACCGAGAGCATACAAAGTGATTTTGTGCAGCTCAAGCACCTGAGCTTCCTCGAAGAAGATGTGGAAAGCAAGGGAATGTTTTACTTCCGCAGGGAAAATCAGCTCCGCTGGGAATACAGCGAGCCCTTTTTCTACCTCATCCTGTTCAACAACGACAGCGTGATGATACAGGATGCGAACAAGACCAATATATACGATGCGGCCTCGGGGAGGATGTTCAGGGAGATCAACCGCATTATGCTTAGCCTGGTAAACGGCAGCATACTGGAGAGCGGCGATTTTGAATTCGAATACTTCGAGAATGAGAGCGCTGTGAAACTGGTGCTCACCCCCCTGGATGAGAACATGCAGGATTTCCTGTCGGAGATCGAGCTCTTCATCAACCCTGACAATTACACCGCCGACGAACTGAACATGATCGAGCGTTCCGGGGATTTCACCCGCATACGCTTTATCGATAAAAAACTGAATGAGGATATTCCGGAACATATCTTTGATCTTCGCTAGCCTGTTTTTGCTGCAGGGCTGCTATATGTCGCAGTTCGGCAAGGGCGGCAGGCTGGATATGAGCCAAGGCGGCTATGAGGAGCTCATGCCCTTTTCGGAAGGTTTCGAAAAAGCCCTGTACCGGAGCAGTCTTTCGGTAAACGGCCACGATTTCGCGGGGCTGATGATGATCAAATCCGTGGGAGAAGGGCATTATAAAATAGCCTTTTTCAGCGAGCTCGGACTGAATTTCTTTGATCTCGAATTGCGGCGGATCAGCGGAAAGAACAAGCTGAACCTTTACACGCATCATATTTACGAGCCCCTCGACAAAAACATTTTGCTGAATAAATTCGAGAAATATTTCAGCATGCTGCTGGGGCCGGGGCCTTCGAAAGGAGAGAACAGGACCTATTTGAAAAAGGACGAGGCCCTGGTGATGGTGCTCACCGATGCCTATACCGGAAAGGACGGCTACCTGAGCCCGAACCTGATCGAGCCCTATTCACGTATCGTGAACATGGGCGGTATTTTCAGGCGGGAGAAGATCAGCATGGAGATCTCCGCGGAGCGGAAGAACCATTGTCCGCAGCACATCCGCATTGAGCAGCCCGGCTTCAGGCTGAACATGGAGATGGAGCAGGTAGATGGACTTTGAGTTCCGAGTGCCGAGTGCCGATTTGAAGTTTAGAATTTAGAAACCAGGATTTAATCATTAATAGCTTATAAATGACCCAGCTGTATCACATCAGTAACATCCGCCGGTTGGAGGATCAGTTTTCGGCCGGTATTCGTTTTGATGCAACGCATCCGGTTTTTGAGGGGCATTTCCCTGGGCAGCCCATTGTTCCCGGGGTGTGCCTGGTCGCGATCGTTAAGGAGGTGGTGGAGCAGGTATTGGAAACCAATGTTGAGTTGCAGCACGGCCACAGCATCAAATTCCTCAAGGTGATCGACCCGCGCGAGCATGCCGAAGTGGAGATCAGCGCCAGGGGAAAACACAGCGACGAAGGAGCATTTATCGTCAATGCCGGCATCTCTGCCGGGGAAAGCGTATTTTTCAAATTCAGGGGAACCTTTTTATGATTATGGATTATGGGTTATGGATTATGGATGGAAGGGTTGAGGGTTGAGGGTTGAGTGTTGAGTTAGTTTATAG
>NPIE01006037.1_pt1 | contig 12732 bp, 3 predicted proteins | sample 8637661 | NCBI WGS metagenome assembly NPIE01 (sample SAMN07420842, study PRJNA396082) | bioreactor metagenome | isolation source: sample BA12 brine-fed electro-methanogenic bioreactor BA | place: Japan: Kochi | collected 2016-12-09 | reverse complement strand
TTTCCTCGCGATGCGCCCCCTTCCTGGGTCCGGGAAGGGGGCGCTTGCTTTAACCGGAGCCCGGACCTCTCGGCACCGTCCCGCCCGCCCAAAAGCGGACGCCTCGGCGAGGCGTCCCTACCTGAAGCCTACCTGCGGTTCACATAGTTTACTTTCTTGGAACGGCCTACCCCCCTAGCAAAAAGCGCCCCGAAGGGCGCCTGAAGAGCGGGTAAAGGGACTCGAACCCTTGACATCTTGCTTGGGAAGCAAGCGTTCTACCACTGAACTATACCCGCAACACCGGGATTTTACCACAGGACGGAGAAAGCGCAAGCGCATCCCACCCCCGTCTCGGCGGGGGCGGCGCGTGACAATCCGTGAAAAGCGCATATCATAAAAAGAGCAGGGACGAAGCCGTCGGAACTGAAAGCGTGGAACTTTCCAACCTGGACAAGTCTTGTTCTTGCCTCGAAAGATAGAGTAGCTTATAATACTCCTTTAGGTGATGCTCACGGCGGCGTTGGCCGTTGCCTCCAGCGTGGGCTACCCGGGCACAAGGTCTACACTGACCTTCATTTCACAATATTGTTCTCTACACTGCTAAGAAAGGGGGTGATGCCCATCACGTAGATTCGTTGCCCGTAGATGTTAATCCATCTATTGCTTGCAAGCATTCCCTTTCAACATCTCTTCAAGGAGTAAGACATGCGAACCAAATGGTTAAACGTTTTGGTATTGACAGCGCTGCTGTTGGGACTGGTTCCCGTAGGTGCCAGCGCTGCACCCGCGACGAATCCTCCTCCCCCTGCCGTCCAGGGAGAACGCGCCACCACGGCCACCCAGGAACTTCCTGAGGGTTTGGTAGCCACCTCAAACGTCGCGCAGAGCAATGGTGTGCTCTACGAAATCCCCGGCGCGAAGGATCCCGCCATCTATATCATCCAACTGGCAGACCAGCCGCTGGCGGCTTATCGGGGCGATATCCCCGGCTTGCGCGCGACCAGCCCTGCCGTCACCAGCGCGGATAAACTCGACGTCAACAGCGCCGCCAGCCGCGCGTATCGGACCTATCTGGCCGAAGAGCGCAGCAAGGTTCTGACCGGGATGCAGCAGGAATTTGGGCGGACCATCGATCCCCGGCACGTCTACGATGTGGCCTACCACGGTATGGCCGTGGAACTCACCCCCCAAGAAGCCGCCCAAGTGGCGCAGATGCCCGGCGTGCGCCGCGTCATCCGCAATTTCGAGCGCTACGTCCAGACCGATACCACCCCCGAATTCCTCAATGCTGTAGGCATCTGGGATGGGACGAACACCGGCGCGCTGGCTGGCACCATGGGCGAGGGCATCGTGGTCGGCATCATCGACACCGGCATCAACATGGACAACCGCGCCTTCGCCGCCACCGCCGATGATGGCTACGTTCACACCAACCCCTTGGGGGCCGGCAACTACACCGGCTGGTGCGATCCCACGCACCCCAGCTACGACGACACCCTGGTCTGCAACGATAAGCTAATCGGCGTCTACAGCTATCCCAGCTCCGGCAATGACCCCGAGGACGATCACTCCCACGGCAGCCACACCGGCAGCACCACCGCCGGCAACGTGCTCTACAACGTGGAGTACGAAGGCTACACCTTCCCCCAGATCTCGGGCATGGCGCCGCGCGCCAACATCATCTCTTTCGATGTGTGTATAGCGGACGGCGGCTGTCAGGGTGACTCCATCCTCGCCGCCATCAACGACGCGGTAGCCGACGGCGTGGACGTCATCAACTACTCCATCGGCGGCGGGCCGCAGAGCCCGTGGGGCGACCCCGACTCCGAGGCCTACCTGAACGCCCGCGCAGCAGGCGTCTTCGTCGCCACCTCCGCCGGCAACAGCGGCCCCGGTCCCGGCACCGTCGGTTCCCCGGGCAACGCACCCTGGCTGACCACCGTCGCCAACACCACCATCGGCCGCGTGCTCGCCAACGTCTTCGACGTGACGGGCCCCGGCACCCCCCCCGCGGAACTCACCGGCATTGCTGCCATTCACGGCCCCGATGGCCCCGCCATCACCACCGACATCGAAGCCGACATCATCTACTCGGGCGACGTGGACGCGGGCAACATCGAGGGCTGCTCGGCCTTCCCTGCCGGCTCTTTCACCGGCAGCATCGCGCTGATCCAGCGCGGTGGTTGTACCTTCGCGGACAAGGTCAATAATGCCACTGCCGCCGGTGCCATTGCTGTGGTGATCTTCAACAACGCGGGTGGCCCGCCCATCGTCATGGGTGGCCTAGAGAGCACCACCATCCCCGCGGTCTTCATCTCCCTGGATGAGGGCGCGGACGTCCGCGACTGGATTCAGGCCGAGACCGATCCCACCGCGCGCATCAACGCGGGCATTGACCGCGTGGTCAACGCCGACTGGGCGGACATCATGGCAGCCGGGAGCTCCCGGGGTCCCAACGTCAACCCCGACTGGATCAAGCCCGACATCGCCGCGCCCGGCACCAACATCTTCGCCGCCTACATGGGTGGCCCGAATGACTTCGGCATGATGAGCGGTACTTCGATGGCCAGCCCCCATGTGGCTGGGGCCGGGGCGCTGATGACCGCCCTCTTCCCCACCTGGACGCCCGCCGAGATTCAGTCCGCACTGATGATGACGAGCGAGCCGGCCCTGGTCAAAGAAGATGGGACAACCCCCGCTGATGCTTTCGATATCGGCGCGGGCCGCCTCGACCTGACGAACGCGGCAAAGGTGGGCCTGGTGCTCGACGAGACCCCGGCCAACTATCTGGCCGCCGATCCGGACCTGGGCGGCGACCCCACTACCCTCAACCTCGCCAGCCTCGCGAACCAGAACTGTATCGAGAACTGCTCCTGGACACGCACCTTCCGCAGCGTGCTCACCGACACGGTGACCTACGAAGTTTCGACGAGCGGCGTGCCGGCAGGGATGGTCGTCACCGTTGACCCCACCACCTTCACCATCGCCGCGGGTGCGACCCAGATGCTCACCATCACCGTGGACGCCGACCTGGGCGTGCTCACGCCCGCCGAGTGGGCTTTCGCCCAACTGCACATCGAGGAAGCCCTGGGCAGTACGCTTTTGGAGGAAGGCTTCGAAGACGCCACCTTCCCGCCCACCGGTTGGGCAAGTTACGACGTGGATGGTGTCGGCACACAGTGGGTGACCAGCACAGCTTATGCTAACTCTGGTGTCGTGTCTGCCCTCCACAGTTACAGCTCCGCAGCAGATCAAGATGGCTGGCTGGTCACGCCGCCGCTCGACATCGAGGACGGCACGTGGCTGAGCTTCTACGACCGCGGCGCGTTCATGACCTGGTACGGATACAGCGGCGTCTGGCTCTCCACGGGCAGCTGCGATCCCGCCGATGGCGAATTTGTCGAGCTCTGGGAAGTTCCAGACACCGCCAACTATGCCTGGCGACAGGTTTCGCTTGACCTCAGCGCCTATGCGGGTGAGACCGCCTGCGTAGCCTTCAATTACGGTGGTGACGATGCGCACGCCTGGTACGTTGATGACGTCCTGATCGAGGTTGTGGAGACCGGCGACATTCCCACCCATCACCTGCCCATCGCCGTGCGCCCGCTGGAAGCAGCACCGATCATCAACGTCACGCCTGAGGAGCTGAGCTCCACGCAGCTACCCGAGGAGATCACCGACCACACCCTGACCATCGCCAACGCGGGCGGTCTGGATCTGGAGTGGGAGTTCGGCAACGCCACCATCTCGACCACCGTTACCCTGTGGGATCAACCGGTGAACGGAACCGGTGGCATTGTTTCGGATTTCTTCATCGGAAGCGATGCCGGCGCATATAGCGCGAGTGACTTCGTGCTGAGCGATCCGGCTGACATCGCCTACATCTTCGCCGCCGGCTTCGATAATAGCAATACGTTGAGCGCGCAACCTGCTATCAACTGGGCCATCTATGCCGATGATGGCGGCGTTCCGGCGGGCCATCCTGAAGATGGCACGGACATGGCCAGTGCGTTGTGGGTTTATACCGCCACGGTAACCGCCCCAGGTGTTGACATCACCGACAACGACATTGCTCTTGACCTGGTTGCGGCGGGTGAGTCCCTCTCTCTGACGCCTGGCACCTACTGGCTGACCGTCTATCCTTCCTACAATGTAACCGGCGCCGGTGGCGCCCGCTGGAACTGGTACCAGGCCGCGCAGGTTGGGGCTGAGACCCAATTGGTATCGCCAGATATTTTTGGCGTTGCCAACTGGACGCCCTTGAGTGCTCTTGGCGTAACGTTTAGCGATACAGCATTCCGCATCGAAGGCCCCACGGTGCTTGCCTGTGAACATCCAGACGATGTGCCATGGCTTACGGCGGCCCCCACCATGGGGACAACCGCGCCTGAGGACAGCACCGAGGTCACCGTCTCCCTCGACTCCACCGGCATGGCCCCCGGCGACTACCACGCCCTCCTCTGCATCGAAAGCAACGACCCCGCCACCCCGCTGGTCCCGGTACCGGTCGAGATGATCATCGAGGCAGCCGCCGTGATCGAGGTCACGCCCGATGCCTTGAGCAGCATGCAACCTCAGAACAGTGTACGTGAGCAGACCCTTACCATCAGCAACACCGGCATCGCGGATCTTGACTGGGAGATCGAGGAAGAAGACACTACCGCTGGCCTGCTGGCCGTGGAAGTCCTTTACGATCAGACCGGAAACACCACCACGAGTGGCGTGCTCGCCATCTACGATCTCGACGAAGAGCCGGACTGGGTCGTACAAGCCGCCGATGACTTCGTCGTTCCCGCCGGGGAAACCTGGTTCGTGGAAAGCATCTTTGCCGGTGGCTTCTACGTTAGCTACCTCAATCCGCCCGATGGCGTCAACGTCTTCATCTACGCCGATGACGGCGGGCTGCCGGGGACTGAACTCTACGCTTACCCGCAACTCACCCCGACGACGGACGTTGCCGGTGATCTAACGCTCGATCTGCCCACACCCGCTCAACTTACCGCAGGCACTTACTGGATCTCAGTACAGCCTCGGATGGACTACTTTGCTGACGGGCGCTGGTTCTGGCTGACAGAGTCAGTACAGAATCACAGCGAGTTCGCCTGGCGCAATCCGAGCGGCAACTATGACCCCGCATGCACCGACTGGACCCCCGGCTCGAGCTGCGGATTCGCCAACCCCGACCTCACCTTCCAAATCATCGGCGAGCGCTCTGGATCCTGTATGGATCTGAGCGAGATCACCTGGCTCTCCGTCACCCCCATCACCGGCACCACCGCGCCGGCCAGCAGCGATGATGTCACCGTGACCTTCGACGCCACCGGCCTGGCTGGTGGTACCTACGAAGGCAATCTCTGCGTCTTCAGCAACGATCCGGTGAATCCGCTGGTCGTCGTTCCGGTGACTATGGAAGTAGGGGATCTTAACTTCATCTACCTCCCCCTCGTCCTTCGCAACCACGGCACCCCCTAGTGCTCTCAACCCTCGGTGTCGGGCCTGAGCCCGGCACCGAGGAACTTTCGAGCCCCGGAATCGGCGTATCGGTTCCGGGGCTTTCACTTGGGCAGAAGGTCGGGCATTGCTGCCCCTCTTCGCCCACCCATGCCAGGGCCGCCGCATTTGGAGAACTTTTTCCCCAGACCCCTCGAGGACGGGGCTGCGAGCGTTAAATGCGAGGACCCTACCACCGATTGCGTTCTTGAGCTTTGTCCAAAGACGCTTATAATAGCTGAGGGGGAGGCGTGATCGGCCTCCCTTTCAACCATCAAGGAGGTGCAACAGCCAAAACACTGAAGAAATGGTCCACCCTACCTGTAAGTCCCCCGTTAAATCTTAGTCAAAGGACCCTATCATGAAACCTAGAAGATCAGTGTATCATCTGGTGTTGATCGTCGCCCTGCTCTGCAGCATGCTGCCCCTGGGGGCCGTGCCGCAGGCCGCAGCTGCGCCGACCTTCGCAGAGGTGGAACCGGAGCTCCAGGCGCAGTTCGAAACCAAAGGCGCCACCGGCTACCTCATCTACTTCCACGAGCAGGCCGATCTCTCCCCGGCATACGCCATGGACTGGGAAGCGCGCGGGCGCTTCGTCGTCGACGCGTTGCAGAAGACGGCAGAACGCTCCCAGCGCTCCGTGCAGGCCTACCTGGACGCCCAGGGGGTCGAGTACCAGGCCTTCTGGATCGACAATGTCATCGTCGTGGAAACATCCAACCTCACGACCTTCAACGCGCTGACCTCCTTCCCGGAGATCGCGGCCCTGCGGGCGCGACGCCAGCCCATCCTGCACGAGCCGCAGGAGGCCAGCCCGGAGAGCATCCTGACGGCCATTGAGCCCAACCTCACCCACATCAAGGCCGACCAGGTCTGGGGGCTCGGTCACACCGGTCAGAACATCATCGTTGCCAACATCGACACCGGTGTCCGGTATACGCACGACGCCCTGGTCAATCAGTACCGCGGCAATCTGGGTGGCGGCACCTTCGACCACAACTATAACTGGTGGGATCCCTACGCCGGTACCACCGCCCCCGTGGATGTCCATGATCACGGCTCTCACACCATCGGCACCATCGTGGGCGACGACGGCGGCGCGAACCAGATCGGTCTGGCGCCCTCCGCCCAGTGGATCGCCTGTCAGGGCTTTAATCCCAGCGCGACCGATGCCGGTCTGCTCTCCTGCGGCCAGTTCATGGCGGCCCCTTGGGACTTGAACGGCGCCAACGCCAACCCCGACCTGCGCCCCCACGTCGTCAACAACTCGTGGGGCGACTGTGGTCAGACCTACGACTCTTGGTACTCGGGCGTGATCTCTGCCTGGCACGCGGCGGGGGTTTACCCCGTCTTCTCCAACGGCAACGCCAGCAACTGCGGTTACTCCTCGCCTCCGGGTCTCAACACGGTGGGCAACCCGGCCCGCTCCGGTAACGTGACGGGCGTCGGCTCCACAGGGAGAAGCGACGGCCAGTACGCCACCTACTCCAACTGGGGCCCCACCGACGATCCCGACACCGTCAATCCCCGGGGCTATCCCAGCCTCAAGCCTCAGGTCGTGGCGCCGGGCACCAACCGCTCCGCCGGCAAGAACAGCGACACGCACTATCGCGATATGAGTGGCACTTCCATGGCGGGGCCGCACGTGGCGGGCCTGATCGCCCTCATGTGGAGCGCGGCCCCCTGTCTGGTGGGCGATTACGCCACCACCGAGACCATCATCGAAGAGACGGCCATCCCTATCCCGTACGCTTCGGGCGGCAGCCCCCCCCCCGGGCCGGGCAACGTCCCGAACTACGCCACCGGCTGGGGCGAGATCGATGCCCTCGCCGCCGTTCAGACGGCCATCGCCTCCTGTGGGGATAGCGCCCTCACCGGTGAGGTGACCGACGACACCACCAGCGCTCCCATCGTGGGTGCCACGGTAGAGGCGACGGCCAGCCCCACCCAAACCTACACCACTAGCACGAATCCCAGCGGCCTCTACACCCTCAACGTCTTCTCCGGCACCTACACCCTCACCGTCGCCGCCTTCGGCTACCAGCCGGCGGTGATCCCCGACGTACAGGTCAGCACCGGGATGACCGTCACCCAGGACGTGGCCCTTACCTCGGCGAGCTGGTATGAGGTCAGCGGCACCGTGACCGACAGCGCCACGGGCTGGCCCCTCTACGCCGAGATTGACATCGACGGCTTCCCCGGCCCCGCCATCTGGACCGATCCCGTGGACGGCAGCTACAGCATCAGCTTGCCCGAGGGTGTCGAGTACACCTTCAACGTCAGCGCCTGGGCCCCCGGCTACACGCCGGCAGCCATCACCGTCGGGCCGCTCACCGGCAATGAGGTGGTGGACGTGGCACTGGATGCCAATCTCGAGGTCTGCCAGGCGCCGGGTTACGACATGGCCTACGCTTACGTGGAGGACTTCGAGGCCGATGATGGCAGCTATGTGCCCAGCGGCACCCCCGCCGATGAATGGCAGTGGGGCACGCCGAGCGGCTGGCCCAACGGCTGCGCCTCCGGCGACGCCTGCTGGGGCACCAATCTGACCGGTAACTACTCCAACAGCGCCAACACTGTCCTCACCTCCCCCGTCATCGATCTCTCCGGCGAAAGTGCTCCGCTCTTTGTGAAGTGGTGGCAGGCCTGGCACATCGAGAGCGCCACCTGGGACCACGGCTATGCCGAGGTTAGCATCAACGGCGGCGCGTGGCAGACCATGTGGGAGCACACCGGCAGCACGGCCCAGATCAGCTGGACAGAGATGAGCTACGACATCTCCGCGGCGGCGGGCGGCAACGTCCAGTTCCGCTTCCGTATGACCAGTGATGGATCCGTCAACTATTCTGGCTACTACATCGATCACATCAGCATCAGCGGCGAAAGCGGCTGCCAGATCCCTGTCGACGGCGGCCTGGTCGTGGGCAACGTCTACGACTTCGAGACCAGTGACCCGCTCGTGGGCGCGATAGTGGAAAACGAAGCCGGTGAGGCCATGGACACGCAGGCCACGCCGAACGACCCCGCCCTCGACGACGGCTTCTACACCCTCTTCTCCCCCTCCGGCGCTCAGGTCTTCACCGCCACCCGCGCCCTCTACGCTCCCGATATTCAGACCGTCTCCGTGGTGAGTGGCGACACGGTACAGCAGGACTTCTACCTGCCCGTGGGCAATCTGGTTGTAGACACAACCGGACTGCACGCCGCCATGGATCTTGGCGATACCCGAACCGTCTTCTTCACGCTGGAGAACATCGGCTCCGGGGCGGCGGCCTGGCAGATCGTCGAGCAGGATGAGGGATATGTGCCCGCCTTCGTGAATGCAGCCCCGGTCACGGCGGCTGAGCCACGAGAGATCGAACTCGGGATCACGGCGGCAGATTTCTCTGAGGCTATCCAGGCCGGGCCGTGGCAGCCCAGCGGAGCCATCGAGCTTGTGCTCGACGATGGCACCTCCGAGGACGCCATTGGTCTGACCTCTGGCGAGGCCTTCGTATGGTTCAACCGCTTCACCCCCGATCCTTCGGACTTCCCCTTCACCCTCGATCAAATCTCCCTCATCTTCCGCGACAGTGCCAACGTGGGCGATGAACTCCAGCTTGTGATCTGGGAGGACACCGACGGCGATGGTGACCCCGGCACGGGCGCTGCGCTGCTTTACGCAGCAAATACCGTCGTGGAACACAACGACGGCACCACCTGGAACAACTATGCCCTGACGCCCCCCGTGATGCTGGCGGGGCCAGGGGACGTCTTGATTGGCGTCGTCAACCGCTCCGGCGCTGCCGGGGGCACCCATCCGGCTTCTATCGACACCACGGCCAGCCAGGGGCGTTCCTGGGTCGGTGCTTATTCTGCAGGCGTTCCCGATCCGCCCACCCTGCCCACGGATGATCTGTGGGGCGTCATCGACACCTTCGGATTCGCCGGCAACTGGATGATCCGCGCTAGCGGCATGACCGGATTGCCCGACGTACCCTGGCTCTCCGAGGATCCCACCAGCGGCACCCTAGCCGCAGGTAGCGACCAGGTCATCGAGGTCGTCTTCGACGCCGGCGTCCCCGAAATCACCCAGCCGGGCGAGTACTACGCGCAGCTGCGCATCAACAACGACACCCCCTACGGCCCGCTAAGTATCCCCGTCACCATGACCATCAACACGCCGGATACCTACGGTAAGCTGGAAGGCACCGTTACCGGCCTGGGCTACTGCGACAACGATCCCGCCCCCCTGCAGGGAGCTCAGATCGTCGTCGAAAGCAGCGGCGGCCTGACCTGGACCGTGCAGACCGAGGCCGACGGCACCTACGAGCTCTGGCTCGACGAGGGGGGCAACCCCTTCACCGTCGCCGTCACCTATCCGGACCACGAAAGTGGGCTGGAAACGGACGTCAACATCGTGGCTCAGGCGATCACAAATGTGGACTTCGACCTGCGCTGGCTGCAACCCTGTGTATCCACCCTTCCCACGAGCCTGGAAGTCGAGGTGCCCATGGGCACGCAGTTGACGACCACGCTGGAGCTGCTGAACAGCGGCGCGGCGGGGACCGACTTCGAAATCCGCGAGAAGGACCGGGGCTTCACGCCCACCGCCGGCGAGGATGTCCTCGTCGTCGCTTACGATACGGCGGCCGCGACCGCTATGGAAGCCGCCCTGGCCGAACACGGGCTCTCCTACTTGCGCGTTACCCGGGACGTCTTCCAGGGCACGCCTGTGGATGAGCTGCTGGAGTATCAGGCTGTCTTCTACGCCGGCGGCTACAGTGGCGACAGTTGGGCCACAGCCATGGCTTATATGGATGCTGGCGGCAGCTTCTACATCTCGGATAACGACCTGGGGTACGGCAACAACGCCACCGTCTTCTACCAGACTTACCTCCAGTCGACCTACAACGCGGACAATGGCGGCGACTTCCTGACCGGCGAGGATCTGATGGCCGGGCTGGATCTCGACATCTCCGCCGACCCCTACCCCGATGACTTCATCGTGGGCGCCGAGGGGGTCCGTATCTTCAAGTACACCACCTCCGATTTTGCCGGGGGTGTGGCCGTAGAGCGTGAGGACTACCGGGCCATCTACACCGCCTTCGACTTCGACGACGTAGCCGGAGCGGAAAACCGCACCGAGCTGATCGGGCGCATCCTCGATTTCCTGGTCGCTTCCGACGTCCTCTGGATCACCGAAGACCCCATCACCGGCACCCTGGCGGCGAATACCGGCTCGGTCGTCGTTGACGTCGTCTTTGATGCCAACCAGGTCGCGGAACCCGGCCAATATCGCGCCGAGCTCCAGGTACGCACCGACGATCTCGCCAGCCCCCTCGTCGTCCCCGTCACCATGAACGTCACCGTACCGGGTTCAGGCAAGATAGAAGGCACCGTCACCAGCCTGGGCTATTGTGATGAGAACCCGGCCCTTGTCGAGGGCGCGGAGGTTCTGATCGAGAGCAGTACCGGGATCACCTGGACCCGCGTCACCAACGAAAACGGTTGGTACGCCCTGTGGGCCGATCCCAGCCACGCCCCGCTCACCGTCACCGTGACGGCGGGCGAACACGAATCGGATATGGTCGTTGACGTCCCGCTGGTTGCCGACGAGGTCTCCTACGTGGACTTCGAGCTGCGCTGGCTGCACGCCTGCGGCGTGGCCGACCCGGCCGCCCTCCACGTCACCCTCTCCTCCGGGGAAAGCCGCTCCCTCCCCCTGACCCTGAACAACGACGGCTCCTTCCCGATGGAGTTCACCATCAGCGAGATCAGCGGCACCGTCAGCATCCTTGGGACGCCTGCTACTCCCGCCGCACTTGAAACCGCGATCTCCAGCACCCCCGAACAGGTGGAGAGCGGCACCGCAGCCGGTCAAGCGGTCATGGGCACGCCTTCCGGCGGCCCGGCCCCGCAGGACATCGGCGACGCGTGGGAGACCGTGGCTCCGCTGCCGGCGGGCCGCGTCTTCAACGCCGTCGTCGCCGACGACAGCGGCTACATCTACGTCATCGGTGGTACCAGTGACGCCGGGGGCGGCACCTCCACCAACACCAACTACCGCTACGACACCGCCACCGACAGCTGGGAAACCATGGCGCCTATGCCTGCGGCGTTGAATAGCATTGACGGCATCTTCATCAACGGGCAGATCTACATCCCCGGCGATGCCACCACTGCTGATACCCTGGTCTACGACATCGCCAGTGACAGCTGGACCACTATCGCTGCTAACGGCGGCTACACCGCGCGCAGCCAGTACCAGGTCGTCGCCATCGACACCGATCTCTACGTCCTGGGCGGCATCGTCGCGGCAGCCAGTGCCAGCACCACCGAAGTCTGGGTGCTGGACACCACCACCGGCACTTGGTCGGCCGGCGTGCCGATGCAGAAATCCCGCACCAGCTTCTCCGCCACAGCCATCGACGGTGACATCTACGTCGCCGGTGGCGTACTCTTCCCCGGCTTCACCCCCGATATGACCGCCGAGAAGTTCGACGGCACGGCTTGGAGCTACATCGCGGGTGTACCCGACGGCGGCGGCGCGTACACGCGCTGGTCCTACAACGCCGACGGGCATGGGGCAGATGGCCTCTGGTTGGCCGCCGGTCGCCGTGACGCGGGCTGGTCAGTGCTCAACCACGCCGCTTACTACGATCCGGACACCGACACCTGGACCGATTCCCCCACCATCCCCACCCTCACTCAGGGCCGGGTCTACATGGAAGGCGCCGTCGCATCGGACGGTTACTTCTACGTCATTGGCGGGCGAGATAGCGCCGGCAGCATCGTCTACAGCACCAACGAGCGACTTTACGTTGGATACGCAGGGGCTCCCCCTGTAGACATCCCCTGGCTTGCCCAGGATCCCATCACCGGCACCGTGCCCGCCGACAGCATGCGCGTCGTCGACGTCACCTTCACCGCCCTCCCCACCATGACCACGGGCACCTACACCGCCACCCTCGTCATCCGCACCAACGATCCCATGACGCCGCGTATGTACGTCCCGGTCACGATGACCATCACCGATTTCCACTACATCTACCTCCCCCTCGTCACCCGCAACCACGGCACCCCGTAACACAGCTACATCACCGCCCCGGGACCATGGTCCCGGGGCGGTTTTTGTAACCCAGGCAGCCACGCCTCGGGTAGGGACGCCTCGCCGAGGCGTCCGTTCCCCAGCGCCTGGGGCGGGTTCGGCGCACCACCCTCCCCTCGCAACCGCAGGTGCGCCTCGCCCAAACCCGCCTCAGGTAAACACGCCCCAGG
>NPIE01014446.1_pt1 | contig 12740 bp, 14 predicted proteins | sample 8637661 | NCBI WGS metagenome assembly NPIE01 (sample SAMN07420842, study PRJNA396082) | bioreactor metagenome | isolation source: sample BA12 brine-fed electro-methanogenic bioreactor BA | place: Japan: Kochi | collected 2016-12-09 | reverse complement strand
AAGGGCAGATATTTGGGCACCATCGGTCATCTGGGTACCTACAGCTTTCATGAGACCAAGAATTTCATTTCTGGTGAGGGCGGAGCCTTGGTGATCAACGACAAGCGATTCATTGAGCGGGCCGAGATTATCCGAGTCCGGGGCACCAACCGGAGCGCATTCTTCAGGGGAGAGGTGGACCATTACTCATGGGTAGATAAAGGGTCTTCTTATCTGATGTCAGATCTGCTCTCGGCATTTCTGTATGGCCAGCTGGAAAACATGGATCAGATCAACCAGCAACGCAAGAGCATCTGGCAGTTTTACCATCAGGCCCTGGTGCCATTGGCCAATGACGACCGGCTCCGGCTGCCCTATATCCCGCCGTACTGTGACAGCAACAGCCACCTGTTTTATATCATCCTGCCGGACGAGGCCACCCGGGATGCATTGATGGGGTATCTGAAAGAACACCGGATCCATGCCGTGTTTCATTATGTGCCGCTACACACCTCGATTATGGGCCAGTCTATGGGATACCGGCCGGGAGACCTTCCCGTGACCGAATCCATGAGCGCCCGGCTTCTGCGGCTGCCTTTTTATTACGAGCTGACCAGTGATCAGCAGAGGTCAATTATCGATAACATTTTTAAATTTTTCCATGACAGATAAAATTCCTTTCAACAAACCGTTTATCGCGGGCAAAGAGCTTTACTACATGGCCCAGGCAATCCTGGGGGGGCATAGCGCAGGCGACGGGCCATTCACCCGAAAAAGCCAGCGGTTCATTGAAACCTATCTGGGCACCCCCAAAGCCCTGCTCACCCAGTCTTATACTTCGGCTCTGGACATGGCAGCCATGCTCTGTGAAGTGGGCNNTCCTTTGCCTTTGTGTCCGTAGCTAACGCCTTTCACATGCAGGGAGCCACGCCTGTGTTCGTGGATATCCGGCCAGACACCCTGAACCTGGATGCAGATCAGGTGGTCAAGGCCGTGACGGACCGGACAAAGGTCATTGTCATTCCCTACTATGCCGGCATTGGCTGTGACATGGAACAGATCCTGGAGATTGCCAGCGACCACGGTCTGTTGGTAGTAGAGGATTCCGCCAGCGGATTTGGCGCCAGATATAACGGCAACTGCCTGGGCACCCTGGGAGATCTGGGGGTTCTGAGTTTTCATGAGACCAACAATGTCATCTGCGGGGAAGGTGGGGCCCTGCTGATCAACAATGAGCGTTTTGTTGAAAAAGCGGAAATCATCCGTGAAAAAGGTACAAACCGCAGCANNTAGGTGAGGTGGACAAATATACCTGGGTGAATATTGGATCCTCGTTTCTGCCATCAGACATGGTGGCGGCATTTCTATTAGCCCAGCTGGAAATGGTGGACAGTATTATTACAACCCGCAACAGTTTGATTTTTAGATATTTTGAAGGGTTACAGGCGTTAGCAGAAAAAGGATTTTTTCAACTTCCCCGATTGATGGATAAAAATGATTACAATGGTCATGGCATGTATTTAATGTCCGGCTCACTGCAAGAACGAGATCGATTAATTAGTTACCTTGGAAACCACAGTATCAGCGCAATCCCTCACTATTTCCCTTTGCACAGGTCCCTCATGGGTAAAAAGCATGGTCGTGTGTGTGGAAATATGGACGCGACCATCAAGGCAGCTGAAAGATTGCTTCGTCTTCCATTATTTTATGAAATGCCGCATTCAGACGTTGAATGGATCGTTCACACAATTAATCGTTTTTATCAAAAGGACAGAGATTGAGAAAAAATGACAAATGGCTGGCAGCCTTTGTAATAAGTTTCAGTGTTATTGTCGTAAAATTTTTCAAACCAGCAATAACTGCTAATGAATATGTATATTTAATTAATCCCAAGAAGCTGATTGAACCGGATTTTCTGGTTAATGACTGGACCTTTTCAAACTTAATTACATCCCATTTCATCTACGATTTATTTGTCTGTCCTCTTTTTCTTTTTTTCGAGCCGTTAACGATAGCCCTTATTTTACGTATTTTTTTGTGGATATTGATTCTTTGGGCATTAATCAAACTGATCAAAAAACTGGGCTTTGAATATTGGGAATTTTTTTTTGGATTTTTAATTTGGATTCTGGGAACACAATCCTATGCTGCGGACGAATGGATATTTAATGGTGCAGAATCTAAGTGTGTTGCATACTTCTTTTTATTCATTTCACTGTACTTTCTTTTCAAAAAAAAAATTGTCACTGCCGCCTTATTTGCCGGCATTTCAATATGCTTTCACATACTGGTAGGTGGATGGGGAGCGCTGGGAATATCTATAGCTGTCATTTTTTCAATAAAGGAATATTCTTTCAAAGAAATCATATTTTTTTTTATGATATTATTTTTGACCTCATTGCCAGGAACTCTGCCATCATTTTTAAGTCTAATGGGTGGTGGCCAAGGATTATCTGATGAGGTTTATAGAATCAATCTATTAAGAAATCCACATCATTTAGATCCGCAATATTTTATGAGCTGGGATAAATGGATATGGATGACACTGACATATTTACTCACATTGTATTTCATACATAAAATCATCGATAAAAATCACAGAACGAAACTATCTGTTTTTTTGACAACACTGATGATAGTTTTTTTAATAGGTATTTTTTTTAAATTGTTTGATAATTATTCTTTTTTGATTTTTTATCCCTTCCGTTTAGGACCACTTTTTCTGGCAATCTTCTTTTCTCTGGGAGCAGTCAGATTCTTACACTTGTATTTGACCACAAAAACTCTTCTTATCAGATCCATCAGTATACTTACCTTATGTCTGCTTATAGTTTATATCTCAGCGTTCAATATGCCTAACAAAATTTTAAAATCCTCTTATCATTTTTTAAAGAGCTGGAAGAGCTATACACAAAATACTCATAGAAATGATTTTGATGAAATGATGAGCTGGGTAAAAAAAAACACACACCAGAATAGTGTTTTTGTTGCACCTCCTTGGCGAACGGATTTCTGGTTAAAAGCAGAACGGGCTATGGTTGTCAACTTTAAAAGCATGCCTGTTTCCATCAAGAGTTTAGAATGGTATTCAAGAATGGTTGCTTTAAATGGAGGAAAAAAAATTGAAAACAAAGGGTTTAAAATTTTAAATGAATTAGAAAAAAACTATCCTGAACTTACTTCCGATCAACTCAGGAAAATACAAAATGATTATGGGGCACAATTTTATTTAAATACAAAACAAAGACCTGATCTGAGTCACTTCTTGGTTCATTCAAACCAAAGTTTTTACATTTATGACATTGATTTGATCAAATAATTTTTTTCACGAAATTGTAGCGGCACATGAAATCTACAGCGATGAAAAAATTGTTAACAGGCAGCGCATTGGATCAAGCGAGATATAGTTCTTCCTTAGCCACCTCCCTAAACACTGCACTGCTGATGGAACCTACAGTCCCTTTTTTTCCGGCTTCATTGTTCATATTAATTCATCAAGAATAAAAAAAGGCTTTCTATGTGCGGCATAACCGGCTTTATTGATTTCACCCATCAATCAAATTATCATACCCTTACCCGAATGACGGACGCTCTTGTTCACCGGGGGCCTGATGACAGCGGATACGATTTATTTAAAACTGACAAGGCTTTAATTGGTATGGGACACAGACGTCTGTCAATACTTGATTTGTCTCCGTTAGGACATCAACCCATGAAATTTGAACACCTGTCTTTAGTTTTAAATGGTGAAATATACAATTTCAAAGAAATTCGCCGGGAACTGGAAAGCTTAAACTATCGTTTCATTTCCGACAGTGATACAGAAGTTATGCTCAAAGCATATCATAAGTGGGGAATTGAATGCCTGCACCGATTTATCGGAATGTTTGCATGTGCCATCTATGACAGCAATTCACAAAAGATGATTCTGGCAAGGGATCGGACTGGTATTAAACCTCTTTATTGGTATTTTCACCATGGCCTTTTCATGTTTGCGAGTGAGTTAAAAAGTTTTCATGAGCACCCTGACTTTTGCAAACAAATCGATTGTGACTCGTTAAGTTTATTTTTGAAGTATGGCTATATACTGGAGCCCAATTCTATCTTTCAACATACTAAAAAAATGATGTCAGGACATTTTCTGGAAATTGACATTTTCCTTCAAACCATTCGTGAAACTGTTTACTGGAATGTTTTAGACTACTATAACAAATCGAAAATAAAAATTTGTGAGACCGATGCCATTGATGAACTTGAGCGATTGTTAAAATCTGCCTGTGAATATCGGATGGTGGCAGATGTTCCGGTAGGGATATTCCTCAGCGGAGGTTACGACAGCAGTATCGTAACAGCTCTTTTACAGTCAAACAGGACGGAACCGTTAAAAACTTTCACTTTGGGCTTCCATGAAAAAAAATTCAATGAGGCCCCTTTTGCCAAAGAAGTGGCTGACTACTTGGAAACTGATCATACTGAGTATTATTGTAGACCTGAAGATGTACTCGATATCCTTCCATTGCTGCCTGAAATCTATGACGAACCCTTTGGAGATAAAAGCGCAATCCCAACCACCTTGATCAGCCGAATTTCCCGCCAGAAAGTTAAGGTTTGCTTGAGTGCAGATGGTGGTGACGAACTATTTGGAGGATACAAAAAATATCAGCAGATTAAAAAAAAAATGGGTTCTCTTTCTAATATACCTGCATTTGCGATTCCTGCGTTACGTGCCTGCTTAAACAGCCTATCCGTTCAGAAACTGGCGCAGAAAAGTGGAATGAAAAACACTGAAAAGCGGATGGAAACTCTGGCACTAAGACTCGGTGCTGACGGAAAAACACATTTATCTTCAGATACCATATTCACCCAGTCAGAAATTGATTTACTATTTAGAGAATGCCTCACATCACCATGCACCAATTTTAATAACGATATCAAACTGGACTGGCTCAGCAATCTTCTGGCGACTGATTATAAAACCTATCTGATTGATGATATCTTAGCCAAAGTAGACAGGGCAACCATGTCTGTTAGCTTAGAAGGGCGGGAACCTTTGCTTGATCACCGGCTGATCGAATTTTCAGCAAGGCTGCCCAATAACTACAAAATCAATAAAAATGAAAAGAAGTGGATTTTAAAAAAAATTGCCCATAAGTATCTTCCTGAAAAAATCATGAACAGGCCGAAAATGGGCTTTAGCGTTCCCGCTTTAGACTGGTTCAAAAAAGATGCTCTGACAGATTATTTGATGACTTATCTCAATGAAACCCAACTAAATAAATCTGGTTTTTTCAATCCAGAACCTGTTATACAAATGAGACAAAAATATCTCTCAGGAGATACGACAAGTGTTACCCGGCTCTGGTTTTTACTGATATTTGAAATGTGGAGAGAACGATGGGGATGAAATCATTTTGAGATACCCACAATTCAGATATCATCGGTTTTCTTTTTTCGAAAGGCATAAGATTTTGTCTGATTTTGAGACATAGATGCACCCTCAAACCAACTTTAATCAATAGTTCTTAGATTTTGGGTCGATTGATTTTTTTTAGGTTGAGAGAGTTTAATACTGCAACCAAAAATTTCGATTCCGGTTTTAAAAAAAATTCGAAAATTTGGTAAAAGCCCATACAGAAAGAGGATTCGCGTGAGAGTTCTTATCGTTGCTCAAACATTCGGTCGCATCATCAACGGACCGGCCAAGCTGTTAAACATTCTCTATGCAGCTATGTGGCGACATAAAGACGTCGAATTACATATTATTACATCATCGCCACCTGATAAACCGATGACAAATGTACATACGATTCCATCTGAATCATGGATTACAAAAATTAATCTGCCGTTAGGAAAAATCAAGCATTCCTTTCATTACCATCTCTGTGTAAAGAGATTCTTAAAAACGCATAAAAACCTAAAGTTTGATGCCATTTTTTTCAGTGATGCAGCAAACGGTTTTTGGTCAAGCCTCTTAGGGTTGAACCATCATAAAATAGTACTGATGATTAATGACGATACGTATATGGATGCTTCTATCAAATCTGTCATCCAGACACGTAAAGGTCGAGGCTTTCTTTTACATCGAATGATAGAAAAGGTTGCCGCAAAAAAATGCGGGATGGTCATAGTGAATTCTCATTACTTGCGCAAAAAAATTATTGAATCTTATGGCTTAGCTCTATCTAAAGTTCAATTACTTCGTCGTGGTGTAATTTTTTCCGACGATGGCATGATGTTTTCTGACGGAAATATTCTAATGCAGATTAATTCTCAAATTATCAAAAATACTGCACGAAAGAACTTTTCAAATCCAATCAATGTCTTATTTGTTAAGAGCGATCAAGAGAGGGGGGGATTAAATGAATTATTCTTTGCACTTATGGCAATACGAAAACACCATTTTTGTCTAACGATCATCGGTCCTGTCAGAAACCCACAAACTTTTTTCGGTTGGCCTTTTTCCTAAAAAATTCAGGTTCGTTTTCTGGGACCTCAGCCCCAGAAAAAAGTAATTAAGTTCATGTCATTAACGGATATCTTTTGCGTGCCTAGCAAAAAAGAAGCACTCGGAGTGACGAATATTGAAGCACTTGCAATAGGCGTGACAGTGGTTTCAACACGAATCGGAGGAATCCCTGAGGTTATGAATTTTGGCAAGAACGGCTATTTGGCTGATAAATGCTCTGTAACAGCTTTAAAAAATGCACTGCTTTCAGCAATCAATGACACGCCAAATGGTCGAGAAAAGAAAGCGATAGCTGGTCAGTATTGGGTCAGGGAGAACTACAATGTGAGAGGGATCGAAAAAGATTTTTTAATGATCTTAACTTCAATCGGCCACATAGGAGATGTTTAGCATAATAAATACAGTATGATTTCCTTAAAAAAATACAAATCCAAAAAATATTGCAACGATTTTATGTTGATTTGTTATGATCAAAAAGTCTTCGCTTAAGTTTTAGGATTAAGTTCCTTAAGAAAAGACCCCTGAGCTTCCTTAAAAAATATTCAAAGCCATAGGTTTGTCTGAAAAGCAGTATCACAAAAGACTCAAATCCGGAACCTACTAAAGGGTGAAACTGTTTATCAAGATAGCTCAGAATGAACCTTCTTTCTTGCGGGGGCAAATCGGATTTAAGCACCTTTCTTATACAGCTGGTATATAATTCATATGCCCTTAACTGACGAAGTGACTTTAGATCTGCCACATCCTTTCCATACTTCAAAACAATACTAATTAGGTGACGATAAGCATATAGGTAATCAGGCCGAAAAGATTCGGTGGTACTTCCCATAACCTTTTTTCGATAGTAATAATAACCATCTAATGAAATCATAACAACAAGTTGGCATTCAAACATATACTTCAAATTGAACTCATAGTCTTCGCCGGTACAAATTGATGAAAACAGAATTTTACTTCGATCAATAATGTGTTTTTGATAAATTTTGGTACACACCGAAGGCATTAAATTTCTATATGGATTCAAAATAGCGAAAGGATATATTTCATCACCCGCAATCAGCTGAGGATTAATCTTTTTGGTTTTAAAATCTTGACCATTTTGTGAACGATATGAAGTAATAACCAGGTCAGCACCTGTTTTCTTGATCGCATTCAACAACCCTTCAANNAATATACCCTTTGTCTACCCAATCATCGGCATCAACAAAACAAACAAACGAGCCAGACGCCGCATTAAGACCGATATTTCGTGTAGGACCCTGCCCCATATTGTTTTCATTACATATGATTTTAATTTTATTATTTTCAGCAAATTGATTCAATATTTGCAGACTATTGTCTGAAGAATGGTCGTCGATCAATAGAATTTCAATATTCTGGTAACTCTGTTGAAGCAAACTTTCAACACATTCTGAGATATAATCGGATGCATTATAAACTGGAACGATGATACTGACTTTTTCCATATTCCCCTTTGCCATATAGTTTCGATACCATCCATTTCATTGAAGGGTCTCATTTTCTCAAGCCAATAAAATAAACCCTACTTTATAGATTGATATTTATCGCTGGATTAAAGATTTAAATACAATATTAAATTTTTCATAAAAACACTGCGCAATTTTCTCAAAAAATAATCAATTCCAAACTTTTGCCTGAAAAAAAGTATCAATAATGCTTTAAATCCGGAACAAACCAGCGGACATATCTTTTTTCGCAATTCACTGATCAGTCGAGATTTTTCCTGAGAAGATAGACTTGATTGTAAAATTTTTCTCCTGCAACTTGTATATAGTTCATATGCCCTGAACTGCCGAATCAACGAAAGGTCAGCAACCTCTATTCCATGTGATAAGACGACATGAATCAGGTGACGATACCCATCGAGATAATCAGGTCTAAACGAGACAGTGGTGCTTCCCGGAACATCTTTGCGGTAATAATAATAACTGTCTAAAGGTAACAGCACCACAAGATCACATGCAAACATGTATTTCAGATTGAACTCGAAATCCTGGCCTGTCCGGACTGATGAAAAGAATAGGTTGTTCCGGTCTATGATCTCTTTTCGATAAATTCTTGTACATACTGAAGGCATTGCGTTTCGATATGGATTTAAAATGGCTGCAGGATAAATATCAGCTCCCCTGACCAGCCTGCTGGAGACTTTTTTGTTTTCAAAGTGTTGTCCCCGCTGAGATCGATAAGAAGTAATAACCAAATCAGCACCCGTTTTCTTGATCGCATTCACAAGTCCTTCAATATACCCTTTATCAACCCAATCGTCAGCATCTATAAAGCAGACAAACGAACCGGATGCTGCCCGTAAGCCGACATTTCTTGTAGGTCCCTGACCCAGATTTTTTTCATTCCATAAAACTTTAATCTTTTGATTTTCAGCGAACTCATTCAATATCTGCAGACAATTGTCTGAAGAGTGGTCGTCGATCAACAGAATTTCAATATTTTGATAACTCTGCTGAAGCAAGCTTTCAAGGCATTCGGAAATATATTCGGATGCATTATAAACAGGAACGATGACACTGACTTTTTCCATATATGAAACATCACTTTTATTGGTTCCAGATCATCACCTTGGTTGGAGGATCTCGTTATGCTCAAAATCAATAAAGGGGAACCGCTTATTTGTCAACAGCGGTTAAAAAATTGTTTTTTTGACAAAAATTGATTAGATTACACATCCGAAATAAAATGGCACCTCTTTAAACTGAACTTTATGGGCAAGAACAAATAATGCAAGAAACAAAAAAAAATCCAGAGATATCTGTCGACAACTGTCCAAACAGTTGCCGAATTCAACCAGATCCGGCATCCTATGGCCATAAATTTCGGACTTTACATTTTGTATATGGCGGCGGTACAGGATCTACACGCCGTGTCGTTGATCTATGCAAGGCACATCAAAGACGACAGATCTTTGATTGCTGCATGGTATTCCGCGGACAGCCTTTTGATCCAGTTATAGAAATAGAATTGCATTCTCTTGGAATTGGCTTCTTCTGCATTGATTCAGCTTCTCCATTAACGATCATTTACAAACTGATAAAGTTGATCCGAACGATCCGCCCGGAAGCATTGCTTAGTCACGGGTACCATGAACACATCCATGGACGGATAGCTGCCCTGATTGCCGGCGTTCCGGTCATCATCCAGGTGGAAAGAAATGTCGAACGTTATAATTTATTCAATTATTTCATCTCCCTATTTTTGAGCATTTTCACACAAAAAATTATCTGCGTGTCTTCAGCTGTTAAAAACTCCCTTGCTGCTATAGGATTCAGCTCCCGGAAACTGGTTGTCATTTACAATGGTTTTGAAATGAAACGCCTTCGGCCACCGACAGGTTACGAATATGAAAACCGTAAAAATCAGATCATCATGGTTGCCAGGTTCGGAGTTCAAAAAGACCAGGCAACTTTACTTCGGGCTTTGAAATTATGTCTTGATAATGGCCGGCATGCAGAATTGTTGCTTGTGGGCGGTACCGATGGGAACGGTGAATATCTGGAAGTAAACAAAAAACTATGTGTTGACTTGGATATGGCTGACTCTGTTTCTTTTCTCGGACCCCAGAAAAATATCCCGGAACTGTTGTGGGAATCAAAAATTTTCGTACTTTCAACACATTATGAGGGACTTTCAGGCGTTGTGATTGAAGCACTCGCTGCTGGATGCGCTGTTATTGCTTCTGATGTGCCGGGGGTTTCAGAGCTCATTAATCATGAAGAGACAGGTTGGCTTGTCCCGGAAAATGACCCGATTACGCTTGCCGAAACCATTGAAAAAGTAATGGTTAATCCTGAATATGCTGCAAAAATCGCTGAAAATGGCCGCGATTATGCAGAATCAATGTTTAAACTCTCTACAATGGCAGACGGCTATGCAAAACTACTGTTAAAAGAATTCAAAAATAAATTGAAATTCCATAAACATTTTTCGAAAAAATATTCAAAATTGCTTTGAATATTACTGTGTTCCATCAAACGATCTTTCATTCTCTCAAGCTGGTTTCAAATTTACAGACTAGATAAAAACTTTGAGCAAACATCACTATTGTCCAAAAACCAATTTTTTTGAGGTACCCCCTGTGCCCCCTGTGTCAGGATAGTTGTCACCTTTAGCGACCGCAGCCGGAGCTGGCGATCAGCCCGTATTAAACAGCCTCTTGAAAATGAAAACAAATCGTAAGCAAAAGGCTAAATCATGAAAGTATACCCTCCTTTTTCAGTAGTCATGCCACTTTATAATAAAGCGCGCTATGTGGCCAGATCTATCAGCTCAGTTCTCAACCAAACCTTTGATGATTTTGAATTGATTATCATTGATGACGCCTCTACCGATGAAAGCGTTTCTGAAGCGATGAAGTTTGATGATCCCCGTATCCAGTTTTTATTCAGGAATGAGCCAGGGGCGGGCGGCTACGCAGCCAGAAACAAAGGAATAAAACATGCCAGGGGAAAATGGATTTGCTTTCTTGATGCAGACGATAAATGGTATCCGAACCATCTGAAAACTGCACATGAAGCTAAAAAAAAATTTACTAAATGCAATTTGATAATACTAGGATTCCGGTGTCATAAGATTAATACCCGTAAAGATATTTTTGGCGGTGAACAACAAAAGACATTAACCCGTTCAGAGGCACTTGAGTTATACTCAAAAAGAGACTTCATTCACATTAATTCGGTTGTTTCCAAAAAAGAATTGCTCATCGATTCCGGATTGTTCCCTGTAGGAAAGTGCAACAGGGGCGGTGACAGTGATCTTTTTCTACGCCTTTTGTTAAATTCAGATAATGTCGCAATTTGTCCTGATATCACAAGCTGCTATTTTATGGAAAGCAGTGGGGTCATTTCGGATATTTCGACGACTTCTCTGACTCATCCTGTTTTTGAAACAGTTCAAGAATCTTTAAAACAATCTTTCTCTTCAACAGAGAAATTCTATTTAAAAAAACTGGCTAACCGAAAATCATTTTTATGGTCGATTGGAAGAAAAAGGTTTAATAGTTTCAAAATAGCAGAATTTAAAAATTTCTATTTTAACTTATTTTCATTGCACGATTATCTCCAAATTTTAATCCTATTATTGCCTCAATATCTATACAAGTCATTAAAACCTTTCAAGAAAATATTCAAAAATAAGGCTTAAAGTTCTAAATCTGGCCAGCGGATACAAAAAAACTGATCCAGGACAAATCCGTTTTTAATTCGTAAGGAGGTTCCACAAGATGGAAAAAGTGAGCGCCATTATCCCGGTTTATAACGCTTCCAAATACATCTCTACTTGTGTTAAAAGCCTTATTAGGCAGAGTTATCAGAATATTGAGATCCTTCTCATTGATGATTATTCGTCGGATAATTCTTTGGCGATATTGAGGAGTTTTTTATCCAGTGGAAAAGTTAAAGTGTTTCAAAATAAGAAGAATCTAGGACTAGGCATTACTCGAAATACCGGTATTCGAGCAGCAAGCGGAAAATATATCTGTTTTGTGGATGCAGATGACTGGATTGATGAAGGTTATATTGAAGGACTCGTAAAAACAGCAGATAAAACCAACGCCGATTTGGTGATTACTTCTTATCGATCCCAGCAAGGGCAGCGGGTAAAAACCAGAAAAGTCGTCAGCCGGATAATTGAAGGAAACAAAATCTACCCGGCAGCCATTCTGAATCCCTATCGAAATGCAATGCCGTCAGTTTGTACAAAAATATATCGCAAACAAATTATTGATCGTAGCAACATTTTTTTTTCATCTGTCCGTCCTGGAGAAGACCTCGAGTTCAATCTGAAATATATGTTTGAGTGCCAGAAGGTGGTGTTTGTTCCGTTGGATAGTTATTATTATTATCGCAAAGATGTGAAGGGAAGTATTTCCAGTTCAATACGAACCGATTATATTTTTGGGTACCGCCAATTGATCAATACGGTTTTGTCACACGGCAGACAGACAGCCGATCTCTCATGGCTCCGTCAATTAAGGGCTTATGAACTTTATAAAAGCTGCATACGCACAATTCTACGTTCAGATTTATCTTCCCATGATAGGCTCCGGGCATTCAGTGAATTAGAAATCAATATTCGACCACTGGTCTGTTCCGGAACAAGGGCGTTACTGATACTTCTTTTCATGCATCGATTTGGTTTTGAATATCGTTTCAAAAAAATACGCAATCTATTTTTTAGAAATATGTTTATTAAAATCAAATGTCAACTATTCAAATAAAATCGTATTTGATGGGCCTAAATTATAATAGTGTAAAAGTGTTTCTGT
>NPIE01002283.1_pt3 | contig 12740 bp, 11 predicted proteins | sample 8637661 | NCBI WGS metagenome assembly NPIE01 (sample SAMN07420842, study PRJNA396082) | bioreactor metagenome | isolation source: sample BA12 brine-fed electro-methanogenic bioreactor BA | place: Japan: Kochi | collected 2016-12-09 | reverse complement strand
CTGCTGCGGCATCGTTCACTGCCTCTCTTTCGAAGGGAAGTACGGCGCCTCGGTTGTGACCTCAGGCGGTGGCGGCGACGACCCGATTATTCAATATATGAACCGATTTCTGTTGGTCACGGGCATCCACCCCCTCGGCGGGGTTCACGCCACCATGGCTGCCCTGCCCAATGGAGAATTCACCGAAGGAATCAAAAATCGCGCACGCGAACTTGGCGCAGATCTGGTTGCTGCCTGGCGCGAAAAACGTACCGACCCCGAGGTCGCCATGGAGATGAAAGCCTTCCGCCAACGCATGCGCGAGCTGGTATTCTGGAAGAAAGAAGAGTGGGCCCATGAATACAACCTCTGGCAGAACCGATTTGAAGATGATGATTATAATACCTGAGAGTTTCAACGGCAAAAGATCAACCCGACATCCGGCTGTGTAACAGTCTGAAAACATTTGTAATACAATCGACATCCAGCGGCATAAACCGCGATGTCGAATGCCTTCCCCCTTAAGGTGAGATAAGGTGTCATCAAACGAAGAAAATGTTTAATTGACCCGATTCACCCAAGGAGGACAGAGATGAAAAAGACACTGGCAAGCGCTCTCGCAGCACTTTTTCTGCTGGCCGTTCCGATGCTGGCTGTAGCAGATGGACCCCATCGGTATGAGTCGTCGAACCGGCACGACACGCATTGGTCTGAAAAAAACCATCGTGGACATGAATCAAGGTACGACAGGCATGACAGGTACGACAGAGGATCGTACAAACATTCCGGGGGAAAATACAAACACGGCCATAACACCCATTACGCCAAACCGTACAGCCCTGGCCGCTACCAAAAGCATCGGCTTTACAACCGGACGTCGCGTCATTGCAACTCTCGCTCTGTCAGGGTTACGGGTGTGCCCAATTTCTTCATCAGACTCAACTGGTAAACACTGAGCCCAACGCAAAAAGGCTCCCGGAAGCGGGAGCCTTTTTGCGTTGGGCATAAATAGATAATGGATCAATCGGACTTTGATGGTTCGTCCTGCGCTTCGCTTTCGTCTTCTGAAGGAATGAGCATTTCATCGTGCTCATGCATCTTCCAGGGAAGGCTGCCCGGCGAAACATGCAGGAACTGAAGATATTTCTCGAACTGATCCAGAATATCGTCGATGACCTGCTGCTGATCGAAACCATAAATATCGTAGGACTGGCCGCCGCGCCGCAAAAAAACCTCTGCGCGATAATAATGCTTGATTTTTTCGTCATCCGTTTCGATTTCAGGATAGGCAAAAGAGGGCATCAGGTGCTCGCACATGCGAATATCGTAGATGAAATCGATCTGCCCTTCGATAATGACCTCAATGTAAGCCCGTCCCATTTCCGAGTCGTACTCAATATCCGCTGGCCACCCCTGCTCATCGAGTTCTTTTTGCACATGCTTCATGCCCGGCACGACCTGGCTTTTGATAAAAGACAGGACCTGTTCACGGCTGGGAAACTGAACCAACTCGGCCAACCGCCTCTTCCAGCGTCCCGGCCCCGCGGTAGTTGCCTGCCGAGTCCGATGCATGTGCGCAGCAAGACTGACTTCCGTGTGCCCCTCGATCACCAGCGCGCGCCACATGCCAATGGCTGCGATCAGCATGATGATGGCAAAGGGAAGCGCACTGGCAATCGTCATGGCCTGCAGCGCCTTGAGCCCACCGGCGATCAGCAAAGTAGAAGCCACAACGCCTTCCAGGATCGCCCAGAAAGAGCGCTGCCAGGCCGGCGTATGCAGCAAACCGCCCGAGGCCAGTGAGTCGATGACCAAAGAACCGGAGTCCGACGAGGTCACGAAAAAGGTAATGATCAGCACGACCGTCAGAAAAGAAGTGATCGAAGTAAACGGCAGATGCTCATAGAGTTTGAACAAGGCCAGCGCCTGATCGTTCTGCACCTCAGTAATCAGTTGCAGATAGCCTTCCCGCATGATCAGGTGCAGGGCCGTATCTCCAAAAATCGAAAACCACAGAAAGGTAAACATCGAAGGGACGAACATAACCCCGATCACGAACTGACGGATAGTGCGCCCACGACTGATTTTGGCGATAAACAGCCCCACAAATGGCGCCCAGGCAATCGTCCAGCCGAAAATAAACAGAGTCCAGTTACCAATCCAGTCACTGCGACTGTAGGCTTGGAGGTTGAAGGTCCTCTCAACGATATTGCTGAGATAACTTCCGGTATTCTGAAGAAAAGTTTCAAGGATAAGAATGCTGGGTCCTGCGATAAAGACAAACAGCATCAAGGACACCGCAAGAAACATGTTCAGGATCGAGAGGGATTTAACGCCTTTGTCCAGTCCCGAAACAACCGAGATAAGCGCCACAGAGGTAATGAGGGCAATCGCGATCACCTGAACAGTGATGCTGACCGGAATCGAAGGCCACAGGTAGTTAATGCCGGCATTGATCTGGGTGACGGAGAGACCGAGGGTGGTGGCAATGCCGAACAGAGTCCCTAAAATCGCAAACAGGTCGACGATGTGCCCGATAGGGCCATGGATCCGTTCGCCGATAATCGGATAGAGCGCGGAGCGCATCGAAAGCGGCAGTCCGTGGCGAAAAGAAAAATAAGCCAGCACCAGGCCGACCAGACCGTAGATCGCCCAGATATGAAAACCCCAATGAAAAAAGGCGATCTGCATCGCCTGTTTCGCGGCATTAACGGTATTGGCGGCGCCTTCTGGCGGAGAAGAATAATGCAGCACCGGTTCGGCCACCCCGAAAAACAACAGCGCGATACCATAACCGGCTGAAAACAGCATGGCGAACCAGACAGGAAAGCTGTACTGGGGGAGTGCATGGTCGGGGCCAAGCTTGATCCGCCCCCAGGGGGAGATGCCAACCCCGACAATGAAAACAAGAAAAATCGCGACCGACAGCATGTAAAACCAGCCGAAAGTTCGCGTAATGTAGGCCAGCATTGAAGAAAAGATACTACCGGCCAGTTCCGGATTGCTGATCGTTCCGATAACCAGCAATCCGGACACTATGACCGCCGGTACAAAAACCGGCACCAGGATTGTCGAACTGATTCCCTTTTTTTCCTCGGTCATCTTAACTCCAATCCGGGAGGAGCCCTAAAAAACCCGGCCAGCGAGCCGGAGGGGTCAGCGAATGCTCCATCCCTCAAAAAAATATTGAATGAATCACATCAGTAATCCCGCTGACATAGATGGTAAATGAATCGGAGCCTATTTCAAGTTCTGAACAATAAAAACAGAAGGATCTGGGAAGATAACGTCTATCAGTTCAACAGAAAAAGTCTTATTCGACTTTATCCAAAGGATACCCCGCGCCTTTCCAGGCAAAGACTCCGCCCGGATAACGATAAACGTTGTTGTAGCCGAGCTGAACAGCCCAGGCTGCCCCATTATGGCTGCGGGTACACTTGACAAAACCGCAGTAAATAACAATCGTCCGGTCCTTGTCGTCACCCAGCAGCTTCAGGAAGTCCTCGGGAGTCCGGCCATTGGTTTCAGCGGCATCCCATTTTTCCATCTCCGGGATGGGGAAGAGAAACTGCACCGCACCCGGCACATGCTGCTTTTTGTAACTTTCCTCAAAGGGCATGGTATCAACAATCACCATCTCTTTGTCCGCATCGACCCAGGCCTTGAGTTCAGCGGTGGTCACAACATCATAACCGCCGNNACCTCGCGCACCAGCTTGACGGCTGCCGCCTCCTTTGTGACTTCCTGCTCGAATTTGTTGTCCCAGAACGCGCCGGCGGGGTTCGAAAAACCGACCAGAAGAAAAACTCCAGCCACCAGAATAGAAAAAACCTTGGTTCCCTTCATCTTCATTTTCTCCTTTTTGCGAAAATTATGGAGCCGACGGGGACCGGCACGATACCGGAAAACCGACGCCACCAATAGATAAAAACAACACCGCCCAGCATGACAAGATCTCGGTAAAGAGAAGCTCTCAGGCCATGAAAAGCCTCAGCCTCCGGATCATCCGGGCCGAAACAGCCACAATCCACATCAAGCCCCATCCATAGGCCGTACGACAGCACGACTATGAACAAAAGCAGCATGCCGGTCACAGCCGCCAGGCTTCCGCGCAGGTCGAACAACAACCCGATACCGGCGGCAATCTCCAGGGACGCCAGAAAAACGGCCGCCGGCAGAAGCAGAAATTCGGGCAGCAGGCCATAAGCTCCGATCAGAACGGCAAAAACCTCGATTTCTGCAATCTTCACGACGCCCGCATAAATAAAAACAGCACCCAGCCACCAGCGCATAAGCCTGTAGAGCAGGCAACCGAACCGCCATATCATGTGATTTAGACCTGAATGAAAATTGCACAGTAAAAACTTCAAAACAGAAGGATATTCAAAACTGAATAAGCCTATTTGACATTTATTTTTCCGATATGTCAAATAGGCTTATTCTATAAATTCAAATCGGGATGTGGAAACAGGCAAATGAAGAGAAACGAAGGTCCATTGAGGGGAAAAGGGGGGCGTTTTTTTCTGGTGGCGCTGTTACTCTTTGTGACTTTGTTCTTCGATGAACCTCGTCGCAAGCGCCCCGCCCAAGCGGGCAAGATCCCGAAGATTCTCCAGCAGAACAGCACGAGGCACCTGCAATGAATCAAGGATATGCGCCCATTGGGGGTGATCCAACTCACCACCTTTCTGCAAGGCCTGCCGCAGTAGTAAAAGATTGGGGATGAGAGTCTTTTGCACTTCGGTGAGTTGCTCGGAAAACGATTCCTCCGCATCGAGTTCGGCCAATTTCTGCACAAGACTCTGCCAGGGCAGTGTTCGCGCCAGTCGCACCACGAGATCTTCGAGCTTTTCAATCGACTCTTTGTCTTCGAAATCAATCGACTTAATGAACTGCCGCAACTTCTCCCGCACCACCGGCTTGGCCAATTTTCGAACCGAAGCGAGCAACATCGTGCCGTCAATCTGGTCGCCCTCGAAATCAAACGCAGCAAGAATATGTTCCCGATCCTGCCATTTCTGGTGCTGCAGTTCTTGATCGGTCATCGGGAGGATGAGTTGTTCAATCTTCCGTGACGGTCTCCAGGCCAGCCACACACCATTATCAACGATACGATCCGCCACCTCTCGGGACAACGAGCCCGGCGGGAAGAAGGCATCATCTTGCGTGGCCTGTTGAGCGAGAATATCCCAGCTTGCCTTGAACAACGGCGGAAAAGGCACCGATAAACCGGCGGGAGGCGCGGACAGAGGCTTCTCAAGTTGATCCAACCGCAGGCGCAACGCCACGATATCCGGAAAATCACCCCCGAGCATGGCACCGAGATTGCCCATGACGATATGCAGCAGGTTGAGCCGTGGCTTCTCATCAAGCAAGAGCAGATGCGCCGCCAGCAATCCCAGAACCGGATTGCCGAACTTGTCCTGCAGCAGGGCGTTCATCACTTCGCGCTCAACGATGTTGCGCCCCTGCAGCAGAGATTGTCGAGCAATTTCAGATAAACGGAAATATTTGTCGCGCGGATAGGAAAATTCAAACGGCGCCATCTGCACCGAGGCATCGGCAAAATTAGGGCGCAGCGGCCCCCCCGTTTCGCCATGGGGTTCAACCATCAGGAAAAGCTGAGTGATCCAGTTGGGGGCAAGCAGTACCGGGCGCTCCAGTGTTCCATATTGCTCAGACGACCATTGCAGGACATAGGCACCGGGATCGAGCTCCGCGGCCAGCACGGCGTAGCCATGGCTGATATCGCACTCCGCATCCTGATCGTAATCAATCAGAACCTCAGCTGCATTGCGCAGGCGAAACCCTGTAAAAGACTGCGCATAACGGTCTATCGTCTCGTCTGTCTGATTAAACGGGGCCTCGCTGGGATCGCGTACACTGAGAAAAAAACCGGCCCCGTTGCCTCTTTGCAGGGGCGGGCGATCGAAAGCTTCATTTACGGCGGCCTGATGATATTCATGGCTGGTGGTGGTCCCGTCCATCGGCACGGGCGAGGCGAACTGCACCGGCTCCAGTATGACCTCCTTTACACCCTCGCCTTCCTCGACGGCAAAAATCTTTTCCTGCGACGCGCCGCCGACACTGGCGCGTGCCTTGTAAAGTCCGGGGATCAGCTCGGTTTCGATACGCCCAAAACCTTTAGCCACGACCTTAAAACCGCCATCAACGATTTCAAGCGCAGCGGCCAGGTCGGCTACTGCAACGGTGACTGCTGCTTTAGAGTCCGACATCATCGCCCCCTGCCTGGAAGAACTGCTGCCGCCACTGCCCTTCACGCAGCCGCCGCCCCCGGTAGAGTCCCGCAGGCAGCGACACACAGACTCTCGCATCCTCCACCGGCAGCGATTCTTTGGTACCATCTGCCCACACAAGATCTGCAGCCGAAATAAAACCATCGGTCACCTTTGGCGTTAAGGTCACCAGAAGCTGGTTGCTGCCATCGTAAATCTCCACGGTTTCCCCGGCACCCCAGGAGTGAAGGACCAGATTCTGCGCCAGAAGAACCGGCGGGCGCGTGAAAAAGACGATATCGCCGGTCGGGGGAATATAGATTTCAGGCGGATCCGCAGGAATGTTGCCGCATGCCTTCGGCCAGAGGTCTTCAATATAATTTTTGAGCGCCTGCCCTGTGACCTGACCTTGCGGATCTGGAGGGGCATGCCGGAAGGCGTCCAGCAGAACATGAGTCAGCAGACTGTGCACTTCACCATTGAGTTCGGGAATGGGCCGTTCCTGCGCCTTGCCGCCCTTGGGCGCGGCATAAATGCAGAACAGTTTGACTTTCTGCGCCGCCCCGGGGTTGTTGATGGCCGGCAGAGGCGGATTCATCAGCATGCGGGTCGCCTCGGCGTCGCGACAGCAGTCCATCACCAGCACAATCTCGCCGAACACTGCCGCTTCCTTGGCCCAGAGCGCGTACAGCGTGCCGGCAATATTCCAGTTGAACAGGCGGCTGGCGTTGGCGGCATAGATGGCCGCCTGGGGCATCTGGTTGCGGATTTCACAGAATCCGTGTCCTGAAAAATACAGATAAAGACGACTATCGCTGTGATATTCGATGCGGTTCTTGCCCCCGGTAATCAGCTTCTGAAAAGCCACCTGGAAGTCTGTGAACTGCGGCGGAGCCTGATCCGGCGTAACGGTCGGCGGCGGGTTGGGTGAAACGATGGTCGTAATGTGGTTGGGATCGACATCGCCGCCAGTGGGGTCGATCAGCCAGTCATAAAAACGCTGAACATCCCGCGGCGGCCCCTGCAAGGGGGGAAAACCAGGGTCAGGATAATGACTGATCCCCAAAAGAATGGCGTAGTCGGCCTTCGCCATAATCAGAACCCGTTATCGAGCAGCCACTGAAGACTGCTTAAAGTAGCTGTGTCATTATCGAAATCACCATGTTTGGCCGAAGAGGTCCGGCTCCCCTCCCCTTCCGTATCTGGGGCCCACACCAGGCTTTCCGGGAAATTTGCGTAAAAGGAACGACAGCGTGAAATGGCCGGGAAATCCTGCGGCGTGAAGATTTTTTCCTCCCGCAGGAAGCGCTCCATGCCGACCAGAGGTTCGTCGATGGTTTCTTCCAACAGCCCGGAAACAAAATACAGCAGAGAGCGGGGATAAACGACAGGCAACAGGCGATCGGCAATCTCCCACTCATCGGTCATGCCGAAGGATCGAAAATGAGCGATCCGGCTTTGATGGTTGGCAAGAGTGGCATCGAACTGATCATAAGTGACGGCTGGCGCCAGAAAAATCACGTCGAACTCGGCTTCTGGAAGCATTTCGGCTGCCGCCTCAAGAAAGTGGCAGATATAAATGGCCCCGGTGCTGTGGCCGATCAGGGTGACGCGCGGCAGATCCCTGCCTTTGGGGAAACGCTTGGCCAGTTCACTCAACAAGGCTGTACCGCCATGATTCTCGCCGGGCAGAAATGCATCGGCCGTGTCTTTTTTCATCTGATTCCAGACCAGGGTGCCGATCTTGTCGACATACAGGGCGCGCAGAACTTCTTCCACGGTCGTGACATAGAGGCCGTGCCCGCGTCCGGCAGCCAGGCGGCGCACCACTGCCATAACGATTTTGGCAACCATGCGTGCAGACTTGAACCAGCCAATGAGGGAGAACCCTTTAGTCGTAGCGGGGCTGCGGTCAAAGAGCTGATCGGCCGCCGCGGGGCTGATCTTTGAAGTGCTCGCCACAGTGCTGCCACCCACGCCCTTGGTGGTCACGGGTTCTCCACCGGCATAAAGGCCGTTGAATACCTCCTGCACGGCATCCTGAAAATCAAAGTCCGCCTCGATGCTCATCTGAATTTCGGCTTCAAGACTTTCCTGATCGACAGGAACTCCTTTCAATGTAGCCGAAATGGCGGCATCATCCATTCCGGGCTGAACTTCAAGGGCATCTGGCGGCGTATCGCGCTCGCCGCGGAACCATGCATCAAACTGCTCCCGCAGTTTGATTTCATCTACCGCGACACCAGAAGCTCCCTTGAACCCGATTCCGGCCGGCAATTTTTTCAACGCCCACTCCGCAACCTTCTTGACGAACTCGCGGAAGAGCTTCTCTTGGCCGATGTCACGCAGATTGTTGCCCACGGCCTCGATCAGGCCGGACTCCCATACAAAAAACAGCGGCCAGGCCCCGCCCTTTTCATAAACAGGCTGGAGTCGTGCGGCAATATCGCGGCCCGACTTTTCGCTCACCAGGCCGCCATGAAAATGAATGGTCAGCCCTTTTTGCGGGGCGGCATCGATCATCACCCCGACAATGCGCGACACATCGTCGCGGCTGCTGTTTTTTTCTCCGTCAAGTTGGCCATTGGCCAGGTGGATAATGTGGTTCGTCAAGTCAGGCATCACAACCTCTCCTAATAACTATTTTAATGAGCAATATCGTTTTAAATTGACTATGCCCTAAGAGAGAAAATTGTCAATTAACCCACTCAAGAAATCCCCTTGTTTTATTTCTTCAAGCTCTGCGTCACATCGATCAACAAGCTCGCCATCAGCCGGGAACGTTCAACGATGCCCGCAAATCGCTGCTGATCGTTGACAGCGGGTAACCAGTCAACATTAAGTTCCTCCATCTTGAGCAGAGCTTCGAACTTATCCGTCCCCTTGCGCACCGCCTGATCTTCCCCGATGAAGCCCGGCAAACGGGAAAGCGCTTTGGTATCGGACTGATTAAGCCAGCGAGCGAGTTGCTCGGCACCATAGGGCGCACCTTGATTGCTCAAAAGTTCGTTCAGTGCGCGGGCGTCGGCCAGTCCAAAAAATCGCCCGTCGGGATGTTCAATGATAACAAATTTGAAAAACGGTTGGCGCCCCAGCGCACTGAAATATTCTTCGATGGCTGGCCCCCAGTACCCCCCGTGCCCAAGGCGGAACAGCAGCCCTTCCGTCTGACGTTCGATCAGACGGGGGATTTCACTGACCGCCGTTTTGGGATCGAGTTGAATCGGCTCTGAGGGCAGTCCGGTCAACGGCGTCACCTGCGGGTCGATGCTCGCCTTTGAAGCCTGGACAAAGGCGGTCTCAATCTTCACGCCCCCTTCTCCAATCTCGAATTTCTGCAATTTGCCGGACACCAGCAGGAACACCACCACCGGCACCACCGCCACGACGATATCAGAGGGCTTCACCTCAAAACGACTGCTCTTGGCACGCAGCAGGACAAGAATGGCCAGGATGAGGAGAAAACTGCCGATGGAATAAAGTATGGTGTTATCCATTGTCCCACCTCCAAAAAGACAGTCGATTAAGTAAAAAAAACAACACTGGTTCTCATCCAGAAATGGGCGCATAAAACGTTCCAATATTTAAACCTCATGTTTTTTCATAATTTCTCTCCTGGCAATCTCAAAAGACTTAATGAAATAAATGAATTGTCAACCTGATACAGTGGAAAGCTCTCAAGAGGTAATTTGCCATTCCTCCTAAAAAACGCCGCCTTCCGTCGCGCACCGTCGAAAAAATTTACACTTCCCCAGTGAAAAGTAAAAAACCCCGGCAATCTTCCGTATTATCCAGCCCTGAACGTATCGTGCTTTTTTGATTCCGGTGGAATACCCGATGTTCAGCTCTGTCAATGCAAGACTTTGAAATTTTAAGATATTTTTCCACATAAAAAAATAAACGGCTGGTTATGTGAGTTCATCTATTTAAAGATTGTGAATTTATCCCCCGAAAAAATTTGTCGGTTTTATTTCCGCCGCCGTAAAAGATCAGTCAGAACTGATGCAATATTGATAGGTTGGCAAATTGGACAAGAATATGCAGAAGTGTCTAAACGGACGTGCTTTTTCCAGAAATCATCACTTGTCGAAAAAGGATCTGAGGAAGGGAAAGAAAATGAGGCCAGAGGCTGTAATCCTGACGGCAGCCCGTCTGGTTTTACAAGTAAACCCGCACAGAAAAGCAGATGCGACATCCCAAAGGATAAATTCCGGCAAGGAGGAAAAGCCATGAGAGAAATGATCCCGAAAATATTCCTGATATTTGGGCTGATCATTGCTGTGCCTGGCGGCGCACAGGCCATCACGCTCGAAGAGTTGTTCAACGATGAGTCAATCATCGCTGGCGACAAGGTTTTCGACAGCTGGTACCTTGGGTCTTATGATACGAGTGACACGCGCATTCTCAACGCATCCAACATTGACATAACGCCTCTCAATGATGGCGGTCTCAATCCCGGGCCCGGACTGGACTTCAGTGTGTCCAACGGCGAACTCAGCGTAACTGGCAACGGTATATACAACTTTGTAGATCTCATGTTCGGCTTCAGGGTTTCAGCCATTGATCCGCTTCTGGGAATCAAAGATGTCTCTCTGGAACTTGTTGGATTTCTTATCTATTCTCTGGATGAGTCAAACAATCTTGGTTTCTCGGTTACCGAGACAATCGGGACCAGCCAGGGAGCGAATGATCTGGCAACGAACTTCGCAGAGTACAGTGTCCTGACTGATGAACTCGGAGAAAATTTCGTAGACGATGCTGTAAACTCCGTTGATTTTTCGCCGTTCAGCGAAATATGGGTCACCAAGAACATCCTGGTGTGGGCCGTTGATGAAACCGATACCGCCGTCATGCAAGGCTTTGAACAAAGATTCTCGCAGGAGGTGATTCCAGAGCCTTCCACCGTGGTGCTCATGCTGCTGGGGCTGGTCGGCTTGGTTGCGGTGGGCAGAAGAAAATTGAAGTAATCTGTGGGGAGTTGACCTTCAGCAAAAACGCGGCCCTGATTCAATAGGGCCGCGTTTTTGCTGGTTATTTGAGCAAATAAGTCCGATCGCGCCTCTCGGCGTAATCGCGCTCGTGACTGAGGCGGCGGATCAGGGCGATGCGCCGGAAAGAGGTCGGCAGGCGCAGGAGAAACACTGCGGCGGCAGTGGCGATCCAAACGATCCCGCCGCTGCCCTGGTAATTGAAAAAGAGCTGCCGCTTGACCACACTGTCGCCCAGATAGACTACGGCTGCGAAGAAGAGCAGGTAAAGGCCGAGCTGCCACATCAGCTTGCGGATGATGCGGGGATTGACCCAGGTCGGTTTCTTCTTTGATTTGGAGTCCGCTTCGGGCTTGGCGCCGGACTTCTTTTTGCGCCGTGGGCTCAAAGATAAGCCGTGCAGGCAGACGCCGAGCGCGACGACATTGTCAAAAATACGCAGAAACGCATATCCGCAGATCATGCCCCAGATCAGGGCGACGATTAGAGAGCCGAACGTCATAAGATACTCCTTGATTTCAATTGAGGCATAAAATCGAGTCCGAACAGGATTCTACCATCAAAACTGGGTCAATAAATAACATTCAACAAAAAAGCCGCTCTTTTGAGCGGCTTTTTTGTCTCCGGAACACTTAAATGACGTTAAAAACTCAGGGCCAGCTGCGCAGTCACGGTATGGCTTTCGTCCTCGTTGTCGTCGCCATACAGGTATTCAAGTCCCAGGACCGTGTTGCGGAACAACCCGCGGGAGATCACGGCACCGTAGCGCTTGAGGTCGTTCTGAAAATCTTCAGCCCCTTCCGCCTTCACGCCAACCTGCCAGCGTTCGGTCGGCTCCCAAGACAGTTCCACATTCCATGCCCAGGGCTTTTTCCCGGTCAGATCTTCTCCATCGCTGACCACCTCTTGAGAAAAACTTTCCAGAGCAGAGATATATTCAGCCAGAAGGTTGATTTTTCCCAACTGCCATGAAAGGTAGACGCCGCCGGCAGCCACGCTCGAGCGATACAGATCCAGGTTCTGCACCAGCTCAATATCGCTTTCTGCCAGATCGCTCAGATAGGAAATCCCGAAGGCGAGTCCGTCCAAGGGTGTCAACTCCAGGGAAGCAACCCAACTGTCGATGCGGTCATTATCGCGGGTGTCAACGTCACCATTAAAGGCGCCGATATGCAGCCTCATCAGGTTCCCCTGAAAACCGAATACTGCCGCAGTACTGTTGGTTTCGCCCAGCTCCAGAGTCAGGGGGTCACTGATAAAGGCGCTGTCGAAATTTCCGAAAGGCAGATACATCTTGCCGCCGGCAAAGGTCACATAGTGCGACCAGAAAGGCACCGGGTGACGCAAAAAGATCACCGCCTGATCGATTTCAATTTTATCGCTTCCGTCCTCTTCCCACAGCAGCGACACATGGCCGGCGATGTTTTCATTGATGTCCACATCGGCCGCTAGCTCGACTGTCGCCAACTGCAGGTCGCTGGTTTCTTCTCCCCGTTCGATTTTTTCCCAGAAAGCCTCAAGCTCCAGCAGGCCGCCG
>NPIE01004455.1_pt1 | contig 12746 bp, 12 predicted proteins | sample 8637661 | NCBI WGS metagenome assembly NPIE01 (sample SAMN07420842, study PRJNA396082) | bioreactor metagenome | isolation source: sample BA12 brine-fed electro-methanogenic bioreactor BA | place: Japan: Kochi | collected 2016-12-09 | reverse complement strand
TCGAGGGGTTCCCCGGCGTCGAGAACGTCATCCGCGTCCTGAAGCCCTACAAGCTCGTGTCGCGCGACTTCCAGCCCGAACCGACCGTGGTGCGCGTCGGCGACGTCTCGATCGGCGGAGGGGCGATCGCGCTCATCGCGGGGCCGTGCTCCATCGAGTCGGCCGAGCAGGTCATGGCGACCGCCGAGGCGGTCAAGGCTGCGGGCGCCGCGATGCTGCGCGGCGGCGCGTACAAGCCGCGCACGAGCCCGTACGCGTTCCAGGGCATGGGGGAGGAGGGGCTGAAGCTCCTGCGCGAGGCGGGCGACGCCACGGGTCTTCCGGTGGTCACCGAGGTCCTCGACGTGCGTGATGCCGAGAAGGTCGCGACCTACGCGGACGTCCTGCAGGTCGGCGCGCGCAACATGCAGAACTTCATGCTGCTGGACGAGCTCGGCACGATGCGTCGTCCGGTGCTGCTCAAACGGGGCCTCTCGGCCACCATCGAGGAGCTTCTCTCGGCAGCCGAGTACGTCCTCAAGGGCGGCAACCGCGATGTCATCCTGTGCGAGCGGGGGATCCGGACCTTCGAGACGTACACGCGCAACACGCTCGACCTGGCGGCCGTGGCGGCGCTCAAGACGCTCACGCACCTGCCCGTGGTCGCCGATCCCTCGCACGCCACCGGGCGCCGCGACCTTGTGACCCCGATGTGTCGGGCGGCGCTCGCCGCGGGGGCGGACGGTCTCATGGTGGAGGTGCATCCCGACCCCGAGCACGCGCGCTGCGACGGTCCGCAGTCGCTGACGTTCAATGAGTTCGAGGCCCTGGTGCGCGACATCGCTCCCATCCTCGCAGCGTCTGGTTCTGCCCTCGAGCGGGTGTCGTGACGATGATCGAGCCGAAGGCGCAGCAACCTCCCTTCGCTTGCGTCACCGTCGTAGGGCTTGGGCTCATCGGCGGGTCGGTCGCGCTCGCCGCACGCCGTGCGGGCGTCGAGCGGGTGCGCGGCGTTGACGCCGATCCGCGGACCGTCGCCCGTGCAGTCGAGCTGGGCGCGTGCGATGAGGCGCTGTCGGCCGACGCGGCGTGGACCGCAGGCTGGTTCGCCGCCGACGCGGACGGGCTCGTGGTCCTGGCGACGCCGGTCGACGCCACGCTCGTGTGGATCGCGGATCTGGCCGAGAAGGGCTTTCGTGGCGTCGTGACCGATGTCGCCTCCACCAAGGCCGCGGTCATGGACGCTGCCGCCGCGCATGCGCGCCAGGGGCTGCACGTCATCGGCGGGCACCCGATGGCAGGCTCAGAGCGCAGCGGTATCGACGCCGCCTCGGCGACCCTGTTCGACGGCGCCTACCACGTCCTCACGCCTGCAGCCGACACGGACACCGACGCGTTCCGTCGGCTCCACGCGTTCGTGGCGTCGCTCGGCGCGCGCGTGATCTCCGTCCCGGCCGACGCACACGACGAGGCCGTCGCCGTGATCTCGCACGTCCCGCACGTCGCGGCGGCCGCGCTGATCGCGCTCGCCGGCGAGCGCGCGCGTTCGGGAGGGCAGGACCTCCTGCGCCTCGCCGCTGGCGGCTTCAAGGACATGACGCGCATCGCCGCGGGAAGCCCCAAGCTCTGGACCGGTATCTGTCTGGACAACGCTCCGGCCGTGATAGCCGGCGTCGAAGACCTGCGGCGCGTGCTCGGCGACTTCTCTGCGGTGCTCGGTCGGCGTGATGCACAGGCGCTCGAGGCGTGGCTCGCCGAGGCGGCCGAGCAGCGCCGAGCGCTGCCCGCGCAGTGGGTCCCCGCGACGAGCGCGCTCCGTGAGCTGTCCATCCCGATGCGCGACGAGCCGGGCGTGATCTCGACGATCACGACCGCCGTCGGTCGCCACGGATGCAACATCGAGGATATCGAGATCGACCACCAGTCCGAGGATGCGGCGGTCCTGCGCCTGGTGCTGACCGATGAGGGCGATACCGGCAGCCTCATGGCCGAGCTGGCTGAGGCTGGGTTCGCCCCGCAGCTCAAGCCGCTCGAGTAGGAGGCGCCCATGCGGTACCACTCTCGGCCGATCGCCGGTCCGCTCGCGGGGGAGGTCGTGGTCCCCGGCGACAAGTCGCTCTCGCACCGCGCGGTGCTCTTCTCGGCCATGGCCGAGGGGACGTCGGCGCTCACCGGCGTGCTGGACAGCGCGGACGTGCGCTCGACGATCGAGGCGGTGCGGGCGCTCGGCGCGCGCGTGGAGACAGCGAGCGTCGGCGGCGGCCTGGACATCGGCGTCGCCGGGTGGGGCGCGTCCGGTCCGCGCGTGCCCGTCGCGGCCATCGACTGCGGGAACAGCGGCACCACGGCGCGCCTGCTCATGGGCGTGCTTGCCGGGTGGAGCGTGGAGGCGACGCTCACTGGCGATGCTTCGCTCTCACGACGCCCGATGGCGCGCGTCACCGGGCCGCTCGAGCGGATGGGGGCCGCCTTTGAGATGGCCGAGGGCGACCGGCTGCCCGTGACGGTGCGCGGCGGCGCGCTCGCGCCGATCGACTACGAGCTTCCCGTGGCGAGCGCGCAGGTCAAGACCGCGGTCCTCCTTGCGGGGATGCGCGCCTCGGGCCGCACGACCGTACGTGAGCCTGCCGCATCCCGCGATCACACCGAGCGCCTGCTGCCGCTCTTCGGCGTCCCGGTGGGCGCGAACGCGGTCGAGCGCACGGCATGGGTCGACGGCCCTGTCGTGCCGCGCGCCGCACGCTTCGATGTCCCGGGCGATCCGTCCTCGGCAGCCTTCCTCGTGGCCGCGGCCGTCATCGTGCCCGAAAGCGAGGTCGTCCTGCTGCGCGTCGCGCTCAACCCGACGCGCATCGGCTTTCTGCGGGTGCTCGAGCGAATGGGCGCCGACATCACGGTCGACCTTGAGGCCACCCACCCCGAGCCCGTCGGCACGCTGCGGGTGCGCTCCGGTCCGACGCTCAGGGGCACGACCGTGCGCCCCGACGAGGTCCCATCGCTCATCGACGAGGTGCCGGTCCTCGCGATCGTCGCGTGCATGGCCGAGGGGACCACACGGTTCGACGGCGTCGCCGAGCTCCGGGTCAAGGAGTCCGACCGCCTCGAGGCTCTCGCGGACGGGGTGCGCGCGCTCGGCGGACGCGTCCGGTCAGGGGAGGACTGGCTCGAGGTCGAGGGCCCGGTCCGGCTCGCCGGCGGCGATGTCGACTCGCTCGGGGACCATCGCCTCGCCATGGCGTACGCGGTAGCCGGGCTTGCCGCGTCCGCCCCGGTCTCGATCGATCGCTTCGAAGCCGTGGACGTGTCGTATCCAACGTTCACCGAACACCTCGCCGCGCTCGGCGCCGGAGGGGCGCTTCGCTGAGCCTGACGTGCTAGAATCTCCGGTGCCTGCACCCCTGTGAACGGAGTCTCGTGATCGTAGCGATCGACGGCCCTGCGGCCTCCGGCAAGTCGACCGTGGCGCGCGCGCTCGCGCGTCGTCTTGGCTTCGCGTATCTCGACACCGGGGCCATGTATCGCGCGGTCGCAGCGCTTGCGCTCGACCGCGGTGTCGCCCTGGATGACGAGACGGCCCTCACGCAGTTGGCCGAGACGGAAGCGATAACCTTTCACCATCCGGCCGATGACCCCGTGCCGGACACGGTCCTCATCGGCGGCACTGACGTCACAGCGGCGATCAGGACCCCTGAAGCCGACGCCGCGGTGAGCGCGGTAGCGCGGGTACCCGGCGTACGTGCGGCGATGGTCGCCCAGCAGCGGCGTCTTGCAAGGGCGGTCGACACCGTCGTCGAAGGTCGGGACATCGGAACGGTCGTCTTCCCTCATGCTTCGGTGAAGGCGTATCTGACTGCATCCGCCGAGGAACGGGCGCGCCGCCGCCACGAGGAGCTCACAGAGCGCGGGCACGCGCTCGAAGAGCGCGCCGTGCATGAGGGGATCGAGGCGAGGGACAGCGCCGACTCCACGCGCGCGGCGAGCCCCCTTGCGGTGGCCGACGATGCCGTGGTGGTCGACACGACGGGAATGACCGTCCACGAGGTCGTCGAGCACGTGGCGGGGCTGGTCGGTGACGCGTCGTGAGCCAACCTGTGGGACGGTTCGTGCGCGCCACCTTGGCCAAGCTCGTTCTCGCTCTCTTCCGGGTCCGGATGATCGGCGCGGAGCGCATACCCGCGAGCGGCGCGGTGCTCGCCGGCAACCACGTCTCGTACATGGATCCGGTGACGCTCTGGTCCGCCGCCCCGCGCCCGGTGCACTTCATGGCGAAGCGCGAGCTATGGGAAGGCCGGTTCCTCGGGTGGCTTCTGCCGAGGCTCTGGGCGTTCCCGGTGGCCCGCGGCGAGGTGGACCGGGGTGCGATCGAGCGCGCGACCGCCATCGTGCGGGACGGCGGGCTCGTGGGCATCTTCCCGGAAGGGACACGCGCAGATGCCGACGTCGATGCTCCCGGCGAGGCGCACGGCGGGGCCGCTTTCGTCGCCCTGCGTACCGGCGTGCCGATAGTCCCCGTTGCGTTCATCGGCACGGATCGCGTGATGCCGCGAGGTGCCAAGCTCCCTCGGCCGGGGCGTGTGACCATACGGTTCGGGACGCCCATCGCGCCCGACGATGTCGAGGCGAGCTCACGGAAGGAACGGGTCCGTGCGCTCACGGACGCCGCCATGGCGGGAATCGCCGCCGAGTTGGCGGCAGGACGGGATGAGGCCCCATGAAGGTGATCGTCGCTGAGCACGCGGGTGTCTGTTATGGCGTCGAGCGCGCGCTTAAGCTTGCGGTCGAGGCGAGCGACGCCGAGGGCCCGGTTCACACGCTCGGCCCGCTCATCCACAACCCGCAGGCGGTCGAGGGGCTTCGCAGCAAGGGAGTGGAGGTGGCCTCCCGGCTCGACGAAGTATCCGAAGGAACCATCGTCATCCGCTCCCACGGGGTCGACCCGGCTATCATCGACGCCGCACGCGCCAAGGGCCTTGAAGTCGTCGACGCCACGTGCCCGTTCGTCCGCGCGGCGCACACGTGCGCATCCGACCTCGTCGCCGGAGCCTACTCGGTCATCATCGTTGGTGAGGCCGAGCATCCGGAGGTCGAGGGTATACTCGCGCACGCAGGCGGCACGGCGCTCATCGTGCAGAGCGCCGCGGACCTGCCGGCGAAGCTTCCCTCGCGCCGCATCGGAGTCGTCGTCCAGACGACGCAGTCGCTCGCGCGGCTTGAAGAGGTCGTCTCGGCGCTCCTGGGACGGGTGACCGAGCTGCGCGTGTGCAACACGATCTGCAGCGCGACCGCACAGCGCCAGGCGGCGGCTGCGGACCTGGCGGCCCGCGTCGATGTCATCGTGGTCGTCGGCGGGCACAACTCCGGCAACACGAACCGGCTGGCGGAGATCTGCCGGTCCGTCAACCCCAACGTCCGGCACGTCGAGACCGCCGACGAGCTCAGGGCCGAGTGGTTCGCCGATGCCGAGATCGTCGGGGTCACCGCGGGGGCGTCTACTCCCGATGAGCAGATCCAGGGTGTCATCGCAGCGATCGAGGCGCTCGACGGCGATGGAGCGTAGACGGTACGCGGAGACGCGCCCGGCTTCGGGCACCGGCGGCACGCTCGAGACCGTGGAGCGCGGGTCGGTCGCGTGGCGGGCGGGGCTGCGACCGGGAGACGTGGTTCTCGCGGTCGACGGAGCACGCGTACGCGACGTCCTCGACTGGCAGTGGCTCACCAGTGAGCCGTCGTTCTCGGTCAGTATCGAACGCGCCGGCAGGCCGCGCGAGATCCGGATCGAACCTGGGGGAGCGGCCCTCGGCGTGGCGTTTCGCGACGCGGTCTTCGACGGCGTCCGCGAGTGCGACAACGCCTGCACGTTCTGCTTCGTGGCGGGGCTCCCCGCCGGGTTGCGTCCCTCGCTCTTCGTCCGCGATGACGACTACCGGCTGTCCTTTCTCGAGCAGACGTTCATCACGCTCACCAACCTGGACGACGCTGATGTGGCGCGCATCATCGAGCAGCGCCTGTCGCCGCTCTACGTGTCGGTCCACGCCGTGGACGAGCAGGTACGGCGTCGGCTCATCTGTCCGACGGTGGAGGACCGCGCGCTCGAGCGCCTTGATGAGCTCGTCGAGGCGGGCATCGAGGTCCACGCGCAGATCGTGCTCGTGCCGGGCGTGAACGACGGCGATGTCCTCGCGCGCACGCTGGCGTGGCTCGGTGTGCGCGACGGCGTGCGGTCCGTGGGTCTCGTGCCGGTCGGTCGCACGCAGATGCATGCCGCCGAGAAGCGCTCCTACCGTACCCCGGCCGAGGCGCGAGAGGTGCTCGACGCGGTCGCCGTGACTCAGGGCCGGATGCGAGGCGAACGCGGCGTCGGGTGGGCGTACGCTGCCGACGAGTTCTACCTCCTTGCCGGGAGCGCGCTGCCTCCGGCCGATGAGTACGACGATTTCCCGCAGTACGAGAACGGGATCGGGATGGTCCGCGCGTTCGCCGACGAGCTCGCGCAGGCCGCCGAGTCAGGCTCGCGCATCGGGAGGGGAGTCCTCGTGACCGGCACGCTCTTCGCGCCTGTGCTCGAGAGTCTGCTGTCCGACACGGGAATCGCTGCGGGGGTGCGCGTGCTGGGTGTCGAGAACACGCTCTTCGGCCCGACCGTCACGGTAGCGGGACTCCTCAGCGCCGCGGATATCGTGTCCGCCATCCGGGCGGACGGCGCTGAGGGGCCCTACATCGTGCCGGACGTTATAGTAAACTCCGACGGGCTCACCATAGACGACATCCCCGCGGCTCTGCTCGACGAACTGACCGGCGCGCCGGTGCGGATCGTCTCCGCCGATGCCTCCTCGCTCGTGCACGCGCTCGCGGCGAACCCCGGCTGACGAAAGGCGTTTCGGAATGGCACTGCCCATCATCGCTGTGGTCGGACGACCCAACGTCGGCAAGTCGACGCTGGTGAACCGCCTTGCCCAGGCCCGCGACGCCATCGTGCATGCCGCGAGCGGCGTCACGCGCGACCGCAGCTACCACCACGCCGACTGGGCCGGCCGGGAGTTCATGCTCATCGACACCGGCGGCATCGAGTTCACCGACGCTGACGCGTTCGGCTCGTCGATCCGCGCACAGGCTATCCGCGCCGCTGAGGAGGCCGATGTGGTCGTCTTCCTCGTGGACGCGGCGGCAGGCGTTCAGACGAGCGACGAGGAGGTCGCACGTCTCCTCAAGCGGTCGGGCAAGCCCGTCTTCCTCGTCGTGAACAAGCTCGATACCCCCGGGCAGCAGGATGCCGTCCATGACTTCTGGTCGCTCGGTCTCGACCGGCCTTGGGGGGTCTCGGCGCTGCACGGGCACAACACCGGCGACCTGCTCGACGCGCTCGTCGCCGCGTTGCCGGAGGAGGGTGCCGCCGCCGAGGAAGACGAGGGCGTCATCGACGTCGCCATCATCGGCCGGCCCAACGCGGGCAAGTCGTCGCTCTTCAATCGGCTGGTCGGTGCGGAGCGCACGATCGTCTCGGAAGTCGCCGGAACCACGCGCGATGCGATCGACACGCGTATCGAGCACGGGGGGACCGCTATCAGGCTCGTCGACACCGCCGGTCTGCGGCGCAAGTCGCGCATCGACGAGTCGGTCGAGTACTACAGCTTCGTGCGCGCGATGCGGGCGATCGACCGGGCGGACGTCGCGCTGCTCGTCATCGACTCGCCGCTCGGCGTGACCGACCAGGACCAGCGGGTGGCGCGCTTCGCTGCCGAGCGCGGCTGCGCGATCGTCGTGCTCATGAACAAGTGGGATATCGTCGGCGGTCCGGAGGAGAAGGCCGACGTGGCCGAGCAGGTGGCCGAGCGCCTCGGCTTCATCGGCTTCGCCCCGGTGCTCCGCGTGAGCGCGAAGACCGGGCGCGGCATGCGCACCGTCTTCGACGCTATCGAGCAGGCGTACGCTGCGTACACGCGTGAGATCTCGACGAGCGCGCTCAACAAGCTTCTTACCGACCTGCGCGCCACGGGGCACACGGTCTCTCGTCAGGGGAAGTCTCTCAGGATCCAGTACGGGACCCAGACGCGCACGCGGCCCCCGGGATTCACGTTCTTCGCCAACCACCCCCGGCTCGTCGACGACAACTTCCGGCGGTACCTGGAGAATCGTCTGCGTGAGGCGTTCGACCTCATTGGCACGCCGGTCATCCTGAAGTTCAAGAAGAAGGACTGAACGTGGAGTATGCGTGGCGCATAGGGTCGGCGGCGCTTGCCTCGTACGCGCTCGGCTCGATCCCCTTCGCGATCCTCGTGGGACGGCTCTTCTGGGGCGAGGACATACGGCACCACGGCTCGGGCAACACCGGCGCCACCAACGTGCTGCGGGTGTTCGGCCCGGCGCCGGGCTTCCTCGTTCTCGCGCTCGACGCGCTCAAGGGGGCGGCCGCCGTGTGGATCGCGGCCGCGCTCGCAGCTCCGGCGTGGGGGATGAGCGGCCACGACTGGATGTCGGTCCTCGGTGCCACCGTCGCCGTGGCGGGCCACTCGTTCTCGCCATTCATCGGCTTCTCCGGCGGGAAGGGTGTGGCGACGGCCGCGGGGGCGATCGTGGTGGCAGCGCCGCAGTCAGCCGCCGTCATGGTGGCCGTCTTCCTCATCGTCGTCGGGATCTGGCATATGGTGTCGCTCGGGTCGATCACCATCGCGGCACTGTTTCCGCTGGTGACAGCGCTGCTGTACCCCGGTCGCACTGCGTTGATCGTGTTCGCGGTCTTCGCGTGCGTGCTTGTCATCTGGCGGCACCGGTCCAACATCGGCCGCATCGCGCGTGGCGAGGAGTCTAAGATAACGTTCAAGAGAAGGCTCTGGGATGAAGTGCGCAAGCGGCGCCAGGGAGGAGATGCGTGATGAGGATCGCGGTGATCGGGGCCGGCTCGTGGGGCACCGCCGTCTCATGGCTCATCGGCTCCAAGGGTATCGACGTCTCGCTGTGGGCGCGTGAGCCTGAGATCGCCGAGGGGATCAACACCGGACGCCATAACCCCCTGTACCTCCCCAACGTGCACGTGCCTCCCTCGGTCACCGCGTATCCCGATATCGAACAGGCCCTGCGTGGCGCCGAAGGCGTGGTGTTCGTCACGCCGAGCCACGGCGTACGCGGCACCGCCGAGAGCATGCGCGCCGTGCTTCCGGCCGACACGCCCGTGATCAGCCTCGCCAAGGGCGTTGAAGAGGGCACGCATATGCGGATGACCGAGGTGCTCGAGGATGTTCTCGGCAACCGGGACCGCCTGGCGGCGCTGTCCGGCCCCAACCACGCCGAGGAGGTCTCGCGCGGGATCCCCTCGGCTACCGTCGTCGCGGCGCACGCCGAACCGATCGCCAAGCTGTGGCAGGACGTCTTCATGAGCCCTGCGTTCCGCGTGTACACCAATCCCGACATCGTCGGTGTCGAGCTCGGTGGTGCGTCCAAGAACGTCATCGCGGTGGCGGCAGGTATGTCGGACGGCGCCGGCTATGGCGACAACACGAAGGCGACGCTGATGACACGCGGGCTGGCCGAGATGAGCCGCCTTGGCCGGGCGCTCGGCGCGAACCCGCTCACGTACATGGGGCTCGCCGGAATGGGGGACCTCATCGCCACCTGCACATCGAAGCACAGCCGGAACCGCGCCCTCGGCGAGTGGGTGGCTCGGGGCGGCACGGTGGAAGGATACGCCGAGAAGACGCACATGGTGGCCGAAGGCGCCCGGAGCGCGATCAGCGTCCACGAGCTCGCGCAGAGCGTGGGCATGGAGCTTCCCATCACCCACCAGGTCCGCGCCGTGCTCTACGAAGGCGCTGACGTGTCGAGCGCGGGCAGCCTGCTCATGGGGCGCAGCGCCACCGACGAGCTGCACGGCATGGGTCTCGTGGACGAGGAGGCGTGATGGCACGGAACGAGCTCTTCATAGCCCCGTCGATCCTCTCGGCGGACTTTGCCCGGCTCGGCGAGGCGGTCGAGCTCGTCGGGCAGGCGGGCGCGGATCTCATCCACGTCGACGTGATGGACGGTCACTTCGTCCCGAACCTGACCATCGGACCGCCCGTGGTCCGGGCCCTCAAAGCGATCACCGAGGTGCCGCTCGACGTGCACCTGATGATCGACAACGCGGAGGCAACGCTCGATTGGTACCTCGATGCCGGTGCGGACATCGTCGTTGTGCATGCCGAGGCATGCGACCATCTCCACCGTGTCGTCCAGTCGGTCCACGAGGCCGGTCGCCTCGCGGGCGTCTCCGTCAACCCCGCGACCCCGGTCGAGACGCTGCGCGACATCCTGGCTGACATCGATCTCGTCCTCGTCATGTCCGTCAACCCCGGGTTCGGCGGCCAGGCGTTCATCCCCGGGTCGGTGGGCCGCATCGAGCGGCTCGCAGCCCTCTGCGCCGAGCTGGGCGTATCGCCGCGTATCGCTGTGGACGGTGGTATCGACGTCACCACGGCGCCGCTCGTGGTGGACGCGGGCGCTGATACGCTGGTCGCGGGCAGCGCCATCTTCGGGCAGCAGGACCCCGTCGGCGCTCTGGCATCGATCCGCGCTGCGGCGCGCACACGGTTGGTGTAGAATAGCGGCGCTCTTTCTTCAGGGCGGGGTGAGAGTCCCCACCGGCGGTGAAAGCCCGCGAACCCCGAAAGGGGCCGATCCGGTGAGATTCCGGAGCCGACGGTCACAGTCCGGATGGGAGAAGGAAGGTCTTTCGTGCATCTGCTGAGCGACGCACGCCCCCTTGCCGGTGAGCGATGGCTGTCGCACGCCCTCGACCTCGCTATGCGTGGCCTCGGAACGGTGAGCCCCAACCCGCTCGTCGGCGCCGTCATCGTAAAGGACGGCGAGGTCGTAGGGGAGGGTTGGCATGAGCGAGCCGGTGAGGCCCATGCGGAGGTGCGCGCCCTCGATGCCGCCGGCGACCGCGCGGCGGGGGCTGAGGTTTACGTGACCCTTGAGCCGTGCAACCACTTCGGCCGGACGCCTCCGTGCACGAACGCGCTCATCAAGGCAGGTGTGGCTCGCGTGGTCATCGGGATGGCCGATCCCAACGGCGAGGTCGCGGGAGGCGGCGCACGACGGCTCCGAGAGGCGGGGGTCGAGGTCCGCTTCGCCGAAGACCCGCGACCGTTTGAGGACCTCAACGAGGCGTGGATCAAGCGCGTGCGCACCGGCATGCCGTGGACTCGGGTCAAGGTGGCGCTCTCGCTCGACGGCAAGGCCTCGCTGATTGCGGGACGACGTGCACGCATGACGGGACCGGGCGCGGCCGCGGTGACGAGGCGTCTGCGAACCCTGTCCACCGCGGTCGGTGTCGGCGCCGCCACGCTGGCCGTCGACGATCCCGGGCTGACCGTGCGCGCCGGCGACGGCACGCCCGTCGAGCGCCAGCCGCTGCGGGTGGTGTTCTCGCGCACGTCAGTCCCGCGGGCCGGACACGCGATCTTCACCGACGGCCTGGGTCGCGCATGCGTGGTCGCGAGCGATCGGAGCGACGAAGGACGGCTTGAGGCGGTGCGGGCGGCGGGAGCCGGAGTGGTGCGCTACCCGTACGAGGAGGGCATCCGCGGTGCGCTGCGCGCGCTTGCTGCCGAAGGCGTGAATGACGTGCTCGTGGAGGCCGGGCCGGGGATGCTCACCGCGTTGTGGGACGCACAGGCGATCGACGAGCTCATCGTGCTGCAGTCAGGCGGCATGGCCGGCAACGCCGCACCGCCGCTCTTCCTGGGTCGCCCAGCGGATGTCGGGGGAGACCTTGATGTGAGACTCAGAGCCGCGGAAGCCGTGGTGGCGGGAGACGACGCCGCCGTGGTGTGGCGGCCCATGACCGACGAAGAAGCGTGACGAGCCGAGGAGGGAGTGCTCGATGTTCACCGGTCTCATCGAATCTGAAGGCATCATCACCCGCGCCGAGCGTCAGAGCGGCGGCATGCGGATCGAGGTGTACGCGCCCGAGTTCGGTCGCGACATGGCGATCGGCGACTCCATCGCCGTCGACGGTGTGTGCTTGACGGTCGTGAAGTTCATACGCGGGGCGTTCCTCACCGACGTGTCCGCGGAGAGCCTTGAGCGGAGCACGCTCGCCGGTCTTCAGCAGGGCTCGAAGGTCAACCTCGAACGCGCGCTCCGGCTTTCCGACCGTCTCGGCGGACACCTGGTGACCGGTCACGTGGACGGTATCGGGACGCTTGAACTGAAGCAGCCGACCGGGAAGTTCACCGTCTACCAGTTCGGTGCGCCGCCGGAGGTCATGGCGTACGTCGTCGAGAAGGGCTCCATCGCAGTGGATGGCATCTCCCTGACCGTCGCGAAGCTCGGCGAGCGTGGGTTCACCGTCGCGGTCATCCCGCAGACAGAGCAGTCGACCACGCTCAAGGACAAGGCGATCGGCGCCAAGGTGAATCTTGAAGCGGACATCCTCGGCAAGTACGTCGAGCGCTTCGTCGCCCGCTACACCGGGCACGCCGACGAGGGCGGCCGCCGCGGCCTCGGCGACCTGTTGCGCGAATTCACGGAAGGGCGGTGACGCGATGAGCGGACCGTTCGCCCGCATCGAGGACGCGATCGCCGAGATCGCTGAGGGCCGTATGGTCGTGGTCGTGGACGACGAGGACCGCGAGAACGAAGGCGACTTCGTGATGGCCGCCGAGAAGGTCACGCCCGAGGCGATCAACTTCATGGCGCAGCACGGCCGCGGCCTCATCTGCATGCCGCTCACCGCGGACCGGCTGTCGGCGCTGCGTATCCCGCCGATGACCGACCAGAACACGTCGGCG
>NPIE01004337.1_pt1 | contig 12752 bp, 9 predicted proteins | sample 8637661 | NCBI WGS metagenome assembly NPIE01 (sample SAMN07420842, study PRJNA396082) | bioreactor metagenome | isolation source: sample BA12 brine-fed electro-methanogenic bioreactor BA | place: Japan: Kochi | collected 2016-12-09 | reverse complement strand
TCCCGTCGCTCCCGTCAATGCCTAATTCTGTCCTAACAAAGCCTCTGGGTTGATTCCTAGACGCTGACAGAATTGGGTAAAAGGCAGATACTGCCTACCGGGTTAAGCGAGCAGCCTCACGACTGGCGAGACGGGAGGGCTGCTCGCTTCTCTTTTCCCGGTGAGTGTCCACCTTCCCCGTGTGAACCGCTCACCTTTTAAGGAACTGGGCCATAGAGACCCTCAAACTTCCCTCAGTGTACAATAAATGCCAAAAGATGTCAAGTCGCGCCTAGCGCTAACTCCGCCTAAGCGCCTTCTGAAGCCCCTTCTGCCACTGTGGTACCCTGCCGCAAGGCCGCAGAAACCGCGAATTGCCCGAATTCGGTCTCTGTCAGCCCCTGGATTTCCCGGAAGAGGGGGAGGAAGGCCGGTTTGGGTACCAGGCGGGTAATGCGCTTATCCCGCAAATCATAGTAGAGGCTCTGGAGCACAGAGTCGCAGATCTCCTTCTGCTCTTCGAGCGTCGCGTGCTCCCACAGATCCCGCAGCGTATCGAGATAGAGACCCGCGTCGAGGACCGCGACATTCTCCGGAATGACGATGGTCGCCAACTCGGCCTGCAGGGTCTCTTTTTCGTGGGTGTAAACCTGTTCGCTGATGACGCCATCGGCAAAACTGAGTCCCAGGCGGCTGAGTTTCCCTTCGAGATACTGCTTGCGATCCAGGAGTTTCTGGCGCTCATCCCCGCTGACCAACGCCTCGCGAATCTGAGACTGCCACTGCTCCGGCAAGCGTAGCTGGCGCATGATGTTCCCGATCTGTTCCTCGGCCAGCTCGGCATTGACGCTGGTGCCAGAATCGGCGCACTGGAGCCCGCGCGTGTTGGACATATCGCGATAGTAGCGATAGTCGCGGGAGGATTGCGCCCGCAGCGTCTCGCCACAGCGCTCGCAGCGGGCCAGACCGCTGAGAACGTAGGTCTTGAAGCGCTTGGCGTGTCGCCGGGGAGCGGCTCGCCGCTTGGCCCGCATCTTCTGGCAGCGGTCGAAGAGCTCCTGGGAGATGATGGCATCGTGCTGACCGGGGAGAAGGTCGCCTTTGTACTTGACGTAGCCCAAGTAGAACTCGTTTTGTAGGAAATCCCGGACACTGTCCTTGGACCAGCCGCGCCCGGTGCGGGTGGACATCCCCGAGCGGTTCATCAACGCGGCGACTTCCCGGTCGGAACGGTGACCGGTGGCGTAGGCCTCGTAGGCCTCGCGGATGAGCGCGGCTTCTTCAGGTACGACCTGAGCCACGCCGTCAGGGGATTTGACGTAGCCGAAGGGGAGGCGCCCATTGTACTTACCTTTGAGGGCGCGCTGCTTCTTGCCCTTCTTGGTCTCGGCGGAGAGATTGTCGATGTACCATTGGGCGAAGACGGCGAGCATGTGGAACTTGGCCCGGTCGGCGGGATCGGAGAAATCGAAAGCCTCGGTAGCGGAGGCCAGGAGGATATCGTTGCTCTCGAACTCGTTGAAATAGTAGAGAATGTCGGAGATGGAGCGGGAGAAGCGGTCGAGTTTGTGAAAGACGATGACCTGGAAGCGTCCGGCGAAAGCGTCATCGAGCAGTCGTTGGAAGGCCGGGCGCTGATCGTTGGTGCCGGAGTAGCCTTCGTCGATGTACTCGTCTACGACAATCCAGCCTCGGCGCTGCGCCAACTCGCGGCAAATGCGCAGCTGGGCCTCAATGGAGTGGCCTTCGGCCTGCATCCCTTCGCCGGTCGAGATGCGGACGTAGATCGCAATCCGGTACTGTTGGTTGAGATCCAGCGCGCGGCGGGTGCGGCTGCGTTTCCGATCTCGATTGGGACGATAAGAACGGACCATGGTTCACGACTCCTTGCTTTGACCTTTCAAGGTCAAGGATAACGGGAGCGACGGAGGCTCCCTTCTGATTGTACCGTAAAGTTAGCCTGTGACCATCGGGGGCCGCGGTCCCCCGATGATATAGACTACTTTCCTCCAGTTTTGGGCCGCGGGGGCTGGGGCCGCTTCTCGTTCACGATGCGAGTTGCGATACGCACCAGAACTGGTGGCACCTTCCCGGGCTTCTTACCACTAGCGTTCACAGTGACCTCCTGAAATTGAGATAGCGGAAGCCACCTCTGACCGGTCAAAAGGGCTGCCTGAGATTGCCGCCCACTGCGCGCGGGTGACGGCAACTGTTTCCAGGATAGCAAAATGGTGGTACAGTTGACCGGGAATGAGGTACAAGAAAATAGATATTGAGCAAACTCGATGACCTGGATGTGATTATGGAAGAATGGCGGCTAGACGAACTTCACTTTGGTCAGATGTTAAAGTATTTCCGGCAGCGTTTTCCCCTGACCCAGGCGGAGCTGGCGAGAAACATTGGTCTCAACCGACACAAAACGATCTCGGCCTGGGAAAACGGACAACTTCCCACTAAATCTCTAGACTATTTGCCCGATATCATCTCGGCGTTGGGCTTGAATGAGCGGGAGGCGGTGCAGTTGCAGCGCGCGGCTTATGTGGCGCTGAGAGATCCTGGAGAAGAGCGCCGGCTGGGCGTGCGGTTCTTCACTCCGTTACGATTGCAAGCCTACGTTTCGCGAGCGGGCTTGGAAGCCCAGCTGCGGAAGGGGCTGGAGGAGCGACGTAGTGTCGTGTTACAGGGGAGTGCTGGGGCAGGAAAGAGTACGTTAGCTGTGCAATTGTTACACGAGGCGAGCCTGGAGCCCCAATTTCCCGATGGGCTGTTATGGATAGATGCCAGTGGGCTACCGACAGAGCAGGCCTACGAGGAATGGTGCCGGGCGGTGGGCATTCATCTCTGGCGTGGGGAACGTTATGCGGATGCGTGGCACCGCTGGCTGGCGGATTCTAAATGTCGCTGTTTGGTGGTCCTGGACGATGTGGTGACAGAAACGGTGATCCCCACGCTACTCGGCTACCCAGGTCCTGAGGTCAAGGTGCTGGTGACTACGCAGCTGGGAAACGGCGTATTGGCGGCTTTGAGTCAGTGCCTGGGAGGGGAAGCCCCGCAGGTTGTGCTGGTTGGCGGAGTCACGGCTGAAGAAGCACGACAGATATTGGAGACTCGCTTAGGACGGAATCTTGAGGCTGAGGAATGGGCCACGCTGGGTGAACTGGGGCGGCAACTGGGATGGCATGTGACGAGTTTGATATTGTTGTTGACTGAGGACGCCGATAAGGGCTATTGGGAGGCCTTGCAGGGGTTGGCCACCCAGGGAAACCTGCCCTTGATGGATATGGAGGCCCTCTTTCGGGTGCAGTGGGAACGGTTGCCGCCAGCCGGGCAGGAGGGGGTTGAGAGCTTGGGCCGGTACCAGGATCAGGCGTCCCCCTTTGGCGTGTATTATGCTGCTGCGGTATGGGAGCTATCCCCGGTGTTAGCGCGACGCCGGTTGCGGCAGTTGGAGCGCACCGGGTTGGTGGAGCGGCTGAGGAGCTATGACCCTGTGCATCTTGTGCCGGAAGTGTGGCGGCTGCAACCGGTGGCGCAGGCGGTGCTCTGTAGTCCGTCACGGCCTCCCCATCGGGTACGGTGGCGGCTCCGGAGAGCATTCATGGGACGTAAGATACGGGAGTGGGGTGGGGATATCTTCCAGACCCCGTGGCAGTTCAGTCTACTGGCTGGCGTATGGCAGTTACTGCTGTTACCATGGGAGTTGGCAGGCGTGCTCTATCTCTGGGTGTGGAAGCGGTGGGGGCAGAGTAAGCACTGGCCTCTGACAAGCCAGTTCCTGGCAGGGACAGAGCGGTCGAGACTACACACGCTCCGGGAGCAGGGTCTGCAACTGCCGATGGAATACATCCTGCTACACGAGGCAACGCTGGTCACCATCTACCGGGTATTGGGGGTGGTGCTCGGGGTGGGAGTTTTGGCAGTGGGTTTCTATGGCGCCCTCCTTTTTCTACCGTGGCTGCCCTTGGATGCACGCTGGCGACTCTCCCAACTATCCTCGTGGTTTGCAGCGGGGTATTTCGCGCTGCTGCTGTTGGCTTGGGAGATGATATTCTTGCGAATCGGATGGCCCTTGTGGGTGTTGACCCGGTTGGGGGTTGGCGGAGTGGGTGGTCGTGGACTGCGGTGGTTGGCCGAGCGATGGGGATGTGAAGACGCAGTGAACTGAGCCTTGAAGATCGGGCACAGTGGGGGCCTAGCGATCCTCTTACTTAGTGGTTGATTTTTATTCAAGGTTTTGTGTTTCGAGAGGTTTTGGGGTACACTTATAGTCAGCATCAGACATGGACGGACGTCTTGCGGTTAGGCTACACCGGCGCTGGAGTGTAAAAAAACAGCACATAAATCCGCCTACCAAGATGTAGGTCCATTTGGATCATACACTACTCGAACGTTCGTGAAGGGATTCTCCAATGCCCATCTATCGTATCGACACTGAACAGCAGGTCACACAGTTGAAGGCCCACACATTTCCTCTCGAACGCACCCTGCAACGCCTGGTTGAGCAGAACCTGGAACCGCTGCTGGGGGTGCGCTTCATCGCTACGGAATTCACCACCGGCGACCGGCAGCGCGGACGGATCGACACGCTGGGCCTGGATCAGGATGGGACGCCAACCATCATCGAGTACAAAAAGACCAGCAAGGAGAATGTCATCAATCAGGGCCTGTTCTACCTTGACTGGTTGATTGATCACAAGGGCGATTTCACGCTGGCGGCGCAGCAGGCTTTGGGGACGAAGACAGCTATTGATTGGAGCAATCCGCGCCTGATTCTGATTGCGGAGAGCTTCAGCGAGTATGATGAATATGCCGTCAACCGCATTGGGGCCAATATTGAGCTCTGGGTCTACCGGCTCTATGGCGAAGACTTACTCTATCTGGAACAGCTCTATGCCTCTGTCGCGCCTAAACCTCGCGCTACGGTCGCTGCTTCTGGTGAAGGCGAGACTGAAGAGGATGTCCCGCCCATCTATACGCTCGAAGAGCACCTGCAGGGCAAACCGGAGGCGACGAAGGCGCTCTTTGAGCAGTTGCGCGAACGCATCCTGGCCCTCGGTGAGGAAGAGATCGTCGAGAAACCGGTCAAGAACTACGTGGTCTACAAGCACGGCAAGAACTTCTGCCAGGTCTGCATCCAGACGCGGCGCCTGAAGCTCTGGCTGGACATTTTGCCTGGTGACTTGAAGGACCCCTTCAATCTTGGCCGTGACGTGACGCAGATCGGGCACTGGGGAACCGGCGACGTGGAAGTGATCCTCGAGGCACTGGAGCAGCTGGAAGCCGTGATGGCCCTCGTCGAGCAGGCCTACCAACAGACGGTGTAACACGATGTCCCTCAACGAAGCCGATACCCGCGCCAATCTCATAGACCCGCGCCTGCTCGCAACCGGCTGGGGCGCGGATCAGATCAGCCGCGAGCACTACTATCGCCGCGACGTACAGTACACGCCGGGGCGCATTGTGTTGCGGGGGACGCGCAGCACGCGCAAGGAGGGCCGCAAGGTAGACTACCTGCTGCGCTACGCCGGCTTTCCCATCGCCGTGGTCGAGGCCAAGGCCGAGGGCGAATCCGCCGAGAGCGGCTTCCGTCAGGGGCAGGACTACGCCCGCGACCTGGGGGTGCCCTTTGCCTATGCCACCAACGGGCGTGAGATCCTCGAATACGATGCCTTCACCCGCCAGAGCCGCGAACTGGCAACGTTTCCTACACCCGAAGAAATCTGGCAGCGTTGGCTGACCAACACCGGACTGGCCGACGTCGCCGACGCGCAGGCGGTGGCCGAGGCGCGCCATCTGTACGATCCCCAGGCTGCTGAGATTCGCAGGGCCAATCCCATCCTGCATCCCTATTGCCCGGCGAGCATCACGGGCAAGGAGCCGCGCTACTTCCAGGAGATTGCCGTGGCCCGCGTGTTGGAGCGTGTGCTGCGCGGGCAGGAGCGCATTCTGCTCACCATGGCGACCGGCACGGGCAAGACCTTCACGGCCTTCCAACTGGTGTGGAAACTGCTCAAATCGCGCTGGCTGCACCGCCGCCACCCCGAACGCCCGGCGAGGGTGCTCTTCCTGGCCGACCGGGTGGTCCTGCGCGACCAGGCCTACAATGCCTTCGCCCCCTTCGCCAGCGAGGCCAGCGATCCGCGTTACCGCATCGCCGGACGCCCGGTCAAGACGCACTACGATCTCTACTTCGGCATCTACCAGACCTTGTGGAGCGAGGACGAGAGCGGCCAGCGGCTCTACGCCGCCTTTCCCCCGGACTTCTTCGACCTGGTCATCATTGACGAGGCCCACCGCTCCGGCTTCGGCACTTGGCGCGAGATTCTGGACTACTTCGGCGCGGCCATTCACCTGGGGATGACGGCCACGCCCAAGCGCACGGACAATGTGGATACCTACGCCTACTTCTGCCAGGAGGAGCCGGAAGTGCTCGTGGATCCCGACGACCCGGCTCAGGGGACGCGCCAGGCGGCGGCCTACGAGTACAGCCTGGGCCAGGGCATCGAAGATGGCTTCCTGGCGACCTACAAGGTGCATCGCGTGCGCACCACGGTGGATAAGGACGGCCTGCGCCTGCAAGCTGCCCTCGAATCCGGGGCCGAGGTGCAGATACCCGAAGCAGTGGACGCCCGTGACGTGTACACCACGCCGCAGTTCGAGCGCGAAATCACGCTCCCTGACCGCACCCAGGCCATGGTGGCGCATCTGGCGGGGCTGCTGCGGCGCTTCGGCCCCATGGACAAGACGATGGTCTTCTGCGTGGATACCACCCACGCCCAACTCGCGGCCCGCTACCTCAACGATGCCTTCGCGCATCTGGGCTACGACAATTACGCCGTGCCCATCGTGGCGGAAGAGGGCGAGGACGCCAGGCGCGCCCTGCGCCGCTTCCAGGATAGCGACGAGAAGTTGCCGGTGGTGGCGACCACGGCGGAGTTGCTCTCCACCGGCGTGGACGTGCCCGCCTGTCGCAATATCGTCTTTATGAAGACCGTAGCTTCGCCCGTGCTCTTCAAGCAGATCCTGGGTCGGGGTAGCCGCATTGATGTGAGCACCGACAAGTATTGGTTCCGCGTCATTGACTACACCGGCGCAACGCGCCTCTTCGACGAGTGGGACCGCCCGCCCTTGCCGTCCGACGAGCGCGAGCCGGGGCCGGAGACGGCGACGCTCACGGGGAAGATCGTGGTCGCGGAGACCGGCGATCTGCTGGTGGGGGCCTCCGTGGCGGTCCTGCTCGGGCCGAATACCCAGCGCGGCCCCGGGTACACCGACGAAGACGGCGTGTACCGCTTCGCGCGCCTTCCGGCAGGTGTGGCGACGCTGGTAGCGAGCGGCCCCGGCTTCCGCCGCCGCCAGGTGCAAGTGGAACTGGCGGAAGACGCCGTGACGACGGTGGATCTGGAGCTCCAGCCTGCCGGGGAACCGGCGGGCAGAATCAAGGTCAAGGGGCTGGAAGTGACCATCGCCGACGAGTCCATCTTCCTGATCGAGGCCACCGGGCAGAGCCTCTCCTTGCAGGAGTACGAGGACTACACCGCGCGCACCGTGCGCGATCTGGCCGGGGCGCAGGGTCTCGACGGCCTGCTGGCAGCCTGGGTGCATCCCGACCGGCGGCGGCAATTCCTGGAGCAGCTCTTCCGCGCCAGCGTGCATCCGGGCGTGCTGGCCGAGGTCAAGGGGCTGAGCGACGCCGACCTCTTCGACCTGCTGGCGCACCTGGCCTTCGATGCGCCGCTCCACAGCCGCGACGAGCGCGCGGCGGCCTTCCGCAACCGCGAGCAGCGCTTCCTGCAACGCTTCAGCCCGGAGGCGCGCGAGGTGCTCCTGGCCCTGCTGGAGAAGTACCGCGCCGGCGGGGTGGAGGAGCTCGCCAACGCGCAGGTCTTCCGCCTGCCGCCCTTCGACAAGATGGGGCAGGTGGTGGGCGTGTTACAGCGCTTTGGGGATGTGGCAGGCTTGCGCGAGGCGGTGAATGAGGTGCAGCGCCGGTTGTATGCGAACCAATAGGAGCGAAAAGGATGTTCTTTAACAAACCAACCATGCATAATTACTACAGTGAAGCGATAGAGCAAGTCAAACGAGAAGTCAAATCCAAGCCAGATGATTACATTCTGGGAGTTGATGTGGAGGAGTATGTTGAGTACTTGTTTGAAGAACACGCGCTCCTGCCAATTGAACGAGACCATAACCGGGATTTGCAAATAGAGCAAGTGACAAGATGGGAAGATGTAAGGAGTAAATTTCCTGATGAAAGAATGACTGTAGAAAGGGTGATTTTTGAAGTGACCTACCCAGTCATTGAACATCACTTGATTAAAAGAGTGCTGGCTATATTTCCTACGTCCCAAAGTTCTCATCTCCCAGAGTTCGTGTACGATGGGCAACAAGTTGCGCTTGTGCTCACTGTCTACGAAAATCAACCCCAAGCAGTTGAGAGCGAAATAGATTCAATGAAGAAATGGGTTGAGGCTCGTAATACGAATATTGCCGCTATGAACCCTTCTCTGAAGCAACAGATTCGTCATTTCGTGGAAGAACGTCGTAGAGTAATCGAGCAACGCGCAAATGAATTCAATGACTTGGTAAAGCAAGTAAGCATCCCCTTGAAAATGAAGCCCTCCTCAGCGGATTCTATGGTGGATTTAAGTATCCGACGACAGATCAAGCCCGTTCTGCATCCTCCACAAGCTAAAACACCTGAGAACCTCACTCTCGACAAGGACAAAGTCTTGATGGTCATCGGAATCATCGATAGAACTGGCCGTCAATTTGAAAACGCGCCAGCATCTTACAATAAGCTCGGAGAAGAAGATTTGCGCAACATTATTCTGAGTCATTTGAATACGATCTTTGAAGGCGCAGCCACAGGTGAGACTTTTAGCAAGCGAGGCAAGACAGATATATATCTACAAGTTCCCAAAGGTGGGATTCTCATAGCTGAATGTAAATATTGGGGCGGCAGACAATGCTACCAGGATACAATTGACCAACTTTTCCGGTATTTAACCTGGCGTCACAACTACGGCATTGTCATCACATTTTCTCGAAATGTGGGCTTTACCAACGTGCTAACAGAAGCGCAAAGCGCAATAGAGGATCACTCAACGTATGAACGGGACTTCCGAGAGGTCGGAGAAACGCACTTTGAGTCGTTACACCATTTCCCCGACGATTCCAAGAGATTCGTTGAGGTACACCATTTGCTCTATAATCTGTATATTGGTTGAAGTCACTAAGTTGAACGGAGGCCCTTGTAAATTATGAACCAAACCCGCGACTCCCTCGCCAGCGACATCTGGCGCGCCTGTGACATCCTTCGCCGCAGCCAAAACCGCAGCAGGGTATTGCCTTTATATATCCTTAGGCTATAATAAGGATATAAGGAGGTGGGATATGACGACCAAAGTGATGGTTTCCTTTCCCGAGGAGTTCTTGACACAAGTGGATGAGGTGGCGGAGCTCGAGCATCGCAGCCGCAGTGAATTGATCCGCGAGGCGCTGCGCCAGTACATCGCGTGGCGCGAGCCGGTACAACGCCCCATTGACCGGCCCGAAGTGCGCGCAGCGGTGGAATCAATGGATGCCCTGGCACAGCTGATGCCCGGTACGGGTGAAGATAGCACGGACGTTGTCCGCTATTGGCGGGAAAAGCGCCGATGACCCATGCCCTGATCCTGGACACATCTGTGGTGCTCAAGTGGTTTCGTCGGGAGGAAATCCTGGCGGAGCGCGCCTTGGATTTACTGCACGGCTACCTGGAGGGGCAGATCCAGGTCTTCGTCCCCACATTGCTGGGATATGAAATCGCCAATGTGCTGCGTTACAAAGACGAGTTGACCACGGCACAGATCGAGATGGCACTCCAATCGTTGTTCAATCTGGACTTGGAATGGATTGCGCCCACCGCTCCGGTAATCCAGCGCGCCGTGGTGATCGCCCGTGATTACAATACCAGCGTCTACGATGCTACTTTCGCCGCTACGGCTGAGGCCGTCGGGGCTGGTTTCGTCACGGCGGATGAACGCCTGGTGCGCCGCCTGGACGTTCTGCCCTACGTGGCCTTTCTTGGTACTTTCGAGGCGCCCACATGAACCAAACCCGCGACTCCCTCGCCAACGACATCTGGCGCGCCTGCGACATTCTCCGCCGCGACAACAACTGCGGCGGGGTGATGGAGTACATCGAGCACCTGGCCTGGCTGCTCTTCCTCCGCTTCCTCGATGCCCAGGAGGAGGTCTGGGAGACGGAAGCGGCCCTCGAAGGCCGCGCCTACACGCCCCTGCTGCCCGCCGACCTCCGTTGGCGCGCCTGGGCGGGCCGGGATTGGGACGCCGACGATCTGTTGCGCTTCGTCCACGGGCGGCTCATCCCCACCTTGCAGGGCCTCGGCGGCGACCCGCTGCGCGAGACCGTCAGCGGCGTCTTCACCGAGCGCAACGTCGTGGTGGCCGCCTCCGGCTACAATCTCAAGGAAGTGCTTGCCATCGTTGACCAGATCGACTTCCACAACCGCGACGACATCTTCACCGTGGGCCACGTCTACGAGGAACTGCTGCGCCGCCTGGGTAACGAGAACAAGATGGCGGGCGAGTTCTTCACGCCGCGCCCGGTGGTGCGCTTTGTGGCTCGCGTGGTGCAGCCGCGCCTGGGCGAGACCGTCTACGATCCCGCCGCCGGGACGTGCGGCTTCCTCGCCGGGGCCTACGCCGTGCTCAAAACGCAGGTGCAGGTGGTGGAGGACGAGCGCCGCTTGCAGGAGGAGACCTTCTTCGGGCAGGAGAAGAAGGCGGTGCCCGCGCTCCTGGGCACGCTGAACCTGGTGCTCCACGGCGTGACCGCGCCCCAGATCGCCCGCCGCAATACGCTGGAGGAGAGCATCCTGGGCAGCGTCAGCCCGCGCTTCGACGTGGTTGTGACCAATCCGCCCTTCGGCGGCACCGAGGGGCGGCACATCCAGGCGAACTTCCCCGTGCCCGCCAACGCCACCGAGCTGCTCTTCCTCGAACACATCATGAAGAAGCTGAAGCGCAAGGACGGCGCGCGCTGCGGCATGGTCGTGCCCGAAGGGACGCTCTTCCGGGGCGGCGCCTTCGCCGAGGTGAAGAAGCAGCTGCTGGAGCAGTTCGACGTCCACACGGTGGTGAGCTTGCCGCCGGGGACCTTCGCGCCCTATTCCGACGTGAAGACGGCGCTGCTCTTCTTCGAGCGGCCCGGCCCCACGGCGGAGGTCTTCTTCTACGAATTGCCCCTGCCGGAGGGACTGAAGAAGTTCAGCAAGGGCAGCCCCATCGCTGACGCGCACTTCGATGCCGCGTGGACGGCGTGGCAGGCGTGGGACGCCTACCGGCGCGGCGCGGGTCCCAAACCGGAGGCGACCGAGGTCTCGTGGATCGAGCCGGTGGACGCCATCAAGGAACGCGACTACGATCTGAGCGCCCGCAATCCCAACCGCGACGAGAGCGTTGATCTGCCGCACCCGGCGGAACTGACGGCCCGGCTGCTGGAGCGCGTGCGGGACTTGCAGGAGACCCTCGCGGCCCTGCACGACCTGGTCAGCGACGGCGAGGAGGACGCCTAGCGTGGAGACCTGGCCGTTGCCGGAAGGGTGGGCGTGGAAGCAATTTGCAGAGGTTTGCGAGGTAAATCCTCGGCGTCCATCCATAGAACGTGAATCCAGCACACCCACGTCATTCTTGCCGATGGCAGGTGTGGATGAAGCCAAAGGTGTGGTTGCCGAGTTAGAAATCTGCCCTTATCAAGAAGTTGCACGCGGCTACACGTATTTTGAAGAGGCAGATGTTCTGTTTGCGAAAATCACGCCGTCCATGCAAAATGGTAAATCGGCAATTGCCCAGGGATTGATTGACGGCATCGGCTTCGGTTCGACAGAGTTCCACGTTCTCCGCCCATCGGAAGAAGTTGCCTCAGAGTGGGTCCATCTATTTGTGCGCCAACTTAACTTCCGCCAGGAAGCCACCCAATACTTCCGTGGTTCAGTAGGACAACAGCGCGTACCGAAAGAGTTCTTGGCCGAACATTTGATTCCCATCCCGCCGCTGGACGTCCAACGGCGCATCGTCGCCCGCATCGAGGCGCTCTTCGCCGAACTCGCCGCCGCCCGTCGCACCCACGCCGCCCTCGTCCACGATGCGGATAGGGTGATGGATGCGGCGCTGGCAGAGATTTTTTGCGATCCTCTGGCGAATATGTCGGAAGGGTGGAGAGTTGCGAGTGTCTCTGACATTTGTGCAAAACCGCAGTATGGCTACACTCAATCAGCATCAGAGTCACCTGTTGGCCCAAAATTCCTGAGAATAACAGATATTCAAGATGGGCAAGTTGAATGGGATGCGGTTCCATACTGCGAATGCTCGGAGAAAGATCTCGAAAAATATCGGCTGGAATCTGATGATTTGGTCTTTGCTCGCTCTGGTGCCACGACAGGCAAGACTTTCTTGGTCAAAGCCCCGCCCATCGCAGTCTTTGCCTCTTACTTGATAAGACTTCAGGTTGCCAGTTCAGTGCTTCCCGAATATGTTTATTGGTTTTTCCAGTCCCCTTACTATTGGGGACAGATTCAACCTCGTGGTGCAGCACAACCTAATGTCAATGCGCGTGTTTTAGGGACTCTGAAAATCCCTATTCCATCTCAAGATAAAATGCAACACCGTATCGTCGTTTACCTAGACGAAGTCCGGGCTTACGCCGCCGAGCTCCAGCGCACCGCCGCCGCCCTCGCCGCCGATCTCGACCGGACGGAGCAGGCCATC
>NPIE01013308.1_pt4 | contig 12754 bp, 10 predicted proteins | sample 8637661 | NCBI WGS metagenome assembly NPIE01 (sample SAMN07420842, study PRJNA396082) | bioreactor metagenome | isolation source: sample BA12 brine-fed electro-methanogenic bioreactor BA | place: Japan: Kochi | collected 2016-12-09 | reverse complement strand
GTCACGATGACGTGTTCACTTATCGGCAGCAGCGCCTTGAGCATACCCTCGATGTCCTTGTCTGTGGATGCCCCGAAGACGAGTACCCAGGATGTGTCCGGGAACCAGGCCTTGAGTGACGTCGCCAACGCCTCGGCGGAGTAGGGGTTGTGAGCGCAGTCGATGAGGAGCAAGGGATCCTGGCTCAGGATTTCCATGCGCCCGGGCCACTTGACGCTCTTCAATGCGCGCCTGACGCTATCCGGGGAGGCCCAGGTGTGGCCATGGGCGCGCAGCGTCGCGGCAGTCGCGATGGCTACTGTAGCATTCTCCTGCTGGAAGTCGCCCAGCAGATCGACATCGTAGGTGCCCTCGAAAGGCGAAGGGGTGGCCGCTGTGACCTCGATCCTCTGCCCCTGCAGGTAACGCGTGATCGGTGTCCAGGTCCAGTCCTTCCCGACCGCGGTGAACGGGGCGTTGCGGTCGGCTGAGATGCGGCGTAGGACCTCCAGCGCTTCTGGTGTCTGGGGTGCTGTAACGACCGGTATCCCCGGCTTGATGATGCCGCCCTTCTCATAGGCGATCTCTCCAAGGGTGTTGCCGAGGAGGTAAGTGTGATCCAGGCTGAGCGAGGTAATGACGCTGATCTCCGGGATGATGACGTTGGTCGCGTCCAGGCGCCCGCCGAGGCCGACTTCCATCACGGCTAGATCAACGTCTGCGCGCTGGAAGAAGAGGAAAGCCAGGGCGGTGGTCACCTCGAAGGTCGTCAGCTCCGGCACGGTCTCAACGATCGGGATGAGCTCCTCGACGAGGTCGGCCATTTGCGCTCGCGAGATCGGCGTTTGGTTGATCTGCATCCTCTCACGATAGGTGTGGAGGTGAGGTGACGTGTAGAGGCCGGTCTTGAGCCCGCCTGTCGCTGCGATGTGGGCGAGCATCGATGAGACCGAGCCCTTGCCTTTGGTACCGGCGATGTGCAGCGTCGGGTAGGCGCGATGTGGGTTGCCGAGCTTCTCCAGGAGACGTTCGACCCGCTCAAGCTTGAACTCTCGCGGGGAGTAGCGATCGACACGACGCTTTTCATAGTCGACCAAGCCATACAGATAACGTAGGACGTCGTGGTATTTCATAGGCTGGATGTCGGGTCCGTTTCTCTTCGTGGATGATGTCTCAGTCGAGCATTCTACCCTCTTTCGAAGCTCTGACAAGAAAACTTCCCCTTTTGAACATTGCATGCTACAGTGAGCGCCAGGTCTGTGGGCTGGAGGAGAAGGGTATGCCTGGGGTCACCGTGCGTATCGGCTTGTTAGCGCTGTACCTGGCGGGGATGGTCGTCCTGAACCGGGCCTTGCGCGACCGCCTTCCTGTCTCAGACGCCCCACAGGGTGCGATGGCCGGATCCATGACCGCATCACCGTGGTCGGCGGTGATCTGGATCTGGGGTCCGACCTTGTGGTTCGCACCCGGCCTGCTCTGGTATGGCATTCTCGACCTTCCGTTGCTGCTGTTGCTGCTATTGAGCCTCTCGCTCCCCTTGACCTGCTATGCCCTGTTCTTGTGGCGCAGCAGGGTGCTGCCCAGCTATGTCGGAGGTGCCGTCCTTCTGATGACGGTGCTCTTCGTGCTGGTGGCGGTCACGACGCCTGGGCTTTCCCACGCCAAGTTCGTGCTCTTCGCGGTCACGTTGGTGCTGCCGGCTCTCTTCTCCATCTGGCTGCTGACGGTGTGGGCCTCGCAGGTCGTCCCACTGGGATGTGCATGTGAGGATCCGTCCAGACCCATCAGCACGGTCCCGCGTTGGCGCAGGGCGCTCTTACTGGTACTCGGCTATTTCACTGGAAGGCCAAAGAGCACGTGGGTCGTCGAGGATGGTCAGCTTCACACGCGGATAGCAGGGAATCCCTGGATGGGATACGGCCCGGGTCTTCTGATCACTGAGCCCGAAAACGTGGTAGTGCTGACGTTGGGTTCAAGGATCGGTCGCGTCGCCGGGCCCGGTGTCGTGTTCCTGGAGCGCGGCGAGGCTCCCTATCGCGTCGTTGACCTGCGCAATCAGATCCGAAGTGCGCGGGTTGATAGCATTACCTCAGACGGCATCGAAGTGACGACGCAGGTCGCTTGTTCCTTTAGGGTGCGTCGCGGGCAGGCTGAGGTCCGCCTCGGCGAGCCCTGGCCCTACCGGAACCAGCGCGATGTGCTGCAGGTTCTCTTCACGGAGGAGGTCGATCCGTCAGGGCGTAGCCCTCTCGACGCACATATCGCCCATCCGTGGGAGGACCTGCCAACGCAGGTCGCAGCCCACAAGCTGGAGCAGGCGCTCTCTTTCTATACGCTGGATCAGCTGTACGCAGGCATCGTCGATCCCCTCTCCGCCTTGGCAGAGGATGATCCGCAGGTCGCCCTACTGAAGGTGCACCGGCGTCTTGAGGCGGCGCTAGGACTCCACGCCTCCGATCGTCGGCGTGAGGATGACCGTCTGGTCAATCGGTTGACGCGCTCGACAGTGGATGACCTGGTGTGGCGAGCTGTTCGCGAGGCACTGCTGCCGCGGGGTTTGGAGGCCTACGCCGGACGCATCGTCGGTCCGATCGTGCCCTCAAACCACGGTGTAACGGAGCAGCGTGTCGAGGCGTGGAAGTCACGGTTTATCGTCAAGGTGATGGACTGGCATGCCGGCGTTGAGCGGAAGCGATTTACGGCTCTGGAGAAGATTCGCCAGGAGGCGCGTGAGAAGCTACTTGCGGAGATGGTGGACGAAACCAGTCGCAGGTTGCAGGCGGGCGGCGCCACTAACCAACAGGATCTCGTCGCTTACTGTATCCTGAGTATCCTCATCAAGATGGCCGATGTGCCTGAGGTTCAACAACTCCTGCCTGAGTCTGCGATGCCGGCGTTGGAGCAGCTGCAGCAGCAGGTAGGCGTCGATCCTGAGCGGAAGGGTGAGCTATGAACCTGTCCAAGGTACTGATCCCGGTCATCATTGGGGCTCTCTTCCTAGCGTTTGCGGCCTCGCTGCCGATTGTGTTGTGGAGCGAAGCCGGCTACACGATCCGTCCTGTGGATCAGATTGACTTTCTGGTACTGGTTGCCGGCTTCGGTATCGCGTTGGTGACCGCTTCCGGTCATATGATGCGGGTCTTGCGACAGTATTCGCAGGCGTTACATGACGTGAGCTCTGAGGACGCCGCGAGCTTGGTTGACCGTATGGTGCTTGGATCGGATCCCTACGTCGTGCGCGCTCCCGTGCTGCGCGTGCAGGCGGGCCAGGTTGATCTTGATGGCCCTCCGATTGTCCATAAGGTCGGTGGCCCGGCCAAGCTCAGCGTCGATCTCCACAACGTCGTGGTCACCAGCCGGATGGGTACGCTCTATCGTATTCTGGGCCCCGGATTCCACGATCTGGAGGCATTTGAGCGTGTTTGGGACGTCGTTGACCTGCGTCCCCAGCGGCGCACGCTGACGGTGGAGTTCGTGACCCAGGATGGGATCCCCGCTTCGTGTCAGGTCAGCATCGTCTGCCGTATCGCGCCGCCGGGTGATGGCGCGTCGAACTCGCGCGAGACGGACGCGCCGCCCTCCTTCGGCTATGATGTTGAGGCGATTCTCAGTGTGACGACCTCCAAATGCGTGCGCAAGGTGGAGGGTAGTCACCGGGTGGTGGACTGGGTGACCGGCATCGTGAGTGATGTGCTGGAGGCGACGGTGCGCGACCGGTTGGAGCCCCACCGCCTCGATGAGTTCCTCAACCCGCAGTACGGGCTCGAGGACGAGGATGGCCCCCCCAGGATCGCGACGAGCCCGAAGCTGATCACCGATCTGGAATCCGAGATCGAGGCTGCGGTGCGGGCCAAGGCTCGAGAACGGGGTGTGGTCGTCGATCGTGTTGAAATGGGCACTGTGCGCCCTGCGGAGGATGCGATCTCGCGGCAGTGGCTGGAGTTCTGGCAGGCTAAGCTGCAGAAGGGCATCGACCGGTATACGATGGAGGCTCAGGCCTCACACGAGCAGCTCGCCGCTAACGCGCGTTTCGAGGCCCGGGTCACGTTCGTGAACCGCATGTTGGAGGAGATGCAGTCCTATCATGAGGAGGGGCTGACCGTACCACCACAGCTGGTCATCGCCAGCTTCATAGAGGTGCTCCACTCGATGGGGAATCTGTGGCCCGAAGCACGTCAGGTGCTCATGCGCGAGGCCGGAAATCTGATGCGCGTTGTCGGCGCGCTGCAGGAGGGCGACGTGCGGGATCCCGCGTCGTCGTCGCCGCCGTCGCTGCCGGACGAGCGGCAGGCACGCTCACGCTAGGCTGCGATTGAGATATGCCCTGGATCTCGCTCCCCAAGGAACTGGCGCTGCCGTACTTGCTCGACTTTCGTGGCATAGCGGCGCCACTGCGTGAGCGTTTCGAGGGTCTGCTGGCCCAGTTCGACCAGGATGACCCCGAGGGGGCGTTGGCCTCGGTGGATATCTGCTATGGATCGGCCAAGCGCGGCTTCGATCGTTATGGGCAGGCGCTCGCCCTGGTGCTTGAGGCCGAGGCCCACCGCCGTCTGGCCTGCTGGGAGGAGAGCCTCGATGCGATCCGTCACGCTCTGCGGTGGCTCGAGCTTCAGGTTACACCGTGGAGTCGCTACAACGAGGCGCTCACCGTCTACCTGGAAGGCGTGATTCACATCACTCTTCAATCGTGGGGACGGGCCGAACAGACCTTCGCTTACGCTCAGCATCTCCTTGCGGAGAGTGAGAGGAGCTGGAGTGTGGAGGGGCACGCGGGACGGGCTGCCGACTGCCGGAATCTGGTCCGCTGGATGACGCAGCTGCTGGACCTTCGGGCGACCTCTCGACCTCATCCCACCACGGCGATTCTGCCGGTCTATGAGTTTGTCGATCGAGTACTGATCCGGACGGACGTTCTGGCGGTGACGGCACGCTCGCTTGCGATACCTGCTGAGGCGCTGGCTCCCTATCTCCCGTCTTCCTCGGCGAGCCGGCCGCGCGCAGACGCATCGGCGGAGGAAGGACGGCTTGTGTTACCGCTGCACTCTGCTATGCTACCGTTTCCATACCTCGATCCGTCCGGTGCCTACGTCGCGGTTCGCGCGCCGGTCGACGGGAGCCTATGGGATCAGGATAGAAAGGGAGACGTGCTGATCATCGAGGTGACGGGTGCAGTTGACGCTTCGCAGCGCACTTTGGAGGACGCGGCGTTGACTGCCGATGTGCCCTTTGAGCGTCGAAGTGATGGAAAGATCGTCGTAGGCGTCGGCCTACAGGATGCTCGGCGTAGCTTGTGGCCTGTGGGTTGTGCCTTCGTCGGGATTCCTCGTGTGTTGATCAGGGAGGGGGAGCAGAGATGACGTACGGAGAACACCACGTGTTGGTGATTGGCGCTGCCGGGCTTGACCTCAAGGTCCGTCCCCGCTCGGCAAACGTACAACCTGCGCGCTCCAATCCCAGTGAGAATCGTTGGGGTTGGGGTGGCGTGGCACGTAACATCGCCGAGAATCTCGCGCGCCTGGGAGCGGACGTGCACTTCATCACGGCTGTCGGTGATGACTGGTGGGGTCGGACCATGTTGGGTCGATTGCGTGAACTCGGCATCAACACTGAAGATGCCGTGCTGTCGGCGGAGCGACCGACGGCCTCCTACGTCGCGCTCTATGATCGTCAGAAGCGGCTGCAGGTCGCCTATGACGATATGTCGATCATGCAGGAGATCACGCCGGGCCATCTGAATCGACTGCGGCGCCTGATACGGAGCTCTGATATGGTCTGCATCGACGCGAACCTCTCGCCCCGCGCTCTCCAGACCCTCTTTCGGCTGACGACGCAGTATGATGTGCCGGTCTGCGCAGACCCAACCGCGGCACTGTTGGCACACCGGTTGTGTCCGCATCTCCCTGCCATCACGGCGATCACGCCCGACTGCGCCGAGGCTGCTGCGATGTTGGGGTGCGACGTGAATGATCAGACTGAGATCAGCTCTGCGGCGCGGGCTCTTGTACAGGGCGGTGTAGAGCTGGCGATCATCACCCTGGGTGCCGAGGGACTCTACTATGCGACCAGCGAGGAGAGCGGGCGCGTCCCCGCGTTCAAGGTGGATGTCGTTGATCCCACCGGCGCGGGCGATGCCTTGACGGCAGCTGTGGCCTATGGGTTGCTTGAAGGCGTCTCTCCGGAGGAAGCGGTTCGATTGGGGATGGCGGCAGCCACCCAGACGATCACCTGCCGCGAGACCGTCTGCAGCGACCTCAATGCGGAAGTACTCTACGACCGATTGGTGATGTAGGTATCCTCATAGGGAGTGCTATGAAAGCGCTTACAGTTGATCGCCCCCACGAAGCTCGTGTGATTGACGTCCCGGCGCCCACGCCGGGGCCCTATGAGGTGCTAGTGCGCGTCGCCGCGTGTGGCATCTGCGGCACCGACGTCCACATTCTGCGGGGTGAGTACCTGGGTGACTACCCGATCATTCCCGGTCACGAGTTCGCAGGCGAGGTCGCCGCTGTCGGCGCACAGGTCACGCGGTTTCACGTGGGGGATCGCGTAGCCGTCGAGCCCAATATCGCCTGTGATAACTGCGTCAGCTGCCTCAACAACCGCCAGAACTTCTGCCTCAACTGGCAGGCGGTCGGGGTCACGCGGGCGGGGGGGATGGCCGAGTATGTGACGGCACCGGAGAAAGTGGTCTTCGACATCGGATCGCTGTCGTATGAAGCCGGTGCCTTCGTCGAGCCGCTGAGCTGCGTCGTCCACGGGATCGAGCGAGCCGAGATTCGCCTGACCGACCGGGTCGCTATCCTGGGTGCAGGGCCGATCGGCTTGCTGCTGCTTCAGGTCGCTCGTCTTCGGGGCGCAGCCCATGTCACCGTTGTGGAGCGCCAGCCGGCGCGCGTCGAATTGGCCAGGAAGCTGGGCGCTGATGCGTGGGCGCAGGATCTGGGCGAACTCGACCCGGCGTCATATGACGTCGTCGTTGATGCGACCGGCGTGCTCTCGGTTATGGCGCACGCAGTGGTGCTCGCGCGTAAGGGGGGCACCATCCTGCTCTTCGGCGTGCCCCCGCGTGGGCGTGAGTTAAGCCTGGATGCGTTTGCGATCTTCGAAAAGGGCCTCACGATCCGCTCGTCCTTCACCTCGCTGCGCAACTCCTATCAGGCCATCGAGTTGCTCGCCACGGGTGGTGTCCGGGTGGACGATCTCGTCTCCCACCGGCTGCCGCTTGAGCAGTTTACGCGCGGCGTCGAGATGATCGAACAGGGGCGGGAGGGCGTCAAGAAGGTCCTGATGGTGCCCGGCGTCGGATTTGGCGCTTGACATCCGAGGGATCGATGGTACCCTTGTGAGGATGATGAAACTTAACGAGGTCCGCCGCTTGCACGCTCATGCGAGGATGACACCGCCCGATTCGGGAGGTGTGGCTTCGCGCACCTAGCGCGACCCCGCCACGGTTGAACAGATCGACCACAAAAGCCCCCCGGATTGGACCGGGGGGCTTTTCACATGAGGAGGAGCTATGAGTGAACGGGAGGAGATCCGGCTGTCCTTGCCGAGCAAAGGGCGCTTGGCCGAAGAGGCCATCGAGTTCCTGGCAGCCTGTGGACTGAAGGTTCACAAGCCTAATCCGCGGCAGTATGCGGCGTCGGTGCCGGCCCTGCCCGGGCTGACGGTGATCTTTCAGCGTCCCACAGACATCGTTGTGAGCGTGCGTGATGGCAGCGTCGACTTCGGCGTGACGGGGTTGGATGTCACGCTGGAGTATGGTGGTGCCGCCCACGAGGTCCTGGTACTGCACGAGGCGCTGGGGTTCGGAGGCTGCCGGCTTGCCGTTGCCGTGCCGGAGGCCTGGTCGGAGATCCGGTCCCTCTCCGATCTGGTGACGGCCACGCATGAGATGCCACGCCCCCTGCGGGTGGCGACGAAGTTCACCCGCCTGACGGAGGCGTTCTTCGCCGAGCGGGCGATGGGGCCTTTCGAGCTCGTCTATGCGGAGGGTACGCTTGAGGTCGCGCCCGCCATCGGCCATGCCGACTGCATCGTGGACCTGGTCTCCTCGGGACAGACGCTGCAGGACAATCGGTTGAGGGCTCTTGAGGGCGGCGTGATCCTGCGCTCGCAGGCGGCGTTGGTGGCCAATCGAGCTGCCCTGCGGTCGCGCCCCGAGGTACTGGACATCGCCCGGACCTTGCTCGAGTTCACTGAGGCGCATCTGCGGGCTCAGGATCACTTGCTCGTCGTCGCAAATATGCGCGGGGAATCGCCGCGGGCGATTGCCGACCGGATGTCCGATCAACCGATGCTCGGTGGCCTTCAGGGGCCGACCGTCTCGCCCGTGATGGTCGGCGATGGGAATCCCAACTGGTACGCGGTTCAGATTGTCGTGCGCCGCGACGCGCTGATCGAGGCCATCGCTGAGTTGCGCTCGATCGGCGGCAGTGGTGTGGTGGTCACCCCGGTGACCTATATCTTCGAGGAGGAGCCCGATCGCTATCGCGCGATGATGGCGGCGGTCCAGGAGGTGGCGTGATGATCACGATTTACGATGACCTGGCACAGGGCGCCCGCATTCTCAAGCGGCGCGCAATGCTGACGGTGGAGGATGTGCCCGAGGTGGTTCTGGCGAGCATTGAGCGCGTCTTCGGCGAGCGGCTGACGCCTGAAGATGCGGTCGCGCAGTTACTCGCCGAGGTCCGCTCCCGTGGCGATGATGCGCTGCGCGAGTGGACGCAGCGTACCGATGGAGTCGCCCTCGCTGACCTCGAGGTTCCCAAGGCAGCGTGGGAGGCTGCCTACCGTAGCCTAGCTCCCGAGCTCCAGGCGGCACTTCAGCGTTCCACCGAGCGCATCCGCGACTTTCACGCTCGCCAGCCGATCCCGAACTGGACGACTGAAGCCATGGGCGGTAGGCTGGGGCAGCGTCTCGTCCCGCTGGAGCGTGTCGGGCTCTACGTGCCGGGGGGCACGGCGCCCCTCCCCTCGTCGCTGTTGATGGGGGCGGTGCCGGCGCAGGTGGCGGGCGTGGGCGAGATCATCGTCTGCACGCCCGCCGACCGCGAGACGGGCAAGGCTTCGCCTCTGATCTTGGCGGCAGCCTACGTTGCCGGTGTCGATCGGGTCTTCACGCTGGGCGGCGCCCTGGCGGTGGCGGCCCTCGCCTTCGGTACCGAGAGCGTCCCGCGCGTGGACAAGGTCGTGGGCGCCGGGGGTCTCTTTACGACGGTTGCCAAACGCCAGGTCTACGGCATCGTGGGGTTGGACGGTCTCTATGGTCCGACGGAGACGGTGGTGGTCGCGGACGACACCGCCAATCCTGCATGGGTTGCGGCGGACCTGCTGGCTCAGGCGGAGCATGACGTGTTGGCCACGGCGATCCTGCTGACGCCGTCACGAGCGCTGGCTGAGGCCGTTCAGGCCGAGGTCGCTGACCAGATCACGACCCTTAGCCGCGCCGATGTGGTCGTGACCTCACTCGCCGGTCAGGGCGGCATCGTGGTGACACCGGATGTGGCAGCAGCCGTGCGCGCAGCGGACGACTTCGCCCCCGAGCACCTCTGCCTATCGGTGGCGGATCCTAGGGCGTGGGCCGAGATGATCGACAACGCAGGGGGCATCTTCCTCGGTGAACACTCATGCGAGGTGCTGGGTGACTACGTGGCAGGCCCGAGCCATATTATGCCGACCGGCGGCACGGCGCGCTTCAAGGGTCCGGTCAACGTGCTTGACTTCGTTAAGGTCATCAATTTGATCGGCCTGGATGCTGAGACGGCCCAGAGCCTCGCCGTCGATGCCGATCGACTAGCGACGGCTGAATCGCTTACGGCGCACGCCCGGGCAGCGCGCTTTCGGGCGACGGGCGATACACAGCCACAGGAGTGAGGCGATGAAGAGCGTCGATCGAATCCGTCCGGACATTGTCACGATGGAACCCTACACGCCCATCTATCCGTTTGAGGTGCTGGCGGCGCGATTGGGCCGTGAACCGGACGAGATCATCAAGCTGGATGCCAACGAGAATCCCTACGGGCCCTCACCGCGTGTGCGGTCAGCCCTGGCGGAGATGCCCTTCGTTCATGTCTATCCGGATCCGGAGAGCCGGGCGCTCCGCGCGGGATTGGAGACCTTCACAGGTGTGCCTGCGGCCTTCCTGCTGGCGGGTTCCGGGGCCGATGAGCTGCTGGACCTGGTGATGCGCCTCTTCCTGGAGCCCGGCGATACCATCGTGAACTGCCCACCGACATTCGGTATGTACTCTTTCGACGCCGCGATCAGCGGCGCGGGCGTGATCTCGGTGCCGCGCCGTGCCGATTTCTCCATCGACATCGCGGCGGTCGAGGCGGCGGTGGTTGAGCGGCGTTCAAAACTCCTCTTTGTGACCTCACCCAACAACCCCGATGGCAGCTGGCTGCCCGATGAGGACCTGGCACGACTGCTGGCCCTGCCGGTGATGGTCGTGCTGGATGAGGCTTATGTGGAGTTCGCCGGGATCGAGCGCAGTCGTATACGACAGGTGCTCGAGCGCGACAACCTGATCGTGCTGCGCACCTTCAGCAAACTCGCGGCGCTGGCGGGGCTGCGGGTCGGCTATGGTGCCTTTCCCGAGGCGCTGATGCCGCACCTCTGGAAGATCAAGCAACCCTATAACGTCTCGGTCGCCGCCTCCACAGCCGCTCTCGCGGCACTGGACGATCTGGACTGGCTGACGGACAAGGTCGAGCGGATCGTGGCGGAGCGTGAACGCTTTGCTGCACTCCTGGCCTCGATCCCCTATCTGGACCCCTATCCTTCGGAGTCGAACTTCATCCTCTGCCGCGTGGTGGGGCGTGGGGCCGAGGAGCTCAAGCTGGCGTTGGAGCGTGAGGGGATCCTGATCCGCTACTACCGTACGCCGCGATTGGCGGACCACGTGCGCTTCACCGTGGGAAGGCCCGAACAGACGGATGCTGTCATCGCGGCGTTGAACGCCCTGCGCGTAGAGAGGGATCCAGCAACGGGAATGGAGTGAGCCTATGAGAACAGCCGAGCTTAAGCGCGAGACTAACGAGACCAAGATTGAGGTGGCCCTGAACCTGGATGGCAGCGGTAGCTGCGACATCGCTACCGGTGTGGGCTTTCTCGATCATATGCTGCATCACGTCGCCGTCCATGGCCTCTTCGACCTGCACGTACGGGCCGAGGGTGATCTGGAGGTGGACGCTCATCACACGGTTGAGGACGTCGCCCTGGCGCTTGGCGCGGCCTTCGATCAGGCGCTGGGTGTGCGGAAGGGCCTGGTGCGGATGGGGTCGTCCTACGTGCCGATGGATGAGGCCCTGGGATTCGTGGCGGTGGACCTTTCCGGGCGTCCCTATGCCGTCGTGGACGTGGCATGGACCGGTCTCGAGGTGGGCGGGGTGCCGGTCACGCTCTGGGAGCACGCCTTTGCGTCGTTTGCAGTCGCCGCGCGATCGAATGTCCACGCTCGCGTCCTCTATGGTCGAGACGACCATCACAAGCTTGAAGCGCTCTTCAAAGCGCTCGGACGCGCTCTGGATGCTGCTACCCGGTTCGATCCTCGCCGCGGCGATGCCGTCCCCTCGACTAAGGGCACGCTCTGATGATCGCCCTGATCGACTATGGGGCGGGCAACGTGCGCTCGGTCGGTAAGGCGCTGGCTGCCGTAGGGGCAGAGGTCGCGCTGGCCCGTGATGCCGCAACGATCCTGGCGGCTGAGAAGGTGGTCCTGCCGGGGGTGGGGGCTTTCGCCGACTGTATGGAGAGCCTCTCGCGGCTGGACCTGATCGGACCGATCCGCGAGGTCGTTGCCGCCGGCACGCCTTTTTTGGGCATCTGCGTGGGCATGCAGGTGTTGTTCGAGTATGGAGAGGAGCTTGGGGGCCACGAAGGGCTGGGGCTCCTATCCGGGCGGGTCGTCCCATTTCCTCTGCCGACCGAGATGATGCGTCAGCAGCCTGCTGAAGCGTTGAAGGTGCCACACACCGGCTGGAACCAGATTGAAGGCGTCGTCGACACGCCACTGCTGGTGGATAGTCCTCAGGGGGCCTGGGCTTACTTCAACCACGGCTTCTTCTGTCGTGCCCTCCCGGAGGACACGTTGGCGACCACGGACTATGGCGGCGCCTTTGCCTCCGTGGTGGGGCGCGGGGCCCTGTTCGGTGTGCAGTTTCATCCTGAGAAGAGCCAAGATGTGGGACTGCACCTGCTGCGCAACTTCACCAACTTCGTGAGGCGTGTGCCCAATGACCTGAGGGAGGCGGACTAGTCGATGACAGAGCAACCGGTGAAGCGGCAGCAACCTGCTGAGACGATGCATCCGGCCTTCGATGTCTACCCGGCGATCGACCTGCGGGAAGGCCGCGTTGTGCGCTTGGCCCAGGGAGATCCTGAACGCGAGACGGCCTATGGGCACGACCCGCTGCGCGTCTCACGTCGTTGGGAGACCTCCGGTGCGCGCTGGGTCCACGTCGTGAACCTCGACGGCGCCTTCGGCGAGGCGGGGACGGAGAACCAACGGGCGCTGGCGCACATTCTCCAGACCTCGCTCAAAGTGCAGTTCGGAGGCGGTATGCGCGATGTGACGGCACTCGCGCGGGCGCTGGACCTGGGCGCCTCACGTGTCGTCGTGGGCACCGCCTTCGCCGAAGACCCGGCATTCGTGCGCGCAGCTCTCCAGGCCTATGGGCCGGAGCGTGTGGCTGTCGGGATTGATGCCCGCGACGGGATCGTTCAGATCCGGGGGTGGCAGGAGGCGGCGCCTTTCCAGGCTCTCGACCTGGCG
>NPIE01002711.1_pt1 | contig 12759 bp, 10 predicted proteins | sample 8637661 | NCBI WGS metagenome assembly NPIE01 (sample SAMN07420842, study PRJNA396082) | bioreactor metagenome | isolation source: sample BA12 brine-fed electro-methanogenic bioreactor BA | place: Japan: Kochi | collected 2016-12-09 | reverse complement strand
CAGTTCGTTCATCAGGGCAATATTAAGGTCGCGCTGCGTATTTTCGATAACTTTGGCAGCTTCGGCCACCTTGATGGAAGCCGCCCGGTAAACGCCGGCCGTTACCACCAGTTCATAAACCTTTGCCACCGTATCGAGGGTCTCGGCATCCTGCCCTGAAACCACCTTGGTAATTTTATCGACGGTATGAACCTTATCTCCGGGATTAATACGTTCGGGAGAGTATCCGACTTTGAAATCGACACCGCAGCGCAAACCTGACTCCTTTTCCAGGATAGGCACACAGACGTCCTCTGTGACGCCGGGGTAAACAGTCGATTCATAGACGACGATGGAACCGGGGGTCAAATGACGGCCGATCGAGCGGGAGGCTGACTCGATTGGACTCAGATCCGGTTTTTTATGATCATCGATCGGCGTCGGAACAGTCACTATCAGGAAGGAAGCTTCGGCCAGGCGTGAGGCATCCGCAGTATAATCGATAGTTGTAGAGGCCAGGTCTTCACTGGTCAGCTCTCCGGTTGCGTCATACCCATCAAGGAGTTCTGCAATCTTTTCCTTGCTGATGTCAAAGCCGATGACTTCAACCTTGCGGCCAAGGGCGGCTGCCAGGGGCAAACCAACGTATCCGAGACCAACCACGGCAACTTTAGCCTGCCTATTCTGTATTTCTTCACATACAATCAAGAGTGCCTCCTTCAAATATACATGGCATAAATAATAAAGGGTAAATACAGCAAAAACCTGACGTTTACCGGGAAAAGAGTGCCTTTAGCACACAGAAAACCATACCTACGGCAAACGCGCCCCTCCATAAGACCTTCCAGGAAAGGGCCACCCTAGACCTGATAATACTCCCGATACCATTCGACAAACCGCTGGACCCCGGTGGCGATCGGCGTAGCGGGCTTAAAGCCGACATCCCGCATCAGATCGTCGACATCCGCATAAGTTGCCGGGACATCGCCAGGCTGGATCGGCATCAGGTTCTTTTCGGCACTTTGACCCAGAGCCTGTTCCAGGGTGCTGATCAGATCCATTAATTCCACGGGATTGTTGTTGCCGATGTTATAAATTCTGCTCGGAGCGCTGCTCGTACCGGGATCGGGGTCCCCCCCATCCCAATCGGGGTTGGGAGTAGCGGTATTGTCCAAGGTACGTATTACGCCTTCGACAATGTCATCGATATAGGTAAAATCCCGTCGCATCTTACCGTAATTGAATACATCGATCGGTTTTCCGGACAGGATGGCTTTGGTAAACAGGAACAGAGCCATATCCGGCCGTCCCCAGGGTCCATAGACGGTAAAAAACCGCAGACCGGTCACCGGCAACCGAAAGAGATGGGCGTAGGTGTGGGCCATCAGCTCGTTGGCCTTTTTCGACGCCGCATAAAGAGACACCGGATGATCCACGTTGTCGTGCACCGAAAAGGGCATGCTGGTATTGGCGCCATAGACAGATGAGGACGAGGCGTAAACCAGATGTTCGACCTCATTATGCCGGCATCCTTCAAGAATATTGACAAACCCGGTGAGATTGCTGTCGACGTAGGCGTGGGGGTTTATCAATGAATAACGTACCCCCGCCTGAGCAGCCAGATTAACCACCCGGTCAAAGCGCTGTTGGGCAAACAGCTCGGCAATTCCTTCACGGTCGGCCAGGTCGAGCTGAACGAACTGAAAGCCATCCTTGCCCTGCAGACGAGCGAGGCGCGCTTCTTTTAGGCTAACATCATAATAGTCGTTGAGATTGTCGAGACCGATGACCTCATCGCCCCTGGCCAGCAGCCGCTGAGACAGATGGGAGCCGATAAACCCGGCAGCACCGGTAACCAGAATTTTTGCCACCTTTTCCTCCAATCGGGCCTTAACTTGGTGCCCGTTACGAACATATGAATTAAACAAAAACAGCTTTGTGTAAATAGTCCCGTACTATCCCCGACGTCCAATACCCAGGTATTCGAAACCGGCCTCCCTCATCTGCTGAGGATCATATTGATTTCGACCATCGATGACAACAGGCTGTTTCATAATCTTCTTCATGGCCATAAAGTCTGGAGTACGAAAAGGCTTCCACTCGGTGACCAGCACCATGGCATCTGCCGCCTTAAGAGCATCGTACTGATGATCCGCCAGGACCAGATCGCAGTTATCGAACCAGGCCTTGGGCAAAAGCTTGCGGGACGCATCCATGGCAATGGGATCATAGGCCTTAACCCGGGCGCCCGCACCGATAAGATCGTGCAGTAATACTAACGACGTCGCTTCACGCAAATCGTCCGTACCCGGTTTGAAAGCCAGGCCCCACACACCGATGGTGATACCGCTCAGATCGGAACCGAAGCGTTGGCAGATTTTCTCGAACAATACGCGTTGCTGGCGTTTGTTTCGTTCGTCGACGCTGCGCAAAACCTGTGAATCGTATTGGCAGCTTTCCGCCAGGTGAATCAAGGCTTTAACGTCCTTGGGAAAGCAGGAACCGCCATATCCGCACCCGGGGTAGATATAGGAATAGCCGATACGGCTATCGGAGCCGATGCCGCGCCGCACATTTTCCACATCGACATCGAGGCGATCGCACAGATTGGCAATTTCGTTTATAAACGAGATTTTTGTTGCCAGCATGGCGTTGGCAGCGTACTTGGTCATTTCCGCATCACGCACACCCATAAAAACCGTGCGATCGCGATTCATATTAAATGGCATATAAAGTTGCCGCATAATTTCGCGAGCCCGGTCGCTGTCAGTCCCGACAATAATGCGATCAGGTCTCATAAAGTCTTCGATAGCCGCCCCTTCTTTAAGAAATTCAGGGTTGCTGACCACATCGAAATCGATTTGAACATCTCTTTTTTGCAGTTCAGCCTCGATCACAGCCCTAACCCGGTCCGCGGTTCCTACGGGAACCGTCGACTTATCGACCACCACGGCATACCGGTCCAAATGCTGACCTATTTCCTTCGCGACTGCCAACACCTGGCTGAGGTCAGCAGAACCGTCGTCGTTGGATGGGGTACCGACACCGATGAAATAGAGACTGGAATCCACCATGGCCGCAGCAAGAGAGGTGGAGAATTGCAACCGGCCTTCCCGGGCATTGTTACTGACCAGCACTTCCAGACCCGGCTCATAGATGGGAATCTTGCCTTCTTTCAACGCTGCGACTTTGTTCGGGTCGGCATCGACACAGGTAACGTTATTTCCCATCTCGGCAAAACAGGTCCCGGTAACAAGTCCTACATAGCCTGTCCCAATAACGGTAATATTCATTGAAATTACTTCCTCACAAAAAGTGTTCTTCTTATCTGAAATCCTTAAAAGTCAGGGAACTAAAAACGCTCTATTAAAATACCCCTAACGATTAGTGTCAACCCTTTATCGCCTGAGAGGATTGGCCCGGAACCGTCGATAATTGCCAGGGTAAACATCAAAGACACGGTAGCTGGCCTGGGTAAATGTGAGCAATCGCAGACATACCGCCTTTATGGATGAGGTCTTGGGTTATATTATATTTCCATTTGGTTATTCAGGCGTTCTGGCTCTAAAAACACCCCGGTTTTCCATTGTCGCGACCAAACCGGATCCCGATTCGAGGATATCCAACCCAACTTCGTGGTTGGCCAAGGACTGCAATGCAGGAAAAAGAAAAGCCTCAAGGGATTCGACGCCATGCCCATCAGTGGCAATACAACTGTAGAGCCCCTGTGCAAGATTAGCAACGGCACGTTGCTGCACCTGTTTACCGTAACGGCCTGAAAAGCTGAGAAGGTTGCCCTGAAAAAGCCCGCCAAGATCCGCCATCTCCTCTTGCATCAATCGGCCGGACATGTCTGAATTCGGCAAAGAAGAGGCATTGTGACAGGGGAAAAGCCTCTTAAAAAAGCCAGTAAAGGACAACCATTTCAGGTAGGAATCGCGCCGAAAAAATAGATCACTGCGCTCGGGATGAGCTATTAAGGGTACCAGACCTCGCTGGATAATACGCCGAACATTACTCAACACCAGCTCAGAAGAAGCCTGACGGGGCACCTCAACCAGCAATAGCCGGCTATCCCCCAGACATAGAGGATTTTCAAGCAAAACCGGAAAATACTCGTCCAGAGGATACTCCATTCCGGGTCTTAGAGACAGAGGAATTCCTGCTTGATTCAATTCTTTTTGTAGCTGGATGGTTGCCCTTTGGACCTCCGACGGCCGGTTATCGAACTGGCCAAGGACACAGTGGGGGGTACAATGCACCTGCTTATAACCGGCGGCTACGAGAAGGCGCGCCATTTCCAGTGATTCCGAAAGGGTTTCGGGACCGTCGTCAATCGCAGGCAGAATGTGGCAATGCCAATCAATCATGTAATTACAAAGCCGGCCAGTGATTTCACCAAAACGTAAAAGCCGCGGACTCCAGGCATTCTTCACCTGTCAATCGTGAAAAGGGAGTACCCCGGGACCTTAACGATCGACCTTTACCCAGATGGTCTGTTCCTGATGGAGATTTCCGGTACGCCAGGTGAGGATTGCACGCGAGACTTCATCTCCTTCCCGCAGATGATGGCCGAGGTCGACCCATTTGCCCAGGGGCACCCGCACCGTACTGACCAGCTCCTGCAATTTAACCGGCGACGGCATGCCCATCATACGGGAACTGCTGCGTTGAAATCCTTCCAGGTGAGGACGAATCTCTAAAGTCGCATAGCCCCGTTCCAGAATCGGCCGAACCCAGAAACCGGTATTCACCGCCTGGAATTCAACGGTCTGGCCGTAACCGGCATAGCGGCGAGCCAGGAGCAGCATCTCCCGCACGTAGGGCACCATCTCCCCCATGAGAATAAAGCCTTTGCTGCCATCCCTCAGCCTGAGAGTCTGCGTAGTCTGTTCAGCAGTATTGCCGAGACGCCGCGTTCCGAGACTCTTAACAGCCTCATTGGATCCACCGGCGGATGTCCCGGAGACACCAGGCCTTGACATACCGGTTATGGAGGGGTTGGAAAGCACCGCCCGATTGCCGGCCCGGCCTTGACGATCTTCCTGGCGTACACTGATGCGCAGCATGGTCGGCGGCACGTCGATCTGCTGCAGCACCTCCTCAAGGGTGGCAATGTCCTCCGCAGAAGCGTTGACGATCAAACGATTATCCCAAACGCTAACCTTGCCCTGCCCTTCAAGGACGTCTCGAACCACAGGCAAAATTTCCTCCGCGGCCACATGTTTTAAGGCCATCACCTTGATAGCGGCCTCACACGGCCAGGCGGTTATCAACAAAAGCAGTAAAAAACTGCAACTAAACCAGGTAAATCTGCCGGGCATATCCATCTCCCTCTGACTATCGAACGATCCTTTTAAAAATTCACATGTGCCCATTGGCTTGAGGGCACTATACCAATTCCATATCGACCCATAAACCTGTTTTGTTAACCCTACAGTAAGCCAGGAGGAAAAGCAGGCCGCCACCAATTTGAAAATCGGTCCATCTTCTTCACAAAAAGCTTAACAACGCTCTTTGTTCTTGCGTATCTTTCCGTGTGATCGGCTCATCCATTTCCTACGGCAAAAGGAAAATTATCATTGGAACGATCCGACCCCTGATGATTTTTTGATATAATTCTTGCTCATGGCATGACTTACTCGCAATAAATGCCCGGCACCTGCCGTCCTGATAAAGGAGGCCCCATGGACCGTCGTCGTTTCCTGCAAGATGCAGCAATCTGGTCTCTCTCCTGGTCGCTGGCTCTACAATGGCCCTTCTCCCCCACAACCGACTTCCTTGCCCACGCCGCACCGGGAAATCCTATTCTGGCCAAAGTCGGTATGGGAAAGGGAAAGGATTACCCACGGCTGGTGCGACAGGTGATTGCCCTGGTCGGCGGCATGAAAGCTTTTGTCAAACCGGGCGCGCGGGTGGTTATCAAGCCCAATATCGGCTTTGACCGCTCGCCGGAAATGGCCGCCACCACTCATCCTCTGGTGGTTCGTACCCTTGCAGAGATGGCACTGGAGGCTGGAGCCAGCCAGGTAAAAATCTTCGATAGAACCTGCAATGAAGCCCGTCGTTGCTATCAGAACAGCGGCATTCTACCGGCAATAAAAGCCATGGACAACAGCAAGGTACGCTGTGACTATATAGATCGCAGAAAATTTGTCACCACAAACATTCCTCAGGGCCGACATTTAAAAAGCTGGGATATTTATCGCGATGCATTAGAAGCCGATTGTTACATCAACGTGCCCGTCGCCAAACAACACGGGCTCGCCGGATTATCCCTCGGGCTGAAAAACAGCATGGGAGTGCTTGGCGGCAATCGGGGCCATTGGCATCGGCAACTTGGGCAAAATCTGGCCGACCTGGCCACCGTTCTTCGTCCCACCCTGACCGTCATCGATGCCACACGGATGTTATTGCGAAACGGTCCTCAAGGGGGCAGCCTGCGGGATGTAAAAATCAACGATACCATCCTCGCCTCCTCCGACCCCGTAGCGGCAGACGCCCTCGCGACCCTGCTCTTCGATCGTAATCCAGGGGAAATAAGCAGCACCGTCACAGCGGCGAAAATGGGCCTGGGCACTATGGACCTGAATCGAATCCAAAGTGTTGTCGTGCCATGACAAAACGCCTCCCAGCCGTGCTGTGGCGACGCCTGAGCCAGGTTCTGTTTTTAACAGTTTTTCTGGTTCTGTTTCTGCGAACCGACTACCAGGGCCAAGACCAGCTTTCCGGGGTCGTCAACCTGATCTTTCGCATCGACCCGCTGGTTGCCCTGGCCGCAACCCTCGCTACCCGTACCTTTATCTATCTGGTTATGCCGGCAGCCCTGTTATGGCTGTCCTGTCTGCTACTGGGACGTTGGTTCTGCGGCTGGGCCTGCCCTATGGGCACCCTCCTCGATGCGTCCCGATTCCTTACCGGAAGCAAGGGGATAAACCCGCCGGCGACAATCACTCGGATTCGCTACATCCTGTTGTTTTTGATTCTGGTCGGCGCCTTGTTCGGCCTGCCGCTGGTCGGATTTTTTGACCCCTTTGCTATCTTGGTCCGTGGCCTGACCATGGCCGTCTACCCGGCCGTTGCCATAGCAATTGAAAGCTTCTTTACCCTAACCTACCAACAGGGCCCTGTCTGGCTGAATCAATGGACCGAACCCCTGTATCACCTTCTAAAGGATACGGTGCTGCCTTTTGAACAAAAGGTTTTTACCCTGGCCTTACCCGCCTTGTTGATGCTTCTGGCCCTGTTTTTGTTTGAGATTATACAAAGTCGTTTTTTTTGCCGTACCCTGTGCCCTCTCGGTGCATTACTCGGGCTGGCGGCGCGTTTTGCCCCCTGGGGGATTGCAAACAAACAGCCGGCCTGCCACGCCTGTGCGCAGTGCAGCAGCCTCTGTCGAACAGGGGCTATCGATAATAAAAGCCAGGTCAATAGAGAACGGTGCATTCTCTGTCTCGCTTGCCTGGCCCAATGCCCCAAAGGGAACTTTACCTTCGCCAGCGGCAGGCACCCTGCCACACCGTTGGCGGAAGGTCTCAGCCGCCGTGCTTTTATCGGTACCACCCTTACGGGCATTACCTTGCCCTTCATGTTTGCGGTACGCCCCTTTAAACGCCATCCCGAGCCAACACTGGTCAGGCCACCGGGAGCTCTTCCTGAAGATCAATTTCTCGGTCGCTGTGTGCGCTGTGGAGAGTGCATGCAAGTCTGCATCGGCAACGCCCTGCATCCGGCTCTCATGGAAGCCGGATTCGAGGGCTTGTTTACCCCGAGGCTGATCCCGCGAATCGGTTATTGCGAATACAATTGCACCTTATGCGGACAGGTCTGTCCCACCGAAGCAATACAAAATCTCCCCCTGCAAAAAAAACAAACCACGATCATCGGCCGGGCCTATATCGACCGTAACCGTTGCCTGCCCTATGCCAAAGGGGTGCCCTGTATCGTCTGTGAGGAGCTCTGCCCTACCCCGCAAAAAGCTATCGGCTTTCGCGAAGTATCCGTTCTGAACGACCTCGGCCAAAGGGTAAGGGTCAAACAGCCTTATGTAATCGATGATTTATGCATTGGCTGCGGCATCTGTGAAAACAAATGCCCATTACCCGGTCGAAGCGCCATTCTTGTCACATCGGCTGGCGAGTCAAGAAAGAAAAAGACGGACTCCATCGATGTTTACGGGCTGGAAGCAGGATAGAAAAAGAAACTGCCGGATTGCACTGTGAAAAAAACGGAAGGGCCAGGAAAGACGGACAAACAGCAAAACTATAAATCGATCAACAATATCAGAGTTATAAATAAACCGGCTAGGATGTGCCGCTATCCACGAGAAACTTCCGTCCGGCACAGTCTGCCATCTGCTCCACCGGAGGCCAGTCATCCGTGGACAGGAGTCCGTCAAGGTCCAAACCTAATCCCCGCCCCGGCAAGGTAAAGGTTACCTTGGTTCCTCTACCCACCTCGCTATCAACCCATATTTTGCAACCGTGTGCTTCAATAATGTTCTTGACGATCGCCATGCCCAGGCCAAGACCCTCCTTAGCCGTATTAGAAGCATCGACCCGATAAAACTTGTCAAAGACTCTTGCGACCTGCTCGGGGGTCATGCCGACTCCTTCATCACTAACAGAAATTCGCATATTGTCCTCAGACGTCTCACAAACAACACGAATTACCCCCCCGGGCGGAGAAAATTTCACCGCGTTTCCCAATAAATTTTCCATCACTTGAAAGAGTTTCCGATCATCCAGAAAAACCATCAAAGGCATTTCAGGAAGAACAGCTTTAAAATGGTGGTCCGGACAAGCCCTTTGATAGTCGGCAGTGCAGCGCTCGATAATCGATCGGATATCGGCCCAATCTTTTTTCAAACGGATAAGATGCCCGGAATCAACACGGGAAAGATCCAGAAGATCACCAACGATCTTCCCCAGAACTTCGGCTTTTTTATGTATGATGGAAAGAAACTCGGCCTGTTGCCCTTCATCAAAACCATTATTACTCAACAAAAGCTCCGAAAATCCCATAACAGCCGTTAAGGGAGTACGCAGCTCATGAGCCGCCGTAGCAATAAACTCTCTTTTCATGCGATCGAGTTCTCGCTCCCGACTCACATCCCGCAGCAGGGTGATGACACCCACTTCTTTACCGTTACTGTCTTTCACAACAGCAGGTTTTGCCTGAATCGTACGGATCTCATCCTCATTATCGCCGGGCAACTCCAGGTCAGCCAGAGTTTCAGCTTTGGCTCTTGACTGAATCGCGACCAATTGTTCTGCCAGTTTTTTGTCTTCAATCGCGGTATCTATCGGCATAAAATAGACATCTTCAAGCCGTTTACCGAGCATCAGCTCCGCAGAAGCACTCATCAAAATAATTCGATTGTCCATATCGGTAAAAATCAGGCCATCGGCCACCGATCGAAGAATAACTTCGATTTTTGCTCCAACCCGCTGCGAATCGGCCAGGGCCTTTTTAAGAGCCGCTTCGTCTCGTTTACGCTGAATGATTCGCCATACGCCATTCATTACGAGATACAGCTGCTTTACATCTTCGTCGGTGTAGTTCTGCACTTTGTTTCCCACACCGGCCAGAAGCACTATCTTGCCATTGTCTTTCACGGGCAGATTCATATGCCGTTTCAGCGGCACATGGCCCACGGGAAGTCCCTTCTTCAATGGACTGGCTTCATAGTCGTTAGTGATGATCGGCCGTCGTTGCCTGATCGCCTCACCCAATAACCCCGACCCGGCAACTTTAAATACATCAGAGTGACCTTGCACCGAGCTTTGCTCCGTTGCCGCTTTGGACCATGCATGGAAGGTAAGCTCCGACTCGTCATCATTAACAAAGCAGAGATAGCCGATTTTACTGTCGGTAACCCGAACGCACGCTTCAAGAGCATAGTCCAGAATATACTGCTCGGGCTCATTGATCATCTGGCTAAGGTTGTACAGGGTCTGGAACCTGATTTCATCGAGTTCAAGGGCTTTCTGGGCTCTTTTTTGTTCACTGATATCGACGAAGCTTTCCAAAAGGAGCTGTCTGCCGGCATGGTAAATTGTTGTCACAGTCTTATGTATGGGAATTCTGGTGCCATCTTTCCTCAGTAACAGGTCCTCCCAGCCTTCCAGATCCTTAGAGAGTCTGTTGATGGGACAGTTGCCCTGGGCCTCTCCGCAAACATAGTCGTGACAGATTTGCCCGATCAATTCTTCCTTGGATCGCCCAAGCATTTTAGTGGCATATCCATTGGCATCGACAATCCGATGAGTTGCCGGGTCGACAAGCAGGACTCCGGCATGAAGAGCATCCAAAATAGTATTGCCCATGGTGTCCTGGGTTCTGCGATTCTGCCCGACAAACCGCTGCTTAGCCTCGTTGGCTTCCAATTCGGCAATACGTTGGCGAGCGGCCGTCAGTTCAGCTATAAGATCCTGCGTATTTTCGAAAGAGTCCCTCGGCATTGACATTTTCCCGTAATCTTCTGTTCGCATCCACTGCAAACGAAGCATCAAAATTGGGCAATCGCAATTCAGACATGGATATAACGGCGTTTTAACTTACTAAGGGTACCAAAAGACCGGCTGATTGCAAAAGATACTTAATAAAAAAATAAATCAAACAGCCGGAGGGGGACCGATTACCACCCCGGAGCATCGATATGAGCGGAAGGACATCCCCTATAAGGAGTCCAAAGGAACTGAAAAAAATTTCGCCTGGGAAAGTTTAAAGATGAAACTACGGGAGGGGATTTGGCAGGAAATCAAGAAGGAATGTCCGCGATACTCATCCCCAGAAGACACAGGACTCGTTCTTTTCCACCGCTTGCAATAATTTTTCGATGTCGCGATGAAAAGGCAGCGGCGAATACGATTGCCATTGGTTGTTGCGATCAGCCCAGAAGAGTTGCCAGTTTTCTGCCTGGGGGTCTTTTCTGAAACAAGCTATCCTGGTCGAGATCCATTCACCGCTGCCCTGTAGATGGGGCCGACTTTCAAAGAGGGTAACCTCATTATGTCGGATACGGTATTCAAGCCGAATAGTGTTCCGCAGATGACCGGGAACCATTTTTTCACAATAGGCAATAAATAATTTTTCGACTCTTTTGATTTCAAACTCGGATAAGGACATGGAACTCCCCGGAGGTTTGGACTACGAGAGCAAGGGTTGGCGAAGGTAAGGTTCCAGAGACGAGATCCCAGAGTCCGTAAAGCCAACTTGTGAACTATTATATAGATTTTCAGCTGTATAAATCCACCTTACTTGCCCGTTTCCTCCACGGCATCATCCTTATGAAGCGGATTACCGAGCAGCTGCTCAATGATCGACAGGGCAGCCCGCCGTCCGTCCGCGGCCGCAGTTACTGCCAGGTGAGCGCCGCGGGAGCAGTCTCCTCCGGCATAAATCTTCGGATGGGAAGTGCGCCCGCTATCAGGGTCGATAATCAGGCGACGGCTTGCATCGGTCGTCACCCCGGCCTGCTGCAGAAAAGCAAACTCCTCCACGTCGAACCCGAGCGCCAGGATCAATATTTCGGCCGGAATGCAGTGCTCGGTGCCGGGAATATTCTCTACCCGATGGCGGCCGTCCGCGCCCAGGCCATGAAGCCGGGTCTTGAGAACCTCCACCCCTACCAGGCGACCGTGGCACTCGTCGATGATGATCTCGGTCGGGGCGCGGTTGAAGAGAAAGGTCACCCCTTCCTCCTGGGCGTTGTGATACTCCTTGTGGCTGCCCGGCATGTTGGACGGGTCTCGCCGGTAAATGCAGGTTATGCTCTTGGCCCCTTCCCGCACCGAAGTGCGCAGACAGTCCATAGCCGTGTCACCGCCGCCGATCACCACCACCTGCTTGTCCCGCACGTTGAAACGGGGAAGCAGGTCCTGCCCTTCCAGTTCGTGCTGTACTTCGGTGAGAAATTCCATGGCCCGAAACACGTTACCGTGGCGTTCGTGGTCCAGGCGCGGCAGCCGGCCGCCGGTGGCGCCGACGCCGAGGAAGACCGCGTCGTATTTCTCCAGCAGATCGGCAAAGTCGAGATCGTGCCCCACCTCCCTGCCCAGATGCAATTTCAGACCAGCCCGTTGCAAAATTTCGAAACGATGCCGGACGATGCCCTTGTCGAGCTTGAAGTTGGGAATCCCCAGGGCCAGCAGGCCACCCGGCTCGTCGGCCCGTTCGTACATGTCGACGCCGATCCCTGCACGCAAAAGGAAGTGGGCGCAGGACATGCCGGCCGGCCCCGAGCCGATCACCGCCACCCGCTGCCGGCGGGTAACGCCGGGAAACGGAAGTTCCAGGCCGCTGGCGAAACCGAGATCGGTAATCGAGGCCTCAATGGGGCCGATGGAAATAGCGCCATAACCGTCATTGAGGGTACAGGCGCACTCGCACAGCACGTTATGAGGACAGATGCGGCCGAGAATCTCCGGAAAGGGCGAGCTCTCGTTGGAAAGAAGAAAGGCCAGCTCCAGGTCTTTGGCGGCAATAGCCGCCAGCCACTGGGGGATGTGGTTGCCCAACGGGCAACCGATGGTGGCGCAGAACGGGTCGCCGCACTGAAGGCAGCGTTCGGCCTGAGGCGCTACCTGGGCCAGATCGTAATAGTGGTAGATCTCGTCGAAACTGCGCAAGCGCAGTTTGACGTTCTTTTTTTCCGGGTCCTTGCGGTGGGTCTCGATAAAATTCTGCATAGCTCAGATCCTGATAATTATGATTGAAACGAGCAATTTTTCGTTGTGGCAAGGAAATCAAGGGATTGCGCGGAGGCGTACATCGGTA
>NPIE01007025.1_pt1 | contig 12767 bp, 8 predicted proteins | sample 8637661 | NCBI WGS metagenome assembly NPIE01 (sample SAMN07420842, study PRJNA396082) | bioreactor metagenome | isolation source: sample BA12 brine-fed electro-methanogenic bioreactor BA | place: Japan: Kochi | collected 2016-12-09 | reverse complement strand
CTGGAAAAACTCACAAAATCCAATCTCCGTTTCGTGGTTTCTGTATCCAAACAATATCAGAACCAGGGCCTCAGTCTACCAGACCTGATCAATGAAGGGAACCTCGGCTTGATCAAGGCTGCTCAGCGATTTGACGAAACCCGGGGGTTTAAATTCATATCCTATGCCGTCTGGTGGATCCGTCAATCTATTTTGCAGGCCTTGGCGGAGCAATCACGGATTGTGCGTCTGCCTTTAAACAAGATCGGCTCCCTCAATAAGATCAACAAAGCATACAATCGTCTGGAACAACAGCTTGAACGTGAACCCAATGCAAAGGAAATAGCCAGGGAACTAAACATCAGTGAGGAAGAAGTAAAGGTCGCTCTTAAAAACAACGGCAGGCATTTAAGCATGGATGCACCCATCAATGATGAGGAAAGCAGCAATATGTACGATGTCCTCCAGCCCGAAGAGAGCCCAAAGCCCGAAGATGAGCTGATCCTGGAATCCCTGCGCACGGAGATCGAAAGGACTCTCACAACCCTGACTCCCAGAGAAGCTGAAGTTATCCGCTGCAATTATGGTCTGAATGGCAATTACCCTATGACCCTGGAAGAGATTGGTGAAAAGTTTGAGTTATCGCGGGAAAGGGTCCGCCAGATCAAAGAAAAAGCCATTAGGAAACTTAAAAGTGCTGGCAGGTGCCGCAACCTGAAGATGTACCTCTAGCAAGAGAAAACTTCCCCTATCAATTTTTGATTGTCCTGAGAGCATGGATCCGCTTCAAAAGGGGCGGATGCGAATAATAAAACTGCACATACAAAGGATGCGGACGAAGATTGCTGAGGTTGTCAACGGATAACTTTTTCAATGCCAGGATCAAGGCATCCGCATTATAATTCTTACCGGCAAAATGATCTGCAGCATATTCATTTTTGCGTGATATCTTATTAAATATCCAGCCAAGCAGCAGGCTAAGCGGACTGTATAATAATCCGAATGCGAGCAATCCCATATGAAAACTACCCTTTTCGGCACCCAGGGCCTGTGAAAGCACAGGATTGCCAATAAAGAGCGAAAGCACAAAAAGCATGATACCGGTTTGCAGGAGAGATAAAGCCAGACCGAGGGTGGTATGCTTTGATTTATAATGCCCGATTTCGTGGGCAAGCACAGCTACCAGTTCTTCCTTTGAATGATTTTCGATGAGGGTATCAAAAAGGACAATCCTTTTCTTCGGCCCAAGGCCCGTAAAATAGGCATTTGCTTTTGTGGATCGTTTTGACCCGTCCATCACATAAATATTCTTCAATTTGAAACCTATGCTGGCAGAAAAGCTCTCGATAGCATCCCGCAACTCCCCTTTCTCCAGCGGTTTTTGCTTATTAAAAAGCGGAACGATCAGATTTGAATAAAACATGCTCATAAAGACCATAAAAACGCCCAAAGCAACCCAGGCAACAAGCCAGAACCATTCACCCGATGCAGAGTATATCCAGACTACCAGGGCCAGTATGCCTCCACCCAGTATTGCTCCTAGCAGCCAGCCTTTCAGCTTATCCATTGCAAAGGTGGTAGCTGTGGTTTTGTTGAACCCGTATTTTTGCTCTATAACAAAGGTTCCGTATATGCTAAAGGGAAGGAATAGGATATCAGCTGCCAGTCCGATGATCCCAAAAAAGAACAGGGACATCCAGACCGGATCTGTTGTAATGCTTCTAATGAAACCATCGATATAGGCAAAACCACCCATCAATAACATCAGCAAAATAAGGATAAAGGAAAAGGTATCCGTTACAAAAGAAAACTTTTGCTTCTCCTTTTCATATTGCTGCGACTTCTGGTATTTATCCTCATCATATATACCTTCGAGTTCACTGGGAAGTTTATCGCTCCATTTGGTACTATTCAAATAATCCAGGAATCTTTCCCAGACGTAATCCGCAAAAATGATAAACAGGATAATCGTAAAAACTGTTTCGGGCTGCATGCAGCAAAAGTAAAAAATAATGAAGGATTCTGTCCATATATAATTTATTGCTCCAGCAAACAGCTGACAGATTCCGGTAAGTTTTACCTACAGATACCCCATAATGGCATATACTAGATATCCCACTACTTCATGGATCAACAGGTCCCACAGGACAAAATTTATGGGATCAGGAATAAAAAGAAATTCAAAGTTATACCGTCTTGGGCCTGCATATTTATTAGTACAATAATGGTCTACTTCAAGACCGGCTTTTTCAAAGCAGGCTGCTGCCCTTTTCATGTGAATAGCAGAAGTGATCAGCAAATGCTTTTCACCTGGGAATTGTTCTTTCAATATTTCAGCCGAATAAGCAGCATTCTGCCGTGTATTATCAGAAAGGGAATCGATCAAAACGTGACTCGAATCAATGCCGATCTGCAGGAGGAAGTCGCGGATAAAAACAGATTCGAGCATATCGGGATACACCAGGTTGCCTGCACCACCCGAAACAAGGATGCGTTTGATCACTCCCTGTTTGTACAATTCAATCGATTGCAGCAAACGGTCAATATTGTTGCGATATGTGCGCCTGTCATTTACTGCATCATAGGTAACCATATTTCCACCCAGCACCACACCCAACTCATACGTGCGTTCAAGGTCTTTCACCTGCATAACCGGAACCTCCCACCACCTCATAAATTCATCAATAACAAAAGAATTAGAAAATATGAGCATCATGATCAGTGAAACGAATACTAATTTCCTGGCTACCCGTTTCCTATATAACAAAAGGGCAAGGAGCAACAACAAGAGAATCCATATAAAAGGATTCAGCAAGTATGATAATATTTTCGAAATGACAAAAAACAAAACCTCTTTAAGTAACTGCCACAGCAAATATACTCCAATTCATCAAACCGGGGGAGATTGAACTAATAAGTCCCTCCCCAGCGCCTGAGAAACCATTCAACAGTCAGTAAAAAAATGATTAGTCCCAGCAACCAGGGAAGGTTGATCAGTTCAGAATATGACTTTGTATAAGAAAGCACAGGCTTCATACCCTCTTTGGCAGTTAGCTCTTCTGCGAATGAGCTTAGTTCGTCAGGGTAAAGCAATCTGCCATTGTGCTCCCGGGCAATCTGGTAGAGGAGGTTATGGTTGGCACGCAAATTCTGGTTTTCAATATTCAGCTCCCTGACTATGAACATTCCTTTTTCTGTGTATCTTTCATCACCCAGGCTGGTTTCAGCCTTATAGGCATACTTGCCCCTGGGAAGCTTTCCTGCATCAAGGAAATAGGAGCTAGTTTTCTTACCAAAAATGTAAGGATATTCATTTCCGGCCTCATCCTCAATAACAATCTTTACTTCGGGCTCATTCACAAGTTCAAAATTATCGTTGTACAACTCTGCTTCAAAGTGCACATTTTCGTTACCACTAATCTGTTTGCGTGTGTCCACCCTGAATTTTCTCTTATCAGCCCGAATAACAAGGTATTGGGCAATCTTTCTCACCAGCCTGTTAAAAGCTTCCTGATTTCCCTGTTGCTTGTTGTTCTCAACTCTCCAGCGCCATAGTCCTGTTCCGGTGACAAAGCCAGTTTTATATGATGCTGCAGAAGTAAAGCCGATGAGGGGTTTGTTGGTTACTACATTTCCAATCCGCTGATAGAGCAAGCTTTGCAGGGCGGTACTTTGAAAATAATTTCCAAAATGAACTTGCAGCGGGGGAAATTCGCGGGTCATATCCCGGTCCAGCTCATCAAGTGAAAAGATTACAAAGTCCCGATTATACGATGGGTAGGCATCTTCAAATGCCATCCTGTTGCTACTGATCGAAAGGCCTGTTTGAAGGCTATTGAAATAATTCAGGTTGCATTGTGGCCCAAGGATGTAAAGGAAAGCTGTTTGCTGATTCTTTAACTGGTTTTGCAGTGAAGGTAAATAGTGGGTATTTGATGGCAGCTGATGCAGTACAACCAGCTCATAATCCTGAAGTTTACCATCAAAATCCTTCAATGCACGGATATCTAATTCATAGTTCTCCATATCCATAAGTGAAGAGCGAATGGCTGCAACATCCGGATGGGGTGAATTATAAAGAATCAGGATCTTACTCCGATTGTCAATTACTTCAATAAAAATTTCGAACCGATTATTCTTGAGGTTGGTTTCATTGGGCAAATTCTCCAAAACAATATTGTACTGATAAACTCCTGGTTCCGAAGCCTTTAAAATGAAGTCAAGATCTTTATTAAAATCTGGCTGGCTGATGTAAACTTCTTTACGATCAAGTACCTCACCCCTGCATTCCACCCTGGCAATCAGTCTTTTTCCTTCGAATTTATGGGCCTGCACGTTTACTTCCACAGGAAATTCATTTCCTGTAAAGGCAATCTTGTTGTAGTTAACATCTCTGAAATATGCATCGGGCTTCAGTATGGTGTCACCAAGTGCCAGGGTGTAAACCGGATATTCCACATCCCGCAAGGCATAAAAAGGATCAGTCCCCGCATTATAAATTCCATCACTGGCGATCACTACTGCAGCAATATGCTGATTGGCATAACTGTTTTCCAGCAAGCGTGCGAGATCTGAAAAGTTTGTCATTTTATCTGAAAAATTCAGGCTGTCCAGTTTTCTGATCTCATCCCCAAACAGGTATTCCTTAAAAACCGCCTGATCATCAAGTTTAGCGGAGAAAAATTCCAGCATACTTATATACTCATTCTGATAGTAAAAGGAATCGGCATCTGCTATGATAGAAGATGAATTATCCTGAAAGAACAAAACAATTGGTTTTTCTTCGAAGCGTATCCGTGACTTGACCAGGGGCGAAAGCAACAAAAAGGCAATGATGCTGACAACAATAAAACGCATGGGTACCAGAATGCTTTTGATCCAGACGGGCAGTTCAGCCTGACGGTCCTTAAAGTAAAGGGCCAAGGCATATAATCCACCCAGCAAAAGGCAAAAAATAATAAGCCAGACCGGGTATTCAGTTATGATATTCAATTTTCAATTGTGGTTTAAATCCTACGTTTCCATTCCTCCGCAAACATTAATCACCTGTCCTGTGACATAGGAACTCAAGTCACTGCCCAGGAAAACGGCGATATTTGCAACATCTTCAGGTGTTCCTGCTTTTTTTAAAGGAATACTATCGATCCATTCATTGCGAGCTTCTTCCGGAATTTTTTCGGTCATTTCTGTTTCAATAAAACCGGGCGCTATTGCATTAACGCGAATGTTTCGTGAACCGATCTCTTTAGCAATAGATTTGGTAAAGCCAATAAGACCGGCCTTGGAAGCTGAATAATTGGATTGCCCGCCATTACCACTCACGCCAACTACTGAACTCATATTGATGATTGAACCGAATCTTTGCTTGAGCATACTGCGTTGAATGGCTTTGGTCATATTGAAGATGGATTTCAAATTTACCTTGATAACCAGGTCCCAGTCCTGCTCATTCATACGCATCAGCAAATTATCCCGTGTGATTCCGGCATTGTTGACAAGGATGTCAATTTTCTCAAAGTCCCCGAGCACATCAACAACCAGTTTCTCGGCCTGCTCAAAAGAACTGGCATCTGATGCATAGCCCTTGACTTTTACCCCCATGGCTTCAATCTCATTCTCAAGACTTTTAACATTCTCATCCAGCTTAAGATCGGTAAATGCAACATTAGCACCCATTTCCGCAAATTTTAATGCAATGGCACGGCCAATTCCCCTGGCTGCTCCCGTAATCAATGCAGTTTTATTATCTAAGAGTTTCATAATTGTTATTTTTATTTTGACCAAAGATAAACAATACTCACTGTTTCTTAAAATTTACAAACGCTCGGGCTCACCAAAAAATTTTACCTGGGGAAGCAAAGGCAAACTTCTGCTCCTTTTTCACTGGCATTTTGGATACGTATCATTCCCTGATGTGCATCCATGATGAGTTTGGTGGCAGCGAGCGAAAGACCAATCCCCTCATAATGAGATGTTTCTGTATTTGAAAAATATTCAAAGAGGTGGTTCAGAGCCTCCTGGTTGAACCCAGGCCCTTCATCAGTCACAATGATCTTGGTAAAATCCTTATCCTGTGAAACTTCAATCCTGATAACGCTGTTTTTACCAGAGAACTTCAAAGCATTATTTAGAATATTCTGCAGACAGATTTTGATGAGGTCAAAGTCCATTTTAATTTGAATATCTTCGCTTTCAGCCCTAATTTCAAGTCTGACATCTTTCCCGGCCATCAAGCCCATGTAGTCATCTTTCACACTTTCTAATAGGTATCGGAGTTTTTGGGCTGTATAATGGAATTTATATTGATCTGATTTTAGTGTTGTGATGAGTATGGCAGTTTCGCTGAAGCGGGCCAGTCTTTCTGAAGCTTCTTTAAGGTAATTGATATATTCCTCGTTTTCAGTAGACTTGAGGGAGGTTTCAAGCAATTCTGTCAATCCCATAATTCCATTCAGGGGAGTTCTCAGTTCGTGACTAATAATACTCAGGAATTCGCTTTTAGCTTTCTCCAGACTCTTTAATTGTTCATTGGCCAACATGAGCTGATGCGTACGTTCTTCTACTTTTTCCTCCAGAATTTTGTTCACATCCCTAAGCTGCTCTCTTTGATCCTTTAGTGAAAGCTGGGTTTTGACACGCTGGATAAGCTCCTCGGAGCTGAATGGCTTGGTAATATAGTCCTGGGCACCTAACCTCAAACCTTTAACTATGCTTTCCTTGTCCGTTTTAGCGGTCAGAAAGATGATGGGGACTTCACTGGTGGACTTTTTATCCCGGATATTTTCACATACTTCATATCCATTCATTTCTGGCATCATGATGTCAAGCAGGATCAGATCATAATTGTTTGACCGGATCAACTTCAATGCTTCCGCACCGCTCTGGGCATAAGAAAGCTTAAACCCTTCCCGGTAAAGGATATTACCCAGAATCTGAATATTCTTGGGAATATCATCTACAATCAATATACTCTGTTCGTTAGGATTCAGTTTAAGCATAAATTCAAGCTTTCTGTTAGCATTCAGTTTTAGCGTTTTCCATCCGGAAATAAATTTGTAAAATCCATCAGGGTGCTTTTCATTTTTTCAACATTGAAAGCACGGGCATTTCTGTTCAATTCTTCGCCATATTTCTCAATACCTGTGATTCCATAATCCTTACCAAATGAACAGCAAATATCTGCAAACTCCATAATATCACTGATTGCATGGTTGCTGACTACTTTCTTCCAGAATGGTATAAGGTTTTCCTTCACAGTAGCTTCAATTTTCCGGTAATCCTCCGGGCTGATTCTGACCAGCATATTTTCACCTCTACCTTCTGTTGCATACCTTCGCCGACCATGATAGTATGGTAAATGCTTCTTTAGTTCATTAATTAGGTCGCTGGTTTTGAATGGTTTTGCCAGATACCCATCAAAACCTACAGACAAAAATGACTCCTTTTCTTCTTTCAGGGCATAAGCAGTAACGGCAATGATGGGAACATTTTGAAACTTCTTGAACTGACGGATCTTTTCATACGTATCCATCCCATTCATTACAGGCATCCTGATGTCCATAAAAATAAGGTCAGGTGCGTTGGAAACCATCTTTTTGATAGCATCATAACCATCAGATGCTTCAATAATTGCCAAGTTTCTACCCTGTAGCATATCTCTTATCAAGCGCCGGTTGGTTTCGATGTCATCCACGATCAGAATACTCGAATTCCTGAAAAGGACCTTCATATCATCAATCATTACCTCCTGATTATCATCCTGTTCATGGCAGATCTTCACCCCAGGAAAGTATACCTTGAATGCGCTGCCTGAGCCCTTTTGACTTTCCAGATCAATATTGCCACCCATCATTTCTACAAGGCGTTTAGAAATGCTCAGGCCAAGGCCTGTGCTCTCTGCTTTCATTTTTTCCGAATCATGATCAAAACTAAAAGCTTCGAAGATCTTTTGCTGGTCCTTGGGAGCAATCCCAATACCGGTATCTCTGACTGTTAACAGTAGATCAACAGCATCTTCCGTTTTTTTTTCGCCACTTTCCGCTTTGACTTCAATCATTCCGCTATTGGTAAATTTCAAAGAATTACCCAGAAGATTGAAGAGAATCTGACGCAACCTGACTTCGCTTAATATCAACTTTTCCGGCAGCCTGGGATCAACAAAAACATTGAAATCAAGACCTTTTTCTTCTATCCTGAGAATGAAAATACTTCTTAGCTCTTCCATCAGGCTCTGCAAGTTAACTGGTCCGTAATCGATCTCCATTTTATCTGCTTCGATCTTTGAGAGATCAAGGATATCATTGATCAAGGAAAGCAGGCTTTTCCCACTTGATTTTATAGATTTTAAATAATCCCGGTGAAGAACATTATCAATCTGGTACTCCAATATGTCAGTAAACCCAATCACAGAGTTCAGGGGCGTCCTGATCTCATGGCTTATATTCGCCAAAAATTTACTCTTGGTTTGATTTGCCTTCTCTGCCTGATCTTTAGCTCTCAATAGTTCTGCAGCATATTGCTGAAGCTCTTTCTGTTTGGAGTTGATCTCTTCATTCTTTTCTTTAAGTAAACGGTTTTGTTTTCTATTCACATAATAGAGACGCAGTATAACTGATGCAATAACCAGGAAAAAAACGGCACCGGCCATGGCTGATATGATCAGGATCCTGTTTATTTTTGCCCGGTTTTGCAGCATAAGGATTTCATTTTCCTTTCGTTCAGTTTCAAACTCTGCCTTCATCCATTCTATGTTTTCGCGATTGGTTTCATTCAGTATACTATCTTTATAATCGATCGCCAGTTGGTATGTGTAAAGCGAAGAATCGAATTGCTGTAAATTCTGATAAATGATTGACAGAAGGAAATAGCTATCGCGAACCTTAGATTTTGCATTGATTTCCAAGGCAAGATTCAATCCCTTTTTTGTATAAATCAAAGCCTGATCATACTCTTGCAACTCCCTGAATGCCTTTCCAACATTCAGATAACTATTGGATACAAAACGTTTATCACCAAGATCCTGATTCAGTTCAAGTGCTTTAAGAAAATACTCAAGACTTTTAATTTGATTACCGAGAAGCAGATAAATATTCCCGATATCGTCATAATTTATAGCAATGCCACGCTTGTCATTAATCGATTTATTGACTTCTAGCGAGCGAATATAATATTTCAGGGCCGTGGCAAAGTCATTCATTTTAAGATAAACATTACCGATATTGTTCAGGTTAATAGCAATTCCCCTTTCAATATTCACCTCTCTTTCAAGCTGCAGTGCATGAAGGAAATTCCGGAGTGCGGATTTGAAATTGCCCATTGAATACTCAATATTGCCAATGCTATTCAGTGCTACAGCCTTGCCGTGTTTATTATCCAAGCTGTCAGAAATCCTCAAGGCTTTCAGGTGATAAAGTGTGGCATGATGGTAATCATCCATCCGCCGGTAAATTACCCCCATATTATTGTAACTGATCGCTAGGTATTCGGGATTGTCTGCCAGCCTTGCTATTTCTGATGCTTTTTTGTGAATTTCGACGGGTATCTGATAGATACCCTGATTCCTCAGACCAACCCCCGCCTGGTTTAGCGTATAAGCGATCGTATCCAGATCCTTTTTACTGTTTAATTCTCCCAGTGCCTTATCCAGCAAGAGAAAAAACTGATCAGGACTCCGCTCAAGTAAAGTACTGGTATCGATTTGCATAATTAAATCAACTACAAGGGGACTGATGCTATCTTTGAGCTGTTCATCTCCTTGTGCTACTTGTTCGGCTATTGCTAAATAACAGACCAGTTGCAAACCCAATACAAAGAAAAATCTACTGATAAGCTTGTTGAACATTATTTCCGGATTTACAGACATCGCCAGAATCAAAAATAATTAATTAATGTGATCTTTCCTCAGAATCCTTAAAAAATGAAAAAAGACCGATTAATCAGGCATATTTTATCAGGGGGAGATCCATCCTGCTGGCCAGTGTATCTTGTCGGGGATATATTCTAAAAGCATAATCCCAGACCCCAGTGTGTCCTAGTGGAAAGTTGCATCTATAAAGCAGGTTCTCACCCTCCTTTCTGACAAAGTTCAGTTTATGTTTCAGACTGATATTTTCAATGCGGTCGTTTTCCTTTTGTCCGAATATGACTTCAACCTCCAGATCGTTCTCACTCAATCCGGGCGACTTGATCCAGAGTTCAGCGACAAACTCATCACCAAGATTTAGTGGAGTTGTTGTTGAATCAGGAATATTGACCTCGATCACCCCAAGCTTGTCCCAGTTTTGCTTCAATTTATTTTTCCATTTGGCAAGCACACTGAATGCATTCTGATTTATTAATTCGAAATGTCTTTGCATCATAGGATGGTAATACTTATCAAAATAATCATTCATCATACGCGTCATGGTAAATTGCGGACTAATCCATGCCATATTGTTTTTGATGTATTCTAGCCACTGCCTGGGAATACTATCGGCTTCGCGATTGAAAAATGCCGGGATAACATCATTTTCAAGTATATTATAAATACTCTCGGCATCTAGTTCATCCTGGAAGTGCTGGTCACCATAAGTTGATTCTTCTTTTATCTGCCAGCCTGCTCCGGGTTTATATCCTTCTGCCCACCATCCATCAAGAACACTCAGGTTAAGCACTCCATTGAGTGCGGCTTTCTGCCCACTGGTCCCGGAGGCTTCCATCGGACGGGTTGGTGTATTAAGCCACAGATCAACCCCCTGAACCATCATCCGGGCTATTGCAATATTATAGTTTTCAATGAAAATAACCTTTCCCACGAATTCAGGCATCCGGGATATTTCGATGATTTTTTTGATCAATCCCTGACCTGCTTCATCTTTGGGATGTGCTTTTCCTGAAAATAGAAAAACCACAGGCTGATCTTCATCGTTTACGATCTCGCCCAGTCTTTCCAGGTTGGAAAACAAGAGACCTGCTCGTTTGTAGGTGGCAAAACGCCTGGCAAAGCCGATTACCAGTGCTCCTTCGTGCAAATTCTCAAGGGTCTTGAAAACAATCTTGGGGTTTTCCTGCCGGTTCATCATATCCCGCTCAATCGACTGTCGGAGGAATGCAAATAATTTTCTCTTCAATTGCCTGCGTATATTCCAGAGTTTTTTATCATCAGCTTTTCTGATATTTTTCCAAGAGTCTGGTTCCCAGGTCCTGGGGTCACCACCTTCACCAAGTATCTCACGATAAAATGAAACTGCTTCCGGTGCTGTCCAGGTTTCAAAGTGCACCCCATTGGTAACAAACCCGATATTCACTTCTTCATCAAAATACCCGGGGTACAAAGAAGAGAACATTTCACGTGAGACTCTTCCATGGATTTTACTGACACCATTTATTTCCTGCGAAAGCTTCAAGGCAAGCACCGACATGGAGAAACTGTTTTCAAACTGTGATCCAGGCAGGCGTCCAAATTCAATGAACTCATTGAAACTGATTTTCAACTGATTGATATAATCTCCAAGGTAAGCCTTTATCAACTCATGAGAAAAATAATCGTGACCTGCAGGTACAGGAGTATGCGTTGTGAACAAATTGGAGGATCGTACATATTCAATTGCTTCATCAAAAGCAAGTTTCTCATATTGAATCAGTTTTCGAAGGCGCTCCAGACCGATAAAGGCGGAATGTCCTTCGTTGCTGTGATACAAAACCGGTGAAAGGCCCAATACCTCAAGCATCCTGATCCCGCCAATTCCCAGCAGGATTTCCTGCTTCAGCCTATACTCCGAATCACCACCATACAACTTATGAGTGATTGCCCGGTCATCTTCATGGTTATCAGTTATATCAGTATCCAGAAGAAATAAAGGAGTACGTCCAACATCAACACGCCAGATCTTGGCCTGAAGCTTTCTTCCTGGAAAATCCACCTCCACCTTCAGCCAGTTCCCCTGTCCATCACGAACAGGGTTCAATGCCAGGTGATTGAACCGCTGCGGAATGTAAGAAGCAATTTGCTCTCCATGAGCCGAAAAGGATTGCTGAAAATAGCCATATCGGTAGAGCAGGCTAACACCAATTAAATTTCTGTTCTGATCACTGGCCTCTTTGAGAAAATCCCCGGCGAGAATACCAAGCCCTCCACTGTACGTGCGCAAACTTTCATGCAATCCAAACTCCATGCTGAAATAGGCTATCTGTTCGATTGGTTTTTCATGCACCTTCCCCATATATTCTTCAAAATCATGGTTTGTTTTCCTGATACGGCCCATCAGTGCTTCGTTGCTTTCCAACGCCTTCAACTGGTCAAGGTTTAGCTTTTCAAGCATGGCAACCGGGTTGTGCAGGGTTTCAATCCAGAGGTCTTCATCAATATCTTTAAATATCTTTCCCGCCTCATCATTCCATGACCACCAGAGGTTCCTGGCCAGTTTGAATAATCCCTGGAGTTTTTTGGGAATGATGGGCTTTACCAGCAATTTCTTCCATTCGGGTTGTATATGTTCTTGTGTTATATCGTTTTTCATTTCTTTATTTTTTAATACAGTCGTACCACAGGCCAAACATGATCGTGGCCTGCATTGGCATTATATAATTACTTAAATGTTTAGAAATATTTCCGGATCTGACGGATGATCTTTTCCCTTTGCTTTTTAATGTTGGAACTTTTTACATTTTTCAGTTTTTGCTCCAGTTCATCAAAATTTGCCTGGGCTCGCTTGCCCATGTTTTTATAAACTTTCTCTTTTACCTCACTGCTTGTATTCTTCAGGGCAATGGCCAGGTCATGGGTATTGACCATTTTAAGAACTTCCTTG
>NPIE01002786.1_pt1 | contig 12767 bp, 11 predicted proteins | sample 8637661 | NCBI WGS metagenome assembly NPIE01 (sample SAMN07420842, study PRJNA396082) | bioreactor metagenome | isolation source: sample BA12 brine-fed electro-methanogenic bioreactor BA | place: Japan: Kochi | collected 2016-12-09 | reverse complement strand
GGGTTCATGGGTTCATGAGTTCAGAAGTTCAGAGGTTGAGAAGTTGAGACGTTGAGAGGTTCAGAGGTTGAGACGTTGAGAGGTTGAGGCTCGCTTTGCTCGCTGTTCAAGAGTTCAAGGGTTCAAGAGTTCAAGGGTTCATGAGCTCAAGAGGACTGATTGCCTGCCGCCTGCCCACTGTCGACTGTCGACTGACCACTGACTACCGGCTNNCCGGCTACCGGCTACCGGCTACTATTTTTGCCATCTCTTCAGCAATTTTCATACAGGACTGATAATCGTCTTCGAGTGGTTTATATTTTGCTTCATGAGCATGGGCAACCATTTGCCAACTGATTGATTCTGCAAATCGAATAAGATTCTTTACGCCACCGCCGCTCCATGTCGCTGAACCGAAAATTCCTAAAATGCGATCTTTTACCTGCAATTGCTCCAGTTTGATTACCAGATCTTCAACGGGCGGGTAAAGGCCGTTATTATAAGCCGGACTTCCCAGAATCAATCCGCGGTATTTCCATATATCACTTAGGATATAAGAAAGATGTGATTTCGAAGCATCATGCATGATGACATCTTTAATCCCGTTTTTTATAAGTCCGCGGGCTATGATCTCCGCCATCCGTTCTGTCCGTCCGTACATGGAACCGTATACAATTACAACTCCATTTTCTGTATCATTCGTGGACCATCGGTCATATAAATTTATAATATGATTTAAGTTTGTCCGCCAGATTAACCCATGCGTCGGTGCCAGCATGCTGACAGAAACAGTTTTAAGCTTTTCCAGGGCTTTTTGAGTTTGCTTTACATATTTCCCGACAATGTTTGAATAGTACCGTCTTTGTTCATCTTCCCATTTACATAAATCAACCTCATCATCAAACAGTACACCATCCAGCGTTTGAAAGCTGCCAAACACATCACCGGTGAATAGTATTTTTGTATTGGTTTCCAGTGTCATCATCGTTTCCGGCCAATGAAGCATGGGTGTCATAACGAATGTAAGAGTATGATCTCCAAGATTAAGTGTTTCGCCTTCTTCAATCACCCGCGTATTTTTAAAATCACCAAAGAAGCCCCTGACAAATTTAAACGTGTTTTTATTCCCAACCAGTGTTATATCCGGATATTTCATGGTGATAAGCTTCAGCACACCGGAATGATCCGGCTCCATATGATTAATGATCAGATAGTCTATAGTCTCTCCCTTATCCAGGAGAGAGTCAATCTGTTCGAAATAGGATTCGGTGAAACTGATATCTACTGTGTCTATCAGCGCGTTTTTCTTGTCTTTTATTAAATATGCATTATAAGATATTCCTTTGTCTAAAGGCCATAAATTCTCAAAAAGGTGAGTTCTTCTGTCATTAACGCCAATCCAGTGGATTTTATTTGACAATTTTTGTGAATGAAACATAATTTCTCCTGATTTTGAACAAAGCTACTTAAAAATTGGGAAAAATGGAATAAAGGATGTGTATAGAATCTATCTGTTTTCTGCAATTTTATGGTATGCAGATGGTTTGTTAAATTGAAGCAAGTAACAATACAAACCTTGAAATACGGAATTTCTGCTTTAAAAGGAATAAACTGCTTTCTATATAGTTTTTAATTAAGCTGTCTTCCCCCGCCCCGGGGGAAATTTAACCGAGAAATAGATCTTTGTCAAATTTATATTGTTATTAATATATCTTAATAAATAATAAATGTTAAATTCTTTGGCACAATTACGGGAGTAAAAATTAAGTTCTGATACAAAGGGTATAAGCATTGGAGAAAAATGCTTTTCAATTTCAGAATGAATTCTATAATTTGTATTCATGAGCGAATTACATGATATCAGTACTGCAGATTTGATTGAATACTTTTCCCTTCTTCCCGGCTGGGAGGAAAAATTTCGATACATTATTGATCTGGGGAAAAAACTGCCTGCTTATCCGGATGAGTACAAAGATGAACAACATCAGATTTATGGATGTCAGAGTACAGTATGGCTTAAAGTTATTGATCATGGCAGTACACTTTCTTTCCTGGCAGATGCAGATGCTGCAATTGTTCGGGGGCTTATTGCAATCCTGATGATTGCCTATAATAATCAAACTCCTGAATATATCCTTCAATTTGATGTGAAAGGTTGGCTGGAATCTCTTGGATTATTGGATCATCTGACACCAACGAGAAGTAATGGTTTGAATGCCATGATCAAACGTATCCAATCACAAGCAAAATATATACTCGAACCTGATGTTCGTGGCATATAAATGAAATCCCGGTTATATTTTGTTTTTTATCTGCTATCACTTTTATCATGCCGAACCGAATTATTCAATCATAAAATGTGGGTTACGTTTGAAGTTCATGATTTATCCGGGTGCGATAAACCTGTTTTTATTGCCGGAACTTTTAATCAATGGAATCCCGGTCATCCTGATTATAGCCTCATAAAAGCAGGGAATGTATGGACAAAAACGATTCAGCTGCAACCTGCCTCCGCAATAAATTACAAGTTTACCCGTGGAAGTTGGGAGAGTGTGGAAAAAGACAGCCTTGGTATTGATGTTGCTAATCGGGTTTATGCGGTTCAATCGGCAAATGATACTGTAAGAACATTCATTTCCCGGTGGGGAACAGGAAAAAGAATTTCTACGGTTACCGGTCATGTGGAAGTTATTAATGATTTTCCGATTTCTCAGCTGGGTAAAACAAGAACCCTGAGAATTTTACTTCCGGATGATTACCATGAGAATCTTACCCGTCGTTATCCGGTTATCTATATGCATGATGGACAAAATCTCTTTGATGACAGCATAGCTTTCAATGGCGAATGGGGAATTGATGAGAGTCTGAAAACAATGTTTGATGAGAATCCCGAAAAGGCATTCCTGGTTGTTGGTATTGACAACGGACCGGACCGGCTGAGTGAATATTCTCCTTGGCCTTTTGATTTCAGACATTATCATTCGTCAGGGGAGGGGGGGGAATATGCAATATTTCTGGCAGAAACTCTCAAGCCCTATATTGATTCTCATTACAGAACACTCACTGATCCGGAAAAAACCATGATTGCCGGAAGCTCAATGGGAGGACTGATATCTCTGTATACCGGTCTAACCTACCCTCATTTATTTGGATTGATCGGTGCAATGTCCTCCACATTTTCTGATGTCGTTGTGGGGCAGCAACTTCGAGAGTTTATTCTGTCGGAAAAAATAAAAAGGCCGGAACACCTTCGTATATACCTGGATATTGGCACGATGGAATCAGCAGAAACACCGCCTGAAAGTGAAGTGAATGCCAATCAACAGGTTTATGAGCTTTTAAAGGATGTCCTTCCCGACGGCTCTGTTGTGATTTTAAGAATCATACAGGGAGGACAACACAGGGAATCGGATTGGAAAAAACGGTTCCCTCATATGGTACGGTGGTTGTATGACTTTTGATTTGAAAAATAACGGCATTGTTATTATACCTGCTTTTAAAGCTGAAAAAACTCTGAATGAACTGATTTCAAGGATTCAACGGCACTGTGAATTGCCCATAGTTGTTGTTGATGACGGATCACCGGTTATGATATCCGATTTCGAGAATATAAGAGGAATGGATGTAATTCGGCATGAACAGAACAAAGGGAAAGGGGAAGCTCTTAGGACCGGTTTCAAATTTGCTTTGGAATCAGGAGCCGGTTTTGTTATCACTGTCGATGCAGATTTACAACATCCGCCGGAATTGATACCATCTTTTATTGACGCTTACAGGTCAAATCCGGAAGCAGTTATTGTCGGTTCCAGAAAAAGAGATAATCATATGCCGTTTCACCGGAGACTGAGTAATTGCATTACCAGCTTTCTTGTGAGTCTGAGAACCGGAAATACGATTAAGGATGTTCAATGCGGTCTCCGTTTGATCCCTGCAGAATATATCCCTTTTCTTTTATCGGGAAGCAAAGGTTTTGTCTTTGAAACTGAAATGATAATTCGCCTGTCAGACAGGCATGTCCCCTTTGTTTTTTGTCCAATCCCAACGATTTATATGAAAGAAGGACATAGCAGTATTGCCCATGTGAAAGATACGATAAACTTTATTACAATGTACATCCGATCATTATTCAGGAGAGATATTTGATGTGGCAGAATATATTTCAACTAGTTTTGGTAACGTTTTTACCCTTTTTGGAACTCCGGGCCAGTATTCCGTATGGTATTCTAAAACTGGGTATGCCATGGTTTGAAGTTTATTTTATTTGCGTTATCATCAATATTCTTCTGGCTCCTTTTGTGTTTTTTATGCTGCATTGGTTTGCGGATATCGTTATAAAAGTTCCGTTTATTGGCAAGATATACGATAAAATTGTTATACGGACGCAAAACCGTATTCATGAAAAGGTGGAAAAATATGGAGAATGGGGGCTGGCGCTGTTTATCGGTGTCCCTTTACCCGGGTCCGGTGTCTATACCGGTGCCCTTGCTGCTTTTCTTTTGGGTATCAAAACGCGGAAATTTTTAATTGCAGCCATTTTGGGTGTCCTTATTGCAGGAACTGCCGTTTTAATTGTCACTTTAACCGGCGTTGAATCGTTTCAATTTCTATTAAAAAGGATTTAAATGCCGTATAAACAAGAACTTAGCCGATAATAAATAATACTTTTAGTTTCTAAAGAAAGTTTATAAAATGACTTAAAATATTAATTACGAATAGGAGTACTTGGCATGGAACTGTTAAAACAGATTGAATACCTGGTTGTGAGGGGACATATTGATGCGTCGTCCCGTTATCCCAAAGATCTTGAAGGGGAACCGGGTGTGCAGGAAAAAGTTTCAGAGGCGCTTGATTGTGGTGTTACACCTCAGGATATCCTTACAAAAGGATTGATCAGCGGTATGAGCTTGGTTGGTGAAAAATATGAGAATAATGAAATTTTTGTCCCTGAAATGCTATTCTCTGCCAAAGCCATGAAAAGCGGTCTTAACCAAATCCGCCCGCTGCTGGTTGGGGATGTTAGTATCAGGGTTGGCACAGTCATTTTGGGAACGGTTTTTGGTGATATGCATGATATCGGAAAAAATCTGGTCGGCATGATGCTTGAAGGGGCAGGTTTCGATGTGATAGATCTGGGTATCAATACACCTGCATCAACGTTTGTGGATATTGCCCGGCAACATCCGGATGCCATTATAGGTATGTCAGCATTATTGACCGTTACAATGAAGAATATGAAGACGGTCATTGATTCATTACGTTCCAATAATCTGAAAAACCGGGTTATGATCGGTGGTGCTCCCGTAACAAAAGCGTTTGCCGAAGAAATAGGTGCTGAGGGATACTCAATGAATGCCAATCAGGCGGTATCCCTTGCAAAACAACTCCTTTCGGCCTGAAACAGGGAGGGGTAATGTTCAAAAAGTATAGAAAACCTAATTTTGAACGCCTTGATTCTACTCTGCGTAATATGAAAGCTGATGCCATACCTCTTATTGAACTGGGTATTCATCCGGATATTAAAAAAGAAGTAATGGGCAAACCGGTTCTAACAGTCAAAGAAGATATTGAGTTCATGCGATCTCTCTGTTATGATTTTTTAAAAGTTCAGCCGAAGATTGATCTTGAACTGAACCGAAAAAAGACTGATAACGAATCCAAAGCAACAGACAGATCCTGGTCCTCTGAGCATGACAGCCTGGTATATGACTGGGAAAGCTTTGATGCTTATCCCTTTCCCAAAAGGGAGGACATTGATTACAGCCGATTGGAAGAGGCAGGGAAACTGATTCCTGATGATATGGGTATAATTGGCCAATACGGGGATATTTATACAACTGTGTGGGAAACGATGGGGTTTGAAACATTTTCCATGCTAATGTATGAAGAACCGGAACTTGTGGCTGAAATGTTTCGCAGAATCGGTGATGTAATTTTCAGTATGTTCGAAACGATGGCTCAGATGGATTATGTGAAGGTCCTGTGGTACAGTGATGATATCGCATACTCTTCAGGATTAATGGTTCATCCGGAATTTTTACGTGAACATTTTTTCCCTTGGCTTAAAAAAATCGGAGATCTTGCCAAAAATCGCAATATCCCTTTTATTTACCACTCAGATGGTGTTTTATATGATGTTATGGATGATATTTTAAACTGCGGCGTTACTTCTCTGCATCCTTTAGAACCCATATCCATGGATATTGGTGAACTTAAAGAACGGTTTGGTCATAAAATTGCCCTGTGTGGCGGTATCGATGTGGATCAACTGGCGCGGGCATCTACGGATACAATCCGTGAATTGACCCGAAAATATATCCGCATAGCCGGTGAAAATGGAGGTTGGGCTGCCGGTTCATCCAACTCTATTACGGAATATCTGAAAACTGAAAATTATCTGGCTATGATTGAAACAGTTTTGAAAGAAGGCCAGCAAGCCGGTAGCCGGTAGCCGGTAGCCGGTAGCCGGTAGCCGGTAGCCGGTAGCCGGTAGTGAAAAATGAATAATAATTGACGGAGAGACTGTACAATGAAAATGATAGAGATTGTTCGTGCAAGGTATAATGAGAATCGTAGAATTCTTGCACCTTTATTGGGCTTTCCTGCAGTTGTGTCTGCCGGAACAACCATTAAACTTGCCCAGCAGAATGCCGGTGAACACATGAAAGTGATGAGATATGTTGCGGAAAAGTGGCATCCGGATGTGCTTTTCACGCTTATGGATCTGTCCGTAGAAGCCAGTGCTTTGGGAAGGGAAACAATTTTTCCTCCTTTTGAAGCGGCTACAATTGTGAATTTTGATTATGATAAGGAGCGGGATCTGCCGTTATTCAAAAGTATTAACATACTTGAGGATGGACGTCTGCAGAGTTATGCAGAAACACATCGGCTGATGAAAAACGAGCTCCCGGGCGATATTGTAAGAGGTGCATACGTCTCAGGGCCTTACACACTGGCCGGACTCATTATGGGCGCTGAAAATGCAGCCGTAGAAACCATGATGGACCCGGAAGGATTTCACGAACTGTGTAAAGTATGTTCAGAGAAGATCATCGATTATACACGTCTGATGATCGATTCAGGTGCTCAGATTATTGGTGTTCTTGAACCAAGTGCAATGATGCTCGGACCCGGACAGTTTCATGAATTTTCTGTTGCTTATGTTAAACCGATTATAGACCTCTGTCATGAAATGGGAGTGGGAATGGTTTATCATATCTGTGGAAATACCGAACATTTGCTGGAAGAATTGAATCAATCGGGTGCTGATGCTCTGAGCTTGGATTCAGATGTAAATTTTGTTAAAGCTGCTCAGGTTCTCAGTGAAGATATGATTTTGATCGGTAACCTGTGTCCAACCGGCACAATTATGACCGGTTCAGCTGCCGATGTACAAAAAGAAGTCCATAATCTTTTGAATGCGATGAGAGATGTTCCAAATTATATTCTTAGCACCGGTTGCGACCTTCCGATGGAAGTCCCGGAAGATAATGTATCGGCTTTTATGAATGCCGGAACATCGGGAGAATGAAGCCGGTAATACAACGTCAAATTGTGGTAATTTTTAAATATCCAAAGGTTTGATAAGAATACTTTTTTCCATGGTGAAAAGAACCTTGCCGGGTGGTAATCCTTTCCGTTTTATGACATGTTTTTTTTCGGTACAAACAACAGGTACGAGAGATGCATGTTTTTCTTCGCTGTATCGTGCAGCTAAAGCTGCTGCATATTCAATTATTTCTTTGGGAATATGCGTTTTCCCGTCTCTGCGAATGATGACATGTGAACCAGTTGAATGACGGGTATGGAGCCATAAATCATTCTTATGTGCATGATGAAATGTCATCTCATCATTATCTTTCGCTGATTTCCCGACCCATATATGCCATGTTTTATAAGTAAATTCACGATAAGGAATACGTTCAGGATTGCTCTGCCCGGCAGGACTTTGTTGCTGTAACGTATCAATAAATTCTTTATTCTCCTTTTTCCATCCCTGTAATACTTTCAAATCATGTATTTGTTCAAGTTTATGAAATTTTATCAGGGATAATTTATATTCGCTGTCCATCATTTGTTTTTTTTCTTCATAATCTGATTGAAGTCGCTCAATTCTGCGTGCCTTTTCATACCAGGTCTGTGCATTGGCCTGAGGTTTTAAATCAGGCTTTAGAGCTATCTTTTTCGGAAAATCGTCTAACTGTAAGGATACCGGGATTTCATATTCCGTTTGTCCCGGAGTAATGGTCAGAAGACCGGCCATTAGAACATCTCCGAAATATCGATATTTTTTGATTTTATATTTCTGTTCTTCGGATGTAGTGAGTTTTTGTACTGACCGGAAACGTTTTTGGGAATGTGATGACAATAGTGTTAAAAGACGTGTTTTTTCCGGAATGAAATGTCTCTCTTTCAGATAGGATACAATATATTCACGGTATCGGTAGTAAAATGTATCCGGATCGAATTCACCGGAATGTTCCGGAAGAAAAACAAATTTTCCGCCGATTACCTGTCCGTTGGATTTTTCAATATTCTGAAGAATTTGAGGATAACTTTTATCGGGAAAGAGGATGTTAACCCGTTTTTTCCACGATGAATTAAACCGGGGATCCTCGTCCAGTGACGCGAAAGATGTTGCGTCGAAATTAAAAATTGGAATAACAGATTTGTTTTTTTTAAAGGAGGTGATATCATTGTCAGATACAAAGTATACATTGTTTGCCGGGGGTCTAATCCGGATAATCAGTGATATTTCATTAGTAAAATATAATCTTAAATCTCTGTCAGCCGGTGCAATTTCACACTTTATAAGAGTCAGATTTTTAAAATCAGGAAAAATTGGAACTCTCTTTGATGGCTTGTGGAAAATTTGAATGAAAATATAAGGCAGAGGAGAATTTAGATTAATGATCAGTGACGGGTTGCTTTCGTCAGCATTTTGGATAATCAGTTCATTTTTTGTAAAGGAATAACAGTCAGAAAATGCCATTCCGGATAGTTGGTTATTGATGACCATGCAGAGTTTATGAAAAGAAAACCACGAAGATATCATGCTTCTTGTCCTTTACAACCGTTAGACATCAGAATAATTTACGCATTTATAGGTTAGGATTTTGCAAAGAGATGACGATATTCCGGATACATGTTCAGAAGATTAACATGGGTATTCACATCCCGGACTTTACCCTGATCCAGCCAGATTACTTCATCGGCCTGCATGGCAGTTGCTTCTCTGTGTGTCGATACCAGGATTACTCTGTTTTGTAACTCTTTTCCCAGTCTTTTCCACAAAAGTCCTTCTGTCCGTGCATCAAGCGCTGATGTGATATCATCCATTATTAAAATTGAGGGTTTGTGGACCAGAGCTCTTGCCAGGGCAACACGGGCTTTTTGTCCGCCTGACAATCCAACTCCGCCCTGTTGAAGCATTTTGTCAAGCGTAAATTCTTTGTCTGCAGCAGCATGCCACAACGCTTCTTTGACGGCATCATCACTCAAATCACGTCCCATAAGAACGTTTTCCTTCACGGTTCCGGTAAATAAGACCACTTCCTGCGGCACAAACCCCATTATTTCAGACATTTTTTCACGATTCATTGAAGCAGGTGATACATTTTTAATCCAGACTTTCCCGTTCACAGGCGGATAAAAGCCGGTTGTCAAATTCAAAAGAGTTGTTTTTCCGGAGCCAACCATACCCGTAACAGCAGTAATTTTTCCCGGTTTAATTGTTAGATCAATTTGGTTTACCACCGGTTCCTGACTGTCAGGGAACGAGAAAGCAACAGATTCCAATTTTATAACCGGTTTATCATCCGACGGTTTAACATTTCCTGATTTTGAATCAGGGTATTTTTCCAACCTTTCAAGACGGGTTATGGACGCTTCCACAATTTTTGTTGAAACAAAGAACCAGCTGATTGTCCAGATGGTTTCCGTCATTCCGGAAAGGTAAGCAACAAAGGCATAAAACTCCCCCAGACTCATTTTACTCTGCTGGACAAAAAATCCCCCGACAAAAAGGATAATGACGAGTCCGACCTGATTGATGAGTGCACCCAGACTCTCTAAAACCGACCGGATAAGAACCACATCTTCTTCGGCTTTGACCCGTTTGCCCATAACATCTTTAAAAATATCTCCCTGTGCTTTTTCAGCCACATACCCAATAATAATTCGGATCCCGGAAAAAGCAGATTCCAAGACATTGACTGTTTCACTGGTCCTCAGTTGACGAAGACTGTATGCCTTTTGCTGGATATGCTCTGTTTTGGCGATAATCCAGATAATGAGAGGAAGCGGGGCAATGGCAATAAGGGTAAGTTTCCAGTTTATAGACAACATGAGAGCAATACTGAATCCTAAAGTCAGAAAGGCTTCCACAGGTCTGAGAATACCGGAAGCAGCATACCATGAAATCTTTAACTCGGCATCAATATCATCGGTCAACCGGGTTGTAAGATCTCCGGTTCGGTGTTTTGAGAAAAATGTATAATCTTTTTTTAGAATTTCATCAAAATACCGGAGACGAATATCCATGCCTATCGTCATATTCATGAGATATCGTGTTGCCGGAAGAAGCCATTGAGTCAATTCACGGACAATACCCACACCCAGAATGATCCAAATCCAATTGATGATATTGTTAAAATCAATATCTCCGGCCAGACTGTCAATAACAAATTTAAAGATGAAAGGATACAGGGTTTTTGCAGCAATCGCCAGTATTGTAATAAGCAGGAGGATGATCATTCCTTTTGCTCTTTTTTTCCAAAAAGGGTAAAACCATGTCAGAACATGTCTCATTCCGAACCCTCTCGCTGGCGTATAATCAGATCATGATAAAAACTCTCTTTTTTCATGAGTTCATCATGGGTACCCTGTTCCAGAATTTCACCGTCTCTGATAAATAAAATCATGTTTGAATGGCGAATGGTTGACAGTCTGTGTGCAACAATAAAGCTTGTGCGACCTTTGATCAAAGTGTTAAGAGCCGTCTGTATTTTCTGCTCAGTGCCGGGATCGACGGAAGATGTGGCTTCATCCAGCATCAGAACAGACGGATTAACCGTTAATGCTCTGGTAACGGCTAAAAGTTGACGTTGACCGTATGACAAGTCCTTTCCTCCTTCAGACAATCTGTCTTTAAGACTAAGTCCTCTGCTGAAAAGAACCGTATCAATACTGCTTATTCGGATAGCTTTTTCCATCTGTTCATCGGTTATATCTTCCCGAAATGCCATAAGATTTTCTTTAACAGTTGCCGGGAACAGATAAAGATCCTGGAGAACAAGCCCGAAATGTCTTCGAAAAGTATGGAGCTCAAATGATCGAATATCTATACCATTAATAAGTATTTGTCCTGAATCCGGATCCCTGAAACGGCAAAGGAGTCCCAGAATGGTTGTTTTTCCCCCGCCTGTCGGACCTACTATCGCTACTGATTCACCGGCCTGAACGTTAAAGGATATTTTTTTTAAAACCGGTTTATCCGGAGAGTATCCATAAGTAACATTCACAAATTCGATGGTTTCGATTTTTTCCGGAAAGGGAAGGGGGTTAATGGGACTAAGAAGGACCGGTTTCATCGATAAAGTGGAAAAAATCCGGTCTGCTGCCCCGCCGGCCCGTTGAATTTCTCCCAGCTGTTCGCTGAGCATAATAATTGGCCAGTAGATTTGTGCTATATATTGGGAAAAAAGTATCAACGTTCCGATTGTCATGGTTCCTGCTTTAATCCATCCTGAGCCAAGTATAAGAACGGCTATCGTGACAAGAATTTCCATAAATGCAAGACCGCGAAAAATGCCGTATTCCACATAGGCTATTTTTGAAGCAAAAAAGCGGTAGGAATTGTTCTCGTTTTCCAGACGTTTCATTGCCCAGTTTTTACGGTTGAATATTTGAAGTATGGAAACAGATTTCAGGAATTCGGCAACAATTCCGCTGATAGTGGCATACCGAGCTCTCTCTTCGCGAAAGTAGGGACGTAAGTATTTAAATAGAAAATACGTCCCTGCAACAACGACCGGAAGAATTGCCGATACAATCAGAAACAGGCGGTAATCCACTAAAAGAAGCATTACCATGGCTCCTATGAGCATTCCGCCGGCCATAAGAACTCTCTGCATCATTGTGGATGTTAGTGAAATCAATCGCTGTGTATCAGACTCGATGCGGCTGACCAGTTTCCCTACAGGGAATTTCTCCAGATATGGAAGTCCCAGAGTGAGCATATGATTAAAAAGCTTGATCTTTATGTCGCTGATAGCTTTCACGCCTGCCAGTTGTAAAAGCCAGGAAGAAAAAAATCCTACAGTTGCAGACAGAATCATTGTCGCAAGATAAAGAAAAGCGCCAAATCTTACCTGTTTGTACACTCCGGAAGGAATAGCCTTATCGACTAAAAACATGAGAATACGCGGTTGCAAAAGAACCAGGAAGACAGCAGTAAGCGACAGAAAAAAAGATCCGATAAAAATTCTTCGATACGGCCGAATAAAAGGATAAACTCTTTTGAAAATGCTGCCTGCAGAAGGAGCCTGAGAACTTTCGTCCTCAAAATTGTCGTATTCATTCCATAACATATCTCATCCTTATGACGGTTGTAAAGATAAGCATTTTTTAGATTGGTTGTCAGGAAAATGGTGGCCGGTAACCAGTAGCCGGTAGCCAGTAGCCGGTAGCCAGTAGAAAGCAGTTGACAGTCGGCAGTGGTCAGTCAACAGGCAATCAGTCCTCTTGAGCTCATGAACCCTTGAGCTCATGAACTCTTGAACTCTTGAACT
>NPIE01029819.1_pt1 | contig 12770 bp, 9 predicted proteins | sample 8637661 | NCBI WGS metagenome assembly NPIE01 (sample SAMN07420842, study PRJNA396082) | bioreactor metagenome | isolation source: sample BA12 brine-fed electro-methanogenic bioreactor BA | place: Japan: Kochi | collected 2016-12-09 | reverse complement strand
AAGGCCGGCGGCGCTTATGTGCCGCTCGATCCAGACTATCCAGCAAAACGACTGGAATATATGATTCATGAATCTAAGTTGCGATTCTTAATAACATGGCCAGGCTTTCAAGACATCGATCTGAAAAACGATATAGAAGTCATTTACTTTGAAAAAGTATTCGAATTGTCATCGTCAGAAACTATTGGATTCGACCGCATCACTTATCCAGAATCTTGCGCCTATGTAATTTTTACTTCTGGATCAACTGGGCAGCCCAAAGGTGTCCAAATTTCCCATTCAAACCTGACTAATTTTATATGGGACATGAAGCATCGTTTGAAATTGAAAGAAAATGATAGGGTATTAGCCCTTACATCGTTGTCATTTGATATTGCCGGATTGGAGTTATATTTGCCATTAATTTGCGGAGCTCAAGTAATTCTGATTGATGGCAATACGGCCAAGGATGCTATGTGTTTAGGGAGGATTATTGAAAAGCATGATATTAATTTTATCCAAGCAACACCATCAACTTGGCGCATGCTGAGTAACGTAGAATTTTCGACTAATAAAGAGATGACGTTTTTAACCGGCGGAGAATCATTACATGTAGATTTGGCTAATGAATTATTAATTAAAGGTAATTGTATATGGAATATGTACGGGCCGACAGAAACAACAATCTGGTCAACTTGTTACAATATTAAAAATGTAGGAAGTTTTGTTTCTATTGGTCGGCCAATCAGTAATACAAAAATATACATACTTGATAAAAGTTTTAATCCGATGCCGCATAATTCAGTTGGGGAACTATATATCGCTGGGGATGGGGTGAGTAGAGGGTATTTGAATCGCCCGGATCTAACGGCGGAAAAATTTGTTCCCGATCCGTTTCAAACTGGCAACGGACGGTTGTACAAAACGGGAGACTTAGCCCGTTATTGTGCCGACGGTACTATCGAATTTCTTGGTCGCATTGATCACCAAGTCAAAATCCGTGGTTTCCGCATTGAGATGGGTGAAATCGAAGCGCAACTGTTGACGCATCCTTATGTAAAAGAAGCCGTGGTACTGGCAAGGGAAGATCAGTCTGGCGGTAAGCGATTGGCGGCCTATTTGGTGGAAAATCAACCCGGAATGCTAAAAATTGACAGTCTGAAAGCCCACCTTAAAGAAGCCTTGCCTGACTACATGGTGCCTAGCGCTTTTGTGATTATTGTGGAAATGCCTCTTACAGCAAACGGTAAATTGGACCGAAAACGACTGCCCACACTAGACACTAACGCGATGTCGAGTTACGAGTACGAAGCTCCGCAAGGGGCGATGGAGAGTACGATGGCAGAAATATGGGAGGATTTACTCGGGCTGGGGCGAGTCGGGCGGAATGATCATTTCTTTGAACTTGGTGGGCATTCTTTACTAGCTGTGCAATTAATTTCGCGTGTACGGACCCAGTTTGACGTCGAAGTTCCATTACGTACACTTTTTGTGAAACCGACTTTGCAGGAGTTTACGGCTGAATTTACAGCCACTGACTCAATGCCAGCTCGCACACATCTGGTCGCAATCCGACCGGATGGAACTTCACCTCCTTTGTTCCTGATACATCCGCGCGGTGGTCAGATTGATTATGCTCGTGCTTTGGCTCCATCGTTGGCCAAAGACTTTCCGATTTATGGGTTTCATGCAACGGGTTTTTGGGAGGGAGAGGTATCGTTAACAGTGTTTGAGGATATAGCAGCGCTTTATATACGTGAAATGCGTTCTGTTCAAGCAGCCGGTCCTTATCATTTAGCCGGATATTCTTCCGGAGGAATGATCGCCTACGAAATTGCGAATCAATTGCTCGAGGCCGGCGAATATGTGGAATTTTTAGGGTTGATTGATACGCCTGCCGTGTACAACATTGAAAACAATCCGAATGTTTTCGATGAATGTGATGTTTTGGTTAATGAGTTGATGAAATCGGAAACTCCACTAACAGCTGAGATATTAGACGAACTTAAAGTGTTGGCCGCCAGTAACAATTTTGAAGTTTTGCTGGATTACTGTCGTTCGAAAAATTTAGTACCCCACGATATTGATCAGGAGACTATTCGACGTCATCTTGACGTGTTTTATGCGACGGATAAAGCCCTGAAGGCTTACACGCCGACTCCAATTTCTATTTTATTGACACTGTTCACCGCAACCGATGAATGCAAATCTTCTGACGCTTCTATTGGTTGGAAAGCGGTAACGAAGGGTAATTTAAAAGTGATACCTGTGGGCGGAAATCACAAAACCATCATAGAGCCGCCCCATCTCGAACACTTGGGACTAGCAATTTCCGAGTCATTAGTTCGCGTAAGGAGAGGATAGTGAATACAGTTCGGGAGATAGCGCTTCGATGGACTTTTGGAGTAATTGGCTGATCTCAAATAAATTCTAACAAAATGATTTAGAAGTATTATTTCCAATATTTTGCCGCCAAAAAAATGGCGAAATATGATAACTCCCCCAGTTTCTTGCAAATTTCGACGGTGTTTTAAAGGAAGGTTTGGTTGTTGGCATGCGCGCCCTGCAAGGCAATTCCAGGGATGGCCACACCCTGGCGGAAACCTTGGAGCAAGTCAGCATTCTGACCGATCAAATCCCAAAAATCGCGGTGGTGGGCAAAGGCTATCGCGGTGTCGAAATCGAAGACATTCAAATCTTGCGTTCCGGGCAGCGACGCGGCATCACCAAAAGCCTCAGAGCCTTGATTCACCGACGTAGCCCCATCGAACCGTTCATCAGCCACATGAAAAGTGAGGGTCGGTTACAACGCAATCCGTTCAAAGGTGAACTGGGCAATAACTTGCCTGCGGTCTTGTGCGGTACCGGTCAGAACATCCGCTGGTTGCTTTGTATCCAAATTTTACGGTGGCTGCTTGCCCTTTATGGGCCGCTTACCCTCAATGAATTCGTTGTTGCTTGAGAAAACTTTCAATTTGGGCATGGGGGAAAATCATCTTGTTGTCGTCTCCCATAAGAAAAGTGCAAATCGGCGAAAGTATTCAACCCCCTCTTTGAAAAAGGGGAGCTACGGATATTTTATCGTAAATCCCCCTTGATCCCCCCGTTTATAAAGGGGGAGGCTCAGCCGCCGGCCTATTTTGAGATGGGGAGCTGAACAAGTACGCATAGGCTTTAGCTACGGTACTGTTGCTTGATATTTTGAAAATAAGTGGATGCATTTTTATTCCCTTTTTATACCGTTGAGATAAATCATGAGATTCAGTAAAAGTCTGCGATTCCAAAGCAAGGAAAAATCGAAATTTATACGATTGGAAAAAATCGAGCGTAACAATGCGCTAAAAGCTCTTGCACTACTATATGCATTATTTAACGCCGCTCCGGCATATGCTGAAAGCGGCGGCAAAGGCGACATTTATAGATTCGATATTTCAGCAGGCGAAATGTCATCTGCATTGAATAAAATGGCGGAAACTGCAAATGTTGAATTAAGTTATCCAGCTGCGATGGTTAAAGATATTAAGTCGGAAGGACTGAAAGGCAGTTATACGATAGAGCAAGCGCTACAACATATATTGAAAGGTAGTGGTTTGAATTACAGGCTTACGGGCGATCATTCTGTTACAGTGGAAAGAATGCCGCAATCACAATCACTCCAATCTACCTTGCCTGCTGTGACAGTATCCGGCAAAGCTGTCTATGATTCGACCGATCCCTACAATCCCAACTACAACCTGCCTAATGCTTCCACCGCCACCAAGACCGATACGCCGATTATGGAGACGCCCATGTCGATCAAGGTTGTGCCTAGAGCTGTGATGGATGATCAGCAAATTGTATTATTTGACGACGCTGTTATTCGAAATGTGAGCGGTGTACAGCGCAATTTCGACTTCGGCGATTTATATCAAGGCTTTATCGTTCGCGGTTTTAGTTTGGGTGCCAATATCTACCGTGACGGCCTTAGGCAAAACACCGGCTACTTCGAACCGGCCGGTATGGAGCGAGTTGAGGTTTTGAAAGGGGCCGCGGCCATGCTCTATGGTCGCACTCAACCCGGTGGTTTGGTAAATTATGTCAGCAAGAAACCACTGGATAAAGCGCATTATTCACTGCAACAACAGTTCGGTTCCTATGATCTCTATCGCACTACTGCGGATGCGACCGGCCCAATAAACGATGACAAATCATTGTTATACCGTTTAAATATTGCCTATTCGAGTAACAATTCATTTCGTGATTACAATGAAAACGAACGAATTTATGTCGCGCCGTCCTTGACTTGGCGGCTATCGGATCAAACCGACATGACGGTGCAGTTCGAACACCAACATGACGATTACGTGATGGATTTTGGCATTCCCGCAGTCGGCAACCGTCCGGCGCAAGTCCCAAAAAGTTTTTTTGTCGGTGATGTTGCGGTTAAAGATAGCTCAATGGATAGCAATCAAATCGCCACCATTTTTTCTCATCGTTTCAATGACCATTGGAAAGTAGAGCACAAATTCAATTGGCACCAGTGGACTCATCAATTTAATTCGATTTTTCCGGCAGGCAAATTAAACGCTGACAACCAAACGATCAACCGGGCCTTAATGACCGGCCCCACGGACAGGGAAAGTTTTGCCACCAACCTGGATATTCTGGGTGAATTTGAAACACTTGGCGCACGACATAAGCTATTGATAGGGGGTGATTTTTATAGCCTTAGGACCAAATCGGATGACAACCGATTTACTTTTGGCGTCATACCCGCATTAAATATCTCTAATCCGAACAATCACCTGCTCGATGTCAATACTATCAACGCGTTGCCCAACGACTTCTGGTTTAAGGATAAAGATGAGTGGTATGGCATTTATGTTCAAGATCAAATTACTCTTTGGGAGAAACTACATTTTTTGATCGGTGCACGTTACGACATAATGACATTCGGAACGGGTTGCTGCGCAGCGTCCTCCGCCATTCGTGATAGCGAAGTGAACAGATTGAATCCTCGCTTTGGCATTGTTTACCAGCCGTGGAAATGGTTATCTCTATTTGGCAATTACGTGGAATCTGTCGGCACTAATAATGGCTTAACACCTACAAACACGGTAAATAAGCCAGAATTGGGCGTTCAATATGAAGCTGGGTTTAAAACAGAGTTCTTTGACGGGCGTTTATCTACAAATGTCGCCTACTACCATCTAACGAAAGAAAATGTACTAACCGGTGTGCCAGGTTCGCTATTCAGAGTCCCTGTGGGCGAGGCCAGAAGCCGGGGACTTGAGATTGATTTGACTGGCGAACTCACCGACTATTTGAGCTTGGTAGGCACCTATGCATACACCGATGCAAAATTCACCAAAGACAACGCCTTTCCACCTTTTGGGCTAGCCTCCAAACAGGGCAAACGATTACCCAATGTCCCCGAACACTCGGGAAGTTTATGGCTTACGTATCACCCAGATGATCGGCTAAAAATAGGTGCAGGGGTATTCGCACAAGGTCATCGCGCCGGAGATAACAATAACACCTTTGCATTACCCGGCTTTGCTCGCCTGGATGCCATGGTTTCTTACAACTGGAAAATTGGCGACTCGAAGCTGACCACACAACTTAATGTCAACAATTTGCTGGATAAGGACTACTTCCGAGGTTCGCGGGTAGGCGATAGATCAGGCGCATTACCAGGTGAACCTATCTCGTTTATCGGGTCGTTGAGATTGGATTACTAGCTAAAAAATCATCTGCTTGCGCGCGTTCTGCGTAAGTTGGGCAGTGATTGACACGGAGGTGATGAAATTGTCCTGTCACCTTCGCCTCACACCGCCGGATATACGGTTCACCGGAGCCGGTGGCTGAATCCTGTTCGTAGACGTTTTACGACCCGCAAAGTGATGAATTGCAAACAGTGATGTTGTGAGGTTCGAGATTCGATGGCGGCGCGACCGTGTGAAATTCGCAAAATATCGATCCCAATGCCAATACGGCGATATCGCCGGGTTGTGTGATGGTGATCGGTTGACCACCAATTAATGGAAAGTCGGCGGCAGCAAACTGACTACACCATTGAGCGCTAATAACCTGTTGGACAAGGAGTATTTCCCTGTTTCATTTGCTCGTGAGACAGTATTGAAGTCGGCTCGACAGGACTTTTATGAGGTCGGTGCGGATAGAGTATCGAATTGTGGTCTAGCTGCTGAAGGCTTGAACAGAGAGCGGTATCCAGTGGCGGCCCTTCCTTTGCAGCTCTCGCGGCCTAACAACACCGACTTCTCATACGGAATCAAAGTGAATTTATGGCAAATATAGGCTTGACAACTAAATGATCTAACAGATTGGTGAAAAACCATATTTCAGACGCTAATCTTGCATAATCGAATCATTATATCGTAGTTGGGCAACCAGATAGCCACTAGATATACTGACACTCGAAGCCGAAAAAGAGCTTTTCACCAACCTGATAAACATGTGCTTCGGCAAGTTAAGGATTAATGACAGTTGATTGATTTAATTTTTGCGTTGGTTAACCAAAATAAAATCAAGTAGCTCAGAACTACTCTAAATGAAAAACAGAGAAATAATATGTATGCAGATTTTATTCAGAATAAAAGAGATAAGTTATCTCGATCTTATCAATTGATTACTGAGTACAACTATTTGCGAAGCGGATATATGTCCAAGGACAAATTGCCTACGAAGATTGAATATTTTTCAAAGTGGATGGAGTATCAGCTTCTTGCGCATTATTTTGGCGCCGTTCCGTTATGGAGACGTCTTGCACGAAAATTTTCCGGAAAAAGAACGCTACCGGATTTTTGTATTGTTGGTCCAATTAAGAGCGGTACTAGCGATTTGGCTGTTAATATTTTGCTTCATCCAAATGTTATGTTGCCGTTAGCTAAAGAGTATTACACAGCTGACATAGAAAAATGGCGAACACTTTATCCGACAGAAAAGCAAAAAAAGAATTACGCCTTACACACATCCAATGGACTGGCTGTATCTCCATTTTTGGCGCCCTATCTTCATTGGATGGAATTGGTTTTTAATCTTTCTAAAATAAGACCAAACACTAAAGTTGTAATCACGTTAAGAAATCCGGTGGAGCGGTTTTATTCTCATTGGAAGTGGGAAGTGTTTCTTGCCGGTAGAGAACGGGCAACAGATCTGCCATTCTTAAATTCTTTTCCCGCGTATGTTGATAAAGCTCTATCTGTTTTCCCAGAATTTCCCATGTTTACAGCTTGCAATTCTGAACCATTGCAAACCAGTATTTATTGGAAGGCGGTTAGTTACTGGATCGAGCGCTTTGGGCAGGACAACTTACTGGTACTGGATGTGCAAGACTATTTTTTGGATAGTAATGGTTTTTTGAATCAAATATATGATTTTGTCGGATTGCCTCCTTTTAATGTTCCAGAATTTGAAAACCGGGTCAATGAAAATCCAATTATATTACCTCCACCTGATGAGGAAAGCATTACTAAGCTGCGCGCTTTTTTTGAGCCGCATAATCAAAAACTTTGGTGCTTGTTGGGCAAAGAATTTGATTGGAGATGATAAGTGGAACGTTATTGTTGAGTGCTTGATATTTTTTCCAGAAATAGTTCTAAGTTCAACGTTGATTTTTTGTCGGTATGATTGAATAACTTTAGGATATTTAATGAGTTCAAATAAAGACTTGCCGTTACAGGTGGATCGTATACATGCGCCATCAATTGAAGAGTTTAATAGGCTATATGCGGAACCGGGTAAACCTGTATTAATAACTGGTGTTGTTTCTAATTGGAAAGCAAGCGCGATATGGAAACCGCAGTATTTTAACTCAATTGCTAGAGACCGACAGATTCCAGTCAAGCGTATGCGCAACGGCGCCTATCTTGATGCGCGCACTGAATTGATGACAGTAGCTGATTATTTGCATGCCGTTAGCAACGAGCAGGATGGCAACGAACGTTTTTATTTAAGTGAACAGAAAGTGGAGGATATTCTGCCTGAAATTATTGATGACTATGAGGTACCTGTCTATATTAACGCAAAAGAACCTCTAGCGGTTTGTTATATTGGTAGCCACGTATATTCGCAAATTCATTATCATCCATTAGGTAAGGCATTGCTGTGTGTGGTATCGGGACGCAAGCGTGTAAAACTATTCTCGCCAGACCAAACTCCGTTTCTTTATCCAAAATATAATTTCAGCATGATCGAAGAGGAACCAGTCGATTTAGATAAGTATCCTTTATATGGAAAGACGCAATATTACGAATGCGAAGTTAAGGCTGGTGAAATGTTATTTTTCCCCATCTATTGGTGGCATGGCGTTGAGACTGAAGAATTTACTTCCGCTGTAGTGTTTTTCTGGAACGATCCTCGGAAGTTAAGATGGTTTCCACCGTCAGGCATTCCTTGGTATCACCCGCTATTGTTCGAAATTGCTCCGTGGTTTTTTAAGGCTAAAAAGATGATGAAGCAGGCTCTGAAGCCCATAGGCGGATGATTGAAACTAGGTTGCATTAATGTTAGGTTTCTGTCTGTACTGAGTTTTAAATTAAATGGTGTGAAGCAGTCGCCTATTATCGTACGGATAAGCTGTAAACCGAACTAACAGACCCTGGCTATTGGGTTTAATCAATATTTTTTGCGACAAAAATGGTATTTCTATTTTTAATACTCAGGGGCAGTAACGAATAGTCAATACTAAACATCATCAGGATATTTTAGTTGCAACAGTTAGGGGGCGTTAATGGAGAAAAATTACAAATGCATCATATGCAATGGATGGTTGCAACTTAGCGAGTCGGATACCCTGACCTGTGAAACATGCGGCAGGCGATCCTCCTACCCGTTATAAAAATTATGATTTTTTATATTACACAATTAGCCATTTTTTATGAATTATAACACCATAAGTTCAGAGCGGAACATTTCTAATAAAAATCCTATATTTATTCTATCATGTCCACGATCTGGATCTACTTTATTAAGATATATTTTAGACTCGCACCCAGAGATATGTTGCCCTCCAGAAATTTATCTTGGGTCACTAATTAAGAAGTTATATAAAAGTATATATTTTTCTATTGGTCAAATAGAACATGGATCAACAAGCACAGAAAAAAATAAATTTGTTGCTCAAGAAGTACAGGCTATCATTTTGAACATTATGGAAAGATACTCTCATGAAAAAAGGAAATTGCTATGGTGTGAAAAAACTCCAAATAATGTTTATTTTTTAGATGAAATTAGCAATGTATTCCCGGATGCAAAATATATTTGTTTATATAGACATTGCGTGGATGTTGTTTACTCATTAATCCAGGCGAAACCATACAAAAATCGTCCTGATATGATGCCTTATCTTTACCAAAATACTGGCAATATGGCAGGGGCTGGATTTGACAGTTGGCTTGAACAAACAAGTATCATTTCCAATTTCGAGCGAGAACATAAAGAAATGTGTTTTAGCGTAAATTATGAGGAATTAGTCAATAACCCTAATAATACATTGTCAGCATTATTTCAGTTTATTGGAGTAGACTGGGATGAGCTATTTTTGGAACGGGCTTTTATTGAACCGCATGATCAAGGAGAAGGGGATTCTAATGTCGCCTTTGAAAAAAAAATTCATACCAACTCAATTGGCAAGGGTTTTTTGATGCCTCTGGAAGGCATTAAAAAGACTACATTGAGTAAAGTTGATTCTTTATTAGATAGCCTCCATTATCCATCTGTTGAGGTATTCATCACGGAGGGATTAGATGAAGAAATAAAACGTATCACCATATTACATAAAAAAAGCCTATCTAATATAAAATCTATATTTGAGCATCATTTTAACAATGTTTTAATAACTAATAAAGATATTAAGTATAAAACTTATTCAGATATAGGTAGATGTAAGTTTGTTATTCGTGACACAGGTGATGTATGGATCGTTGATATTGCTAATGCAGAAGCGAAAATTATAAATGCGAACGATAAAGCGGACTGCGCTATACTAATTTCATCTGATTTATTGGTGGCTATTCTCGATGGCCGCGTAAATCCGATTGTAGCTTATGAAAATGATAGCGTTAATGTGATTGGCAATATTGATGTTGCAATTCAAGTTATAAGTTTTCTACTAAAGAATCAGAATAGCCCTGATTTGGCTAATTCATGACCTGAGTTAGGGATAAGAAAGCTGGCGGCTTTTTGAAAAATGGTGTGCCAGCCGTTGGAGATTTCTTTGTAATCCGGCCAGATCAAGTATTGTTCTTAGTGATTGATGAAGACTTGGGCGATTGCTGGATGGTTTTGAATGAATATCGACTTATGGTTTGAAGCGTTAGCCATTACTGATGAAGAGTATCGGTATTATTGGTCAATACTGGACAAAAATGAGCAAAATAAGGCCTTGCGTTTTGTGCGAACAAGCGATGGCCGAGGTTATGTGGCAAGTCACGGGAAGCTCCGGTTGATTTTGGCTGAGTATCTGGGTTTGCCTCCTGGCAAAATCCCTTTTACAACACAAGCGTACGGCAAACCTTTTATCGCCTTCGGAAATGCCTATGGCATTAGATTCAATTTGGCCCATTCCGGCGATTACATGGCGGTTGGTGTCGGTAATGCTTATGACATCGGCATCGATATTGAAGTATGGTCGGATAGGGTCGATTATCATGGGATTATGGCGTTATGTTTTTCTGAGGAAGAGACTCGCATTTGGTCTGATTTACCAAAGGAGCTGCAGAAAGAATTTTTTTACAAACTTTGGACGAGGAAAGAAAGCTTCATAAAAGCTGTCGGCCTAGGACTAGAGCTAGATGCTTCGCTCGTAGAGACTTCGTTGAAAGGAGCTAGTCGATTCCGATCTCTACCAGTCGGATTTGGTTTGCCGGAAAGTTGGAGCTTGACCGATCTAGAATTGGCTCACGGCTTGAGTGGTGCTATCACTGTTCATTCTCGAAATCCACCCGCAATAAATTACAAAGGCCTCTTGTAATAAGGAAATTCGTTATCTCAAGTTGCGGCACGTCCTTGTGCCGTTTTTTTGCAAAAAATTAATTCAAGCCTGCTTGCTGCATGTGTTTTCGTAAGCTTAATGGACGCATATCCGTCCAGACTTCTTTGATATAGTCCAAGCATTCTTGCTTGGGTCCTTTTGGGCCAACGGCTCGCCAACCGCCTGGAATATCCTTATAGTCTGGCCAGATAGAGTATTGCTCTTCGTCATTGACAACGACCTGATAAATCGTAGTGTCTTCCTCGTCCCAACTCATCTTTTTCTCCGTAGTTCAGGTGCAAAAGAAGTAAAGCTGTTTGCTTTACACATTAAAGTCTTCACTTGAGAAGACGACCCAAACCTTCTTTGTCCTCAGTCGTTGCTAAAATCGGCCTGATGAATTTTGAATTGTTTCCGGCAATGCAATAGCGCCCTGGCTAAAAGCTTTTCGACGGCGCTATCGGAAATATTCATTTCTATGGCTATTTCGGCATATGTCATGCCATAAACGCGATTCAAAATAAATGCTTCTCTTGAGCGATCTGGTAGTTCGTCAACGATATTGGAAAAAATCGATAGTTTTTCATTGACGATTGCCAAGTGCTCAGTCGAAGGCAGTTCGTCACAAACAGTCTGTGTTGGATCTGTGTTGTTTAGATGTTTCTCAATGACTTTACGGTGTTTGATATGGTCATAAGCTAAGTTTTTAGCTGTTTGAAATAGAAAGCCTCGTGGGTGTTCGATAATCTGCTTGCGAGCCTCTCTGGAAAATATGATGAAACATTCTTGCACGAGTTCTGCTGCGATATCCGGACAATCAACTATACGTGATAGATGGAGTTGTAGTTCCGATTGATGGTCTATATACACCGCTTCAAAATTCATGCTCAATTTCCTATTGATTGTTTCGCTAAGGCCGCGTAATTTTCATGATTGTTAAGGGTTAATAGCAGATATTGTTCTAGCGGGTGTGAAGCACTAAAATCAAAAATTACAATTATTAATCCAGCAATAATTGCACCAAAACAATATTTTATAATAAACAATTGGTTATGGATGAGCGTGCGGGGGGGTATCGTATAAGTGAAATGCCGCAGTGAGGCGCGTTAAATAACACAGTTAAGTGATTTATATGGCGGCGTTTCCCTGTGATTTTAAGGAGTGGAGCCAAGCCAATTCTTGCTTCGATCCTAATGAAATTTGGCGATCAAAGGTGATCGCTGTGATGCTTCGTATCTGAATATCCTCTACTGCGCTGAGTCCTATTGTCAGCAGCAGACTTGTTCAGTGAATTATGACTGGGGTTATTTTGCGATTTAAGCGTCTTCTTATATGACATGGAGCTAATTCTGATCACGGAAATGCGTTCCGATTTGTCTTCTAGCGACTGTAAGCATAACGGAATACCAAAACCTATCTCTCTTTAACTGAGCTTTTGCATTGGACGATGTACAAATGTTTGTTGGCAGTTCGTTGTAATCAATATGAGGAGGTGCTTTTGTCTGTAACGATTACCGCCTGTCAACTGGTTTAGCTATATAACGGAGTTACTATGCTGCTATTTTTATGGCGTTCATCATGGGTCACTATTGCTGGTGTGTTAATGACCGGCGTCACCAGTGGCTTGAGTAATGCTGCGTTGATTACCTTTATCAATACCAGTTTAGTTGGCCAAATGAATATTGAGCACGCCGTATGGTGGTTCGCTGGATTGGCATTTACTGTATTGGCCAGCAGGACAGCAGCGTAGCCCGGATGGAGTGTAGCGCAATCCGGGACCGGCGTGGCGATGAATTCCCCGTATTCCGCTACGCTGCAT
>NPIE01007731.1_pt1 | contig 12782 bp, 6 predicted proteins | sample 8637661 | NCBI WGS metagenome assembly NPIE01 (sample SAMN07420842, study PRJNA396082) | bioreactor metagenome | isolation source: sample BA12 brine-fed electro-methanogenic bioreactor BA | place: Japan: Kochi | collected 2016-12-09 | reverse complement strand
TAGGCTCTTTAAAAATAATCACTCTTCCAGTTGCGATGTTACTTGGCGCATTACTAGTTTTTGTTACTCGTTGTATTACTCCGGATGAAGCATATCGTCAGGTGGATTGGAAAGTTTTGATACTGATTGGTTGTATGCTGGCGTTGGGTGTGGCAATGCAAACCACAGGAACTGCTCAATACCTCGCCGACATGCTAACACAATTAGTGGGCAATTTAAATCCACTATGGTTGCTAACTGGCTTTTTTGCACTGACCGTATTGCTGACCCAGCCGATGTCTAACCAGGCAGCAGCGGCTGTGGTAATTCCAGTAGCAGTTCAAACAGCTATCCAGCTTGGCCTGAACCCACGAACTTTTGCGATGATGATCGCGATAGCAGCGAGCACCTCTTACTTAACCCCTCTTGAACCAGCATGTCTGATGGTGTATGGACCTGGGCGTTACCGTTTCATGGATTTTCTGAAAGTAGGAGGGTTATTGACGGTAGCAGTTTTTCTAATAGCAATCATTCTGACACCTTTGTTGTGGCCTTTGTAAGAGCAGGGATTAATCCAGCGACTATGACGATGAAGAGCATAATCAAGGCTCCAATGTCATAGAGGATTTTTTCGGTTAAATAAAAGACAAATATCGACATTAGCGTGTCAAAGATTATCTATTGGTCAGCATAACATAAAAAAATCCATCATGGAAAACAAATTTTGATAAAAAAATTAATCATTATAATAAATAATGTAAACAAGCATGGTTTAATATTCCCATAATTTCCAACCAAGCTTTGATCTTAGGAGAAACTTGATGGAAGAAAATTATCTTTATCTTCAAATTGCGGAATCGATTCGAAGGGACATAATCGAAGGGAAACTCGTTCCTGGTGATAAGCTACCTTCCGTTAGAGAAATCAGCAAACAATGGGGTTGCACTCAGGGAACAGCACAAAGAGCATATCAAGAGCTTTCTAAATTGGGATTGGTTGATAGTCGTGCAGGTAAAGGAACACGAGTGAAAGGGAAGCTAACCCCCATCCAGCAAAAATCGGATAAAGTATTACGTCGTGCAACTTTGGTTAATGATTCTGAAGAATTCTTGTTGGAAGCGTTATCCAATGGATACACCCTGGAAGAAATACAAAGTTCAATTAATATGGCGATGGATCGTTGGAAATCATTTGAAAGCCAGGAACCACAAAAAATTAACAAAACAATTCAATTTATTGGCAGCCACGACCCGATGATCAATTCATTATCTAATAGGTTTTCTGAGTTTTTTTCTGGCTTTGGATTGAAGATGAGCTTTACCGGAAGCATGGGTGGATTACTTGCACTCAAAGAGAAAAGATCTGATATTGCTGGATGCCACCTTTGGGATTCACAAAGTGATTCTTACAACATCCATCAAGTAAAAAAAATTTTTGATAATGAAAAAATGGTGCTCTTAACCTTTGCTCAACGTCGATTAGGGTTTATCTTACCCCCGGGCAACCCGCAAAAAATAGAGTCCTATTTTGATATTGTTTCAAAAAGAGTGCGGTTTGCTAACCGTCAGGCAGGTTCAGGTACCAGGGTTTGGTTTGATACAATGCTATCTAAAAATGGTATTTCTCCTGATCAAATCATTGGTTACGATAATGAATTCAACACACATTCAGAAATTGGCAGAGTGATTGCTGATGGTAGTGCAGGTGTTGGTATTGGGTTAGAATCGGTTGCTATTGCCTATGGTCTGGACTTTAAGTTTCTAGCGTTAGAACAATACGATTTGGTTTTTTATCATGATCGAATCAATCAACCCCCATTTGATGCGTTGATTGACTGGATAAATAGCGAAAGTGGTAAAAATTTCATTCAGCAATTTCCGGGATATGAAACAAAAGAGTCTGGGAAAATTCGATTTTCAATTTAAGTAGTATTAAAGGAGATGAAAAATACAAACAACCTTTGGTCCTTCAATTTAATGTAGATCCAAAGAATTTTGATTTTTACAGTGACTTATTGATTTTTTTGAGCTGGAAAATCTTACATGGTGAAGAAAAAATTTTAGTCTTTGGACAATCAGATGGATACAGTTTGTGATTTTTACCAAATACGAAAACAGTGGCAAATGATAATGATGGTCCCGGTATGAATCATCTTGTTATCCACACAACAACGATTACTGACGTAGATGAAACATGTGAGTTCCTAGAAAAGAAGGGGGTAGTAGCGTTATTTGATACGCCACGTCATAGACTAGAATTCAGCGATGGTGAGGATCGTACTTATTGCCAGGTAATGTTCGAATCTCCGGATAAAATTCTTTTTGAAGTTGTTTATATTGGACCTAAGAAGTAAAACTAAAAAGCCTGATCAATTTTCTGATCAGGCTTTTTTGATGGAATAGAAATTACTCCACAATCACAATATCGGATTGACCTCTACCAAAGACCTCAGGTGAATACATTTCCTCAGCCTTTGTAGGAGGAACAATAAACGTTCCTGGCATGGTTGCTCTGGCGATATACGAGTATTCATACACACCATCCCATAAGAGACTGGTGAACACTTCAACTCTTGAATCACGCATATTTTGATGTTGATACCATCGATTCCACCAGTAGAAGAATGTACCTTCCTCGCTTGGACTTTCAGGTAAGCTCTCACTTACGGCAAGGTTTGGATTGATGATTTCAAGTCCAGCAGGTAGTGGATCTACCAGAGCTACATGGTATCGGCGGTTATCAGCGATCATGTTTAGTTTTACTTTGACCCGTGTTCCAGCTTTGACATGCCATTGGCCATCTTCATCCAGCCAAACATCATTGGGATCATCAACAGCTTCATAGGTTCGCTGAACGACGAAGCCCATGTCAAGGGGTTCTAATTGGAGGTCAGTTGGTGCGTATTTCAAACCCAATCGATAATACAACCTACCAATCCCATCCTTGGACAAGATCAAATCCTTTGAAATTTCATCACCAATGATTTCGATAAGGTTTTGCATTGGAACGGTTGTTAGGTAACGATCCGTGGAATACCCACTGAATTCACTTTCAGCAGCATAAACATCTCCTAACCAAACTCTTGCAACAAACTCTGGTTCTTGTGATTCATAGGTGTCAAAGTAATGATCCATGGCGAGTAACACGAACACATTTTCCTGGGTGTTGTCCCAACGACCTTTGGTGCGATTTGCCTGCAAACCAGTTACAATTTTCTGAATCAAATCAGAGTCAGGGTTATCAGCAATCATTGCATCCAACAACAGTGCATCGGTTCGGCGATTGGAGTGGAGTAATACATAATCATCATCCGAATAACCAATGAAGAAATTGGCTGCACCTGCCGTTTCCACTACCTGATTAGCGACATGTCTACGGATTTCCTGAACAGTGGAATCATATTGTGAGTCTTGCAGTAAAACCTGCCAAATCCAGGCGATTGCATCCAGTGACAGTCCTTCAACTCCTTGGTCATCAACTAATGCTTTTGCTTTAACGGGATCCGGATCATTCATTTGCATACGAACATAAAGAGCATAAGCACTGATGGTTTGTTTCGTTTTCAAACTATACCAGCTGGGATAGTATTGCTCGATATTTTGCAAATAAGTGAGAAGATTACCGATCACTTGATCTGGTACCTCAAAACCCATCATACTGGCTCTGGATAATGCATGCGCGACATGCACAGTGTGGAATGGAATAGATGGGTAACCTTTGGACCAGTATGGATAACCACCATCCCAATTCTGTAATTTTGATAATCCTTCGATGTCTTTCTGAATTGAGGTTTCCATTTCTTCCGGTGTGTGGAGTCCATCTGCATTGAAAGCCGATAACACATCTTTACGTGCTGCAATGGCTAAAATTCGGGATGCCATTTGAGCACTACTATTAAATGGGTAATCTATCAAGTACAAAACAGCGTCTGAAAGGCTATTCAACGCAGTTGAAGAGGTGGTAATTTCCAACCCTCCAAATTGTGGATATACATCTTCTGGAGATAATACGGGCTGGGCAATTGAAGCATTCTCAACAACACCATAAGTGGCAAAAGCTTCTGTTGTCGCTGGTGTGTACACCGGCAGTGAAATTTGAGCTGCATCTGAAATAGAACCAGAAACAGCAGCGATTTGTAGATATGCATCACCAGCCATGACAGATTTACCTGCAAAGCGGATCTCAATACGGTCATTGGCTGGTACAGTAAACCGTTTTCCTGGTGTTTCGGTAATATCCAGATTACTTCCCTCAATAACGACTTCAGCGATCAATTCTTCATCCGTTTGGTTTTGTAAGATGATCGGTATTTGGAACTGGTCTCCGAAGTTCAAAAATCGAGACATGGAGGGTCTTACCATCAGTGGTGATCTAGCGGTGATATTCGCTTCATTACTGCCAAACATTTTTCCACCCGGGTCAGAAGCAACGACCATAATTCGATATCGTGTCAAATTATCAGGTAGTTTATATTGAACCGTAACTTTGCCATTGGCATTCGTTTTCTCTTCTGGTGAGAAAATGGCAAGCGGGTTGAAATCAGTGCGTACCGCAATCGATTCAGAGGATGCAGCACTTTCGCCTTCAACTGCTTCTTCCATAGCTGGCATCTCCGCCATTGGTGCCATGGCAGGTTCTTCAGCCATACCACCACGCCCCATATCGGCTACCATACCATCCTCAAATGATTTACTTAAGGATTGGGTCGCCATGGGTCCACCACCTCCACCAGTCGCTAAGGTGCTAGGATCGACCAAAACGATATTTGCACGTGTGTAGGTGCTGAAGACGTCAGAACTTCTTTGTGAGTAAAAGACGGAAATCGGGTCTGTTAATTGATATTGAGTTAATGCCAGTATTGCTTCGTCAACCACAATTAAGGACACTTCCGCATCAGGAATTGGCAAACCACTTTGATCATTAACGGTTACTTCAATGCTAGATCTCTCGCCTGGTGATAACAAAACGTTTTCAGGTTCTATGGCTACATCCAATATTCTGCTTGTCGGTGGTATCTCAAGAGATAATGAGCCGGATGCAAAAGCCGGTCTTGGAGGAACTTCCTCCAAAGCTTTACCTTCATCATCTAATCTGGGAGATGATCCATTCAAATCAATCTGAACATGGATGTTTGGGATCTGTGATTCTTTAATCGGTATTTCTAATGTGTAGGTTGATTCTTCCATTCTAAATGGCTGCGTATAGAGAATTCCACTGCGGCTTACCGTTAACAGTCCTTCCGCTGGATAAAAGGGAGATTGAACCAAAATTTTGGCAGTGTCTCCAGGTTGGTAGTTTTCTTTATCCGGGATTAACGTGATTTGTTCCTGTTCCACGTTTCGGGCAGGTGGTAACTCACCACCGCTAACCCAACGATCGATCTGGCTATAGTTCTTTCGGCCTTCATCATCGGTTACGACTGCTTTTATCTGGTATTTACCACCAATTGCAGTGGTAAAACTACATTGAACAGGTTCATCTTTAGAAGATATTTCACAGGTTTGAATATCTTCAAAAACCTCAACCCATTCACCTTTTTGATATTTCCAGACAATTCTTCCGGCAGTAGCTTTAATTAATTGGTTTGAAATTGGATTACCGTCTAAATCGGTGACAATTAAATCGACATTCAAAGGTTCATTTTTCTCAACAAAATATTTTTCACTTCGCAATCCAACGTAGATGTTAGCCGGATGGACTAACAGGGATGTAGATCCAGCCCAAGCCTGTCGATTCACATCCATCACTACTGCTTCTGCAACAACACTATGAGGACGGGTTTCTTCATTTCCCTCAAACGCCATTTGAAGATAGTGATTGCCAGTGGAATCGGTTTTACTTGAGAAAGATTGTGATATCTGAGGTGGTTCATAACCCCAGAAATCCATACGGTAATCGAACCACCATGGTTGCCAAATACCAAATGTAAACTCCGGCCAATTCGGTGGTTCATAATTGGTTTCGGTTTTTGTCACATTCCAGGTTACATCCGCATTGGGTAATGCACCACCCGCATAATAAGCGGCTTCCACAGCAACAATTGCGTTTTCCCCTGCGAAATATGGTCCAACCGTTTCATTTCTGGCAACAACTTCAAATTCAGGTCTTCGGAATTCTTGAATTTGGAATGCGTGATAGAAATTCTTTCCAGATTCATTCGTTGATAAACCTGGGACTGAGAATTCAATGTAAGCTTCACCCAGGTTTACCCTTTCCGGAATTTTGAATGATAAATCGAAACCACCATTTGTGTTCACTGATGTTGTTTCGGTAAGGATTTCATTTCCTTGGGAATCGTGCACTCTATAATTGATTTCCTCAAGAGATTGACCAACCAGGGAGACATCTCCATCTTGTTTTTGTCCAATTTTTCGAATGAAACCTTTCAGGTGTATTTCTTCTCCAGGTTTATACATCGCACGGTCATCAACCACATACCAGCGGAGCGAATCCGAAACCTCTCGTGGCATCCAACCATCCTCTGCCCAGTATCCATAGTTGGCTGGCAATAAAGCAATGTCCTCGCCATCGATTGCCATCAGGCCAAATATACCATCTTCCGGTAAATCAAATTCTGCCATGCCGTAGGTGTCTGATGATTTTTTGGCATCGCCGTCAAAAGTTTGAATTTCAATATCTTTCAGCGAATTTCCTGTTTTTAAATCTGTGATCCAAGCTACTAACGTTGAGTGATCTACAAAGGCATCAATCCCAATTTGAGTAACTTGTACCCATACATGGATCCACTCCCAGGGGCGCTCTTCTTCAAAAAATCCTTTGGGAGGTTTAACCACAACAATGTAATGGCCGAATTCACCTTCCATCACAGAATCAATGTCAATTTTTACTTCACTTAAGATATCTTCATCAGTTTTCAAATTGATCATCTGATTAAACAATAGACGACCAGGTGGTTCTGTGCTTGAGTCAATCTGATAAAAATCACGTAAATAGTTTTGATAATCACGCCAGTTCTCTGGTTCAACCTGGTAGATTCTTACATCTAGTTTCGAATAATTTATGGTGTAGAGTGATAACTCAGGTTTTTGACTGTAAGGATCAAGCGTTATAAAATTCTTTTGAGGTCCGATCAGCATCGGTTCTGCATTACCTGTGGTGATACTGATTCGCTCTTCTCTTTCAAGTGTCTGACCAAAAATATCCTGGATATCTGCAGATAGATTGATCCTGTATGTTGTCTTTGCTTGTGTTGCTCCTTGAATGTTTATTGTGTTTCCAATAACAGTTATCGAAAGAGCAGGGATCTCCGGGGTGATGCTTATTTGTGTTTCCTCAAATAAAACTTCATCCAGAGGATTATTAAAACGGATGTAAAAAGGAGATAGGGGAGGGCAAAGTTCGCCATACCAGGAACAACCATATTCCTCAATTCTTAATTGAGGATAGGTATGAAATTGAAAACTTTGTTTATCAGATGTGGTTATTACACCTTCGGCAGAAGGTGTCCCCGGTCCTATTTCTACATTAATATTTGTGTCTTTTGGTAATTCCTTTGTTGTTTTGAAAGCTAGCCAACGCTCTTGAGGATGATTTTCAATTAAATTACTGACCGTTTCATCCTCTTCTATTTCATTTTCTGTAGCTAAACGAAGATCGAAAAGTTCACCATTAGCGGTCAAATTAATCGTATCCAAAACATCCCGTTGGTTAATCCTTTGATCAAATCCGATGAAAATTAAAGGCTCTAAGGGTTGAGGACCATCGCTGGGATGATACGTTTTCATGATAGGAGCAGGTGTTTGAAATGACCAGCTAACACTTTCTTCCAACTCGTTACCATTGATTGATTCGGTACCTTCAGGTACTGTGATTCTGTATTCTGTTGCCATTGGAAGGCGATCAATATCTTCTGAGTCGAATTCAAAGGTTAAAGTTTTTGTTCCAATCCATCGCCAGGTGCCCTGAATAGCGGGAACAATCTCAACCGGGATATCTTCCTGAGAAAGTTGTGCAAGTGTACCAAGAGACACCATGGGTTGATTGAAGGTAATACTGATAAAAGGAGCCATCGCGATTACACCTTCTGGTGAATACCGCAAAACCTCCAGTGGACCCTCTTCTACATCAGCTGGTTCTTCTTCAGGTTCTAAGGGAAATGGTTGCTCGATAGTGTCACCTGGTCGGGGTGGTGGCAATACTTCCGGCGGTGTATTGAATTCTGCTTGTAGACTTTCTGATTGTGGTAAGTCAGGTAGTCTGGATAAAATTTCTTCAATTTCCTCCTCCGTCAATGGCTCACCAATGACAACTGGTAAATCTTCAGGCGGTTGATAATCCGTATTACCCTCACTCAGGGTAATTGAAAAATCGTCCTTGTCGTTTTCATCGTTGACAAGCAGATTCATGGTTTTTCCTTCTGTTTGAATAGCAGTAGAAGAATTATTCTCGTTAGAACTCACTGGTGTTGGGATTGCATCATTAATCAATCCACACCCCATTGTGAGGATCATAATTAGAGAAACCGATAATTTTTTTAAATGTTTAATTTTTGGGATAATCATAGATAACATAATACAGCTCCCTCTATAGTTTTCACTTTAAGTATAGACGAAAAGAATGTCTAATTTGTTCCGTTTGAAAACATTATCTGATCTCCTTTGATCTATAATAAAAAAAGAATACCTGTTCAGGAGAAACTATGTCGCATTTATTTGAAGCAATAACCATAATAGATGTAACCTTTCGAAATCGGATTGGTGTCTCACCGATGTGTCAATATTCCTACGAAAATGGATTTTCAAACGATTGGCAAGTAGTTCATTTAGGATCGCGAGCATCTGGCGGTGTCGGGTTTGTCATCGCAGAGGCGACCGCGATTGAACCAGTAGGTCGAATTTCACCAAAAGATGTTGGAATTTGGTCTGATGAACACATTGAACCACTAGAAAAGGTAACACAATTCGTTCGCTCACAAGGGGCTGTAGCTGGTTTGCAATTAGCTCATGCTGGAAGGAAGGCCTGTACCCAACGCCCCTGGGATGGTGGAAAGCCAATTGCTAATGAAGATCCTGCTTGGTGGCAATCTGTTGGGCCAAGTCCTGTCGCATTCAATGAAAGTTATCAAACTCCGAGAGAATTAACAAAGGCTGAAATAAAAAATGTTCAGCATAAATTTAAAGACGCGGCTTTACGGAGTAAACAAGCCGGGTTTAACTTGATTGAAATCCATGCTGCCCATGGTTACCTTATCCATTCGTTTTTGTCACCTTTATCAAACCATCGTATTGATGAGTATGGAGGAAGTTTTGAAAATCGAATCCGCTTCCTGGTTGAAATTATTCAGGAGGTAAGGAAAGTTTGGCCAGAAAGATTACCTTTGTTTGTGAGAATCTCCGGGTCAGAATGGGTAGAAAATGGATGGTCTGTGGATGATTCAATCAAATTAGCAAAGATCTTAATGCAAGAGGGGGTTGATGTAATCGATTGTTCCTCTGGCGGAAATGTGCCTGGTGTAAAAATTTCATTAACACCAGGTTATCAGGTTCCGATTGCTGAAGCCATCCGGAAACAAGCTGGCATCAAGACAGCTGCAGTTGGATTAATTACTGAACCAGAACATGCAAATAGAATCATTCAGGATGGTAGTGCTGATTTTGTACTTTTAGGAAGAGAGTTACTGCGCCATCCATCATGGGCATTGGATGCAGCTGTAAAATTAGGATATCCAGCCTCGATCCCGCCCCAATATTTACGAGCGTATAAATAAATTCATTAAAAGAGGAAATTATGTCTATACATTCATTAGCAGGAAAGAAAGCTCCACTTGATTCGTTAGAAAATATTCCGCAGCTTGTCGCCAGTTTTTACCATTTTCAACCAGATCCTCAGAATCCTGAACAATTAATTTCCTTTGGCACGTCTGGTCATCGGGGGTCCTCTGAAGACAAATCATTCAACCTGGAGCATATTCTGGCAGTGACACAAGCTTTGTGTGAATTTAGAAAAGAATGTGGATATGATGGGTTGTTGTTCATTGGAAAAGACACGCATGCTCTATCTGAACCCGCTTTATTGACTGCCATTGAAGTGCTAGCTGCGAATGAAGTTCATGTACGCTATCAAAATGGAATGGGCTATACACCGACACCTGTAATTTCACACGCGATCCTCAATCAGAATAAAGGGAGAACAAACAATCTTTCGGATGGTATTGTTATCACGCCTTCACATAACCCGCCAAGAGATGGCGGTTTTAAGTACAATCCTCCTCATGGAGGACCCGCCGGACCTGAAATTACGAAAGTTATACAAAAACGTGCAAATGAAATTCTCCAATCTGATTTGCATGGGGTTAAGCGAATGCCGTTTGAGAAAGCGTTACAGACTGAATACGTAAAAGGATTTGATTTTATCAGCCCCTATGTTGAAGACTTACAAAACGTTGTGAACTTGTTGGTCGTAAAAAATAAGAAGATTAAGATTGGCGTAGACCCGATGGGAGGTGCAGCTATCGGTTATTGGGACATCATTGCTGATTATTATGGTCTGGATATTGAAGTGGTTAATCGGGAGGTAGACCCAAGATTTAGCTTTATGACACTTGATCATGATGGAAAAATTCGAATGGATTGCTCTTCTCCCTATGCCATGGCTGGATTAATTGAATTGAAAGATCGATTTGACATAGCTTTTGGAAATGATCCTGATGTAGACCGCCATGGAATTGTTACCCCCACAGGAGGATTAATGAATCCCAACCATTATCTTTCTGTAGCCATCTGGTATTTATTTCAAAACCGTGATCAATGGCGATCGGATGTTTGTATTGGCAAAACAATGGTTTCAAGTTCGATGATTGATCGTGTGGCAAAGGCGTTGAGTATGCAATTAGCGGAGGTACCAGTCGGATTCAAATGGTTTGTTGATGGCTTGTTGGATGGCTCCTTTGGTTTTGGAGGTGAAGAGAGTGCTGGTGCTTCCTTTTTGAGGTTCAATGGCGATGTTTGGACGACTGATAAAGATGGAATTATTTTAAATCTTTTAGCAGCTGAAATATTAGCAACAACTGGAAAAGATCCATCCCAAATGTATCGTGAATTAACCAGACAATTTGGCAATCCGATTTATCAGCGCATGGATGCCCCGGCAGATTCAGAACAAAAGAAGATACTGGGTAACTTAAGCCCAGAAGATGTGAAAGCTGAAAAATTGGCTGGGGAAAAAATTCTGAAAAAATTAACAAAAGCACCGTTCAACCTGGCAGCAATTGGTGGATTGAAGGTTGAAACCGAAAATGGATGGTTTGCTGCAAGACCATCTGGCACAGAAGATATTTACAAAATTTATGCCGAAAGTTTTATTGATGAATCCCATTTGAATCAAATTCAAAAGGAGGCTCAGGCAATTGTCAGTGAAGTCTTAAAAAAATGAAAACAGGAAAAGATAGATGATTGAAATCCCTGAAGCTAAAGTTTTATCTAAGCAATTGACAAAGGAATTATTAGGAAAAAAGGTGCATAAGGTGATTGCAGCTCAAAACCCACACAAATTTGCCTGGTTTTCTGGTAATCCTGTTGAGTATGATGATCATTTAATGAACAAGTCTATTGAAGGCAGTAATTTTTATGGTGGTCAGATAGAGTTAATAGTCGGTGATATGGTTTTAGTATTTAGCGATGGTGTCAATTTACATTTCCATAAGGATGAAACTACTATTCCTAAAAAACATCAACTTTTAATTTTATTTGAAGATCATTTTGCACTTAGTGCATCAATTTCCATGTATGGTGGTTTGATGTGTACGCCGTTTGGAAAAAATGATAACCAGTACTACCAGATTGCAAAGGAAAAACCTTCTATTTTTAGTGAAAAATTTGGAATAGATTACTTTTTGAGCTTGTTTTCTGACACTGATGGTAAATTATCATTGAAGGCATTCTTAGCTACCAATCAAAGAATTCCTGGATTAGGTAATGGTGTCTTACAGGACATTTTATTTAATGCTAGATACCATCCAAAGAAAAAAGTGATTTCGTTAATTGATAGAGATAAAACCCGCTTATTTAATGCGATCAAGAATACACTGGTTCTAATGACTGAGCGAGGGGGTAGAGATACTGAAAAAGACCTTTATGGTAACTACGGTGGGTATAAAACTATCTTGAGTAAAAACACTGTAGGAAATCCTTGCAAACGTTGTGGTGCAAAGTTAGTAAAAGAAGCTTATTTAGGTGGAAGTATTTACTATTGTTCGGGTTGTCAGGAACTTTGAGGAGTGATTTTTATTGATATCCAGGTGCTGAAGATTCAATAATTTATTGTTTTGAAAATCTGTTAATTAAGGGAGTAAAAAATGTTACTTTGTATCGATATTGGGAACACTAATATTAAGCTTGGTTTGTTTAAAAATGATGAGATGGTTCATAGATGGCGAATATCATCCGATCGAACCAATTTAGCTGATGAATATGGTGTATTAGTCGGCGATTTATTCGAAACCAGGGGCTTATCCATTCATGAGATAAAGGGATGTGCGATATCCTCGGTTGTTCCTAGTCTGACACAAGAATTCATTGAAGTGTCAGAGAAATATTTTCTGCAATCGCCCTTAATTTATAGCCCTGAGATAAATATCGGTATGAAAATCAATACTGACTATCCATCTGAAGTAGGTCATGATCTGATTGTAAACGCCTTAGCAGCCCGGAAATTATACGGAAAGCCGGTGATTATTGTAGGGTTTGGTACCGCTACCTCTTTTGTTGCTGTTGGTGAAACGGGCGACCTGGAAGGCGTGGCTATTGCTCCAGGGGTGGTATCAAGTTCGGAATCTTTATTTAGAG
>NPIE01001525.1_pt2 | contig 12782 bp, 15 predicted proteins | sample 8637661 | NCBI WGS metagenome assembly NPIE01 (sample SAMN07420842, study PRJNA396082) | bioreactor metagenome | isolation source: sample BA12 brine-fed electro-methanogenic bioreactor BA | place: Japan: Kochi | collected 2016-12-09 | reverse complement strand
AAAGGTGGCTGAATAGTTACCTTTTTTTAGGGAAATTTCGATCCCTCAATTTTGCCACCAAAATTTTAATTTCAGCTCAACAAAATAGAGGGCCAGGAGTGCCGGTTCCCGTTGGGTTGTATCTGAGTCCTGACATCCGATCTACGTCACTTCAGTTACACCCTTTAATGGGACCGGCATCGAGTTTGCGGCATCCGGCGAGAAACCACCGCGCTACTCGCCACTTGTTTTTATCAGCAATACGTCTTTACTGCCGTCTCCATAGGAATCTGTACCGCCCGTGATGATGTAGCCACCATCTGCTGTTTCGTCGACTGCCGTGGCCCAGTCGTTACCTTCTCCGCCGAAGGTCCTGTCCCACTCCATATCTCCTTTCGAGTCGGTCTTGACCAGCCAGACACGACTTTTGTCAGCCGTGTTTAATAGCCAGGAGCGTACTGCGCCCTCATTGTGACGAGTTGTATAACCTGCGACGATATAGCCATCATCTTCAGTCTCCTGGACAGCTATGCCCTCATCAAAACTGGGCCCGCCAAAAGTTTTGTCCCATTCTTCGGTCCCGTTTGAGTCCGTCTTGATCAGCCAGAGATCTTTGCTGCCGTTGCCGTAAGATTCTGTGCCTCCGGTGATGATGTAACCGAGATCTTTCGCCTCCCGGACCGAAAAGCCGACGTCTTCGCCGGGTCCGCCGAAGGTCCTCTCCCAAAGCTCGTGCCCTCTCGGATCCGTCTTGACCAGCCAGATGTCGCTACCTCCTGCCCCGTGGGAGGTCGTATAGCCTGTGACGATATAGCCGCCGTCTTTCGTCTCCTGGATGGACGCGCCTTCATCAAAGCCAGATCCTCCAAAGGTTCTGTCCCAGACGGGATTTCCCTTTGAATCCGTCTTGATCAGCCAGAGGTTCGCATTGAGGGGGGTCTTTACCAAAAAAGCGTTATTAATTCCGGCGCCGTAAGATTCTGTGCCGCCTGCGATGATGTAGCCCCCATCGGCCGTTTCCTGGATTTCATTGGGCCAGTCGTTGCCCCGCCCGCCGAAGGTTCTATCCCATTCGGGTTTTCCCTCTGAATCGGTTTTTATCAGCCAGATATCATAATCGCCAATCATGTGCGGTTTTGTAGCACCCACGACGATGTAGCCATCATCTTCGGTCTGCTGTACTGAAAAACCGATATCCTTTCCCATCCCTCCAAACGTCCTCTCCCAAAGAGAATTCCCCTCTGAATCCGTTTTGACCAGCCAGATTTCGCCTATGCGGGAAGCTTTTATCAGCCAAGAATAGGCTATATTCTCCTTGTGAGATGTTGTGCTACCTGTGACTATATAACCACCATCACTCGTCTCCTGGACCGAAGTTCCCACATCTTCGCCGGCCCCGCCAAAAGTTCTCACCCAGCCGTCTTCCTGGGTTGTAGTCTCATTTTTTGCTAATATTGATGGAATTATTAGCAAAAAAATCAATCCTACGACCAATCCCATCCTAATGATAGCCACAATACCCACCACCTGCAAAGAAACCTTCATTATCAATAATGATCATTATTAATAGTGATAGTATAAGTGTTTTTTGTTAGTTCAACTTGCACCGAGGAATCGATTTAAGATACAATATAAAAAATTATTTTTATCATATATGTAATGATGGAACCTGTCCTCCTGGCGTCGGTCGTGTTCTCTCACCCCAACATTCTACGATCTTTTTCATAATCTATCTGGAATGATGGAGAAAAATCGATATCATAAGAAGATATAATCTGGAATTGATCTTAATTGAATCTCAAATAAATCAAAAATTCGATACAGGTCATATCTTATTTTTGATCTACTCACAAATCTCACCAAATAATACAATATTTGCAAGAATAAAACTGTATATCACTATCTGTATTGCAATATTTGAAACTTGCTGGAGATATTTGAAAAATTATTGTTACAGAAATCCTTTTCAAGGATTTGCTTATCTCAGGCGGTTTTACAGGGCAAAATGTCTGCAATTATCACGATTAATAATTATAATTGTTAATCGTGATGTTTATTTTATATTCGCATGTGCATTCCCTGACCAAAAAGGTTTAATATGTGATTTGTACACGTATAATCGTGATGGATCATAAATTTGATGCAAGATTTGCGGTGGTCCGTCTTTGGGAGGACTGCGATGGTCTTTGAGACGCTGAAAATGGTGAAAGGGGCGGAGAGGGAATCTCTATCCAAGCTCGAACGCGCCAATAAGGACGCCGAGGAGCTGGTAATCAAAGCCAATAAGGCAGCAGAGGAGCTGGTCAACAAGGCGATTGAAGAGGCTAATGGGGAGGTTGAGGCGCTCATCGAAGACAAAATTTCACAGGCTAAGAGGTCTGCCAGCGAGATTATATCGGAAGGCAAGCACGAGGCACGACAACTTGCAGAGCGAGCCCAGTCGAAGATCTCAGACGCGGGAGAGTTTGTAGCGTCACAAGTCGTCGGGTGATCGGATGTTTCGACCAGTCCAGATGAGACGGTTGCACATAGTCGCATTGAGCAAGTACAAGTACCCTCTGATGAAGAGGCTGCACGAACTCGGCGTCGTTCAGATGACCGACGTTGGCCGGACGATGGAATCGCCTGAATGGGCGCAGCTTCTGGAAAATCACCCATCCGATCCGGCGATCAGACAGATTACAGCACAGGTCATGTCTTTTAACAAAATCCTCGATTTCTTCGATGCAGTCTCTCCACTATCTGAGGACAACTTCTTCAAGATGGTCTTCAGCCCATCCACGCCAAAGGTGATTGCAGCTGAGAAGGTCTATGGGACGAAGTTGCTGGAGAGGGCGGACAGCCTGCTGGAAGAGGTTAACGCGGCAGTAAAGGGGCCTGAGGAACAGTTGAACCGGGTGACGTCGGAGCTTGGCGAGCTCTATGCCAAGGTGGAATCTCTCGAGAAGATACGAGATTTCAGGGTAGATCTGGCCGATGTCGTCAAAACGGATCATCTCAACGTTCTCATCGGCGTTGCTCCGAGAGAGCGCGCCGGCGATATATCCAGCAAGCTCTCAGAGATAACCGATGGGGTCTTCTACATCGGGTCCCAGGATATCTCACAGACCGAATCTGTCGTCTTGGTGGCTACGCTCTTTGAGGCGTCAAAAGACGTCTCAGATTCTCTAAGAAGGCTTGGGTTTGAGAGGATCGATGTAAGCGGGCTATCCGGAACGCCAGCGGATGCGCTCTTGACGCTTGGTGAAAGAATCACATCTCTCAATTCTGAAGTGGAATCGCTCAGGTCCGAGATCGCAAAATTCGCCGAGATTTGGAGGGACAAGCTGCTGGAACATCGGGAGCTTCTTCTGATCGAGCGAGATAGGCTCGACGTTGAGACGAACTTCATGAGGACCGATGAGACCTTCATCTTGGAGGGGTGGATCCCAGCAAAATCCATCAATTCTGTGAAGGATGAAGTCTTGAAGGTCACCAAAGGGTACGCGGTGGTCAAGGAGACCAACCCGAATCCTCTGCCAGAGGACGTTCCAGTGCACCTTCAGAATCCGCCATTCATCAGACACTTCCAGGTGCTGACGGAGCTCTTCGGTCGTCCCAAGTACAACGAGATCGACCCGACCTTCATGCTGGCGCCGGCCTTCATGCTCTTCTTTGGGATTATGCTGACCGACGCCGTATACGGCGTGATGATGACGGTTATAGGATTGCTCCTCCTCCGAGGTGGTGGAAAGTACAGCTCCTCGGTCAAGGACTTCGGCGTGATCTTCACAGCGATCGGGTGTGCGACGATAGCTTTTGGCATCCTCACGGGAGGGTATCTTGGCGACTTTGCAAAAACGTATCTGGGAATAACGGCGTTGAGCCCTATAATCTTCGATCCTATGGTTGACGTTCAGTTCTTCTTGATTTTGGTTCTGGTGATCGGACTGATCCACCTGAACCTGGGACTATTAATCGGGTTTAAGGAGAACGTTCAGCGCAAGGAGTACAAAGATGCCTTTGGAGATCAGTTCTGGCTCTTCTTCCTGCAGATCGGCATTGCGCTCCTCATGATGGATATGAAGTTGATAGGTGCGGTTTTGATCTTGATCGGAGTCTTACTCGTCGCCATCGTCCACGGGCCGCTCTTCTTCTTCGACATCACAGGATACCTCGGAGATGTGCTATCATACGCCAGGCTTCTGGCGTTAGGTCTGGCCACCAGCGGGATAGCGATGACCGTGAACATACTCTCGGCCATGGTGGAGGGCGTTCCGATCATCGGAATCGTGCTGGCTGCACTGGTTTTTGTCATCGGGCACTTCTTCAACTTCGGGATGAACGGTCTTGGAGGATTTGTGCACGGGATAAGGTTGCACTACGTGGAGTTCTTCAATAAGTTCTACGAGGGCGGCGGATCTGAGTACAGACCATATCAGATCAGACGTGAGCTGACCAAAGAGTAGAGATCCGAAGACTGGTTGAAAAATATTGCAGTTGTTTAGTTATCGTATCTGTTGGTAATTAGGGAGGGTAAAAGTATGTTGGATGTGAGCACAGGTGTGGCTCTTGCCGCAGTGGGAGCAGGCATCTCGATGGGCGCGGCTGCCATAGGTTCTGGCATCGGCGTCGGTATCGCCGGTGCCGCAGGCGCGGGAGCGATCGCAGAAGATCCGGGCAAGTTCGGAACGGCCCTTGTTTTTCAGGCGCTTCCCCAGACCCAGGGCATTTACGGTTTTCTTGGGGCAGTGCTGATAATGATCGGAACTGGCATTCTGGGCGGATTCGCAGGTTTTGAGGCGGCTGCCAGTACGATGGCGGGTCTCTTTGGAACCACTCCGGAGAATGCCGCGCTGGTCATGGGCCTTGCTGCCGTTGGTGGTGGCTTGTCCGTCGGCCTTGCAGGGCTTTCGGCCATCGGTCAGGGTATCACTGCAGCCGGCAGCATAGGGGCCGTCTCAAAGGAACCTGGAGCCTTTGGCAAGTGCATGGTCCTTACCGTCATGTCTGAGACCTTCGCAGTCTTCGGTCTGCTGATAACGATCCTGATCCTGGTTGGCCTCAAACTCTTGGGTGCGTAACTCTCGGGTGATGTATCATGGGTTCTGAAGGGGCAGATAAGATCGTTCATGAGATTGTCAGGATCACAGACGCCCAGGTTGAATTGATCCTTCAGGAAGCCCGGAAAGATGCTGGTGAGATTCAAGGAGAGTCCGAGAAGAAGGCACAAACAAAGAAATCGGCGATACTGGCAAAGGGGCAACAGCTTGCCGAGAGGGAGCGGCAGAGGGTCCTGGCAGATGCGAAGATGCAGGTCAAGCGAGAGACGTTCGATGTGAAGGAGGATCTCATAAAGAAGGCCTTTGGGGACGCCGAGGCGCGGCTAAAAGGATTGGCGGACACGCCAGAGTATGGAAACATTCTGAAAAAAATGATCGTGGAGTCGGCGGTTGTGGTGGGAGGCGGTCCTCTCGAAGTGCTGGTGAGGAAAAAGGATAGGGCTCTCCTCTCCGGGAAGGCCCTGGTCGATCTTGGCGAGGAGATCGCAAAGGCGACCGGCAAGGATACTGCCCTCAGCTTGTCAGAGGTGGCCATAAACACCATTGGCGGAGCCATCGTGCGCAGCAAGAGTGGCTCAATAGAGGCCAATAACACCATCGAATCCAGGATCAGCAGGCTCAGGAGCGAGTTGAGGTTCAAGGTGGCCGAGATACTCTTCGGGGGAGCATCGTGACGCTGGAAGAGTTGGCCGCGAGCCTCGGCTTTTCTTCATTTCCGGCCCTATTCGCTGTAGCGCTAGCAGTGGCCCTTGTTGTCGGGCTCATCATACTTGTGCCGATCCTCCTTCGGGTGATCGAGATAGCAAACTACGCCTACTCGAATTCTCGGATCATGGTGATGTCAAGCAGGATCATCCCGGAGGAGAAGATCAAGGAGATGATCGAGGCATCTTCCCTGGCGGAGGTGGTGGCGGCTTTGGAGACGACGGAGTACTCTCCGTACTTGCGTGAGATGATGGAGGAGCGATCAGAAGCCATCGAGAGGGCGCTGAATAGACACACCGCAGATGCTTACAGAGAGGTCGCCACGATGGTGCCGCTGAACTTGAAAAAGATATTGGCCGTGCTCCTCAGGAAGTGGGACGTCTACAATATCAAGCTGATCTTGCGAGGGGTCTATGCCGAAAGATCTCCCGACGATATTCGGGCAGATCTCGTCTCGGTGGGCGAGTTGGGCTCTTCAAAGATCAATGAGCTGGCCGAGGCCAGAAGCTTGGAAGAGGTGGTATCCAGCCTCGATGGCACCCCTTACTCTCGCCTGGCCGAATCTCTCCAGCTCTTTGATCAGACCAAAAACCTCACGGTTTTCGAAGCGAGGCTTGATAAAATCCTTTACGAAGATGCTTGGGGAGATGCGTCGAGCGAGCCGCTCGACGAGAACCTTCTTGCTCTGAAGAATTACCTGGCGACCAACATAGATGTGGTAAACCTGAAGTTCGTCTTCAGGGCGAAGAAGGACGGGTTGGCGGCTGGAAGCATGGAGAGCTATCTGGTGAGGGGGGGAGGTCTCGCGGAGAGCTTGGTCAGGGGGATCCTCGAGGTGGATAGCGTCGACAACGTCGTGGCGGCGCTTGAGGGGACCAAGTACTACCAGCCTGTGCTGGGGGCAGTTCCAGAGTACGAATCGACGGGATCCGTCCTGCCGATCGAGCTGGCTCTCGACGGTCACCTGGTCAGGGTTGGAAAGAACATCTCGATCACGCAGCCATTCGGGGTTGGTCCTGCGATCGGCTATCTCTCCATGAAGGAGATGGAGATCCGGAACGTCAGAACTCTTGCGAGGGGCATAGAGTCGGGCCTTTCCCCTGACGAAATACGCGGTCTCATCATGAAGGTGGGCTCTTGAGCGCGATGAAAATAGCCGTTATCGGCGACTCGGATACTGTGAGCGGTTTCAGGCTTGGGGGAGTGACCAGCTCTTACGTGGTCAAAGTTGAGGAGCCGATCGATGCCATCCTCAAGGAGCTGATCGCCGATGAAATGGTTGGTGTGATAGCGATAACCGAGCGGGTGGCAGATGCAAACCGCTGGGCCATAGATGAAGCAAACAAAGGCAAGAAAGCTGTCACTCCGATTCTGGTGGAGATTCCGGACAAAGGCGGGCCTATCGTGCGTGAGATCGATCCACTGAAGGCTCTGATCAAGAGCGCCATAGGAGTGGAGATTTAAAGGAGGGATAATCGTTTGAGCATTACAGGACGCATTTATAAAATTTCTGGACCTCTCGTGGTTGCCGAAGACGTGAAAGGCTGCGTCATGTACGAAGTGGTCAAGGTTGGAGATCTCGGCCTGATGGGTGAGACCATTCGGCTGGATGGCGATCGCGCCTATATCCAGGTCTACGAGGCTACCGAGGGGTTAAAACCGGGCGAACCGGTGGAGACGACGGGCTCGCCACTGACGGCGGACCTTGGGCCGGGGATACTGAGAAACTTCTACGATGGGATCCAGAGGCCTCTTGAGGGGCTGAGAGAAGTGGCGGGAACTTATATCACCCGCGGGCTGACCGTACCGCCTCTAGATCCTGAGACTGTCTGGGACTACACCGCCGTTGCAACTGAAGGTTCTCCGGTTGAGGCGGGAGACGTTCTCGGCACGGTTCCCGAGACGAAGGTCATCACCCAAAGAGTTCTAGTTCCGCCCGGGGTCAGTGGAAAGCTGACGAAGGTGCGGGAGGGAAAGCTCCACGTAACCGATGCCGTCGCAACCCTGACCAAGGAGGACGGCAAAGAGGTCGATCTCACCATGTCTCACCGGTGGCCCGTCAGGGTGCCCAGGCCCTACAAAAAGAAGCTCGATCCCTTCGTGCCCCTGCTTACAGGTCAGCGGATTTACGACACATTCTTCCCGTTGGCAAAGGGAGGTTCTGCAGCAATTCCGGGCGGGTTTGGCACAGGCAAGACGGTTTCTCAGCATCAGCTTGCCAAATGGGCCGATTCTCAGGTGGTCGTTTACGTCGGATGTGGTGAGCGCGGAAACGAGATGACAGAGGTTCTGGACACATTCCCGCTTCTGGACGATCCCACCACCGGAGAGAAGCTGATGGAGCGATCTACGCTCATCGCCAACACCTCCAACATGCCGGTGGCCGCCAGAGAGGCGTCGGTCTACACTGGCGTGACGCTCGCCGAGTTCTATCGTGACATGGGCTACGACGTGGCGGTGATGGCGGATTCGACGTCACGCTGGGCAGAGGCGATGAGAGAGGTTTCGGGCAGGCTCGAAGAGATGCCCGGAGAAGAGGGATACCCAGCATACCTCGCGTCCAGGGTGGCCGATTACTACGAGAGGGGCGGACGTGTGATAACTCTTGGATCCGGCGAGGAGCGGAAGGGTTCGGTCTCCCTGGTGGGTGCGGTATCGCCACCAGGCGGCGATCTTTCAGAGCCCGTCTCGCAGAACACGCTCCGCGTCGTCAGCGTCTTCTGGGCTCTCGACTCAACGCTGGCAGATAGAAGGCACTTTCCGGCCATCAACTGGCTTCGAAGCTACTCTCTCTACCTCGACGTGCTCGGAGATTGGTACAAAAAGAACGTTTCAGAGGACTTCTACGAAGTTCGGACTGATATGATGGTGCTGCTCCAAAAGGAGGCAGAGCTCCAGGAGATAGTGCAGCTGGTGGGCGCGGACGCGTTGCCGGAGAGGGAGCGGCTGGTGCTGGAAGTGTCCAGGATGGTGAGGGAGGATTACCTCCAGCAGAACGCCTACCACGAGATAGACTCCTACTGTTCCAAGGAGAAGCAGTTGATGATGGCAAGGACGATCCTCGCCTTCTATGACAGGGCGTTGAAGGCGATGGATGCTGGAGCGTCTATTGCGAAGATCGAGACGATCCAGGTGAAAGATGATATTGCCAGGATGAAGTACGTGCCCAATGCGGAGTTTCCAGATAGGTTTGAAGCGATGCTAAAGGCAATCGAGAACCAGTTCTCTGCACTGGAGGGGTAGATCAGATGGCAAAAACCATAACTCGTGAATATACGACCGTCACCAAGGTGGCAGGTCCCCTCATGGTGGTAGAAGGCGTTGAGGGCGTGGCCTATGGTGAGATAGTGGACGTGGTGTTACCCGATGGCAGTACCAAGCGGGGTCAGGTGCTGGAATCTCGAAAGGGCGTCGCAGTGGTTCAGGTCTTCGAGGGGACCAGCGGGATTGATACGCTCTCAACAAAGGTCCGGTTCACAGGCGACATCATGAGGATGCCGGTATCGATGGACATGATGGGCAGGATCTTCGACGGCCTCGGAAGACCCATAGATGGAGGTCCTGAGATCATCGCCGAGGAGTACCTCGACATAGCAGGCGCTTCCATCAACCCCACCGCCAGGGCCTTCCCCAACGAGTTCATCCAGACGGGGATCTCGACGATCGATGGGAACAACACGCTAGTACGCGGCCAGAAGCTTCCCATAATGTCAGGCGCGGGATTGCCGCACAACGATCTTGCGGCTCAGATAGCGCGACAGGCAAAGGTCCGCGGCACTGAGGAGCCCTTCTCTGTGGTCTTCGCAGCCATGGGGATCACCCACGAAGAGGCGAGCTTCTTCATGAGGGATTTCGAGAGGACCGGCGCGCTTGAGAGGATAGTGGCCTTCATCAACCTCGCAGACGATCCCGCCATCGAGAGGATCATCACACCGAGGATGGCTCTCACCGCGGCCGAGTACCTCGCCTACACCTGTGATATGCATATCCTGGTGGTGCTGACGGATATGACGAACTACTGTGAGGCGCTGCGAGAGATATCTGCTGCAAGAGAAGAGGTTCCTGGGAGGAGAGGCTACCCTGGCTACATGTATACCGATCTTGCGACCCACTACGAGCGTGCTGGCAGAGTCAGAGGTTCCAAAGGCTCGATCACGCAGGTTCCAATACTCAGCATGCCTGATGACGACATCACCCATCCGATACCCGATCTGACCGGCTACATCACAGAGGGCCAGTTCGTGTTGAGCCGAGAGATGCACAGAAGGGGGATCTACCCACCGGTGGACATTCTGCCAAGCCTCTCAAGGCTGATGAACGAGGGGATCGGTCCGGAGAGAACGCGGGAGGATCACTCCGGCGTATCAAACCAGCTCTATGCCGGGTATGCTGAGGGGCGCGATATGCGAGATCTGGTGGCGGTGGTAGGAGAAGAGGCTCTCTCAACGCGAGACCAACTCTATCTCAAGTTCGCAGATCGTTTCGAGAAGGAGTACGTGACCCAGGGAAGGGACGAGGACCGGACCATCGAGCAGACCCTCGATCTTGGTTGGGATCTGTTGACAGAGCTGCCCGAGGGCGAGCTGAAGAGGATCGACGAGAAGTACATCAAGAAGTATCACCCGAAGTACAGAACCGCTTAGCTTTCCGAGAGGGGGTTTCAAGCAGATGGCAGAGATCATTGAGGGGATAAGCCCCACCAGAATGGAGCTCTTGAAGCTGGGGCGAAGAATAAAGCTCGCCGAGAAGGGACATAAACTCCTGAAAGAGAAGCGGGATGCTCTGGTCTCCGAGTTTTTGGATGTGGTTCAGAGGGTCCATGAGTCGCGTGACAGTACAAATGAGAAGCTTGCAGAGGCTTTCAAGGATCTGCTCATGGCCCAGGCGGTGATGGGTTCAGACGCCGTATGGCAAATCTCCCAGGTTACAGGTCAAGAGATCAAAATCGACGTTGACACCATGAACATCATGGGCGTAAAAGTTCCGATGATCGCCACCGAGGACGTCAAGAGAAGCATGATCGACAGGGGGTATGGTTTTGCAGATACCTCCTCCAAGGTGGACGACGCAGCCAGGAACTTCGAAGAGGCCATCGGTGAAGTGATAAAATTGGCCGAGGTGCAGCAGAGCGTGCAGAGTCTGGCAAGCGAGGTGATCAAGACGAAGCGGAGGGTGAACGCCCTCGAGTACATCGTTATACCACGCCTCAAAGCGACCGCGATTCACATAAGGATGCGGCTTGCCGAGATGGAGAGGGAGAACTTCACCCGGCTCAAGAAGATCAAAGCTGCGATCGAGGCGGGCGAGGAAGGGGCAGAGGCGGCCTGAGGTGAAGAGATGCCTGTTATTACCCACAGGGTAAAGAAAATAATCGAGGAGATCGACGAGAAGAAGAGGGTGCCTTTCGACTTCGCCATCAAAGAGACTTGCCGGGTAGACTATCTGATCGCCGAGGAGGATAAGGAGTTCAGATCGGGCGATGCAAAGCCGGTGAAGATAAAAAAAGTGGAGATACCCCGAAATACCATCCTTTTGATAAGCCCTTACGGCCGACACGGGATCGGCCAGGTGATAAGCATCGGCGAGGAGATAGCGATGCCCGTCGAAATGGACCGTTCGGCGGATCATGCGCTATTTGTGGCAGGGGTGGATGGATCGGTCAAAAAAGAGGAGCTCATAGGCGTCATGATGCTCATCCCCATAATCCCGCGCAGAAGAGGGTAAGAGGGTAAGAGGGTGAGATGGACTCTGAATCGAGGGTCTTCGCAAAGCTGGTCAGATCGCTGAACGATCACCTTCCGGTGGAGCGAAAGGCCCTCGGAGAGCTGCTGAGGGAGGAGAAGCCAAGAGTCGTCTGTCGGGATGGATCCACCCACAGGATCAGGAGGGAGGAGCTCGAGGCGATTGAGAGGATCGCAGGGCCGAAGTGGGGAAAGGAGGCCGAAAGGCTCAAGCTTCCCATCCTGATCGAAATGGCTCCTGATTACGGCCGTTCTACTGCCAGGATAAGGGGCCGGGTATACTGCGACATCTTGCAGGCGATCCTCGGGGAGGAGAGAAAGACCACTGACGAGATGGTGATATTCAGGCCTGACATACGCAGGCTGAGAAGAGAGCTTCCATCGGCCACTCAGTACGCGTTCCTGATCTCCACGTCCTGAAGGATAAAGGAGGTGTGATCGTTGCATGAAGATTATTATCTGGAACGGATGTTGAATAAGAAGGACGTTCGGGTCAAGATCTACTTCATCGTGTGGATCGGTTCCATCTGCGCCACGATCTCGCTCTTCATCGGGGGCGTCTATATGGTCTACCTTGCGATGAGTTACCTTGGATTGTTTTAGGGGGGAGATACGATGGTCGAGGCGAGCGGGTATATCTTTCAGGACGTCGAGGCGCTTTTGAAGAGGGCAAAAGAATTGATGGAGGAGGCTAAGGAGGGAGCAAAGGAGGAGGCGAAGATCAAGACGGCAGAGCAGACGCCGGATGCGGAGCCGGGGGCGGGCGAGAGCTACCGGGAGTCTTTGAACGGCTCCATGCAAAAGCTGGACGAGATCTGTTCGAGGTACAGAGACGATGCTGAGGCGTCTCTCATCAGAAAGAAGCTCGCCGATTTTCTCGAAGAGCTCGATTCCGGCAGGCTGACGCCCGAGATGCAGGCACAGCACCTGGACAGGATCATCGAACAGGTCCATCACCTGGTGGAGTGGAGGAGGCTCTCAACGGCATCAGGACGCGATCTTTCCCTCAAGTCACGGCGGAGAACCAGGGAGGATGTCCAGAAGCGGTAGCTTGAGGAGTCTGAATCCATTCGATCTAATCCATTCAATCTATTCCAGCACGGCAAAAAGTGATCGAGACTTTTGAGGTCGGATAAAGATGAATCGCGATGAAAATATGATTTTGTTTGGCATAGCGGGCTTAATAATAAGCTATATTTTATATATCCAAGATCGCGTATTATTGAGCGCTTTGGCTTTCACGGCTACAGTTATTATAGGCCTGATATGGGGAGCAATGCATCTCAGAAAGAAGAACATGAGATAAGAATGAGAT
>NPIE01000450.1_pt1 | contig 12783 bp, 11 predicted proteins | sample 8637661 | NCBI WGS metagenome assembly NPIE01 (sample SAMN07420842, study PRJNA396082) | bioreactor metagenome | isolation source: sample BA12 brine-fed electro-methanogenic bioreactor BA | place: Japan: Kochi | collected 2016-12-09 | reverse complement strand
TGGGAAAAGAAGCCGGAGAATTACCTGGCGCTGCTTCATCTGGTCTGTGCAACAATCACATTTCGTTGTGCAGGGTTATTCGGATAGGCTCTTAGTCCTGTCCGCGCCGGGCCCGGATGAGCCGCGACCATAGGCGGGCCCGGCGCGGCCGCCTTCTCCCCAACCAGCATACCGGCGGACCAGGCGATTGAAAAGACCCTCTCACGGCGCCCCGCAGTTGGCCCCGGCGCCTGATATTTCCTATATTCTCTATGGAACGCAGTGCGGTCCCGACCGGGCCAGAATCGCCCGGAGAAACTGGGCACAACGGTATTATCGGTCACGCGGTCGCGTGGGGAGGCTTGCCGGAGGGGACAAGCCTTCCCGCCGCCGCATCAAGGCCGCGAGGCGCGAGGGCAATGGGGCGGTGTTTCCGGTAGCCAATAACAGCTATTCGATTCTGAACGACCCGCGGGTCTTGAACGGCGTGTACGACGGGCTGGGCATCCGCATTCAGGGCACCATCGCGGGGATGTTCCTGGAAAACGCCGATGCGTTTACGGGCTACTCGCTGGCCGTCTCTTCCATCCAGAGCTTCCTCGAAGACAACCGCGCCAAGACGCAGAACGTCAGCGCCGGCCTGGCCCTGGTGCAGGACAACCAGGACAAGCTCTCCGACATCCACGCCAAAGTAGCCGAGATCGAGACGCTGGCCGAATCTGCGGCGGGGGGGAGCCTCTCGCCGACCGAGTTGGCCGAGGCCCAGGATCGGGTTGGGCAACTGGCTTTGGAAATCGATCAGCTTGCCCAAGGCACATTTGGCCAGCCTCACCTACTCCGCGAAGAGGGCGGCCAGGAGTCCATCGTTGTCAGTTCCGCTCTGACGGTGACGATCGAGACCCACGACATGACCGCCGAGGGCTTGGGGGTAAAGGGGTTGGACGTGGTCAACGACGCCGCAGGGGCGATTCAGGCGGCCCAAGGCGCCCTCGAAGAGATCGACACCTATCGCATCTACCTCGATACCAAGGCCGATACGCTCGATGCCGCCGCGACCGCGCTGGACATCCAACGCACGAGTCTGGAGGCGACCCAATCGGCCATCGAAAGCACCGAGCCGGCGATGGCGGTCGTGAGTATGCTCGCGGGCCTAGCCCCCACCCAGGCGGGTATCTTCCTCGCGGCCCAGGCGAACACCACCAGCGATACGGTCCTGGCCCTGCTGAGCGACTGACCCCCAGCCCCGCCGCGCCGGGCGGTCCTCAGCGGACCGTCAGCGGAGACACATTCTCCAGTACTGAGATTGCACTCAAGTCGCTTTCTTTGCGGCGGACTTTTTTTTGACAGACTTACGTCTAGACGTCGCGGCGCCCTTCTTGGCGTCGGCCTTCTTGCCCGTTTTCGTCCGTGGCTTTGTCTTGTCTGGCGAGACTATTCGGAATACAGGAATGGTCAGGGGAGGCAGTTCCATTCGAGCAATGGTGTTTTGTACAAACTCCCGCCAATAAGGCCAGGCATTGTACACGCCGTTCAGGTCGGCAAACGCCTTCACGTGTTCCTCCGTGATGCCTTCATCATTGGTGAGACTATACAGGAGAAGGAAGGCAGCCTCAATCGTGACAGAAGGCTCTGTTTCTAAGTCTGGTTCCTGCTGAAAACCCGTGAACGTGAAACGCACCACTACCGGAATCAGATTTCCCTTAGCCCGTTCGGCAGAGACAATACGGTGCTTCATCTCGAACGCGTATGATCCCTTATGCCTTGGTCTGGGTGTCTGCTTGCATTCGGACAGTAGCAATCGGACATCGTGAAGCTGAGCACGATTGGCCACCTCAACGGCAAGCTTCAAATCCTGCCCAGTTTCTGGCTGCGGTTTTTTCTTTCTAGACTTGCTCATGTTAAGCCGCTATCGTCATAAGGTCTTCTGTCTTTTCACCCAGTGACAGCTGATCATGGAGCGACAACGTTGCCTCACCCTCCTTACGCGGACCCTCCGACCACACTTCCTTCTCCGGCACGGCGTCCTCTGCCTTGACCGCGGCCAATGGTACAGCCTTGACCTCCAATTGTGCTCCGAGGGCTAGCAAGACATCAGCCACTCTTCTGAGACTCATATTTGTACTGCCCCTCAACTGCTGGGTGATGTTGCTCTTGCTTACGCCGAGCATCCTGGCCAAATCTGCCTTACTTACCCCTGCCTCTTCCATCAGGCGATAGATCTCCTGTGTCACGTCAAGTATGAGTACCTCTTCGTAGTACACCTTCTTGGCTTCGGCTCCCTCTGGGATACTTGGCTTGAGTTCTTCCATCATGTTCCCGTCCCTTTCCCCTTGCTTTGCCTCAGATCCTGCTTGGCCAATCGTTCATCCACCTGTCGCATTATTCTCTTGGCCCGCTCAATCTGCCGCCGAGGTGTCTTATTGCTCTTTTTCTCCCAGCCGTGAGTTAGGTACCACTTCCCTTCGGGTCTCTTTCCGACGAAAAGGCGATAGTGCTTCTTGCCACGAACTCTAAATTCCCAGATGTCTCCCTCAATCTTCTTGAGCTTGTCTTCGTCACCTACCCATCCATCCCGGCGCAGCGTTTTGAATATGGCCTCAAACTTGCCTCGAACCGTCTCATCCAGCGCTTCCCAGAACTCCTTAGCTGGTTTCACATCCTCCGCAGGCTCTGCGAAGTAGATTGTCGCCTTATCCGGACTTGACATTCACACCATCATCCTTCGGCATAGAAGACTCACTCCCTTGAGCAACAGTTAAATTATAGCTTAACTACGTTTGCTGTCAACAGAATGCGCCAGAATTCTCGAAAAGTTCACGGGCACCCATCTCCATATTTTACAAGGACTTAGGGCATCCAACCGGCGATGGCGATGGTCGGTATGCTCTCGGGCCTGATGCCTACCCAGGCCGGGCTGTTCCTGGCCGCCCAGGCCAACACCACCAGCCAGATGGTCCTGGCCCTGCTGCGCGACACTTAACCCGTCGCCCCGGGGCGGCTCTCAGCGGACCATCACCTGGCCGGCGTCGACGACGAGCGTCTGGCCCGTGATCCGCCGCGCCCGGTCCGAGCACAGGAACACCACCGCATCGGCCACGTCCTGCCCCTTGATCTCCCTGTTGAGGGCGGTCTTACTGACGTAGTACGGGATGACCTCCTCGGGCTTGATCCCGTACTTCTTGGCGCAGACGCGGATGTATTCCGGATTCCAGATCTTCGAGCCCTCGAAGACGTTGCCGGGACAGATGCTGTTGACGCGGATGCCGTGCGGCCCCAGCTCGAGCGCCCAACCGCGGGCCATGTGAATCTCGCCGGCCTTGGTCGCGTTGTAGGGGGTGTTGTTCTTGCTCGCGTCCAGGCCGCTCTTGCTGCTCAGGTTGATGATCGACCCGCCCATGCCCTGTTCGATCAGGATGCGGGCGGCCTGTTGGGCCATCAAGAAGTATCCCGTAAGGTTCACCTCCAAGGCCAATCGCCACTTGTCCGGCGGCAGGTCCACCAGGGCAAAGGGCGGCGCCAGGCCCGCCGCGTTGACCAGAATGTCCAGCCCGCCGAACGTCTCCAGCAATCCCTCGAACGCCCCGGCGACGCTGTCCTCGCTCGTCACGTCACAGTGGCAGACCACCACGGAGGCCCGCGGCATCTGGTCCAGAATCTGCTCGGCCGTCTGTGCCGCACCCGCGGCATCGATGTCCGCCAGGGCCACCATCGCCCCCGCCCGCGCCAGCCCCATGGCAATACTGCGGCCCAGGCCCGAGCCAGCACCGGTGACGATGGCGATCCGGTCCTTCAGGTCGCCCCGGCTCGTCCCCTCGACCAGGGCCCGGCGGAAGGACTCCATCTCCCACTCGTTGATAAACTGCCGCTGGCGGCGGCTGAGCGTCGTGACGCCCCCCAGCCGGGCGGCGTTGATGCGGATGAAAAAGGAGCCCAAGGCAATGTCGCGGATCGTCTGCGCCACCTGCTGCTTGGCGGCCACGAACAACCCCTGGCCCTTGACCAGGAACGCCAGGGCGGCCTTTTCGCCCTTATCGACCTGCTTACGAAGGGCTGTGGCCATGGGTTCGGCATCGGGCTTGTCGACCCACAGTGCCGGGCCATTGGCGTAGACCAGCTCATCCGGGTTCAGGGCCCCGGCCGACAAAAGCCGCGCCGCATCGGGCCGGCGCATGAACGCCGCGATGTCTTCATCCAGGAAATGGTGCACCGGCAGGTATTGCCCCGTCGTCTCGAACAGGGCCCGGCGAACCTGTAATCGCGTGTGCCGCAGAGTCCCGGGCGGGATCGGCTTGGTCTTCGCCCGGCCAAGCAGCCGCAGGCCCTGCCCGCAGCGCTCGATCACCCGTCGGACCTGACGCAGGGCCGCCGCCCCCGTCGGCGCCGTGACAAACAGCCCGTGCTTCTCCAGGAACAGCACCGACGGCATCCGCCCCTGCTCGGCCTGATAGGCCTCGACCAGCCGCGAGATCTTCCGGGCGAGCATGAACCCCGGATCGGTATAGGGCACCCACAGCGGCGGGAACGGCTCATCCTTGAAGAGATCCTCCAGGAGCGAGCGGCCGTTCTTCGCATTAACGTACGCCCCGACGACGTTGGGGTGCAGATGGATGACGGCCTTGTCCAGCAGGGCGTGCAGGTGCGCCTCCACCGAGGGTCGCGCGGCTTCGGGCTGGTCGTCCTCGCACGCCAGAAGCAGGCGGTTCATCACCTCGGTCTCGCGCCGTTGGGCGGGCAGTGTGGCCAGCGCCGGATCGCCCAGCACCGCCAGCACCGCCTCGATCCGCATCCGCCGCCAGCCCCGCTGGGCGTGCATATCCTTCAGGGCCGTGCCGCTGGCCTTGATGTACATGAACCGCCCATCGGCCGTCTTGACCGAGGTGTTGCCCCCGCCGCCCTGCACCAGGGCCGGGTCCTTGCCTGTGGCCCGCGAAATACGAATCAGCTCGGCCAACGCCTTATCCATAGGTCAAAACTCCTGGTCTGCGATGAGATATGTGCGTTCGAGCATCAAATATAGGACGTTCCTGGAGTGGGTTCCTCTTCGGAGGCATGGCCGTTCTTCCACATCCACAGGACCGCGGCGACGAACCAGATAATCGTCACCGTGATGAGAACCCACTTGACCCGATCCAGCGTCACCGCCCCGGCCAGGAACAGCACGCCCATCAGCACGAGAATGCCCAACGAGGCCCAACTGATGGCTTGGGCCGCGGTGCGGAACGTGGGCCGGGCGTACATCCGCCGCTGGTAGACGACGCTCACAACGACGTACAAGGTCGCCGCCATGAACCACCCCGGCAGCGAAACGAAATAGATCTGCACCCGGCCCGTGACCACAAGCGAGGCGCACGCCACCAGAGTGACGATCCAGGCCGCCCCCGCGGCCCAGTTGAACACCGCGCCGCTGCGCTCGGCGTAGTTGTTCTGAAGGCCGAACTTGCGCATCAGCCAGAAGTCCACGAAGACGACGGCGCCCATCGGCATCAGGATCAGGCCATACAGCGCCACGAAATCCAGCAACTTCATCGCGATGGCCGGGAACATGCCGGCGATGGTGGCGATCGCACCGGTAACCAGCGTCACGCGGAACCGCGACCACTTTGGCCGCAGCGCCTGGAACGCCAGGCCCGCCCGGTAGATCGTCGGGTTCGCCGTCGTCCAGCCCGCGATGATCACGCACAGCAGGCCCGCCAGCCCCGCCGCGCGGTAGGCCAGCGGCCCCGGCAGCACGTTGGTGTCGGTTGGGTCCAGATGCAACTGGTAGGCGTACAGGATCGAGGCGCTGATCCAGGCCATGAAGTGCCCCACGTACATGCCCGAGGCCGAGGCGATGCTGTACCACGACTTCCTGGCGAACCGGAAGACGCTCAGATCGCTCATCCCGACGTGCATTGCCATGTTGCAGAACCACGCGAAGAACGTCACGTGCCAGAACGTGAACTTCACCTGGCCCGGCAGCGGATCGCCGCCCTTCCAGATCGAGGTGTTGGCCAGCGTCCACACGTCGCCGAGGGAGTTGATCTTCGCCCCCGTCACGTCAATGAACTGCTTGAGCCCCACGAACCCGAACACCAGGAACACCAGAACCATCCACGGCGAGGCGATATTGGCGAACTTCGCGACGGTCTCATACCCGTACGCGGCGACGATGGCGATCAATCCGCCCACGACGGCCACCGCGATCACCCAGCCCACGCTGTTGGGATACAGGTCGTTCAGCGCGGGCATGGGGAACTTGAACCACACGCCCAGGGCCGTCGCCGAGACGGTCACCATCGCCCCGGCCAAGAAGCAGAACATCACGCCATTGGCCAGGTTGTACAGCGTCACCAGTTGGCGGCCGCAGATCTTCTCGAGCTGGTAGTACAGCGTCAACCGCGCCCGCGTGGCGATCGGTGCGCACAGCAGCATCCAACTGAGCACCGCCAGGGCGTTGCCCACGATCAACCCCGCGACCAGGTCGAACGCGCTGACCCCCGCCGCCACGAACAACGGCCCGATCATCAGCTCGGTGCCCGCGCAATGCTCGCCCGCGTACATCCCGATGAAGCTCTTGAAGCCCAGCAGGGCCCGCTGGGGCACCGGCTCCCGCTCATACTCACTCGACGGCGCCTGTTGCACGTGTGGTTCTGTGTCCATGCCATCCATCCTTCCAGAAGGTCCCTCGAAGCACCCAGCCGGGCCACCGCGCCCGGCCTCGCCGAACGACGTCGCGTCCCTTAGCCGCGGCGGCTCAACACCTCCCGCTCGTAGGCCCGCACCTCATCCAGCCAGGCCCGACCTGCGGGCACCGACTGCCGCAGGCAGTAATAGTCCCACACCGCCCCGAAGGGCAGCGTCTTGAGCTCTTCCAGCAAAACCAGCCGTGCCGTGAAGTCTCCGCGGCGCTCGGCCCCCAGCAGCACGTCCACCGGCTCCAGCAGTGCCAGCAGCAGCGCCTTGATCATACACCGCGTCCCGATCACCCAGGCCGCGATGCGGTTGATCGACGCATCGAAAAAGTCCAGCCCGATGTGCACGCGGTCCAGGTAGCCGCCACGAACCAGTTGCTGGGCGATCGCCCGCAGCTCATCGTCGAGGATCACCACGTGGTCACTGTCCCATCGCACGGGCCGACTGACGTGCAGCAGCAGCTCCTTGGCGAACATCAGCACCGCCGAAATCTTGTCGCTGACCACCTCGGTCGGATGGAAGTGCCCCGTGTCCAGGCACAGCAGCGTGCCGCGGCTGACCGCGTAACCCAGGTAGAACTCGTGCGAGCCCACCGTGTAGCTCTCGGCCCCGATCCCGAACAGCTTGCTCTCGACCGCGTCCAGGTTGTGGGCCGGGTCCAGCGGCTCGGCGAAAATCTCGTCGAGCGACCGCGCGAGGATCTCGCGCGGGCCCTTGCGGTCCACCGGGATATCCTTCGAGCCGTCCGGGATCCACACGTTCGTCACCGTCGGCGTGCCCAGGGCCTTGCCCATCGCCGCGCCGATCCGGCGGCAGGCGATGCCGTGCTCGACCCAGAAGCGGCGGATGCCCTCGTCGTCGCTGCTCAGCGTCCGGCCACTGGCGGCCTTGGGGTGCGAGAAGAACGTCGGGTTGAAATCCAGCCCCAGGACCCGCTCTCTGGCCCAGTCGATCCAGCCCGCGAAATGCTCGGCGGTCAGCGCGTTACGGTCCGCCCGCCGCCCGCCCATTTCGGCGTAGATCGCGTGCAGGTTGAACCGATGCGTGCCCGGAATCAGGCTCAGCGCCTTGTCCGCATCGGCCCGGAGCTCCTCGACCGTCCGCGCCTTGCCGGGATAGTTGCCCGTCACGGCCAGGCCGCCGTCCAGCCCGGCGTCCGGGTTCTCAAAGCCCCCCACGTCGTCGCCCTGCCAGCAGTGCAGCGACACGGCAATCCGCTCCAGCTTCGCCAGCGCCGCATCCGTGTCCACGCCCAAGTCGCCGTAGACCTGCCGTGCTATTTCGTAGGCCTTCTCGATCGCCTTCGCCACGCCTCGTCCTTTCCTCTACAGTCCCCGTCAATCGGGCCTTGACGCCGAAGGTCCCTACTTGGCGCAGGCGGCCAAGAGCGCCTCCTCGGCCCGTTTGTTCCACAGCCCGTTCTCCAGGCACGCCGCCACCCGCGGCAATTCCTCCTCCAGCCGCTCCAGCGGGATCAACCCCATCTGGGCGCACGCCGGATAGACCAGGATCTTCCCGGGGATCAGGCCCTTCTCCACGGCGCGGATGCCCTCCACCGCCCCGGCCATCCCGCTGATCGCCCCGACCGAGATATCGGTGTTCAGTCTGCCCGAGGCGACCTTTTCCAGCACGATCTCCATATCCTCGAACACCGAGCCGCTCGTGCCCAGAATGTACAGGCCCCGCTCGATGTACGTGTCCAGGTCCAGCTCCGTGGTGACCGTCGCCGGGATGCCCGCAAAGACATTGATGATCCCCCGCGGCTCGGCGTCCTGGACGGCCTGCGCCACGAGCGGCCCGACCGGCGCCATGAGCGCTGTATAGTCGAATCGGGTGTTCGGCTTGTCCGTGGCCGCGTGGTACGGGTAGTAGGGCACGCCGCGTTGCGCGGCCATGGGCACGGCCACGCGATTGAGCAGGCCCAGCCGGTGGTCGTCCAGGTCGCCGGCGTGCACTGAAACGCCGGGCACACCCTGGCAGATGTTGCGGATCACGTGCATGACGCCCATCGGCCCGGCGGCGCCGACGATGTGAATCTTGTCGTTCGGACGGATCTCGCCGGAGGCGGGGATACTTATCATCGACTCGGCCGGGTCCATCCCGAAGGTGCCCACCAGGCGGATATTGCCGTAGTGAAACCGGCCCACCGGCACGGTCACCGTCCGCCCGAAGCGGGTCCCGCATTGCACGATGTTGTACAATCCGTTGGGCCCGACGTGCTCGAACAGCCGCGCCGCCGTGTCCACGTCCGACCCGAAATAGATGACGTCGTTGAATTGCGAATCGCCCAGCTCATCCAGGTGTTCCACCGTGTGGACGGGGATCCGACCGGCCGTCATCGGCCCGAATCGGGAGACCAGCGTGATCCGCCCTGGCCGGCCGAACCGCCCCAGGAACGCGATGAACGTCTCCTCGAATCCGCCCTGGTCGGCGACCACCAGCATCTGGCCGCCTTCCCGCAGGTCCTTGCGCTCCCGCACGCGGTAGGCCTCCTCCACGCACGCCCACGGCTCGACCAAAGCGACCGCCGAGGCGCTGAGCGTCTCCGGCGCCGGCAACAGGAACACCTGCCCCTCCGGCGAGGTGATCACCCGCGTATCCATGAGCACGTACTGCTGCAGGCCGCCCTCGAAGTTGTACCCGAACGAACCGTTGGAATTCGTCGTGGGCAACCAGCGATAGTCCGTCTCCACGAGGTACCGGCCGCCGACCCGCACGCCCTGCACCCGTTCACCGACCGCCTCGATCCGCACCGTTGTCTCGTGGCCCGGCACCGTGGGCTCCTCGTCCGGCACGTAGCTGGGAATCTCGGCGAGAACCGCTTCCTCGATGCCCTCCAGGATGCGCGTCTTACGGGCGTGCTTATCGAACTGCTTGAGCAGCTTGAGATCCGAGAAGCACAGGCCCACCGCCTCGACCCGCGCCAGAATCTGATACGGCCCGACTGGGGGGACCGGCTTGGCGCGGTTGAGGGTCAGTTGGTCGGGCCCGACCAGTTGAACGGCGTATTGCGTTTCAGGAATGCCCATCGTCCATCGTCTCCGACATGTCAGGTCAACAGCGGGCCAGGATCGTCTCCGGCGCGGGATCGGACCCCACTTCCGCCAATGCCTCGGTCCGGCTCGGCTTCAGGGCCCGGCCCACCGTCTCATAAAACGTGTTGCGTTCTCCCCGTTGGGGAAAGTGCTTCTTCGCCCAGCCGCTCGTATAGCCCAGGCCACACCGCCGCTGCAACGCCGAATGGGCGTACACAACCCACGCCCCCTGCAAGAACAGCGGCACGTGCGGCGCCAGCTCCGCCGCGTCGAAATCGTCCACGAACTTTTGACCGGGACTGTTCATCTCCGTGCCCACGACGATGGGCAGATGCCGCTCGGCGGCCATGGCGATAACCGTCCGCAGATTCGCCACCAGCTCATCCTCCACCCCCGGCGTGAAGTTGCGATCGGGAATGATGTTGATCGCCTCGACACCCGTGCTCATCGCCACGTCCAGCAGGCGGTCCAGCTCCTTCTCGCCGTCGCTGAGCCCGTTGAGCCACGTCAGCGTCGGAATCCCCCCGACCGCCAGCACGAATTCGTTGACCTCCGCCATCCTGGGGAACGCCCCGGCGTCCGGCGGAACGTAGCCGGGCCCGCCCCGCTTCATCGTCCGGGCGCGGATCGTATTCAGCAGGTCCCGCCCCTCGGGCAGCTCCATGGCGCTGACGTCCGTATCCAGCTTATCCGACCAGAACGCCGCCAGCGCCCGATCATCGGGAAAGTGCCCGGCGGCCTTCCGCGCGTAAGCCACGCACAGGTGCCGCTCGGTCGGGTTGCCCGCCGGCGTCAGGGGCAGCACATCCTGTTCATAGTCGATGCGTACGGGAGCCAGGTAGGCATTGACCCGCTCGATCAGGCCGCGGTTGCGCTGCTGGGCCGTCTCCTTGAGCCCGTGCTGAAACGTGGCCCACCGCTCGGGCAGCCGCCCCGTCGGAATCCCCACGCCCATGTGATACGTGATGCCCGGCTCGCCCGGACTGGTCATCACCTTGTCGGCGAACTCCGGCACGAACACCCGCGTCTCCAGCCCCCCGCACGTGGGCAGATCGAGCAAGCGCCCGGCCTCAACGAATTCATCCACACCGTCGAGCACGTCGAAGTCGACGAGCCCCGCCGCCGCCAGGCCCGCCTTCCGCGCCCGCCAGGCCAGACCCACCGGCGAATACCCCAGGCAGTTGTATGAGAAGAAGCTGTGAAAATGCATATTCACGCGGTCGGTCGGATCGCGCAGGCTCACCTGACCGGCCTTCGCCAGGGAAACAAGCTCGTTCAAGGCGGAAAAACGTTTTTCCACATCGAAACTGTCAAGCTGTTGTTCCATCGTCTCGATCATTCGCCGCTCCGATGATGACTCTCTGCCGCACGCATCGGCAGGTCCCGGATAATACGCCCCGCTGCGGCCGATTGCAAACCAAAATCGCGGCCGCGGCAACCCGCACGGCCCGGACATCCGGCCTGTCGCGCGTTGCATTCGATCGCGATGGCGGTATACTGCCCGCTTCTTGCGTGGGATCACACAGGTCAAAGAGGCAACCGATGGACGCGTTTCAGTATCGACAGGGGGCATTGTTCGCCGAGGCGGTCGGCGTGGAGGATATCGCCGCCGCGGTCGGCACGCCCGCGTACGTGTACAGCCAGAGTACGTTCCTGGATCATCTGGCCAAGATCCAACGGGCCTACGCCGATATCGACACGCTGATCTGCTACTCGGTCAAGGCCTGCGGCAACGTGCACATCCTGCGCCGCCTCCATGAGGCCGGCGCCGGGTTCGACATCGTCAGCGGCGGTGAGCTGTTCCGCGCCCGCCGGGCCGGGGCGGATCCCTCCCGTATTGTCTACGCCGGCGCCGGCAAGACCGATGCCGAGATCATCGAGGCGCTCCAGGCGGGCATTGCCTATTTTAACATTGAATCCGAGGCCGAACTGGAAAACCTCGTCCGCCTGGCCCGACGGCACAACCCATCGACCCGCGCCGCCCTGCGGGTCAACCCGGACATTGACCCCGGCACGCACCGGCATATCACCACCGGCACGCGCGAGACGAAGTTCGGAATCCCGATCGAGCGAGCGCTCGACCTGTTCGACCGCTACCGCGACAACGGGGCCGTGGACCTGTGCGCCATCCACGTGCATCTGGGCTCGGGCGGCAAGACGATCGACCCCTACATGCGGGCGGTGGAAAGGGTCCTGGCGCTGATCGAAGAACTCCGCGCCGGGGGGCACCGCATCGAGGCGCTGAACCTGGGCGGTGGCTACGGGGCCGATTACGAATCCAAGACGGTCCCCACCGCCGCGGATTACGCCGCGGGCATCGTGCCTCTGCTCAAGGGCCGCGGCCTTCGGCTGATCCTCGAACCCGGCAAGAGCATCATCGCCAACGCGGGAATCCTCATAACGCGGGTGCTCTATACGAAAACCACCGGCGACAAGCACTTTGTCATCGTCGATGCGGGGATGAACGACCTGATCCGGCCGGTGCTGTATGAGGCGTTTCACTTCATCTGGCCGGTGCGGGTGGGCGAGGGCTTCGTGCCGACCGTCCGGCGGCAGGACCTCTGCCCCGAAGGCAGCCGGATCGTGGACGTCGTCGGGCCGATCTGCGAAGGCGCGGACTTTTTCGCCAGGGACCGGGCCCTGCCGCCGGTTGAGCGGGGCGACCTGCTGGCCGTGTTCACCGCCGGGGCCTATGGCTTCACGATGGCCAGCAACTACAACGCCCGACCCATGCCGCCGGAGGTGCTGGTCGACGGCGAGTCCTTCCGGGTTATCCGCCGCCGACAGACCTACGAGGACCTCGTCGCCCCGGAACTCTGATCCCGCCCCACGTCATTGGACGGGGGCATTCGGCTCACGGGATTGTCCGCGCCTTTACTCGCCCGGGGTGGGGTCGGCGGCGGTCCAGTTGGCCGGGTCGTTGCCATAGAAGTCCGCCGGCGTCGGGCCGTCCGGGTGCCGATGCTGCAAGCTTGCTCCCGCGCCGTCGGCCGCGGTCGGCCAGGGCGCCGCGTCGTTGTACTCCACCGAGTCCACGCGGATCCAGTACCGCTCCCGGCCCCATTCCTGGTCGCCGGGATACGAGAGCGTCACCCGC
>NPIE01010381.1_pt1 | contig 12784 bp, 10 predicted proteins | sample 8637661 | NCBI WGS metagenome assembly NPIE01 (sample SAMN07420842, study PRJNA396082) | bioreactor metagenome | isolation source: sample BA12 brine-fed electro-methanogenic bioreactor BA | place: Japan: Kochi | collected 2016-12-09 | reverse complement strand
CTGGCTGGTAAATCGTCAGGCGGCATAGTCTAAACTTGTGTCCAAGGAACCGTTTCCGCTACAAGGTCATCAACCATCACCAGGAGGTGCCGGTCAAGACCCTCGATCATCAGTATACCTTTGGCGGTGTCCAAGAGGGCGAATCCGGCAACAAGATCATCCACGGTGACAACCTCGAAGCCCTCAAGGCTCTGCTTCCGCAGTACGAGGGGAAGGTCAAGTGCATCTACATCGACCCGCCTTACAACACCGGCAACGAGGGGTGGGTTTACAACGACAACGTCAACGACCCGCGCATCAAGAAATGGCTGGGCGAGGTTGTCGGCAAAGAGGGGGAAGACCTTTGTCGACATGACAAGTGGCTGTGCATGATGTATCCGAGGTTGCAGCTGCTCAGGCGGTTGCTGGCGAAAGATGGGAGTATTTGGGTTTCAATTGATGACACTGAAGTTGCTACGTTGAGGCTGGTCCTCGACGAAATTTTTGGGGCACGCAACTTTGTGGCAAACGTCCTATGGCAGAAACGCACCTCTCCCGAGTCGCGATTACCACTTGGGGCTGCTCATGATCACATATTGGTTTATGCGCAATCCAAGGAACTCCTGAACCTAAACAAAATTAAACTTACAGAAGACAAAGCTGTAAGGTTTCAAAATCCGGACAATGACCCTCGTGGGCCATGGGCATCTGCAGATTTTACAGCGCAAGGTTTTAGGCCAAATCAAATGTACGAAATAACAACGCCGGGCGGACAAAAATATAGTCCCCCACCAAACCGTTGTTGGGCAAACCTGGAATCCCAGCTCAATAAGCTGAGAGAGGAGGGCCGAGTTTGGTTTGGGCAAAATGGTACGTCCAGACCTAGAATCAAGACCTATTTAAGCGAAGTCGAGGGCATTAGTGCCTGGACATGGTGGACCAACCAAGAAGTTGGCCATAATCAAGAGTCAAAAAAAGAGATTCTGCAAATTCTTGGTAACGACAATCTTTTCGACACCCCCAAAACCACCAGGCTCATTGAGCGTATTTTACAACTGGCAGCCGAAAAGAACTCCATTATCCTCGACTCATTCGCCGGGTCCGGCACCACCGCCCATGCTGTTCAGAACCTCAACAAGCAGGACGGCGGCAATCGCAAATTCATCCTGGTCGAAATGATGGACTACGCCGAATCCATCACGGCCGAGCGGGTGCGGCGGGTTATCAATGGCTACGGTGAAGGGACCAAACGAGTTGAAGGCACCGGCGGCGGTTTCGATTATTACACCCTGGGGGGAAGAGTTTTTGACGACGAAGGGAACCTGAACGAAGCAATCGGCACCCGGAAAATCCGCCAGTACGTTGCCTGGACGGAAAAACTCTCTGTCGAAACGGACGAACATCCCTACTGGCTTGGCGAACGCGACCGGACCGGGTTTTATTTCTACTACGAGCCGGAGCGACCGACCGTGCTCAACCTCGATTTTCTGGCGACGATCCGGCGCAAAAACGAAAGCTACCTTATTTACGCGGACACCTGCCTTCTCGACGACAAGTTCATGCGTAAGCACAACATCCGCTTCAAAAAAATCCCCCGGGACATTTCCCGCTTTTAGGAGAAATTTCATGGACAAATTCATCGAAGAGCACCGGGAGGCGATTAAACGACTGGCGGCAAAGCGCGGTGCCGTGCGGGTGCGAGTGTTCGGCTCGCTGGCCCGTGGCGAAGGGGGGCCGCAAAGTGATGTCGATCTTCTGGTCGATCTTGAAGAAGGGCGTTCGGCCCTTGCCCTGGGAGGGCTGCTGATGGATCTTCAGGAATACCTCGGGCGGCGGGTCGATGTGGTCACGCCGGCGGCCCTGCATCCCAGAATCCGCGAAAAGGTTCTTGAGCAGGCGGTGGACCTATGATGGCGAAAGAGCGAGATGAAGTACTTGTCGAGCATATGCTTGAGTGCATCGGCCGCATTGAAAAATATCTGCCCGGCGGGCGGAAAGAGTTTTTCGACTCTGCGCTTGTTCAGGACGCGGTAGTCAGAAACCTTCAGACCATGGCCGAATCAAGCCAACGGCTCAGCGACAAATGCAAAGAGATGCGTCCCGACATCGACTGGCGGGCGATCTCGGGCTTTCGCAATATTCTGGTCCACGATTATCTCGGCCTCGATCTTAACCTGATCTGGCTGGTGATCGAAAAAGAGTTGCCGACATTGAAAGAGGCCCTTGAAGAAATGCGGACACGATAATGGAACTGCTCGGTTATCAACAAAACGTGCTCGATGACATCGCCGGGTTTCTTTCACTTCTGGAACAGAAAGGGAACCTCGACAGGGCTTTTACGGGTTTCTGGACCGAAAAGGGGGTGGCCAGACCCGAGAAGTACCAGAGCATCATCCCGAAGGTACCCCACGTCTGCGTCAAGGTGCCGACCGGCGGCGGCAAGACCTTCATCGCCACCAATGCCCTCAGGACAATTTTCGACGGCCTCGAAATCTACCTGCGCGAAGAACCGAAAGCGGTCGTGTGGCTGGTCCCTTCCAACGCCATTCTCGAACAGACCCACAAAAGCCTGACCAATCCCCAGCATCCCTATCGCCAGAAGCTCAACTCTCTGTTCAATAGCCGGGTTGAGGTGTACGGCAAAGAAGACCTGTTGCAAGGGGCGAACTTCAACGTCAGCAGCGTGCGCGAACAGCTCAACGTGTTCGTCCTCAGCTATGCGTCGTTCCGGGCCAGCAACAAGGATGGGCGCAAGGCGTATCAGGAGAACAGCAACCTGGACGGCTTCGTCCGCGCCATCAGCGCCGAGGACGTCCTCCCTGAGACCGACGAGTCGGCCCTGATCAACGTCATCCGCAGCATGAAGCCGGTTTGCATAGTCGACGAGAGCCACAACGCGGGTTCCAGCCTCAGCAAGGAGATGCTGGCCAACTTCAACCCCAGCTTCATCCTCGACCTGACGGCGACGCCGCGCAAAGGAAGCAACATCATCAGCTATGTCGACGCGGCGCGGCTCAAGGACACCCACATGGTCAAGCTGCCGGTGATCGCCTACAACCATCACAGCCAGAGGGAGGTCATCAACAGCGCCATTCAGCTGCGCAACCGGCTGGAAGCGCAGGCTATCGAAGAAGAGAATCAGGGTGGCGACTACATCCGCCCTATCGTGCTCTTTCAGGCCGAACCGGAAACCCGCGAGGACAGCACCACGTTCCATCACATTCGCGAACGGCTGGTCAAACTTGGCATTGCCGAAGAGCAGATCGCCATCAAGACCGCGACGATCAACGAGTTGAAGGATGTCGACCTGCTGTCGCGAACCTGCCCCATCCGCTACATCATCACCATCAACGCTCTCAAGGAAGGCTGGGACTGCCCCTTCGCCTACGTGCTGGCCACCATTGCCAATCGGCACTCTTCCGTGGACGTGGAGCAGATTGTCGGCCGGGTTCTGCGCCAGCCCTATGCCCGAAAACACCAGCGCAACCTGTTGAACAACGCCTTCGTCCTGGCGTCGTCCGCCCACTTCATCACCACGCTGGACAAGATCGTCGAAGGCTTGAACCAGGCCGGGTTCAGCCGCAAGGACCTGCGGGCAAAAGATGCTGATGAGCCTCAGGCGGAAACCGGGGAACAAGCCAGCACCAAAACCATCCAGGAAGAACTCTTCCCCCCGCAAAAAGCAGGATCTGACGTCACCCAAAACGAACCCCAGCCGGACAGGGAGGGGGACGCAACTTTCGAGATTGACTGGGAACCCGAAGACGTTGACGAGGTCGTTGAGACGATCGAAAAAATCACCAACGAGGCGAACCAGACTTACGAGGAGAAGGTTCGGCAGACTGGCACCATTGAGCTGCCAGTGGAAGTGAGGGAGCAAATGAACGAGCACCCGATGGAACCGGTCTTTGCGGAAGAGGCCAAGAAGCTGCGCCTTCCCGAGTTTTATACCCAGCCGCTGGGACTCGCATTGTTCGAGGACGAGGTGCGGGTCAACAAAGAGCTGTTCCTTGAAGAATTCCGCCTCAGCCAGTGCGACAGCCGGATCGACTTTACCACCATGGATGGCGACGCCTACCGCATTGACATCGAAAAAGTAGCAGAAGACGACTACAAGCCGGGCTTCTGGAAGCTGAAGTCAGGGGTGCGCGAGCAACTGGCCGAGTACATTTTCAATCGCCCGAAGGAATCTCAGGTTCGCGAATTAACTGGCCGGATGTGTCAGCTGATCGGCAACATGTACCCGATTGCCGACCAGGAGATCAAGGTTTACGTTGAGCGGATCTTCTCGGCCATGACGGTTGAACAGCTACGTGACTGCGTGGAGCGCGAATACAGCTACCGGGACAAGATCAAAGGCAAAATCAACGCCCTGGCCACCGAGCATGCAGAAAAGAGCTTTGGCAAGTGGCTGGCCGGGGACCGACTGACCGTCAAGCAAAGCTACGAGCTGCCCGCTCTCATCCACCCGGTGGACATGGCCCCCAACATCCCCAAGAGCCTCTACGCCCACGAAGGAGGCATGAATTCCCTCGAGGCCAAAGCGATCAACGACATTGCCAACTTGGATAACATTCTCTTCTGGCACCGCATCATGGAAAGAAAGGGCTTCTGCATCAACGGTTTCATCAATCACTACCCCGATTTTCTGGTGCAGACCAAAAGCGGCAAAACCCTGCTGATCGAAACCAAAGGGGACGATCGGGACAATTCCGATTCGGAACGGAAGCTGAAATTGGGCAAAGCCTGGGCGGCCAAAGCGGGCAATCAATACCGCTATTTCATGGTTTTTGAAAAGAATCCTATTGAGGGCGCTTATCGAATAGATGAGATTATTTCCATCATCGCCAATCTGTGAGGCCCCGCTGACTGACGGAGAGCGTTGATTCAACCTGGATGCCATTGATGCGGAGACTGTCCGATGAAACCAAAAGCCATCAGAAACGAAACCGCATACGAATCAGCCCTGGAGCGCATCGCCGTGCTTATGGACGCTGAGCCAGGGACTGGTGAGTTCGATGAGCTTGAGACCCTGGCGATGCTTGTCGATACCTACGAGAATGCCGTTCACCCGATTGAGCTTCCTGATTCAGGCGATTCGATTCCGACTCGACGCTCCTGATAAGCCAGCAGCTTGATTTAAGTGGGTAGCCAGGAACAGCTATTTTTTTCCCAATGGTACCCAACCACCCGAGGGCCTCCCCTTCCCTGCCTTTGCGATAGATGGCGTCGGCCAAGGCCTGCGGGGAGATTTTCTGCTTCATCCCGCCCCTGAACATGTTAACGTTCGGCCCTGACAAATCTTTATTTTTGTTGAGAATTCTTTGGATTCTTCCGAGCAGTGCAAGATGGTGGCGACGGTGGAGAAGCACGGACAAGGTTGGTCTAGCGAAGCGGGGGGAAGAAAGTGAACAAACCTGAAGGCAAGCAGATCATCCGGCTGCTCGACCTGGAGGCATGGCATGAAGAAAACCATTGAAGAATACCTGTCCCTCCCCTACACCATCGAAATCACCCCCGACGACGGCAGTTTCTTCGTCAAGATCAAAGAACTGGAAGGTTGCATGTCGGTCGGCGAGACTCGGGCCGAGGCCTTGACGATGATCGATGACGCCATGCGCGGATGGCTCGGCACCGCCCTTGAGGACGGTCTGGAAATCCCCTTGCCCGAAGCGCTGCAGGCCGACCGCCACAGCGGAAAGTTCCCCCTGCGCCTGCCCAAGTCCCTGCACCGCAAACTGGCCGAATCGGCCGAAAAGGAAGGAGTCAGCCTCAACCAGCACATCGTTGCGCTCCTCGCCGAGCGAACCCCCCTGCATGAGGTCAAAGAGCTGCTAGGGGGTGCCGCTCGAAAGAATCAGAAGGATGGAGACCATATCACCTACCTGGTCAGGGAGTGAACCGGTGCTCCCGCGGGAAAGCCTGGCCCCATGCCCAAGACCCTGATCCTCGCCGAAAAGCCTTCCCAGGCCCGCGACTACGCCCGCGGCCTCGGCGCGTTCGAGCGCCGCGACGGCTACCTCGAAAACGCCAGCTACCTCATCGCCTGGGCCGTCGGCCACCTGGTCGAACTGCGCGAACCCCACGAGTACGACCCCCGCCTCAAGAGATGGCTTGCCGCGGACCTTCCCATTCTCCCGGAGAAGTTCCGCTACCGACCGACCGAAAGCGGGGCGAAGCAGTTCAAGGTCATCCAGCGGCTCCTTCAGGACAACGGGATCGACAGGGTGGTCATCGCCACCGACGCCGGGCGCGAGGGGGAGCTGATCGCCCGCCTGATCCTGGGACTGGCGCGCAACCGAAAGCCGACCTTCCGCTTCTGGAGCTCCAAGGCCCTCTCCCCCGAGGTGGTGCGCGAGGGGATGGGCAGCTTGCGGCCCGCCAGCGACTTCGATCCCCTCTTCCGCTCGGCCCTGTGCCGCCAGCAGGCCGACTGGCTGATCGGCATCAACGCCACCCGGGCCTACACCCTGCGGGCCGGCGGCGACCTGCACTCCCTGGGGCGGGTGCAGACCCCGGTGCTGGCGATGATCGTCGGCCGGCAGCGGGAGATCGACCGGTTCATCCCCGAGGACTACTGGACCCTGGCCGCCACCTTCGCCGCCGCAGCCGGGTCTTACGTCGGGCAGTGGCTCGGCAGCGAGCCCGAGGGGACCGAAGAGGGCCAGGAGGGACGCCGGATGGCCTCGGAGGGCCGGGCCCGCGAGATCGCCGGCATCGTGGAGGAGGCCGGCGGCGGTGAAATCACCGAGGTTCGCCAACAGGCCAAGAAAGATCCGCCGCCGCTGCTCTTTTCCCTGACCACGCTGCAGATCGAGGCCAACCGCAAGTTCGGCTTTGCCGCCGACCAGACCCTGCGCCTGGCCCAAGCTCTCTACGAGGAGAAGAAGGCCCTTTCCTACCCGCGGACCGAAAGCCAGCATCTCGGGCAGGAGCAGGCCCGGGAAGTCCCCGATGTTCTCGACCAGCTGGCGGCCATGAAGATCGTCCCCTTTTCGCGCCAGGACTGCACCGTGAACCCGCGCAACAAACGGGTCTTCAACGACGCCCGGCTCACCGATCACCACGCCCTGATGCCCACCGGCCGGGTCGAGGGCCCGCTCTCGGCCGACCAGCGCAAGCTTTTCGAGCTGGTGGTGCGCCGCTTCGTCGCCGCCTTCTACCCCGACCACAGCTACCAGGCAACCCGCGTCATCACGGTGGCGGCCGGACAACGCTTCCGCACCAGCGGCCGGGTGACGGTCCAGGCGGGGTGGAAGGCGATCTGCGCGGCCGGCCAGGACAAAGAGGAGCAGGAGCCGGCCCTGCCGGCCGTCTCCCGGGGCGAAAGCGTCCGGGTGGAGGAAACCCGCATCGAGCAGAAGCAGACCAGGCCCCCTTCGGCCTACACCGACGCCACCCTTCTCAAGGACATGGAAAACGCCCGCAAGTTCGTCACCGAAGAGCGCCTCAAGCAGGTGCTGAAAGAGACCTCCGGGCTCGGCACGCCGGCGACCCGGGCCGAAGTTCTCAAGACCCTCGAGCGGCGCGACTACATCCGGCGCCAGGGGAAGCTTCTGGTCCCTTTGCCCAAAGGGATGGCGCTGATCGATGCGGTCGAGGGGGAGCGGATTGCCGACCCCGCCTACACCGCCTTGTGGGAACAGCAGCTCGACGAGATCGCCAAAGGCGGGGGCGTCACCCCCGAGGCGTTCCTCGACAAGGTGAAACAGTACACCCGGGCGATTATCGAAAAGGCCGCCGCCTCTGCACCGCTCAAGCCTGCCGGGGCGCCGCCGAAGCTCGGCGTCAAGGTCGCGGGCAGCTGCCCGGACTGCGGCAGGGACGTGGTCGAGCGGCCCAAGAGCTACAGTTGCTGCGGTTATCCCGAATGCACGTTCGCGCTCTGGAAAAACGCCCTTTCGCATCTGGGGAAAAAAGCGCTCACCCTCAACCAGGCCAAAAGTCTGCTGGCCGGCAGGGAGATTGTCCTGAAGGGACTCAAGAGCAAAAGCGGAGAGACGTTTGCGGGCAAAGGAACCCTGGCCAAGAACGACCGCCTCGGCTGGCAGGTCGAGCTCGTATCCAGGGCTTCAGAGTAGCTCCGACCAGTCCCCCCTTCCCGATCCCCCAAAAAAGGGCGCCCACGTCGAGGGTTTTGGAAGAGAGCTATTGACTGCGGGGCGTCTTGCGTTAATCTTTCTGAAAAAAGCAAGGAGGAACATTCATGGCTGAAAACGACTGCGAAAACCCCGAGGAACATTGCGATCTGCACGCCTGTCAGTTGCAGTACAAGGAGAGGAGTCCCGAGATCGACAAGCTTTTCGAGGACCCCCGTTATGTCTGTACCAACTGCGGGGCCCGCGTCCACAACGAAGAGAACCTCTGCAAGCCGAAACCGATCTGAAGCCAACGACAGAGGGCTCTGCCATGTAGGCAACAAGCCAGACCAGGCGGATCTGCTCGCGATCCCCTGGTCTGGCTTGTTTATTCGCCGCCCCCCCCGCCAACGCCGGAATTGCCCCCCCTTGATAACGCCTGCGGTCCCGTCTCAATCCGCGCACTTCTGCTGCAGCGAATCGAAGACCATGTCGAGTACCGCCTTCTGCTTCGCCTCGAATTTGTTCAGCACCGCCAGGCAGCTTCCCATCGGGAAGCGCTGGTGCAGGTAGTCGGCGTCGCGGCCGGAGAGGATGATGATCCGGTTCTTGCTCAGGCCCTTGGCGGTGGCGTAGGCGAGGATCTTGCTGCCGTCGAGGCCGGGCATCTCCAGATCGACCAGCAGCAGGCCGAGGTCGGCATCGATCACGGCCAGCCCCTGCAGCGGGTCGGTGCAGGTCTGCACGATCAGGGTGGGGCAGCGTTCGCGGACATAGGCTTCGAGTAACTCCAGAAAGGCCTTGTCGTCGTCGATGATCAGGACTTTGCGCATCATTCATTTTCCGTCATTCCCGGGCCGGCGGTTCAGCCGACCGCTCGGTTAGAAAATCTGCCGGGAGTCCGAGAAGGGGGCACGGCTCACCGCGCCTCATCCCACGCCCCGCACGGGCCCGGGACGGTTGCGGTACGCCAGGGGCTCGTCTGAATTCGGGTAGCGATCATACTATGAACCGCTTCCCGATGCCAGTGTCGCGGGAAATCCCCTGCGCCCCACGCGGCGAAAAGCCCCGGCAGTGTCATGGCCGCCCCCCTCCTGCACGTTCTTCCGATCCGTCATGCACGGCTGGCCCCATTATTGCTAGTCCACTTTGTTCGTTTCGGCATCCGTCACTTTTTTGACCTTTTAAGGCGGCCCCCTTATGCCCTGGCTGTTCCCCGCCGTCATCGCTTCGCTCTGCACCTCCCTCGCCCTGGTGCTGGTGTTTTCGTTTCTGTATTTCCAGTACCGGGAACGACACGTCGGCATCTGGGCCCTGGGGTGGTCCTTCTACGCGTTGCGCTATATCTTTCTGTTGCTGGTGCTCAACGGCGTATCTCCCCACGACATGCGCGACTTCATTCAGCTCTGCGTCCTGGCCGGCGGACTGATGCTGCTGTGGGGCAGCACTCTGTTTGTCGGGAAAAGGGCGACTCGCCTCTGGCTGGCCTGCGGCGGGCTCGGGGCGGGTTGGGTGCTTTTCTGTCACCTGACCGATACGCCCTTTTTTATCGAATCCTTGCCGATTTTTCTGTTTTTCGGTTTCGTCTCGATCTGGACCGGCTATCTTTTTCTGCGCTCCCCGGCGGCCCAGGGCCCCGGCAAGTATCTGGCCGGCGGCAGCCTGATCCTCTGGGGCCTGCATCAGTTCGATTACCCGTTTCTGCGGACCATGGAAGGGTTCGCCCCCTGGGGATACCTCATCGGCGGCACGCTCGGCTTCATCGTGGCCATGGGCATTCTGCTGGTCTACTTCCAGCGGGTGAGGCAGGAGCTGCTCGATCGCGAGAAGACCCTGCTGAGCAGCCGCGAGCATTACCGGGCCCTGGTGGAAACCATTCCCCACGGGGTGCTGGAAAGCGACGGTCGCGGGCGGATCACCTTCGCCAACGCCTGCTATGCCCGGATGCATGGCGTCGAACCGGAGCACCTGATCGGCCGATTTCTGTGGGAGATGATCAAACCGTCCGAGGAGCGAGAGAGCCTGCGTCGAAAAATCGACACGATTCGCGCGGAACAGCCCGAACCGGCCGGGGAGATCATCCGCAATCAGGACCTGGAGGGCAGGACCGTCTTCCGCCAGTTCGACTGGGATTACCTGCGCGATTCCCAGGGGAAGATCGAGGGATTCATTACCGTAGTTACCGACATCACCGACTGGGTTCGCTCGGAGGAGGACCTTCGCAGAGCCAACCAGGCCCTGCGCCAGAGTGAGCAGAAGCTGCGGGCCCTGCTCGATCACACCTTCCAGTTCATCGGCCTGCTCGACCCCGCAGGGACCCTGTTGCAGGCCAACCAGACGGCGCTCGATGCGATCGGGGCGACGGACACCGAGGTGATCGGCAGACCTTTCTGGGACACCCCCTGGTGGAACCATTCGACCGCGGAACAGGAAAAAGTCCGCCAGGCCATCGGCGAGGCCGCGCAGGGCCAATTCATCCGCTTCGAAACCTTTCATCTCTATCCCGACCAGACGCCCGTGCTGATCGACTTTTCGCTCAAGCCGGTCAGGGACGAAAACGGACAGGTGATCTACCTGATCCCCGAGGCGCGGGACATCACCAAGCTGAAACAGATCGAAAACCAGCTGCGCGCGGCCAACAACACCCTGGAGGCCCTGTTCGAGGCCGCCCCCCTGCCGGCTATCGCCCTCGATGCGCACGACCGGGTGACGCTCTGGAACCCGGCCGCCGAGAAGCTGTTCGGCTGGAGCGCCGGCGAAGTCCTCGGAAAGCCCTACCCGCTGGTCCCCCGTGGCGAGCAGGACCACCACCGGCTGCTCTTGGACAGGGTCTGGAATGGGCACAATCCCCAGAACCAGGAAGTGAAAAGGCAGAAAAAAGACGGCACCCTGCTCGACATCAGCCTCTCGACCTCCCCTTTGCGCGACGAGCACAACCACCTCGTCGGCGCCATCGGCATCCTGGTCGACATCACCGGACAAAAGCGGGCTGAAAAACAGCTGATCGACAGCGAGCAGCGATTCAGGAAGCTTTCCCAGGAATTCCAGACCCTGCTCGACGGCATCCCGGATCCGATCGTCCATCTGTCGCCGGAGATGAAGCTGATCTGGCACAACAAGGCGGCCGCCAGGGCCTTTATCGGCCATGACCAACCCTTTCCGGATCAGCACTGCCATACCCTCTGGCACAACCGTTCCGAGGCCTGCTCCAACTGCCCGGTTCAGAAGTGCTTTGCCACCGGACAAGTGCAAGGCGCCAAGGTCCAGGCCCCCGGCGGAACGTTCTGGGGGGTGAAGGCGTTTCCCCAGTTCGACCAGAGCGGACGGGTCACCAGCGTTATCAAAGTAGCCAGCGACATCACCGAGCGGATCCGCCTGCGCGAGGAGGCCGAGCGCGCCAGCCGGTTGGCTTCGCTGGGCGAGCTGTCGGCCGGGGTGGCCCACGAGATCAACAACCCCAACGGGCTGGTCCTGCTCAACCTGCCCTTTCTCCGGGAGGTGTTCGGCGACGTGGAACCGATCCTCGAAGAACGTTTTGAGCAGATCGGCGATTTTCAGCTCGGCGGCCTGCGCTACACCCGGGTGCGCGAGGAAATTCCGCAGGTTCTCTCGGAAATCCAGGACGGCGCCACCCGCATCCGGCGGATCGTCGAGGATTTGAAGGATTTCGCCCGGCAACGAGCCGACGACCCTGCGGAAACCTTGGACCTGAACCGTGCGCTGCAAACCAGCGTACGGCTGGCCGCCAACGCGATCAAAAACGCCACCGACCATTTTTCCATTGAATACGCCGACGACCTTCCGCTGGTCCACGGGAATTCGCAGCGCATCGAACAGGTGATGGTGAACCTGATCATGAATGCCTGCCAGGCCCTGCCCGACAAAAGCCGGGCGGTTTCCGCCGTCACCGCCATCGATGCCGACGGCAAAAAGATCCTGCTCTGCGTTCAGGACCAAGGGGTCGGGATCGCGCCGGAGAACCTGCCGCATCTTACCGATCCGTTTTTTACCACCCGCCGGGAAAGCGGCGGCACCGGACTCGGGCTTTCGGTATCGGCACGCATCGTCAAAGAACATGGCGGCTCGCTCCAGTTCGACTCGGTCCCCGGGCAGGGGACCCGTGCCGTGCTGGCGCTGCCGATCCCTCAGGAGGGGAAAATCCGATGAAAACGACGAGCTACCCTGAACTTCCCGTCCTGCTGGTGGACGACGAGCGGGCCTGGCTGCGCGGCCTGGCCATTGCCCTGGAGCGTTCGGCAGGGATCACCAACCTGCAGCAGTGCAACGACAGCCGTGAAGTCATGGGCCTGCTGGCCCGCCAGGAGGCCGGGCTGGTGGTTCTCGACCTGACCATGCCGCATCTTTCCGGCGAGGACCTGCTGGCGATGATCGCCAAAGACTACCCGGAAATCCCGGTCATCATTCTGACCGGGATCAACCAGGTGGAGAGCTCGGTGCGCTGCATGAAGATGGGGGCCTACGATTATTTTGTCAAAAGCATCGAGGAAGACCGTCTGGTGGCCGGAATCGAGCGGGCCATCCGGATGCTGGAGCTGCGGCGGGAAAACCAGCGGCTCAAGGACAGCCTGTTCCAGAAGCAGCTGGAACACCCCGAGGCCTTCGCCGACATCTGCACCTGCAGCCCGAAGATGCACGATATCTTTCAATATATCGAAGCGGTCGCGTCCAGCAACCAGCCGGTTTTGATCACCGGCGAGAGCGGCACC
>NPIE01024347.1_pt4 | contig 12786 bp, 13 predicted proteins | sample 8637661 | NCBI WGS metagenome assembly NPIE01 (sample SAMN07420842, study PRJNA396082) | bioreactor metagenome | isolation source: sample BA12 brine-fed electro-methanogenic bioreactor BA | place: Japan: Kochi | collected 2016-12-09 | reverse complement strand
AGCAATGCTACGGTGAATACGTTCCCGGGTCTTGTACTCACCGCCCGTCACACCAGGGGAGCCGGAAATACCTAAAGTTCTATTCTGTAGGATTAGGGTAGGTTCGGTGACACGGGTGAAGTCGTAAGTCAGTTGCGACCTTCGAGAAGTAATTCTTGAAGAAAAACTTGGCTATATGCTGGAACACCTGAGTATCCAAAACTACTTATTCGCAAGAATAAGTGACAAAGTTATTGGTGCAGAAAATCAGCAGGGAAGTTCAACTTTTGTTCAAAAACAAAAGAGTAACCCCTCAGAGACTACACGCCGAGCTCCTTTCAAGTTGAAAGGATGGAGATATAGTCCATGCCGTATGGCGACATATGGAACTACATGAACAAGGCACGTGTAGCGGAAGCTGTGCGTGAATCAATTAATACACTACAACGGTTGATCTACATTCGTAGAGGAATTAGTCGAGGATCCTTAAGTTTCGACTCCTCATGGTTACATGAGGTAGGACAACCATAACGAGGCAACTAGAAAAGTATATACATGTGTCATACGAAAAACTCCTTTTACTTGAAGGAGTTTTTTGATATGATAGAGTGAAGCCATGGAAAACCAGACATCACATACAGTACTGCTTATTGAGGACGATCAGTTTCTCTCCTCATTGTTAAAAAACCGTCTTATCAAAGAAGGGCTTGAAGTTGTTCACGCACGAGATGGAGAAGAGGCGCTTGCTTTACTTGCAGAAAAGAAACCCGACGTTATTCTTCTTGATCTTATTTTGCCAAAGAAATCAGGATTTGAAGTTATGGAGGGGATTCGTCAAGATCCACAATTAGAGAATGCTCCTATTATCATCATCTCAAACCTTGGACAACCAGAAGATATTCAGAAAGGTCAGAACTTGGGAGCAGTTGAATATTTCGTGAAAGCAAAGACGTCTATAGATGATTTAGTAAAAAATGTCACATCGTTTCTTTCGGGGGATAAGTAGGTTTTCCACAGAACTATTTCCCTTGCAAACAAAAGATGCTACAATAGACTATATACTTATTTTGGAAATCTAATTTAATTACATGAATACAAAAGGATTTACACTCGTTGAGCTTCTGGTCGTTATTGGTATTTTAGCTATTTTAACTGCTGCAGTGGTTATTATCTTAAACCCTGCTGAGTTGTTGAGACAAGCTCGAGACAGCCAACGATTCACTGATCTTGATGCAGTGAGAAATGCTATTGCTCTCTATCTTGCCGACCGAGGATCAAGCGCTGATATTACAGCAAATAATAACAACTGTTATGTGCATGCTACTGCATCATCAACACCTACAGGAACATGTGGAGGAAGATTCTCCGGTACTACTACCGGGGTTTCAGACGCTGATTTGACCGTCGATGGTAATGGGTGGATTCCTATTAATTTTGGATCAATTTCATCAGGATCACCACTTTCTGTTCTTCCTGTTGATCCAAGCAATGGAGCAACGTATTATTACGCATATTCCGCAGATGAAACGCAGTATGATTTTGAGATAAATGCCGTTCTTGAAAGCACGAAATATACAACAGGTGATAATGATAAACAAGCAAATGATGGAGGAGATAATGACAACGTTTACGAAGTGGGAAGCGATCTAACTCTATAATGGTGATTGTTATTTCGGTTGGTATTTGTTTAGTACTATTAGGAGCGCAGATATTTCTGCGCTCTTTTGTATACACGTATAGGAAGGAAATAGCATATGGAACAGTATTGGTACTCGCAGGAACATTATTGTTCCAAACATTTTTACAATACAATGCATGGAAAGTAGGTGGACTTGGAGAGTTTCTTCTTCCTCCTCATAACTCAATTGGATATTTTCTTATCTATGTGTTTTTTAGAATATGGGCTCCTTATTTTATTTCATTTCTTTTTGGTCTACTTCTTGTTGTTGCTATGAAATGGGGAAATAGAAAGAAAGAGGGGGTGCTATTCTTTGATGATGAGTATACTGTTGGATTTGTAGCAATGGTGAGCGTGGGCTATCCTGCCCTGATCCTATTCGTACTTATCTTCCTCTTTGTATATACCTCAATCCTCTTTTTTCAAAGGAAACAAGGGAGATTTTCATCATATTTTCTGTGGCTTCCGGTGGCTCTGTGTGCTATACTTTTGAGTGAATACATATGTGAAGGTACAGATGTGTGGGCACTTCTATCGATATAGCTATGGCATACCCTATCCCAAAAGATCAACTACGAGAAAGACTTTTAAAAGAAGGTCTCGTTACCAAAGAACAGTTTGAAACTGCTGTTGAGGAGGCACGCCGTATGAATCAGGACGTTGCTGATGTCCTTGTTGCAGAGCAACTTATTACCTATGACTATCTGTATAAACTTCTTTCAGACTATTTTGGTGTTGAGCGGGCACAGATTAATACACGAGGGATAGATGATCAGGTGTTAGGACTGGTAGATAAGAAATTTGTTCAAGAAAAAAAAGCAATTCCATTTTCACGAGATGAAGATGGTACTATTAACGTAGCAATGGAGGATCCAAGTGATCTCCAAACCATTGAATTTCTTGAAAAAAGACTTGGTGCACGAGTGCGACCATACTTCGCATCACCCCAAGATCTTGCACGAGGACTTTCGTTTTATTCTCATAAAGCAACAGAAGACTTTAAAGGCATTATTGATAGGAATATTAAGGTGTCTTTACAGCAGGGGATAGATACTGAAGAAGAGGCAGCAAAACAGATTCCTATCGTTGAATTAGTCAATAACCTTATCGGGTATGCTGCTTACCTCAATGCTTCAGATGTGCATATTGAGGCAATGGAGAATGAAGTACTCGTTCGGTTTCGTATCGATGGCATCTTGCATGAAATTATGAGTATTCCTCGACAGGTGCTTCCTGCGATTCTTGCTCGTATAAAGCTTCTTGGTGCGCTCAAAGTAGATGAACATCAAAAGCCACAAGATGGACGATTTCGACACGAACTTGGAGATGCTGTTGTTGATATTCGTGTTTCTATTATCCCTACTCTCTACGGAGAAAAGATCGTACTTCGTTTGTTAACCGCATCACAACGACCACTCTCTCTCACTGAACTTGGTATGAACGATCATATGAAAGCAATTGTTGAAGAAAACATAAAAAAATCATATGGAATGGTGTTGGTGACAGGGCCTACCGGATCGGGAAAAACAACAACGTTATACTCTATTTTGAGTATTCTTAATAGACCAGAAGTAAACATTGTGACTGTTGAGGATCCTATCGAATATAATATTAAGTATATAAACCAGGTACAGATTAATCCAAAAGCAGGAATTACCTTTGCTTCAGGACTTCGATCAATTCTACGACAAGACCCTAACATTAGCATGGTGGGTGAAATTCGTGATGAAGAAACAGCAGAAATTGCTGTGCAATCAGCCCTTACCGGGCATATTGTGCTTTCCAGTTTGCACACCAATGATGCGCCTTCAACGATTGCTCGTATGCTTGATATGAACATTCCTTCATTTCTTGTCGCAGCAGTGCTTAACATTGCAGTCGCACAGCGATTGGTACGAAAAATCTGCCTTGATTGTATTGAGTCATATGAAGTTGATGAGAAGATGCGAACATCAATTGAAAAACAGCTGGAGGAATTACATATTCCTCACAAAGATATTCCAAAGACATTATATCGAGGGAAAGGATGTAAAACGTGTAATGGACTTGGGTATAAAGGAAGAATGGGTATTTTTGAAATACTTGAAGTTGATGAAGATATGAGATCTCTTATTACCTCTCCTGATTTCACACTTGAAAAATTAGTTCAAAAGGCAGAAGAAAAGGGGATGAAAACAATGTTCCAAGATGGTCTTGAAAAAGCTGCTCTTGGACAAACAACAATTGAAGAAGTGCTTCGAGTTATTCGCGAATAACGTTTTATTTACACAGTAAATGCGATATACTACAGAGAGATAATCTCTTGACTCTATGCGTTTTCACTATAAAGCACTTGATGAGAAGGGGAACATTTTTGAAGATACGATTGAAGGAGCTGATAAAGCAGATGCAATTACTAAAATTGCAGCAAAAGGATACAAACCCCTTGCATTAAACGAACTTTCTTTTTCTCAAAAAAAGACATTTTTTAGTACACTATTTAGTCAAAAAATAACCCTTGAAGATAAGGTGTTTTTGACAAAATATCTTTCGTTGATGTTGAAAGTAGGGACTGATCTTTTCAAAGCAATTAATATTCTTATTGATTACTTTGAAAAACCAGCGGTAAAGAATCTTCTTATAGAGATTAGAGAAAACTTAGAGAAAGGAAGGCCATTTCATGAAACGTTTGCAAAGCATGAGAAATCATTTTCTCCTGTGTTTATAAACTTGGTACGTGCAGGAGAGGTATCTGGAAATCTAGAAGAAGTATTTGGGGAGTTAAGTGAAACACTTGAAAAGCAAAATGATTTGCGACAAAAAATTAAATCAGCGCTTACCTATCCAATTATTCTCTTTGTTGCTTCTATTGTTATTTTAATCTTGTTGGTAAGTTTTTCTTTGCCAAAGATTGCAAATGTGTTTTTAAGTGGAGGGTTAGAGCCACCAACATTTTCAAAAATTATTTTCACAGTTGGGTTGTTTATTGGAGACCATCTTGCAATTCTTTTGACTCTTCTTGCGATTATTGCTATTGGAGGATTTATCTTTTTTGCAAAAACGTTACTAGGAAAGAAAATTCTCTATGACATTGGCCTTAGAACACCAGTCATAAAGAATGTGATAAAACAGGTTTCTTTGCAACGATTTGCTGCAACACTTTCTTCATTGCTTTCTTCAGGACTTTCCATTGTCGAATCCTTAGAGGTAACGTCAGGGTCTGTAGGGATGCCTGAGTTACGAGTTGCTTTGGTTCGTATTGCACGAGAAGGAATTTCAAAGGGATTAACTGTTGGAGAAGCGTTTAAAAAAGAAGAAGTATTCCCTCCGATTGTTTCAAATCTTGTGGCAATTTCTGAAAAGTCAGGACATCTAGAAGAAATTCTTCAAACACTTTCAGAATTCTATGCAAAAGAAATTGAAGCAGCAGTGAAGTCTCTCGTGTCATTTATTGAACCAATTATGCTTCTTCTTATTGGTATTGTTATTGGGACCATTGCGCTTGCGGTGATTGTGCCGGTCTATCAGCTCACCAGCACGTTTTAGCATTCATATGAATCTATCAGGAAAACAATCCTTTACTTTAGTTGAAGTTCTCATTACTGTGGGGATTCTTTCTGTTATTGTTGGGGTAGGGTTTTTAAATCTCACTGGTTTTAAAAGCAAGCATAGTTTTGATTTAGATGCTGAGAATGTTGTTGCATCAATACGAAATGCACAAAATAGAGCATTACTTGGAGAAGGGGGCACCTCATGGGGAATTCGCTTTACTAGTAGTGCAACAGGAGGATCGTATGAAATATTTTCTGGAGTAGAGTATATTCCTTCATCAGTGGTAGTCAGTGATTCTTTGAGTGTTTCTTCTCGTTTTTACAATCCTCCAAGTGGTTTTTCTAAAACAATTATTTTTTCCCCCATATCAGGACTTCCTAGTAATGCAGATACCATTGTTCTGGGAAGATCATCAGGAAATGATCTGTATATTATTTCAGTAAATGCACTAGGGAGAGTATCGGTGTCATATGAAACAGGACTGGTGGGATATTGGGCCTTTGACGAAGGGCTTGGGACAGAAGCGAGAGACAGTTCACTAAATGGGAATCATGGAACGTTGGTTAATACACCAACATGGCAGAGTTCGTGTAAATCAGGAAGTTGTTTAGAGTTTGACGGCATTGAAGAATACATCTCTTTTGTTGGTCCATCGCTAGGGGCAAATGACCTGACAGTAAGTTTCTGGATGAGACCCGATACATTAGCGGCAGAAACGATTTTTGGGACAACGAGTACCTATACACGAGAAATCCAGATTCAAGATGCTGATACCCTAGAGATGAATCTTGGAGAAGCAACAATTCATAATTATTTTGACATCTCTTCGTCATTTCAAACGAATCGGTGGCAATACGTTACAGTTACCAAAAATACAGCGGGGGATGTTAGGGTTTATCTTAATGGAATTGATGTAACGGTAGGGACTCCAACCATAGCAAATACTGTAGATTTCTCCTATAACCTTATTGGAAGTGAGAAGCTTAATGTATATTTTGATGGAGAACTTGATGAACTTCGATTGTATAATCGTGTTCTTACCCCAGAACAAGTAGAACAACTCTATGAATCATATTAAAGTTATACAACAAGAAAAAGGACAACTCCTTATCGAAGTACTCGTTGCTTTGCTTGTTGGAGGGATATTTCTACTTGGGGCAACGTTAGGGGTATCTTCACTATTACGATACAGCTTCGAATCACGAGGAAATCAGGTTGCTTCATCGTTTGCTGTTGAAATGTTAAGTGATGTTGAGTCATTTGCTGATACGAAGTGGCACAATATCTATGATCTTGATAAAGGAATAGTCAATGCGTACTATCTCATCCCTCATCCCACCTCAACCATAGCGGTAAAGGGAGAGGAGAGTATGTTGTTTGTTGATGTGACAGCAGGAAGAGCTGGTCATTGGAAATTTGATGAACTGTCTGGAGATATAGCATATGATTCGTCAGGTAATTTTATCAATGCTACATCGACAAGTTTTCCTACACGTGTTGAAAGTTCTCAATGTCAGGTAGGAGCATGTTTAGATTTTAATGGAACCTCTTCTTTTATTAGTGCGGGAAATCAATCGGTATTTGATTTGGTTAACGAGGGGTCAGTAAGTGTTTGGGTAAAGATTCCATCATCATGGACAGGAGGAACATATCCAAACGTTGTAAGTAAAGGAGCTGCATATGGATGGGATACAGATGGGTGGAGCCTGTATATGTTTCAGGATAATAGAATTGGCATTGGATTTAGAAATGGTGCAACGACAAATACTCTAGATTTTACAAATACGATAAAAGATGAATGGACACATATTGTTGGTACCTGGGATGGATCAACAATGAATATATATCAAAATGGTGTATTAAAGAATACTAGGTCGCAAACAATAACTCCTGCAACAACAACTGTTGCATTAGAAATTGGAAGAGGGGTGTCTCATTACTTTGATGGACTCCTCGATGATGTTCGAATATATAATAGAGGTCTTTCAGAGCAAGAAATAAAAAACCTCTATGAAGCAGCCCTCTATACACGATATTTTTATATCGATAATGTTTCACGAGATATCTCAGGAAATATTGTTACAACCGGTGGAGAAGATGATCCTGCAACACAGAAGATAACTGTAGGTGTTGATTGGGAAGGGGGGAGAAATATGAGATTAGTTGAATATACGACGCGGAACAATCCACAAAATTATATGCAGACAGATTGGACGGGAGGAAGTGGTGTTGCGGGTCCTGTTACATCTGCAACAAGCACCTACTTTGATGCATCAAATATAAATACAGCATCGTACTCTCTTCAGCTCGCCTCAACAACAATCTCAGGATGGCTTGAGTCTGCTACGTTTGATACTCAGGTAGAGGGAGGGGCTCGATTGAATAACATTCTGTGGCAGGGATCAAAACCATCAGGAACCGTGGTAAAGTTTCAGCTTGCATACGCTGCTACGTCAACGGGTCCATGGTCATTCGTTGGAGACGATGGAACAGGTAATTCGTACTTCACGCCAGCAACAAGTGATATTGCTCTCAAACTCGAAGATATTCATAACTATAGGTATTTTCGGTACAAAGTGTTTCTTGAACCAGCAAGTGGTACGACTCCTATTATCGATGATATCTTTATTAACTGGACAAAATAATATGAAATGGATACGAAGTAACAAAGGAATTATTTCTCTAACGACCGTCCTTATTGTCAGTACTGTTATTGTGGAAACAGCACTCGTGGGGCTTTCTATCGCATATCTTGCAGGTGAGGAAGGGTTTGGACTAAAAGAATCACGCCATGCTATTGCAACAGCACGATCAGGTATTAACGATGCAATACTAAGAATTATTGACAATAAAGACTATCTTTCAAATTCATATACATTGTCCGTTGATTCATACGAGGCTGATGTCACAATTACGCGTAGCTCCATTGATACAAGATATGCCCGCTATGATATTGCATCAGTGGGGAAAACATTTGGCAAGCGAATTAAAATCAGTGGCGTTCTTACCGTTGATGAGTATTCTGGAGAGGTTACTATCCAATCATTCCAAGAAACGGGAATTGAGTAGTGGAGAGGGTAACTTTTTGATATACTAAAAGAAATCATGCACAAGAGTTTGCGACACATACGGAAGTTGCTTCGAGTACTTCGTCCTCGTATTGAGGTGGGGGGTCTTGATATTACTAATGGGGGAGCAGTATTTGTATCGTTTCACCCAGAAACCTATGCGTTAAAAAAAGGGTCAGTTGCGTTTCCTCCAGGAACTGTAGAGGGGGGAGTTATCAATGACAAAAAAGCATTCATAGCATCACTACAACAATTAGTTCGTACCATTGGATTTAAAAAAGGAAAACAAGTTCCTGTTATTGTTTCTATCTCTGATGAGCATGTATACACACAAACGTTCACACTTCCTCGGATGAAACGTTCAGAGTTTAGGGAAGCGGTTGAACTTAATATGCAGAGTGTTTCACCAATTGATTTTAAGGACGTCCATGCTGATTGGGAAGATATTGGAGAAAAAGAAGAAACAGGGGAACGAGAGATTCTCGCTTCTTTTATAGAAAAAAAATATGTTGATCCTCTTTCAGAAGCACTTGAGAAGGCTGGGTTTTTGGTGCTTGCAATAGAACAGAGAGCATCTTCAATTACACGCGTTCTTGCACAACAAGAAAAAGCATTTCATCAAAAAACTCCATACTTTCTCGTGTCAGTGCATATCGATGGCATTTCGTTTTCAATTATTCGAAATGGGAGAGTGTATTTTAACAGGTTTACTCCATGGAAAGATGTAATTGATAATGAAAAAAGAACGGTATCTTTTGATGCTTTTAAAACGTTAATACAACATGAAATAAATCAGCTGAGCAATTTCTTCTTCTCACGATTTCATAAAGAATTAGGAGGGATTTATGTGGTAAGTCATACATTTCAAAAAGAAATTGTAGAGACGCTTTCTCAAGCGACATCATTTCCTGTGAGAAGGCCAATACTTAAAGGAGGTACATTTCCTGATGTATGGTTTTCTTCTCTTGGATGTGCGCTTCGAGGATTACTTCCACGTTCGAAAGATACAAAGATAAGTATTGCATCAGAGGGAACAGAAGAACAATTCTTTCATTCACAGGTCATATCCTTTATTACGCTCTGGCGAACCATTCTCATTACTGTCTCTTTTATTCTTCTTGCTTCGTTTTTTGTAGGGCACCTCTTTTTGGTTTCATTTAAGGATACGATACAAGCTGATGTGAGTGGAGCATTTTCAAATTCTCAGGTTATCTCAGAATATCTTGGCCTTAAAGAAGAGGCAGAACGTTTCAACACAGCAATTAATGAAGCACGTGTAGTGAAACAGCAACAGCAGGCATGGCACCCAATGATACAAGCAGTCTTTGATAATGCAGGGTCACAGGTATTGATTGAACGTATTCATTTTCAATCACCAAATCAGCCAGTTATTGTTACTGCTCGAACAACAGAAGAGCAGTATGCACTTGAATTTAAAAACAAACTAGCAGCTATTGAGGGAATCAAGAATGTATCTCTTCCACTTTCAGCATTTACAAGAAATGATGCGGTTACCATCAACTTTCAAATGACATTTGAGGTACAGTAACAGAGGTGATATGCTGAGATGAACTATGGTGCCTTATAATCCCAGTACAATAGAAGAAAAGTGGAAAGCCCGTTGGAAGGATATGGGTGTCTTTGAGGTAGACATAACAGGACCTCGCCCTTTTTACTGTCTTGTTGAATTTCCATATCCTTCTGGAGAAGGACTTCATGTTGGACATACTCGCTCATATACAGCACTTGATGTTGTTGCTCGAAAAAAGAGAATGGAAGGAGCAAATGTTCTCTTCCCCATGGGGTGGGATGCTTTTGGTCTTCCTGCTGAGAACTTTGCCATTAAAACAGGAAAACATCCTGCAGAAACGACAAAGAAAAACATTGCACGATACAGAGAGCAGCTTCAATCACTAGGGCTTTCATTTGATTGGAGTCGGGAGATAAGTACCATTGATCCAGCTTACTACAAATGGACACAATGGATTGTTACAAAACTATTTGATGCAGGGCTTGCGTATAAAAAGAAGACACGGGTAAATTGGTGTACATCATGTAATGTTGTATTAGCGAATGAAGAAGTTGAAGGAGGAGTTTGTGAACGTTGTGGAGGGGCAGTTATTGGAAAAGAAAAGGAGCAGTGGATGTTAGAGATTACTGCATATGCACAACGACTTATCGATGATCTTGATCAGGTTTCCTATCCTTCACGAGTTAAAAAACAACAAATTGATTGGATTGGAAAGTCTCAAGGGGCAGTACTGACATTTCCTCTTCAACACACAGATAGAGGCATTGATGTGTTTACTACTCGTCCCGATACACTTTTTGGAGTCACATATCTTGTACTTGCTCCAGAGCATCCATTAGTAAAAGATATTGTCACAGAAGATAAAAAAGATGCAGTATATGCCTACATTGTTCAGACACAAAAGAAGAGCCAACAAGAGCGTGTTGCACAAGGTACTACAAAGACAGGAGTGTGGACAGGGTCATATGCTCTACATCCAGCAACAGGAGAGCCTCTTCCTATATGGATAGGGGACTACGTCATCATGGAATATGGGACAGGAGCAGTTATGGCTGTACCCGCTCATGATCAACGTGATTATGAATTTGCTCATAAGTACAATCTTCCAGTGCGCTCAGTCATAGAAACACACAGTACCCTTCCTCAGGATGAAGCTTATGAGGGAGAGGGAACCCTTGTTAATTCGGGAAACTATTCGGGGCAGTCAAGTCAGGAGGCACGTAAGGCAATAACAAAAGATTTTGGAGAAGAAAAGACTATCTATAAGTTACGTGACTGGGTGTTTGCTCGACAGCGATACTGGGGAGAACCAATGCCCCTTATATTCTGTCCATCATGTAAAGAACGTATAGAAAAAGGAGAGGTAGAAGGAAGAACGCAAGGAGAGATACGGAATCCAGGATGGATAAGTGTTGTTCAAAAAGATCTCCCCGTTATTCTTCCTGATATTAAGGAATACAAAACAACAGAAGAAGGAGAATCTCCCCTGGCACGTGTTGACGAGTGGGTAAAAACAACTTGTCCACGATGTGGAGGAGAAGCACAAAGAGAAACAGACACAATGCCACAATGGGCAGGATCATCATGGTACTATATCCGTTACATTGATCCTCAAAATGACATGTCGTTAGGAGATAAAAAGTTGTTAGATACGTGGCTTCCTGTTAATTGGTATAACGGAGGTATGGAACATACAACGCTTCATTTGCTCTATTCTCGGTTCTGGCATAAATTTTTGTATGATCAAGGAATTGTTTCTTCTCCAGAGCCATACATAAAAAGAACATCCCACGGGCTTATTCTTGGAGAGGGGGGAGAGAAGATGTCAAAATCAAAAGGAAACGTTATCAATCCTGACGATATTGTAAAAGAGTTTGGTGCTGATGCGCTTCGCCTCTATATATGCTTTATTGGGCCGTTTGAAGAATCTATTCCGTGGAATAACAATGGACTAATTGGAATGGAACGGTTTTTAAAGAGAGTCTGGAATATGTATCAAACGGCAACATTCGTTGATAGAGGAAATGATATGATAGAGTCTGAAACACAAAAAACAATCAAAAAAGTATCACATGATATTGATGCTCTTAAATATAATACAGCAATTGCTGCACTCATGAGTCTCTTTAAGTTGTATGAAGAGAAAAAGAATGAAATATCAAAAGAGTCTGCAAAATTATTTCTATTACTTCTTTCTCCATTTGCTCCGTTTATAACTGAAGAATTGTGGGAAACCGTGTGTCATGAAACTGACTCTATACAAAAGAGTGTATGGCCATCAGTAGATGAAAAAAAGATACAAACAGAACAACGTACTATTGCAATTCAAGTGAATGGGAAAACACGAGGAACGGTAACTGTTCCTCCTGGATCTGAAGAAGATGTGGTATGGGAAGTGGCGATACAACAAAAACAGGTGGCATCACATATAGAGGGGAAAGATATCAAAAAGAAGATATTTGTAAAAGATAAGATTCTTAATATTGTTGTATAACTATGGAAGGGACAAAGAAATTTGCGATACTGCTTATCACTCTATTAAGCATTATCTATATAGCAGAAGGATTACTTTCTTCAGCACAATCATTTCCTGCGGAAAACATCTCTCCACACAAAGGATATTTTGATTAAGATCCGTCTTGTAATGTTGCTGAGACACGTTTCTTTTTTCCTTTTCTTACAATCTCTATAGATACTCTCATACCTTCCTCTGACTCTTCGAGTGCATCTTCAAGGGTATATGAAGAACTGAGAGGTTTTGCATTAAATGAGACAAGGATATCACCCTCTTTGATTCCTGCTGTATCTGCAGGACTACCAGGAATGACTGCAGGAACTGAGGGTGAGGGGCTTTTAACAACATGAACAGGATCATGAACCGATGATAAGGGGAGAAGTGTATATCGAACACCGAGAAATGCACGTTTAATACTTCCATGATGAATGATGTCATTGAGATCATTTTGTATAGTATCGATAGGAATACAAAATGCTACATT
>NPIE01028358.1_pt1 | contig 12790 bp, 9 predicted proteins | sample 8637661 | NCBI WGS metagenome assembly NPIE01 (sample SAMN07420842, study PRJNA396082) | bioreactor metagenome | isolation source: sample BA12 brine-fed electro-methanogenic bioreactor BA | place: Japan: Kochi | collected 2016-12-09 | reverse complement strand
TCTCCCAGCTGAGCTACGTCCCCGCTTGTAGGGCTACATATACCGTATTCCGATCGAGCGAGCAACCTTACGGCGCCGCCCGCTCGCCCCGGGTTTCACCCCGTCGGGAGGATCAGACCCGGGTGATGTGATCGGGATACTGGCGGGCGTATTCGGCGATGTTGTCGGCATACTTCTGCATGACCTCGGCCAGTAGTTCGGGCGTCTCGGAGCTGGTTTCGGGGTCGGCCATGGGCCCGTGCAGCTCGAGGCGGTAGTGGAAGTCGTCGTCGGAGACGATGAACCCCTGGAGGACCACTGCGCCGCACCGCAAGGCGATCTGGAGGGTGCCGGTGAGGAAGGGCCTCTCGCCGCCGAAGATCCGGACCGGGACGGTGCGCAGCCGATCGTCGCGCACGCGCGTCACGTCGAGCGCGCTACCCAGCGCGTAGTTGTCTTTGAACAACCGGTAGATCTGCCGGGTGAAATCACCGCTGTAGAGGATGCGGGTCTTGTAGAGTTCCGGGTGCTTTTCCGCCCAGAGGGCGTGGATGTACTTGCGGAGGGGCCCCTCGTGGGGATCGCGGATCCCGCCGACGCGATAGCCCATCAGGGCCATGGTCAGGCCGGTGACATGGTGGGCCCCATGATGGCAGAGCATGACGTAGACGCCCTTTCCCCGGGCCAGCCCCTCGTCCATCAGGCGCCGATTCACGATGCTGAAACGCTGCCGGACGGCTTCCGGCGGCAATAGATCGCAGACCAGGTAGAACGCTTTGTCGCAGCGTTGCCGCATGAAGTGGGCCCGCACGGCCCGTCGGCGGTCCTTGCCGCCCAGCTCCCGGCCGTACACCGTCTTGAGCAGACGCTTCACCCGGCGGCGGCGTTTGTAGTTGATGAGGTACTCCAGGGTCCCGAAAGCTTGGCAGGTGCGGTACAGGCCGTGGATCCCGGCGACGGCGACCAAGGCCCGCAGCATAACCCGTACGGAGCTGAAGCTGATCCTGTCCCAGAAGCTGAGATCAGCGGCCGCGGCGTGGGTGCGTTCGGCCGGCGTCGGGAGGGTCAAGCTCGAGGGCGTATCACTCATGGGAGCGGGAATATAGCCGCTATCGGGGGTTCTTGCACGCTCGCGCTCCGGGTCGCCAGAGGCGGCGGAGGGGCGTCTGGCGAGCACGATGCGGATGGCGGGTGGGCCGGTCTACGTGCACAACAATCAGGGCGAGGCCAGCGAGAAAGACGAGGGCGGCGAGCCCGCAGACGAGCGCCCACGTGCCGTAGACAACCCGCGACGTGGCGAGAAACATGAGCAGACTCACCACGCCGGCCGTCAGGGCGGCGATGGCGAATCCGCAACCGGCGACCACCACCGGTGGCGACGGCAGGAAGCGGCGTCCCCAGGCGGAGGCCAGGCAATCACGGCAACGGGCCCGGCCGTCGAGCCCGCGGCGCGTGGGCCCCGGACGCCGGCAACAGGCGCATTCGCCGTGGGTCTCGCCCGCGTCGCAGGCATCGAGCCAGGTTCTGAGGGTGTGATAGGCGTGGGAGATGCGGCGAAAGCGTCGGAAGCTGTCGGCGCTGGCGTGGTTGCGATCGGGGTGATGGAGGAAAGCCAGTCGCCGGTAGCGGGTGCGGACCTGGTCGCGGCCCGCGTCGGGCGGGAGTCCGAGAACGGCGAAGGCCTGCCGGGGCGTCAAGCGTCGGCCGCCGGGGAGGTCGTCGGGTGGGATGTCGTGGTGTTCGGTGGGCATGTTCGGTGGATCTCCATCCCGAATTCCGCTGCGTTGCCCCGCGTTGCGGGATTGTAGGCAGGTTAAGCCCCACAGGCCGGGAGGCCAAATGCCGCCGGTTGCGACGGGCAGGCTACAGCAGGGCCAAGATCGGAAAGTCCGACTGCGATCGCAATGCGCCGTGTGGCGGGTACGCGGCGTCTGAAGGTTGAAGATCCACCGTAAGAATATGTCAGGAGAGCGGTGCGCCCCGGGACCATTATGAAACTGCTTTCGGGTTGGAATATCCCCCCTACCGGCGGTGTGGTAGACTGGGAGTGGATGGTCGACAGCACCGGCCGGCTACGGCACGGCGCCGCAGCCACGCGTCGGCGCGAGGAGGATACACCATGACGGCGACAGTGCTCATGGCGGCCGGGACCGGGATGCTCAGCGCCCTGCCGTCGCTGACCGGTTTGTACGTGGCGTGTCTGATCATCGGCGGCGGGTTGCTGGTGATTTCGACGGCATTCGGCGGCGATCACGACTCCGATGTCGACGTCGGCGGGCGCGTCGAACTGGGCAGTCATCCGGACGTCGAGTTGGCCGGGGGCGCGACCGCGCTCGACGCCGACGCCGATCTGGACGTGGGCGGAATGGCTGCGGACCATGCGGGCGGCGCCGTGGAGTTGCATCACGCGGACGCCGGGGCGAGCCCCCTGTCGCTGTCCGACTGGTTCTCCATGCGGTTCGTGGTGTACTTCACGGCCGTCTTCGGATTCATGGGCACGGTGCTGAGCTACGTCACCGACCTGGCGGCGAGCTGGACGCTGGCGATTGCGGTGGGGACGGGTCTGGTCTGCGGCCAGGGGGTGCACCAGGCGATTCGGGCGCTGGGCCGCTCGGGCGGCAACAGCGAAGTGGGGCCTGAAGATTTTCTCAAGAAGCCGGCGCGGGTGACGGTGGCGGTGCGTCCCCCCGCCCGCGGCGAGGTGGGGGTGCTCGTCGGCAACCGCGAGCTGTTTTTGCCGGCGATCGCCCAGCGGCCGGACGATGCATTCGCCACCGGCGACCAAGTCATCATTACCGAATACACCGGCGGGATGGCGGTGGTGGTTTCCCGCAAGGAATACGAATTCGTCAACCCCTCATAGGCCTGGAAAGGAGACTGGGATGAACACGTTTGCGTTGCTCGCGGCCGGGGAATTGCCGGCCGGCATCCTGATCGGCGGTTTTTTCCTGTTCCTCATCGTCGCTTTTTTGGTGCTGGTCGCCAAGATCATGGTGGTGGGCAACCCCAGCGAGATGCTGGTGATCAGCGGCAAGACGGCCAGCATGACCGAGGGCTACCGCACGCTGATCGGCGGGCGCACGCTGGTGTGGCCCATACTCGAGAAGGTCTCCAAGCTGAGCCTGCGCAACATGCAGGTGGGCCTGGAGGTGAAGGCCCAGGCCGGCGGCGGCACGATGATCCCCATCATGGTCACCGGCGTGGCCAACGTGAAGGTCTCCAGCGAGCCCAACGTCCGGGGCAACGCGATCGAGCGGTTTCTCGATCAGCCGCAGGTGGAAATGCAGCGCGTCGCCCGGGAGACGCTGGAGGGCGGTCTGCGCGCGGTGATCGGCAAGATGACGCCGGAGGAGATCGTCGAGGACCGCGACAAGTTCGTCGCCACGGTGATGAACGAGGTGAACGACGACTTCCGCAAGCTCGGTCTGGTCATCGACAGCGTCAACATCCAGAACGTGCACGACGAGGACCAGTACCTCGAGTCGATCGCCCGGAAGGCGTCGGCCGAGGTCCGCGCCCAGGCCCGCCAGTACGAGGCCCAGCGCAAAGCCGAAGCCGATATCAAGGAAGCGGAAGCCGATGCCTCTGCCCGCCAAGCCCAAGCGGAGCGTGACGCCGAGGCGAAGACGGCCGAGGCGATGGGACGCCAGAAGGCCGAGCAGGCGCGGCTCACCGCGGACAAGGCCATTGCCGAGTCCGACAACGAACTGCGGATCCGCAAAGCGGAGCTGGCCCGGGAAGCGGCCGTCAAGGAAGCCGAGCGCAACCGCGCCGCGGCGGAGGCCGAGCAGGCCCGGCTCGAGGCCACCGAGGTCGCCCAGGCCCGCGCCGCCCGCGACGTGTCCAAGGCCGAAGCCGAGGGCAAGGCCGCGTCCATTCTTGAAGAGGGCAAGGCCCGGGCGGCGGCGATCGAGCAGATCGGTCTCGCCATTCAGAAGAACCCCGAGGCGCTGAAGGTCATGCTGGTGGAGATGATGCCCCACGTGGTCGACGAGTTGACCAAGACGATCGCGGGCGTGCAGCTCGGCGACGTGACGGTGATCGACGGCGGCCAGGGGACGGCGATTTCCGGCGCCGCGATGGGCAAAGCCCGCATGCTGTCGGAGTCGCTGGCGACGCTCCAGAGCGTGCTGGGCATTGATCTGCGCGACGTAACCCAGGCCATCGCCGGCAACATCGTGGGCAAAAACCGCATCGACGGGCGGGCGGACAGCTTGACGGACGACCTGCCGGTGAACTGAGAAGGCGAAAAAGTGCGAACGTGCGAACGTGCGAAAGTGGGAAAGTGGGAAAGTGAGAAAGTGAGAACGGTTAAGCGCGATCGCTAACCGGAAGGCGTACGGCATCGATGACTGCGGCGCGGACCGATTCTCCGGTCCGCGCCTTTTCTCTGCGCGGGTCCAGCCCCCGATGCTCGAGCGCCTCAGCCGGAGCCAGCCCCGGATGTGTCCAGAACCCGTGCATGTGTCCAGACCCCGTGCATATGTCCGGACCCCGTGCACATGGCCAGACCCCGTGCACATGCACGGCACGCACCGGTTCCTGGCAACAGGTGAACCGGCCCGTGTCGCCCCGCCTACAAAAAACGACAGTCGATCGACGGCTCCGCGCCAAACATCCCGCATATCCGGGCACCACCGCCCCTCAAGGTCATGCGGCCCCAACCGGATGTGCGATCTGCCTCGCTTCATCGAGGCTGGATGAGAAAGGAGTCACCCGAAATGAACGGTCTGCAACGGCTTCCCGGTGTACTCGTCCTGTTAGGGCTGCTCGCTTTGCCAGTCCCGGCGCATGCGCGTGACGCAACCACGCCGCCAGCATCGTCGGGCGACCTGGTGGCCGCCGCGATGGCGGCAGACGACTTGCAGACCCTCGTGAGGGCAGTCCAGGCCGCCGAACTGGTCGACGTGCTTCAGTCACCCGGACCATTCACGGTTTTCGCGCCGACCGACGCCGCGTTTGCCGACCTGCCCGCCGCTAAACGCGAGCAACTCTTGCAGGATCCAGATCGGCTCAAGGCCGTGCTCCTCCACCATGTTGTGTCGGGAAGACTGTATGCCGATGAGGTCGTCCAACGCACAGATGCGCAGACAGCCCTGGGACAGGCTCTTCGCTTTGAAGTTTCCGACCAGGTACGGGTTAACGGCGCGGCCATCATCCAGGCGGACATCGCTGCCGACAACGGCATCATTCACGTGATCGATCGCGTGTTGCTTCCTGAGCGCGACATCGTTGAGGTGGCCCGTGAAGCGGGGAACTTTCGGTCCTTGCTGATGGCTCTCGAAGTCACCGGAATGACCCAGACGCTGCGGGAGAGCGGGCCTTTCACCGTTTTCGCACCGACCGACGGGGCATTCGAGCAACTGCCTCGCGGAGTCGTCGATGCCCTGTTGCAGGACACCGACCGACTTTCCGCGGTCCTCTCTTATCACGTGGTTGCCGGCCAGATCCCGGCTGCGGAACTTGCGCAGCGGCGCGAACTCAAGACCGTCGGTGGGCAGCCCGTGGAGATCGACGGGGCCGCCGAGATTACGGTAGCCGGGGCCGCGCTTGGGCGCACCGATATTCCCGCCACCAACGGCATCATCCACGTCATCGACACGGTGCTGCTTCCACCGGGCATGGCAATCGACAACCCTGGGGATCCTATCGAGCGGAGCATCGCCCTGGCCATCGAACTCGGCGCGCCACTGTTCAACGATGGCAGTCCGGAAGCCTGCCTGGCCGTGTACGAAGTGACCGCCGCAACGCTGCTGGAACTGGGGGGCGGACAGTTGGCGGGGCCCGCGCGGAAGCGACTCGAAGACGGGCTCAATGCCGCACGCCGGGCCGACAACGCCCGGTCGGGCGCCTGGGCCCTGCGACGTGCTTTTGACGACGTTTTGGCGATGCGGCGCGACGCGACGACGATGCGGCCATTGCGAGATGCCGATGATCAGCGCGGCAACGCGCGCGGAGGCGGCGATCGCGCGGCAACCGTGACCTTGACCGAGGGCGCGTTCCGCTGGGGCAGTTGTCGGGTGACCACGCCGCTCCCGAAAGGGTATCCCGCGCCGACGCCGCCCGGCGCCATCGAGGTGAAGCGCTACCCGCAGGTGCGTCGGGCGGAGTTCACAGGCACCGTCGCCCCGGACGCCGGGATGAACCTGGCCTTCTTCCCTCTCTTCAACCACATCAAGCGGCGCGGGATTGCCATGACCGCGCCGGTGGAGATGGACTATGCCGGGTTCGAAGCGGGCGATCCGGAAGCGGGCGATCAGGAAGCGGCCGGCGCCTGGACCATGTCTTTTCTCTACCGCACGCCTGACCAGGGTCCGGCCGGCATCGACGCCGCGGACGAGCGTGTTCGGGTGGTCGATACCACGCCGGTCACGGTACTGGCCCTCGGGGTGCGCGGCGCCCACCGCCGGGACGATGTCGCCCGGGGTTTGGCCCAGCTCCAGGACTGGCTTGCGCAGCAATCCCAGTGGGAGATCGCCGGGGATCCCCGCGCGTTGTTCTACAACGGACCCCAGGTGCCGGTGGAGGATCAGTGGTCCGAGGTGCAGCTACCCATTCGACGCCTTTAGCCGGGCCCGCGCCAGCGCGAACCCGGACCATCCGCACGCTGCCCCAGGGCAGCGGCGGACCCGGCAGCATTGCTAGCCGAGTTTCTCGTACTGCTCGACGCTGGCGCCGTCGAGGCAGGCGGTGATGATGTCGTGGCCGGTCTTGGCCAGTTCGGCGTCCTGGAATTTCTTGAGCTGCTGGTGGAAGAAGGCCGTGAGGATTTCGGCGCCGGCGTCGTAGCCTGCTTCGCCGACCTCGGGCTGGCTGGCGACGTTGAAGAACCACGTGCCGATGATCTGCCCCTCGACCTGGATCTTCGCCCGGTGATAGCCGAGCAGCGGGCAGCGGGCGGGCAGCAGGTCGCCGGGCTTCCATGGGGCCGAGCCGCGGCGGGCGAGGTATTCGCGGGCCACCCACTGCGGCGCGAAGCCCACCTCCCAGCAGCCGATGTGCTGGTTGGGGATCAGCACGAAAGAGGTCGAACGCGTGCTGAGAATCTGGTCGAGCAGGATGTTCGCCTGATCGACCCGCCGGCCGGTGGCGAAAGGCCAGTACGAACCCACGCCCTCCGAAGACATTCCGCCGGTGTCGACGATGGACGGGTTGGCGTGACCGCGGGGCGCCACCAGCCGCCAAAGCCACGCCAGCGCCGGCGGCAGCACGTGGAACAGCCCGATGATGCCGTAGGTCGGCTTTTCGCGGGTGCACGGCGGACAGCGCACGCCGAAGCTGCGGATGTCGACCGTCACCGGCTCATTGACGATGTTGGGCACGTACTCGCGCGGCACCACCACGCGGGGGTTGGGGCAGGGCTTGCCGGGGGCGTCCTGGATGTGCTCCCAGATCAGGGCGGTGGCGCCGGGCGTGGCGTCGATATTCAAGAACAGCATCGGCCCGGGCGGGGTCACGATCAGGCCTTCGAGGTGCGGGTCGGTTCCGTAGCGGTCGATGTGGTTCACCCGGATAAACCAGGCGCGCTCGGCGTCGATGAGGGTGAGTTTGCGCCGGGCCGCGTCGCCGTGCTGCAACTCGGAGTGGCACAGGGCCATGTCGTCGGTGACGGGGTGAAGCTCGCAGCCGCGGGGCAAGACCAGGTAGCGCCGATCTCCGGACACGACGTTCTTGCCGAGCAGGAGGCGGCCATCGGGCTCGCGGTGCATCTGCTCGAGCATTTCGCTCTTGCCGCCGCCGGAAGCGCCCTCGTGCATGATGGTGGTGACGTTGTCGTAGGGGGTGATGACCTGCACGGTCGAGCAGTGGGCGGTGGTCCAGCGTTTCTCGTCGCGTTCGCCGCGGGTGAGCAGCATGCCGTAGACGCCCTTTTTGGCCGACGGTCCGGGATAGAGATTGTAGCTGAACAGTTCGTGGAGGTCGGTGTCTTCGAAGCGGCGGTTGTGCACGACGACCTGCCGGCCGGCAAAGTGGGTGTGGCGAAACGGCGGCGCGACGTAGACGATCGCGTCGTGGTAGTAGTCTTTGCCGGCCGCTTGCACCTCTTCGAGCGGGGTGATGCCCTGGAGCATGGCCAGGCCGAGGGCGAAGAAGGCCGCGTTGGCCGGGCAGATCGCGACGCCGTGCATGTACTTGCCGGGCAGGCCTGTTTCGAAGAAGAAGACGGCGATCGGCTGGGTCTTGAGCCAGGCGAGGGTTTCCTGGCGGATGGGTTCGAACTCCTGGTTGAAGCGCTGCGCAAAGGTCGGTTTGTCGGTGGCCTCCTTGTCGCCGATCAGCATGCAGTCGGGATCGCGGCGACGCATCTCGGGCTCGATGTAGTTCGCGGCCACGCCGTTGCGCACGCGGGCGACGCGGGCCTCGGGCACGAATCCCCGGCCGGGAACGTCATAGCCCACGACGTATTCGCCGCGGGCGTCGACCTGATCGTCGGGCACGGCGAGCTTGACCAGTTCGGCGACGGAGCCGACGAGGGTGAGTCGGCCTGCGGCCTCAGCGGCCTCGAGCACCGCCATGGCGGAGTGGGAAAGGGTCAGTTCGGGAAGCGCGGAAATCGGCATCGGCGGGGTCTCCTCCAGCAACAGCGGAACACGGCGGCGAATCTGACGGGCATTCTATCGAAACGGGCGTGGACGACCACGCTCGGAACCCGGCCTATCCGGCCCCCTGCCGGCCCGGATCACCCGCCGCTCAATCGCCGGATCGCCTGGTTTCGGCCACTGGCGCCCCGTCGGCGGAGGCGACGCAGCGGTCCAGGAACGCGAGGACGCGTTCGCGGCCGCCGGGTATTTCGCCGGTGAGGGCCTCGGTGTGGTCGCTGTCGGGGATGAGCCAGAGCTGCTTGGGTTCGCCGGCCGCGTCGTACAGGGCCACCGTCTGGCGGAAATCCACGATGCGGTCGGCGTCGCCGCAGATGAAGAGCTTGGGAACGGGCGGCAGGTCGCCGACCACGTCGATCGGCGAGAGGTCGTCGCTGACCAGGAAGCGGGCGATCAGCGGGGATGCACCCCAGGTCCACCAGCAACGTTGGGTGACGAACCGGGCCTCGCGGCGGTAGCTGGAGAAGGCGCCGTCCACCACCAGGCCGGCAACGTCGTGATCGTCGCGAGCCAAGGCGACGATGGCGGCCGACCCGCCCAGCGACTGGCCCACCACGCAGATGCGTTGGGGATCCACGTCGGCGCGTGTGCGGGCGTAGCGCAAGGCGGCGGTTACATCGGCGATGGCGCCGTCGCGGGTCACCCGCCCCTGCGACCGCCCGTAGCCCTGGTAATCGAAGCAGAGCACGTTCCAGCCCGCCGCGGGCAGCCAGTCGACGAAGCGAAAGTGGGCGGTGATGTTGCCGGCGTTGCCGTGACAGTGAACGATGGTCCCGCGGGCATTGGGTGTAGGGAAAAACCAGGCGTGCAGGCGCTTGCCGTTGGCGGAAGGAAAGGTCACATCCTCGCAGCGCAGGCCGTAGTTAGCCGGATCGTCGTAGACGACCCGCGTGGGATGGTAGAATGCCCCGTCGGCCAGCCCCATGTCGTACTCCGCGCGTCGCTGCCGGCACCCTGCCGCGCCAAGCACGGCCAGCAAGATGATCGCCGTCACACAGGACCGCCCGGCGCGGGGCCCCGCATCGAGACGTTTTGTGTGCCGCGCGCGCATGGGTCCTGGCTCTACTGCTCGGTCCCGAGGAGATGCGAGCTTAGCCGACGCATGCACCGGGCACAAATGGGCGTGAACCGCCGGGGCCGCACCGGCCGGGAGGATCACTCCGTGACGCGCTTGGCCGTCTGCTCGATGCCGCCCTGATGGAGCACGAGTTTGTCGACCGCGCCGGAATCGCCGCGTTTGAAGGTGATCTCGGCATCGACGTCGCGGTAGAAGAACCGGTCGGGCGACGCCGGCCAGATCGGCAGCGGCGCCTGGCCCGGCGCCTGGATGAAAAGGGTTCCGTTTTCCAGCGTGACCTCGAAGACCGTCACCGGGCTGAGGGCGTAGCGGCCGATGCAGGCGCGGAGGTCGCGGAGATCGACCTTGGTCGCCTGGCGGACTTCGCGGAGGGGGCGCGTTTCGTCGAGCAGATGCCAGCCCACGTCGTCCGCGCTGTAGCACCCGTTGGATAATACCACAACGCCGAATCGCCGGGCGCGATCGAAGCCGACGAAGCTGCGATAGCCGCCGGTGCCGCCGTTGTGCCAGTACAGCGCCCGCTCGCCGCGGGTGGACAGGTGCCAGCCGAGGGTGACGGTCATGTCTGCGCCGGCGGGCGCTTCCTGGCCGCGATCGAGCGTGAGGCGGATCGCCTCGGCCAGGGGCGTCTGGTCCGGATCCAGTTGGGCCTGGACGAACCGGGCCATATCGGCGGCGGTCGAGCGCAACGCGCCGCACCCGGCCAGCGCCTGGAAATCCCAGGAGGGCGTGAGGCGGGGTCCGTGGTGGCCTTTGGCGAGCCGGGCGACCTGGTCCCGATCCGGGGAACAGGTCGTGTCGTGCAGGCCCAGTGGACGGCAGATGCGCCGCTCGATCAATGTGCAGTAGGACGTATTCGCATTGCGGGCGAGCAGTTCGCCGAGCAGGCCGCATCCGAGGTTGGAGTAGGCGTATTGTGAGCCCGGGGTCCGCGACAAGGGATAACCCCCCAGAAACGCGAAGAGGCGATCGGCCGGGTAGTCGGCGTAGGGGTTGTGGGGATCCTGGGGCGCGAAGTTGCCCGGCATACGCGGCAGGCCGGAGGTGTGCTGGGCGAGTTGGCGGAGGGTGATGCCCTGGTTCTGGTGCTGCGGCGGCGCGGAACCGGTCGGCCAGTACCGGGCCAGGGGGTCATCGAGCGCGACCGCGTCGCGGGCGGCCATCTCGGCGAGCGCCAGGGCGGTGAAGACCTTGGTGATGGATCCGATTTCGTAGAACGTCTGGGCGTCCACGGGCGTGGGGTCGTCGACGGCGCGCACGCCGTGATGGTAAAACGTCATCCCGTCGCCGTGGATCAGGGCCACCGACATTCCGGTGGCCAGGCCGTTGTCCACCCGGTCGCGGAGAATTGCGGGCACGTCGTCGGCCGGCTGCGTTTGCGGTGCGGCCATGAGTGTTGCCAGCAGTGCGCTGATGGTTGCAAGGTGCATGGTGAAACCCCTTGGAGGTCAGAATGATCCGTAGCCGCGTGATCGGCTTTGAGCATAGCATGCCTGGGCGCGGGGTGTGCAATGGAGCGTGGATAGTTGTCGCGGTTTGTGGGGACGGAAGAGGCGGCGGGCTGCGGAGCGGGCTTACGGCACGATGTCCACGTCGGCAACGTCGTTGAGATCCCAGTCGACCGCGAGTCTTTCGCGCATCTTCGTCGACCACTCGCAGTGCAGGTCCTGGAAGAGGTAGTTGGTGCCGCCGTAGTGGCGGTCGGAGAAGCGGTTGCCGTCGCGGCCGGTGGGTCCGGCCTCATTGGCCTCGCCCGCGTCGATGTAGCTGCAATCGTCGCCTTCGTGGAGGGCTTCGAGGTCGCCGTCGCCGCGGTAGGAGGCGTCGTTGGCGTCGCCGATGAGGATCTTTTTGGGGCTGATGGAACCCCGGCTGATGCTGGCCGTCGGACGGGGGCCGCTGGTCAGGTCAAAGGTGCGGTCATCGTGGAGGGCGTAGGTGCCGGATGCCCAGAACGGCAGGTAGACGCGGTAGTGCCCGGCGTTGATGCCGCGGTCGCCGCTGGCTTTGCAGATGAAGTATTCCGCCCACTTCTCAGCGTCCACGTTGCGCTGCGCGGGGAAATCGATGGTGTGACCCTGGCCTTCGAAGGGGTAGACCTCTTCGCGATAGACGAACTCGAAGAGGATCTCCATCCAGCCGTAGCGCACCGCCGCCTGGTGGGTGTTGCAGGGGCCGGGGCTCCACTCGGCCGGGGGCAGGTAGTCGTCGCTGACGTTTTCGTAGGCGGCGATGGCCTTGCCGAACTCGCTGAGACGGGCGAGGCAGTGCACGCTCTTGCTCTGGTCGCGGGCCCGGCTCAGCGACGGCAGCAGGATCGACATCAAGAGGGCGATGATCGAGATGACCACGAGCAACTCGATCAGGGTGAAACCGGCACGGCGCGCGGGCAGGTGTCGAGGGTGGACGCGAATGGCTTGCACTCCCGGACGAGGGTCGAGACTCCGGATCAGCTACGTAGAATCTTAGTACCCCGAACCGGCCGAATCAACGGCGAGGCAGTCTTTGTGGGCGGCCGGGAGGCTAGCGGGTGTGGCGCTCGTCGCTCAAACCGGGCCAATCGTCCGTGCGGAAGGGGCTGGCGGGCAGTCCGGCGCGGTTGTACAGGTTGCAACCTTCCGGATTCGTTGACCAGGCGTAGCGAACGGCCAGGGGGTTGGGAACCTCCGGGTGGTGGACCACCACGGTGTCGCCGTCGATCACCGCGTGGGCCCAGCGGAAGTTGCGGTCGGCGCCGGCGATGGCGAAGCGGCGGAGGGGGCCGGCTTGGGCCACGAGTCCCCCACCGACGTGATCGAACGACAGGCGAATGCGATCGCCCTCGACGCGCATGCCGCGGTAGCGCGGACCGGCGTAGATGATGTCCTGGCCGTAGACGGTCGCGCGGGCGGCGCGGGCGAGGCGCTNNTTGTCATCGGCGTCGCCGACGTCGATGGTGACCGCCATGGCGGTGTGGGGTACGCGCAGAGCCATAAGCTGGGCCTCGCGCAGTTCGGCCCAGTCGCTCTCGGTCGGCTCGTCTTGCGGCGCGAGGTAGTTGGCGATCTGAACAAAGAGGAAAGGCAGATCGGGCTGGCGCCACTCGGCGCGCCAGCTTTCGATCAGCGCGGGGAACAGCGTGCGGTACTGGTAG
>NPIE01005921.1_pt3 | contig 12802 bp, 9 predicted proteins | sample 8637661 | NCBI WGS metagenome assembly NPIE01 (sample SAMN07420842, study PRJNA396082) | bioreactor metagenome | isolation source: sample BA12 brine-fed electro-methanogenic bioreactor BA | place: Japan: Kochi | collected 2016-12-09 | reverse complement strand
ACCGTTAACCGTTTACCGTTAACCTTTAAAGTATAAGAATTTCGGTCCGCCTGTTCTCAGCCTTGCCTTCTTCCGTTTGATTGTCGGCAACAGGCTGCGACTTGCCAAATCCCTTGTATTCCAGGCGGCGCGGATCAATGCCGATCCGGATCAGGAAAGAATATACGGAACGGGCTCGTTTCTCTGAAAGTTCCTGGTTATAGCTTTCACTTCCGGTATTGTCGGTATGGCCGCAGATCATGATCCTTATCCCGGGATTGCTGACCAGGAAAGCGTTGAGCTTAAACAGTTCCACTTCCGAGCTTTCATCCAGGGCAAAACTGTCGGTTTCGAAGAAAATATTTCTCAGTGTAAAGGACTGACCGCTTTTCACAGCCTGCAGAGGAACATCCAGTCTGTAGGCATCTTCACGGAGGTCATTCTCTTCAAGGTTAAAATTTTTGGAGAAGAACATATATCCCGGTTTGGAAATGTTCAGGGCATAATTCTTCCCCCCGGGGAGTGCCGCCAGGTATTCCCCGTTCCCCGGCTCCGAGGCACAGCGCACGGCCAGTTCACCCGTTTGCAGGTCGATGAGTTCGATCTCAGCTTCCAGAGGTTCCAGGCTTTCGGCATCATACACCCTGCCTTCGAGATAGGCCACAGCTCGCGGCGCCAGTGATTCCGGCAGATCAAAACGGTAGATATCATAGCCGCCGTAGCCTTCGTCCTGGTCGGAGGAAAGATAAGCCGCCCTGCCATTGGTGCTCACTACGATATTGATCTCATCCCCTTCGGTATTTACCGGGTACCCGAGATTTTCGGGTTCTCCCCATTTACCCGTGCTGTCTTTGCGGGAGATGAACAGGTCAAAACCACCCATGCCGGTATGCCCTTTGGAAGAGAAATACATGCTTTGCCCGTCGGGGTGGATAAATGGAGCCATTTCCTCTTCAGGGCTGTTGATCTCCGCTCCGGCATTCACCGGGCGCGACCATCCCTGTCCCTGGGTAAACTTTGTCATCCAGATATCTGAACCTCCTTCTCCCCCGCCCCGGGAACTGGAATAATAAAGGCTCTGGCCATCTGCCGAAAAACATGGCTGGGAATCCCAGGAAGAGGCATTGACCACGCCGCCGAGGTTTTGCGGTTCTGTCCATCCGCCTGCCGCTTTACCACATACATAGAGGTCGCAACTGCCATATCCCCCTTCTGCTCCGCAGGATGTAAAGAAAAGGAAATTCCCATCCGGCGAAAGGCTCATCGCCCCGACATTCCCCAGCGTCTTGAGGTCAGGAAGGACACTACCGGCATTGACCCAGCCGGAGTCGGTCTTCAGGGCCATTTCAAAACCTTCCGTATAGTGCCCGCTAATCACCGAATCGGGTTGCATCAGGGTATACACCAGTTTTTTTTCGTCCAGGGTGATGGAGTTCACAAATTCATCGTGGACACTGTTCACCAATGGGCCCAGGTTTGTGGGCTGAAAAGGAACGGGATGCTCCGTGGCATATTTACGAAAAGCTGCCGTTTCGCGGAGGTTTTCAGTATATTCTCTCTTTTCCATTCTGATGCCATCAAGACTCAGGTAATGATCGAAGGCCTCCAGGGCCCCGGAATAATCACGGCTTTCCAGGCAAGCCAGCCCCAGGAGATAATGCAATCCCCCCTCTCCTTCCGGTTGCAGGGCAATGGCTGTTCTATAATGATCTGCAGCCAGCTCGAAACGGCCGCGATCCATAAGCATATCGGCAAGAAGGATATGGGGTTGAGCATACAGGGAATCGAGGCGAATTGCTTTCAGAAGAGTTGCTTCTGCTTTGTCTATCTGATTGGATTGCCATTCCTCCAGCCCCGTTTCAAAGGCTTTACGGGCTTTTTTCGAGGGCACATACTCTTCCGACTGTGCCATCAGTCCCGCTGAAAAAAGAAGCAGCAGGCAAAAACTCAGGATATGTCGGGTCGTATGAAACATACTGTGAAGATCAGGGGATCCTCATATATTTATGGCTTTGCAGGGAGATCTGCCATTGCGGATTGGCCAGGATATGATCGATGATCAGCGGCATCATGCTTTCGACTACACTCCATTCCGGCTGTAAATAAAGCATGCAGTCCGGTCTGACCAGTGCTTCCTGTTCCGCCGCCCAGTCCAGGTCTTCCTGCGTACTGATAATAACTTTCAATTCATCTGCTTTAGTATAGGAAGAAGGAACAGGTGGCTGCTGTCTTTTTGGCGAAAGGCAGATCCAGTCGAAGGTACCACTCAATTCATAGGCTCCCGATGTTTCCAGGAAGATGCTGATCCCTTCCTCTTTCAATGCATCACAGAGGAGATCCAGGGCGTACATCCCGGGCTCGCCACCGGTCAGCACCACAGCTTTTGCCGGGTAGGTAGCGGCTCTTCCGACGATATCCTCCGTTTTGGTGAGGGGATGGAGTTTTGCATTCCAGGATTCCTTCACATCGCACCAGTGGCAACCGACATCGCACCCGCCAATTCGCACGAAATAAGCTGCCTGGCCGGTGTTATACCCCTCTCCCTGGAGACTGTAGAATTCCTCCATCACGGGCAACATTTTCCCTTCGTCAAGCAGTATTTGATCTTTGGTATCCAAAATTGAATGAATTATTGAATGCTTATTCTTGTCAGGGGGTTGCTTTCCCATTTTCCTTTTTCCCTCCCCCTGGATCAAAGGTAGTGATATCCGTCCATTGAGAGGTGCTTAAGCAGAAGATCTGTTGTTCATAGGCCGATTTTTCGCAGGAGAGCAAGGCATTTCTCGATCGGGTATAGCAGATCCCTTCGGTCTGGGCCCCGAAAATACCGTCCATATTGATCCGGCGTTTATTACCGGAGAAAAAATCATCGCCCCGAAAATCGAACAGCATGAATAAAAAGGGCTTATAGTCCTTGTAACCGACAAGAATGATCTCGTTGTGCACCCGGCTGGATGCAGCACCGGTTACCAGACCATCTACCTGGAGGGTATCGAGCGAAAGAATGGAATATTGACCAGGTTCCTTTCCGAGGGCATACAAACGCGTGGTTTTCGATTTCCAGTTTTTGGTGAAAAGGTAAAGGCTATCACCAAAACTGATCATGGCTTCGCAATCAAAATCATGATCGCCAAAATTAGGTTCAAAGCTAAGCTGGTCAGCATAGGAATACTCAATAAGCTGGGTACTCACACTGGCATTGCCCTGGGCGGGAATGAGGCTTTTTGCCACCCGGTATATGGTCAGGTCGGTGCGGCTGCCTGCGTTATTTCCGATATCCCCCACATAAATATATTCATCGTCCTGTGTGATGTCTTCCCAATCCACATTTTCTGCATTTGCCAGGCTAATGGTTTGAAGGATATTTCCGGTCAGGGTATCCATCTTATAAATATTCGGTTCACCTCCACTATCGTTGAAAGTCCAGATGCCTCCCGCCCAGAAGATCAATCCGGAAGTTTCATCGAGGCTTGAAGGCAATTCCAGGCAGGATGAAGGGGTAAAGGTAGTTTCTTGATAAATACAACTGCCATTATTGAAAGATGCTTCCGGATCAAAATTCAGGGCGTGGGGATCCGTGCAACCCGTTTCCTGGGCACGGATCAGTTGAATGGAAAACATGGCCACGACCAACAGGATCGCCATGTAATTCCCCGGTAAAAAAAGCTTAGACATAGATCTCTTTCTTATGCGCTTTGAGGGTGTTTTGCAGCAGACCGACAATAGTCATGGGCCCTACCCCTCCCGGAACGGGGGTGATATAACTGCATTTTTTGGCGACCTCATCAAACTTTACATCTCCGACCAGCCGGAAGCCTGATTTTGTTTCTTTCGAAGGAATACGGTGGATACCAACATCGATCACCACGGCATCTTTCTTCACCATATCGGCAGTCACAAACTCTTTCACACCAAGGGCGGCGATCAGGATATCTGCCGAAGCGGCAATATCCTCAATATTTTTCGTTTTGCTGTGGCAGATGGTCACCGTGCAGTTGCCGGGTGAGGCCTTTCGCGACAGCAATATACTTACCGGGGTTCCCACGATATTGCTTCGTCCGAGTACCACGCAATGTTTTCCTTCAGTATCAATCTTATATCTTTCCAGCAATTGAACGATACCATATGGCGTAGCCGGAAGGTAGGCCGGGAGGCCGGATACCATGCGTCCGAGGTTTACGGGATGAAAGCCGTCTACATCCTTGGCAGGGTCGATGCTTTGGATCACTTTTTCTTCAGAAATATGCCCGGGCAGGGGCAGTTGAACGATAAAGCCATCCACTTCGGGATCTTTATTAAGGAAGTCGATCAGTTCCAACAGTTCTTTTTCGCTGGTTTTTTCGGGCAGTTTATACACGGAGGAAGTCATCCCGACGGCCTTGCAGGCTTTTTCCTTGCCTGCCACATAGGTCTGGCTGGCAGGATCTTCCCCTACGATCACCGCAGCAAGGTGCGGGGCTTCGTCTTTCGAATCAATGAGTTCAGCCACCTCCGCCTTGATCTCTTCCTTGATCTCTGCGGCTGTCTTCTTTCCGTCGATAAGTTTCATAAAACACTATATTTAAAAGGATTACCTCCGCATTCCGGGAGCGCCTTTCATGTTCTTCATCATCTGCATCATGTTCCGGCCACCGCCTTTGGTCATCATGCGCATCATCTTACTGGTTTCCTGGAACTGCTTTATCAGGCGGTTCACTTCCTGGATATCGGAGCCGCTTCCCCTGGCAATCCTCATCCTACGGCTTCCATTCAGGATTTTCGGGTTTTCACGCTCTTCGTGGGTCATCGACTGTATGATGGCCTCAATGCCTTTGAATNNACATCATCGTCAACATCCAGGTTTCGAATGGCTTTCCCCATTCCGGGGATCATTCCCATGAGATCTTTAATGTTCCCCATTTTCTTGATCTGCTTGATCTGCGATAGGAAATCATTGAAATTAAACTCATTGCGGGCGATCTTTTTCTGAAGCTTCTGGGCTTCCTTCTCATCGAACTGGTCCTGGGCCTTTTCCACCAGGCTCACGATATCCCCCATGCCCAGGATACGGTCGGCCATCCTGTCGGGATGGAACACATCGATGGCATCGATCTTTTCACCGATACCAATGAACTTGATAGGTTTGTTCACCACCGATTTGATGGTCAGGGCTGCCCCACCCCGGGTATCACCATCGATTTTAGTTAGAACAACCCCCTCGTAATCAAGCTGATCATTGAAAGCCTTGGCGGTATTCACGGCATCCTGACCGGTCATGGAATCCACTACAAAAAGGGTTTCCTGGGGGGAAACCTTCTTTTTGATCGAGGCGATCTCTTCCATCATCTGCTCATCGATGGCCAACCGGCCTGCGGTATCGATAATGACTACATTATAACCATTGCTGCGTGCATGGGTAATGGAATTGGAGGCGATCTTTACGGGCTCCTTGCTGCCATCCTCCGTATACACCTCCACGCCGATCTGTTCACCAAGCACTTTGAGCTGGTCAATAGCGGCAGGACGGTAAACGTCGCCGGCCACCAGCAAGGGATTTCTGCCCTTTTTGGCTTTGAGGTAATTGGCCAGTTTGGCCGAGAAGGTAGTCTTACCAGAACCCTGTAAGCCGGCAATGAGAATGATGGCCGGGCTTCCCTTATCGTTCAGTTCCTCCATCTGCCCACCCATCAGACTGGCCATCTCGTCCCTGACGATCTTCACCATAAGCTGCCCGGGAGAAACTGCCGTGAGCACATTGGCGCCCAGGGCCTTTTCTTTTACATCATCCGTAAAATTCTTGGCGATTTTATAGCTAACGTCTGCATCGAGCAATGCCTTCCTGACTTCTTTCAGGGTTTCGGCAACATTTATTTCAGTAATATGACCCTGCCCCTTCAGTACTTTAAAGGAGCGTTCCAGTTTGTCACTTAAGCCTTCAAACATAGTATTCTTGATTTGTGGCGCAAAATTAATCAAAATTGTGAAGCCCCTGGCCTGAGAATTGTATATCATCCCCCTGGCACAGCACATCAGGCCTTAACAAACACTTAACAATAAAGCAGTAAAAAGTGTTGACAAAACGAGGAAATATCACTAAGTTTGATCATCATTAATAAAAAATCATTCCCATGAAAAAGCTCTTTATCCTCCTTCTGCTGGTACCAGCATTGTTATCGTATTCCCAGGAAAATACTTCGGCCCCGGATTTTAGTTTCCCTGATGACCAGGGGACAATAACAGCTATCGCTGATTATTCGGAAATACTGGTCACCTTCCAGGAATCAACCGATCAGGCAGATCTCGAAATTTTTGAAGATCGCTTTCCTGCCCTGCTCAATGGAAAGCCCTATCCCCTGCCGGGAATGGAGATGAAGATATACAGCCTGGAATCAGCAACTTCCCGGAATGCTACAGATGCGGAATCCCTTCTTGAAGAGATCAGAACTTCCGATGGGATTCTTGCTGCTTACCCGGCTCTGTTCAGGAACGGAGACAAGGCTTACCTCGACAATAAACTCCTGCTGAATGTGGATAAGGAAGATGCCCGAAGTGAATTTATTTTAAGCCTTATTTCAGGCTTTTCAGGGCAGATTGAGGAAGAACTCGACCTCATATCTTCCACCACATATGCCATTCGTTTGGCGGCGGATGAAGATATATTCGCAGCTTGCCGCAGACTCATTAAACACCAGGAAGTAAATTATGCCCAGCCCAATTTTTATTTTACCGGGCATACCGGCTTCATTCCCAACGACCCCATGTTCACCGACCAGTGGTTCCTGGACCAGTCCAATGATGCGGATATTGATGCTCCGGAAGCCTGGGACGTGACCACGGGATCGGCTTCCATCAGTGTTGCCGTGATCGACGGGCACGGTTATGACCTTGCCCATGCGGAAATGAGCGGAAAATGGCTCTCACCTTACAATGCCGTGGATGATAATAACAACCCGGAGGCGATTGACAGTGATGAAAATCACGGGACTCCCTGCGCAGGGCTCATTGGTGCACTGACCAATAATTCGGTAGGGGTAGCCGGTGTGGGATACAATGTGCAGGTAGTGCCCATAAAAATGGGATTTAATTTCAGTGGTGGAACTTTTTCGACTTCGGAACTCCTCCTGACCCGCTCCTGCGAGCATGTCATGACCGCACCCTACTCCATTGTCGCCGTCAGTAATTCATATACCATGGGAAGCTGGGCCAATATCCAGGCAATTCGGAATGCTTTCAGCAATATGCGAACCGATTCCCGCAGCGGGCTGGGAACGGTAGTGCTGGCTTCCACGGGAAATGATAATGCCCTGAACGCAGAAGGCTATCCCTTTCGTTTCGCAAATGTGGTGGGTGTAGGCTCTACAGACATGTTCGACGTCAAAAGTTCTTTTTCGAATTACGGAGATTCCACCGATATCGCAGCCCCAGGTACGGATACATATACAATCGACCGGACGGGTGTGCAGGGGTATTCTTTCAGCGATTATTACGAATTTGGCGGAACCTCGGCAGCTTGTCCGATTGCAGCCGGTATTGTCGGGCTGATCGCCAGTGAAAATCCCGGATACACTGAAGCCCAGTTGCGCGAAAAGCTATACAATAGTTGTGATAAAGTGGGCGGGTACACCTACTCGAACAATCCGGCCTATGCCTATGGAAGCTGGAGCCAGGAATTGGGTTACGGGCGTGTGAATGCCTACCAGGCTGTGCTGGGCGGATCAAGCCTTGAGCCTCCCACCAACCTGCAGGCCACAGTCAGCGGCACCAGTGTAGAACTAAGCTGGACTGCACCCGGCGGTGGCGGTGGAAGCCAGGAAGAGCTGGTGTACGACAATAACACCACTACGGGTTCTTATAAGTACCCCGGCTATACAATGTCGACACAGATGTCGCCTTCCGGTCCCTGCCAGATCCTTAGCCTGAAGTTCTACACCACCCTCGAAGGAAGCGACAATCAATTCAATGCCAAGGTATTTAATTGGTCAGGAAGTCAGCCCGGAACAACGGAGCTTTACAACAGCACACAAACTGCCCTTGACGGCGACTGGGTGGAAGTGGATGTATCCGGTTCCGGTCTGAATGTGACCACAGATTTTGTTGTGGGCTTTGGAAGCTTTGCGGAAGAAGCCTTCCTGGGCTATGATGCCAACCTGAACAACGGCCGTTCATGGGATTATGATGAATCGGCACAAAGCTGGGGTTCCTGGGATGAAGCCTACCTGATACGGGCTGTTGTCCTGTATCCTACCGGCAAAACGGAAGAGCTTGGAGGACAGCTGTCGGCTGTCAAGGCCGTACAGGACAATAATTCACTCAAAGTTTCAAGCGGAAACAGCCAGACCGGCATCGAGCCGATTGCGAACCAGTACCGTAAATTACTCGGATTACTGGGCTACCGGGTTTACCGGGATGCTTCACCATTGAACAGCAGCCCGATAAGCTCAACATCGTACACGGATGCAGGCTTATCTGCAGGGACCTATTCTTATACGGTCACTGCATGGTATGATGAAGGAGAATCAGATCCGGCCGGCCCGGTACAGGCCACGGTTAGTGGAAGCACTCTGGAACCCCCGACAAACCTGCAGTCGAGTGTTAGCGGAACTACAGTAAACCTCGTTTGGACAGCTCCTTCCGGCGGAGGAAGTGAAGAATGGATCAAGTACCACGATGAAACTTTTGAATCCTCATTCGCCTCGGTTGATGGTGGAGCCGGCATCGCCCAGTTATTCACCCTGAGCAGCTATCCGGTCACGATCAGTGAAATACGATTTTTTACCACCAATTATAATTCGTGGGACCAGCCCCTGAGTGTGTACATCCTCAGCGGTGACGGAAATACTGTTCTGGGTGGCCCGTATAATACCACCGGGGTGAATAACAACTGGATCAGCATCCCGGTTTCCGTAAATGTCAGCCAGTCGAGCTTTATGATCGCAACCTACAATGATGACCCCGATGGCCCCTATGTTGGATGCGACGACAGCTTCTTCAATGAGAGCCTGTTTTTCGGGAGCCATACCAGCGGCTTTACCGAACTGAGCCAGCTCGGCGATTATGAATATGTAGGAAGCCATGAAGCGAAGGTAGCCTATCAGGACAAGCACCTGCAACGGGCTGTAGAATGGATACGCCCGGATGGCACCGCCCTTAAGGGAGGTTATGATTTCCACCCCGAGGGGGAAGGATTGTTTGCTGCATACCCACCCGACAACAGAGCCTTGCTTGGGTATAACATTTACCGCGACGGAACGAAGCTGAACGCCTCTGTCTGGACATTGACCAATTATGCCGACAACGGTCTTTCAGCAGGAACCTATAATTATTCTGTCACGGCAGTGTATGATGAAGGAGAATCCCCTGCAGCCGGGCCGGTGCAGGCCACGGTAAGTGGCAGTGGTTTGGAAGCCCCGACCAACCTGACTGGTGTCGTAAGCAACGACATGGTCACCCTTTATTGGATCGGGCCGGGAGGAAGTACCGAAGAAGAACTCATTTACGATAATGGCGAGGCCACGGGAGGTTATACTTATCCCGGGTTCACCATGTCCACGCAAATGTCGCCCTCCGGACCATGCCAGGTGCTCAGGCTGAAATACCTGACCACCCTTGAAACCGGAGATGATAATTTCTACGCCCGGGTGTATAACTGGTCGGGAAGTGAGCCTGGGAACACACTTCTCTACGAAAGTGAAGAATCTGCGCTGGAAGGCTGGACGGAGATCGATATAAGTTCAGAGAATCTGTTTGTAGATGGAGATTTTGTTGTCGGATTCGGATCCGTAAACGAAACTGCTTTCCAGGGCTTCGACGGAGGACTGAACAACGGCCGTTCCTGGGATCGTGACGAAACCGGCGGCAGCTGGGCAAGCTGGGAAGAAGCCTATGTGATCAGGGCTGTTGTCCTATACGGAGATGGAAGTGTTGCTGAGATTGGAAGCCCACAGGAATTTCTCGGTTATAATCTATACCGTGACAACGTAAAGATCAATACTTCGCTCATCACCACTACTTCCACCACCGACCAGGTTCCCAGCTGGGGGATATACAATTATAACGTCACCTCCGTGTTCGACGAAGGGGAATCTTCCTACTCAAATACCTTTGTCATGAGCTACGTATTTGGGATAGAAGAATTGCAGGCCATTGATATTGACCTGTATCCAAATCCGGCGAGCGAAACTCTTTTCCTCCGGTCTCCCTATGATATCGGCAGGATAGATGTTTATGGCATGGATGGAAAGCTGGTCGTATCACAGGAAATTGCAGGACGATCTTTCGACCTGGATGTAAGTGGGTATAAATCGGGATTTTACGTGATTCGGATCGTCAATGCGAAAGGCACGGCAAGCCTGAAAGTCCTGATCCGATAAGGATCATTACATTTTTTCAGGCACCCGGATACCCAGCAATTGCATGGCTGTTGCTATGACCCCCGCAGTGAATTCAGACAGGCTGAGCCGCATCGAAATTTTCGATGTATCCTCTTCCCTGAGGATGGGTATTTCCTGGTAAAACTGGTTGTACTCCCTGGCCAGTTCGTAGGCATAATTGGCAATTACTGCAGGGCTGAGTTCCTTTGCTGCTTCTTCCAGCGCGGCCGGAAAGGCATACAGCATCTTGATGATCTCCTTTTCCTTGGGGTGGATTTCGCCCTCATAAGNNCGCCCTCTCCGGCTGAAACCCTCTTTCCCTGGCTTTTTTGATCAGCGACCTGATCCTGGCATGGGTATATTGTATAAAAGGCCCGGTATTCCCGTTAAAGTCGATCGATTCTTCCGGGTTAAAGAGCATGTTCTTTTTCGGGTCTACACGAAGGATGAAATATTTAAGTGCTCCAAGGCTGATCGTCTCATACAGTTCGTTTGCCTGCTTCTCATCCAGGTCATCGGCCTTACCCAGTTCATTGGCCATATCCCTTGCGGTAGCAACCATTTTATCCATCAGGTCATCAGCATCGACCACTGTACCCTCCCTCGATTTCATTTTACCTTCAGGAAGTTCGACCATGCCATAGGAAACATGAAAGATATTCTCAGCCCATTTTCTTCCGAGTTTCATCAGGATGATCCGGAGCACATCAAAATGGTAATTTTGCTCATTCCCGACAACATAGAGCAAGCGGCCGGGATCAAAATCATCATGCCTTAACTGCGCTGTGCCCAGGTCCTGGGTCATGTATACAGATGTGCCGTCGGCCCGGAGCAACAATTTTTCATCCAGGCCATCATCCTTCAGGTCACACCATATTGAGCCGTCTTCTTTGCTGAAGAGAATTCCTGCTTTTAGTCCTTCCTCCACGATAGTCTTACCAAGGAGATAGGTATCCGATTCGTAATAGATCTTATCGAAGTCGATTCCCAGGCGGGCATAGGTTTCATCAAAGCCCTCATAGACCCAGGCATTCATTTCCGACCAAAGTTGCCTGGTCTTGGCATCCTGCGCTTCCCATTGCTGAAGCATTTCCCTGGCATCAGTCATGAGGGGTGCCTTTGCAGGAGCTTCTTCGGGGTCGGTCCCGTCGGCGATCAGTTGATCTAGCTGTTTTTTCAGTTCCTGGTCGAATTTCACATAGCAATCACCCACCAGTTTATCGCCCTTAACCCCTGTAGATTCGGGTGTTTTCCCATCGAACCATTTTTTCCAGGCCAGCATCGACTTGCAAATATGGATTCCCCGGTCGTTGACCAGGTTCACCTTTATTACGTGTTGGCCTGAAGCTTTCAGGATCTCGGCCACCGACCATCCAAGCAGGTTATTGCGAATATGTCCGAGGTGCAGGGGTTTATTGGTATTCGGGGAGGAATACTCGATCACGACCGGTTTGCTATTCTTTGCATCCCGCAGACCAAAGGTTTTATTCGCGGCATTTTCTGACAGAAAACGGCCCCACCAGGCATCATCCACCACCAGGTTCAGGAAGCCTTTGATCACGTTAAAGCTCTTTATTTCAGGCATATTAAGTTGCAGGAAAGCTCCCAGTTTTTCTGCGGTTTCTTCAGGTTTTTCTCTGCTGATCTTAAGGAAAGGAAAAACGTTCAGGGTATAATCTCCCTCAAAATCCTTCCTGGTTTTCTGAAGGACAATGGCTTCCTGAGAAACCTCTGCAGCGTATAAGTTGTGAAAAGCCTTACAGGCTGTTGTTTTTATTTTGGTTTCAATCATTTTGTATGGTATTCACGGCAAAAATAATGGAAAATCGCACAGGGTTGCCAACCCTAATCATCTTCAAGATTTACCTCACGCAGTTTTCGCTCATCATGCATTTCATCGTGATAGTGAATAAAATCCTCAATATCATTAAACCATGAAATGGCTTCATTTCTCTTCAGCATACTCTTATGAAAACCCACAATATAATGGGGATAAGAACTATATGGATACTTTCTGAAATTCTGAACAAGCTGATGTTTCTGAGGATTAAAGTGAATATAGAAAACCAATCGTCTCAGGTAGTCCATATTATCTACTTGTATTCTTCTGAAATGCTTCCTAAACAAGCTTCCAGACCTACCTTCCTGTCTATTGATCGATAGTGCATAAGACTGAAACAAGCGTCTGAACTGGTGGCTCACCTTCAGATGATAATGAATATCCTCTGAATCCTTAACTCTGACTAACAGATGAAAGTGGTTGGGTATCAAACAGTAGGCATAAGTATCCACAAAACCTCCCAACAAATGCCAGTACTTGTTCATGAAATAGCAATAGTTTGCATGGGAATAGAATATTTTTCCTCCGTCATTACCACGGTTGTAGATGTGGTACACCTGATTTGGCAGCAGGGGTGTTAAAATTTTTTTTGTTGGCATAACAATAACTCTTATATCTATTTATACCCAAAATT
>NPIE01003079.1_pt1 | contig 12803 bp, 19 predicted proteins | sample 8637661 | NCBI WGS metagenome assembly NPIE01 (sample SAMN07420842, study PRJNA396082) | bioreactor metagenome | isolation source: sample BA12 brine-fed electro-methanogenic bioreactor BA | place: Japan: Kochi | collected 2016-12-09 | reverse complement strand
CTCGCCAACGTCACCACGTTCCACATCAGAACCTCCTCAGTGTCCTCAGTGCCATCAGTGCCATCAGTGATCCGGGCGATACCGCGGCCCATACACCAGCGCCGCCACCACCGCCACCACATACCCCACCGCCACCACCACCGCCACTATCGCCACCGCCTTCATTCCCCCCCCTTGAGCGGCGGCAATCCGTTCTGCTGCCGAACCCAGTTGTAATCCGCGAGAGCGGGATCGGGCTCCTCGCACACCGACCGAACCCCGGCCGTCACCCGGAGCACCCCCAACTCCCCCTGCTCGTCCCGCAGCCCGCGCGGAAACGCGTCGTAATACGCACTCCACAGCGGATTCTCGATCACCCCCGCCTCGTCACACCGCTCACACGGCTCCACCTGCATCACGATATACATCATCTACCTCCCAACTTGTGATAAGACCCAATGGCCCGCGTCATCAAAATCGCCGCCTCCAACTCCTCCGCCGAGTCGAACACCGCCTCAATCCGCCCGTCCTCCAACTCCCGCCACTCCGCCCCCACCGCCAACCCCGCCCCCGCCTCGAAAATCAACGTCACCGGGTAGGAGACCCCCTTGCCCTTCCGAGGAGCCGCCACCGAGGACGCGTCCCCGATAACCGCCTTCACCCACCCCGCCACACTGCCCCCCGAGGTATGAAACCCGTTCACATCCTCACCCCACGGCACCCGCACCGGCTCGAACCGCTCCGACAGCCCCGCCAGCGCGTCCGCCGCCCCCTCCCCCGCCACGTCCGGATCGAACGCCACCAGCAGCCGCTCGGCCGCCAGCAACCGGGGCAGCCACCGCCCGAAGTTCAACCGCTCCCCCGCCCGCCCCTTCGCCGCGCCCCCCAGCGTCGCCGCATTCACCAGATCCCGCGCCTCCTGCCAGACCGTCAGCAGATCCAACTCCCCCTCCAGGAGCAACACCGGCCGCCCCTCCGCCCACCGATCCGCCCCCAACAGCGCGCTCCGCTCCGTCCCCCACAACGCTGGAATCTGATAATATTTCCCCTGAAAATAAGACCGCACCTCCCGCGAGGGCCGCAGTTTCACATACCACAACCCCCCGGCGACCCTACCGGGGATCACCAGCCCCTGCGGGATCCACACCGGCTTCCCCTCCCGCTGCTCATCCAGCCCCCAGCGCCCCGCGTCCTGCTTCTGCGTCGAGGCATTCCACCCCAGCCCCCACGCCCGGACCGTCTCCCCCTCCAGGCCGCGCACCTCGCGCAGCCAGCGCAGACACCCCGCCCCCACCCCCGACCACAGCGCCGCCTCCGCCTCCGCGCAAAACGCCTCCCCCGCCTCCTGCCACCGCGCCGGCGGAGGCCCGGGCAGCGCCTCCGCCGCCTGCACCCGCCCCGTCGCCCGCCCCCCGCCCGGCAGCAGCGCCAGCCCCGCGATCTCCGCCGCCTTCTCGCACGTCCGCACGAACCCCTGCGGGTCCTCCGGCAACTTCTCCATCCGCCGGACGAACTCCAGCAGATCCCCGTGCTCCCCGCACCCGAAACAGTGGAACTGATCCGGGCGGTTCGCGCCCCCCAGCACAAACGACGCACTCCGCTCCTGGTGGAACGGGCAGCGCCACCACGCCCCCCGCCCGTTCCGCTTCACCGGCGCCCCCAGATAGTGCGCGCCCACCACCTGCGCGTCCATCTGAGCCTTCAGCGCGTGCACGTCGATCCTGTTCACCACAACCTCCGTCTAACAAAAACTGCAATAAAAAACCGCGTGGCCCTCACTCCCTGCCCGTAATTACCCCCAAAAAGCCCCAAATCGTGCAGAAGTGTAGATATTTTCGACGGTTTCCAAAAGTCCCTTCGTGAGGCAGAAAACAAGAAAAACTTTGAAAACCACCGCTCAAAACTACACTTCTGCACACCTCACACCTCGTCCCGACGGATCTGAAAATTCGCCAGCCCGTGGAAAATCGCCGCCTCGAAGTCCGTCTCCGTCAGATGGTGCCGCCCCTGCAAATCGTAGCAGACCCAACTCCCATCCGGTCTGCGCAAATCGAGCATTGCCATCTGCGCAGTAAATCAGAGTCGGAACCGCCACAACTTTAATCTCCTTCCGGTGCGGGTGACGTCCTCGCCCTCGCAAATAAACCCACGTCGCTCATACCAGATATTCGCGGAGAGGTCTGCTGGACATTTGGCAAATAGCGATACCGCCCCCGGCGTCGCCTTTAGCATTTCCAGCATTTCCGAACCTGCGCCAGGCCGTGTGCTGATAATCTCACGGATCGTCAACTGACCATCACGGCGTAAATGCCAGTGGCAAAAGCCACCGTCAATCAGTAGCAACTCCCCGCGTTGTGCGCTTTCGTGTAATGTCTCGAAAATCATTTCACTCCTCCAGTACCATCTGGCGGGCCGGGCCGTTGATCGGCAGTCCCAGCCCAAAATAGAACATCCCCTGATTCGTCCGCTTGTACTCAAACCCAAACCTCGCGCTCAGAATCGCCGAGAAATCCCGCGACCCTGAATGCCACAATTTGAGGTCCTTGCACCACCTCACGTACTCGCGGTACACCTCCCGGTGCCCCACCCGCGCATCCGGAGACACCACCAGATACCCCTCCACAAACTGGCTGACCGTGTCCTCTTCCTCGCGGTACTCGTCCGTTGCGGCGTTCACCGACGCCGGCGGCAACAGCCCCCCTGCCTCCTGCCAGGCCAGGCAACCCCGCACCAGCCACGCCAGAATTCCCGAGGCCTCCGCCCGCAACTTATCCCGGAGCCGCGTGTCCCGGGGCCGCTCGTTCGGCTTCTGCGGATGCTCCACAAACCGCAGCCCAAACTCAATCAGGTGCACCCGGTCCCAGATCGCCAGGTCCGCCGACTCGATCTTCGGGCGATAATTCGTCAGCAACAGGAGGAGGTGCGACGGCTCGAACTCCACCGGGTTCGAATACATCGCCCGCGCGTGGATCCGGTCACCGCCAGTCAGCAGTTTCACCGTCTCCGCGTCCAACCTGCGATCCGGGTTCGTCTCCGCGCTCCAGGCCAGCCGCTTCCCGCGCAGTTTCGCCACGTACGGCTGCGGCCCCCCGGCCCCCGAGCGGTACCCGTGCATAATCTCTGTCGCCGGGATGCTCATCGTCATCTCCGGCCCCAGCACATAGGCCAGCGTCTCCAACACCGTGCTCTTCCCGTTCCGTCCCTGCGGGCCCCACAACACGGGGAATGCATGCTCAATATTCAGCCCCGTGATCCCGTATCCCAGTAACCGGTGGAAAAACGCCACCAGCGCCTCGTCCCCGTCGAAAATCTCCCGCAGAAACCGCTCCCAGCGGGGCGCCGGAGCCCCTATCCCCTGCCACTCCGTCGGCGCGACCGACTTTATCCAGTCCGTCGGCTGCCCCGGTCGGAACTCCCCCGTCTGAAGGTCAATTGTTCCGTTCTCCGTGCCGAGCAGCCACGGATTCGAGTTCCACTCGTCGCCCGTCAGCGCGATCTGCGGCAAACTCGCCGCCCCCCAGAGTACGTGCTCCTTTCGCCTCCGCGTGTGCAGGCGCACCGCCCGCTTTTGGTACTCCTTCGCCACCTCGGCCTTGTCCGCCTTGATCAACTCGGCGGCCTGGTACACATACTGCGCCGCCACCTGCGTCCGCAGGAGATTGATCACCGCGTTCGTCTGATCCTCCTGCCAGTACTGCCCATTCCACAGGTGCCACCCGTTTTTCGGCTGACTGTGGTCATAGGCGACCTGCCCGTCGTACAGCGTCGCGAAAACCAGCGCGTCGCCGTCCTCCTCCTCCTGGAGCGCCCGCGCCAGAATCGGGCCCTCCAGCATCTCCTTCTCGTCTCCCATCGCTGCCGGCACCGACTCCAGCGGCTGCCGCTCCCGCCGGTGCCGCATCCTCGCCTCCAGCGCCGCCTGAATCGCTGCCTGAATCTCGTCTCCCTCATCCAGCGTCGCCAGCACCGACTCCAACTCCGCCGCCCGCTCCAGCGGCTCAACCGCCACCAACGCCGCCACCAACGCCGCCCACGGCTCCCCGAACTCCTCCGGAGCGCGCACAAACTCCGCCGCCCCCCGGTCCAAAAGAAACGCTACTACCTCAACGCCATCCGATCTCGTCACTACTCCCCCCTCACTCCCCCGTGCCCCCTCTGTGGGACCTTCACCACAGCAGCGCCACAGAGACCACCTCGATAATAAGAGCCACAAAAACCGCGTCCCACACCTACCCCGTTCATCCCCATCGTTGCGATAGCACGGCGCAGAGTATACGCCCCGTGCCCCCGCCCCATACGAATGGGCACCCCCTCCCCACCACCTGCGCCCCGACACCATCTTCCGACTATGTGAATTATGTAAAGACGAGCCCAAAATAGAACACAATCGAGCGCAAGCGCACATAAACGTGCACACCGCCGCGCGTTTTCTACAGGGCCGGGGGCGCGGCCCTTGTGCACACAAAACCGGTGATTCTGTATTTTTACTGTGGATGTTAAACACCTAACGGGGGCACGGGGGCGGGGGGGCGAGACCCAGCAGTACCACCCCTCCACCCCAATACGGTCAGTGCGCCGGGGAGGGGGACTCCCCGAGGGGCCTTCAGCAGTGGCCGCAGCCCCAGGCGCCCATTGTGTTAATTGCCACATTTCGCCGCGCCACACCCTGCGCTGGCGCCCTGACCTGATAGCCAGACCCTTGCCCAGAGAGTCCGCAGAGCCGAGCGCGGGAGTCGAACCCGCAACCTGCCACCTACGAAGCGGCCGCTCTACCGTTGAGCCAGCTCGGCTAATAAACATAGGGGAACTCCGGGTTCCCGATGCTGGTGGGGACAATACCCTCACGGGCGTACCCCGCCTGCTCGATGTAGACACCGACGAGATGCCGCACGGCCCTCGTTGTGAGACCCGCCCGACCAGGCCGATCCAGCGCCAGAAACAGGGAGCGTGCCTCCTCTCCGAGACCATGTAGTTGCCGCGCCCGCAACCAGGCGTTGAGCGCCGCGACTGTGTCTGGGGCGAGGCGGACAGCCCGCGCACCGACACGCAATACCCCGGACTCGAGATCGACGTGCGCGACCTGGAGAGCAACGATCTGTGAGGGGCGCAGCCGGTGGACGGCCATGAGCCTCATGATGGCTCGATCCCTCCAGCCGCGAGGCGTGGTCCGGTCCGGCTGATCCAGCACGCGCCGGATCTGGGCACACGAGAGCAGCCGCCGGGCCATCAGCGCGCCTTTCCGCTCTCGTAACGCGCCCAGTTGACGCGCTCACCCGCGGCATGAGCCGCCGTCAGCGCCTGCGAGATGGATGCCAGGCGTTCCGCGTCTTCACTCTCCAGCGAGTGCTCTAGGCACCGGACCACATCACCCACCCGGTCAATGCAATCCTCTAGGGCCCACTTTGCCTTATACCGGTTGAGCGCGGGCTCTACCTCACGATGCTCATTAAGCAACGAGCGAGCAATAATCCCGATGCTGCTCAACGCAACGACCAGCCAGATCTGCCACCACAACGCTCCAATCCCGAGCAGCAGATCCACGCCAACACCGATCACGACCGCGATCCAAGTTCGCTCTCGGGCCAGGAACCGCCCGAGGCGACTGTGTTGCAGAGCGAGCGCCCACAAAACACCCCACAAAAGAGCAGTAAAACTCCGGGCAATCAGCACCAAATCTATGGTAATTTGTGTTTCCACGGGGATCCTCCCCTATACTGAGGTAACAAACGAACCTTAACAGTCCCTATTGAGGAACGATTGACGGAACCCGCGCTCCATCTCCGCCTCATCCAGCGCGGCGACCTGCGCGCAGGCGATAACGACAAACGCGCCCGCAGCGATCACCAGCACCCATACCCACCAGACGCGCGAGCCGAAAATGAGCCCGATCAACCCGCCCCAGAATACGCCAGTCGCGACCGAAAGCGCCGCGTTGAACAGCGCCAGGCTGTACCGTCGCACCCCCTTACGCATCACGCTCCCTCCACCGCAACCAAAGCGCCAGCACGATCACCGCCACCAGAATCACCAGATACGTGACAAGGAGCCCGTAACCCTCCCCGCCGGCGACCGGGAGCAGCACTACCGGCTCCGGTGCGCTCACCACCACCTCAACAACCTCCGCCGCGACCGTGCCGGCTGCGTGCAACACCGGCTCCGCCAGCGGCGACTCCAACGGCGACGTCAATAACAGTGTCATGACTCCTCCCCCTCCAAATGCTCGATGACGCGCTGTACCGCGTCGCGGAGCAGCCCGGCCGCCAGCCGTCGGGGATCGTCGATCCCCTGGCGCTCGGCTAACTCACCCAACCGCCGCGACGTCTCCTCGTCAAATCCCACGTGACGCGTCAACGTGATTCTCTGCGGCACATACGTCTGCTTTTTACTCACCATTCCCCCTCCTGATGTGGCTGCCCTGCCGTCCCGGTACAGCCATCCGACTCCGTGCCGGACAACCCCTAGCCCTCGCATACCGTGACCATGTGGACCATGAGGGCGACACGCGCAGGGCAGCCACTGCCTCACTCACCCAGAACCTCTCTCCTCTCCGTTCCCCCCATCGCTTTCCTTCCTCCACACCAGCAACTGCGGACGCTGCCCCGGTTCAGTGCGGACACGGCTGGTGCGTACCTCCCCCGCCCCCAACAGACGGTAAGCGATTGAGTCACCTTCTTCAAACGTGTCCATAGTGTATTCCATAGTATCCACCGCATCACCTGATAAATGTCATGTGTTTGGGGTGACATTTGTCACCGTCATTCAGGTGAATCCATACCGGATACCAAATCATCCGTATTCAGGTGTAGGCTTAACGTATGCAACAGACGTTTAACGAATGGGTATTAGCACAAATCGAAGCACGTGACTGGTCGGTGAGGGAACTCGCGCGCCGCGCTGGGGTTTCTCACGGGGCAATCAACAACGTCCTGAACGATCTACGCAATCCCGGCCCCGATCTCTGCCAGGCCCTCGCCCGCGCGCTCCACGTCCCCGCCGAGGAGGTCTTTCGACGCGCCGGACTGCTCCCCGAGCGCCCCTCCTACAACGTCCGGGAGGAACGCGCGCTCTACCTTTTCTCCCGCTTACCCGACGCAGCCCAGGAGTATCTACTGACCACCATGGAGGCGCTCATTGAAAAAAACGAGGCAGGAGAACGCGCTGACGAGCGATCTCCGACGCGCTGAATTCCGCCACTACTGGCGTTGTCTCGATTACACCCACGTAGAGGAGATCGAGGCCTGTCTGGAGCACCTACAGCCGGCGCAGCGTCGCTGGCTCGTTGCGCAGACCTATCCACCCTACGAGATGATCACGGAGTGATCGATGAAACGCACACTATTCCTGGTTGCCCTGATACTGCTCTTGAGCGGCTGCATCACCCCCACACCACCACCCCCGACGCCAACCCTCGCGCCCACACCCACACCGATACCGCTATCCGACATAGACCTTTCCCCGCTGCTCATCCAGGAGGGAGACCTCCCGGCAGGCTACAGCGGCGCCCAGATACGAGACGAGGCCCCGGCACCCTTCAACCGGCTCCCCGAGACACAGAACCAGATCAGCCAGGAACTCGCGCACAGCAACACAACCGGAGGACGCGTCAGCGTGTTTGTGTACGACTCCCTCGCAGATCGCGACACGGCCTATTCCATACTCATCGAGGACATCATGATCTCAGGCGGGGAGGTCACCGGCAGAGTAGGGGAGTCGGATTACACCACCTACGTCTATTTAATGGGGACACACTACACCGCGCTCTCATTTACCCGCTGCGGAGCAGTGGTCAACATCAACCTCTCCGGCAGACAGGACCAGGAGGCCATCATCGCCTACGCCAGACGCCTGGATCAGCGCCTCGAACCCATCATCTGTAGGTAACCCTGTCCACACGGATTGACCAGCAGCGCGTCCCCACGGCTACGAGGAGCGCGTACCGTGTGGACACATACGGCGGTTTAAGTCCTCACGGTTTGGGTCCGTGAGGTCGGCGGTTCAAATCCGCCCGCCCCGACTTTGGCTTATTGGCAACTGCGAGAGAGATTTCATAGATCTGATTTTGATCCGCCCCCCGCCAGGAAAGCAGTCCTGCTGAACAGTTAACCCCCATGACTTTTCTGTCAGGGATTTTCCATATTTTATAAATCATATTATACTTAATCTGAGGCAATTCAACGTGCCTCAGATTGCCGTGTCCGGGGTTGCCCTCTCGTGATGGAGGGACGCTCCAGGAGTAGAAGCAGAAGTGTGGCAAGGAGGGAAACCAGATGTTTGAGATCATGAAAGAGACGAAAGGAAACTGTATCGGGGTCGAGGTACGGGGGGAAGTGCAAGCAGAGGATTACGAGAAATTGGAGCCGATCCTCGAGAATGCCGTCAAGGCACACGGAACGGCTAATCTTGTCGTTCACGTGGACGCGCTCGAAGGCATCGGTGAGCTAGACGTCATCCGTAGAGACGCCAAGCTGTTCTTCGAACACTTCAGCAACCTCGGAAAGATGGCTGTTGTTGGAACGAAGAAATGGCAGGAATGGGTCGCCAAACTGACGGATCCTATCATGTTCTCCACCAAAGTGAAGTACTTCAATCCTGAAGAGCTGGATGAAGCCTGGACCTGGGCCTGTGGGGCGGGCTGGAAGGAATAACCCGGCTCTGCTGCTCAGATAAGAGGTCCCGGCTCTCGCTGGCGAGAGCCGGGACCTTCTGCGATGTGTCGCTGCTTCCCACGTCGGCGCCGCCATTGTCAACCTCAGTATCCTCGCTTAGGTAGTTCCAAGATTTAAAATGCGCCACAGCGCGAGCAAATCCCTGGGAAAGCGTCAGAGTCTGGAGGATTTATTATCTTGGAACGGCCTAAAGCCCCATCTCCGTACGCGCCGCAGGCGTAGGAGGATTGCCGAATACCCCCCACCTTGATCTGGGGCAAGCTAGCCGGCGGTGAATCTCAGTCGGTCCCGCACAGGCGTTCTGCGCGCACCTCGAAGTCGGGAAGAGGGCGGGCTTCAGCCTCTGCCGAGGAGGTGACGAGACCGTTCTGCCGGATATCGTCCATCAGCCACTCCATCTCCAAAATCTCGCGTCGCTGCGCCTCGCTGATCTCGATCGCCAACTCACACACCCGCAGATCCGCGAGTTCAGCGCGTTCGGATCGCAGGATAGCCACCGAGTGGTGAGGGATCATCGCGCTCAGGAACGAATTGTCCTGCACGGTGGTCTGACTCCGGTCCAGGTAGAACGCCCCTGCGAGTAACACGAGACTGACTGCGACAATCACCAGATTGAGCTTGGAGTTCCGATACATGTTGAGCATCCAGCCCAACATAACCAACCCCATGGTCCCGCCCATGGCCAGCGCCATAAACAGCCGGCTTTCGCTCCACCGGATGTGCCCCCACTCCCAGGCACTCATGTACATCAGTGCATACATGACCACCATCCCCGTCAGGATCATCGCCCCAAAGCGCAAATACATCTGAGTATTTTGGGATTGCTGGCCCTCCTGAGCGCCGGTTCTCGACCTATCGTTCTGTTCCATTCCCATGGTGGTATACCTCCCTTTCTGCATGCAAATATCAACTATGCCGAATCTTTCGGCACATTCCCCCTGGGCACAACCACCTCTTCGAGATTGGATCCCGGTGAGCGGATGAGTTATCTATCTCCGCCAGGGCGCCAATATCACCGGGGTCAACGCTCTGCGTCTCTGAGAAAGAGCGGAGCGTTTTTCTGTACCTGAACCCAGTATAGAGCTGACCAGGGAGGTTGCAAGATCTACGCGGGGTGGGGCAGGTGGCTACGGTACTGGCATGAAATCTGGAGTGTAAAGACCGGTTTTTTGTCCAGGCGCCTCGGGGCAGGATCAGCGGTAATACGGAAGGTACCCCGTACACCTCACCCCTTACCAGTTTCATCGCTCGGTAGAGTTCCACTGGGTATTCTCCCGAAATTTAGTGAGCGGATACTGAGTTTATTGTCATATTTTTATCGTGGGGTATAATAAAGGGTAGCGTGTTTTCAGGTCTTGAAAGAGACAAGAGACGCGAGTGGTTGTTCTCATCAATGGGAACTCGGTGAAGATGACGTTCACTTGGTTTGAGGAGTGTTATTACTGTGGGATTTCAGAATGCAAGTGTCATGACTTTGACCCTCATCGAGTTAGGGGGGATTATTCTCGCGCTCTCCATCGTGGCCCGACTGGCGAGCAAGTTGGGGATCTCGGCGATTCCCTTCTATCTCCTCACCGGGCTGGTTGTGGGCAACAATAGCCTGGTACCGCTGTATTTTAGCGAGGAATTCATCCACCTGGGCGCGGAGATCGGCGTCATTCTGCTGCTCTTTACCATGGGGTTGGAGTATTCGGGCGATCGGCTGAAAGAGAATCTCGGTCACGCGCTGCCCGCTGGCATCGCGGATCTGGTTCTGAACTTTCCCCCCGGCTTCCTGGTCGGCTTGTTGCTTGGCTGGAGCGTGCTGGCTTCGGTACTCCTGGGGGGGATCACCTACATCTCCTCTTCGGGCATCATCGCCAAGCTCGTGACCGACTTGGGGCGCATGGACAACGGGGAGACCCCCACGGTGCTCTCCATCCTCGTGCTGGAGGATATCGCCATGGCGCTCTTCCTGCCCTTGATCACCATCTTCCTGATCAAGCAAGGCGTTCTTTCGAGTCTTCTCTCCATTGCCGTCGCCCTGATTGCCGGCGGCGGGATGTTCTTCATAGCCATGCACTACGGAAAAGCGCTTTGCCGCTTGATTTCCCATCCTTCCGACGAGATTATCCTGCTGACTACGTTGGGACTGGCGATCTTCATCGCCGGTCTCTCCGAACAGTTGCAGCTCTCGGCAGCGGTGGGAGCCTTTATGGTCGGCGTTACGCTTTCCGGTACGGTGGCGGAGCGCACCCACGAGCTGATGCACCCCCTGACCGATTGGTTTGCCGCCACCTTCTTCCTCTTCTTCGGATTGGGCATTGAGCTCCACGCCCTGCCCGGGGTCTTCTGGCCCGCCATGGGGCTGGTGATTTTGACCACCGTGACCAAACTGCTGACGGGTTGGTGGTCCACCCGGGATCTAGGCCTGCCCCCTGCCCACCGGCTGAGCGCCGGCGTCACGCTGATCGCGCGCGGCGAGTTCTCCCTGGTGATCGCCGGCTTGGGGGTCGCTGCCGGGCTGGAACCAGAGCTAGGCGCGCTGGCTGCTGCCTACGTTCTCTTTTCAGCTCTGTTGGGCACCGTGCTGACCCGCGCCCTCGATCCCATTCTGGACCCTGTAGCGCAGGAGCGTCCTGCAGCCACACCTGTCAAGCATCACGTCCTGCCCCACTGAGGCTTTGACAACCGTTCAACTCCGGTTATAATTCCCCTCGTGATCTTGCGAGGTTTCGCTTCTGAGCGCCGTTTCTGGTGAATCATGAAAAGCCCGGCTCGCGATCGAAGGTGAAGGCTGGCCTACAAGGGTCGGCCTTGTTTTGTGGAAGGTTGGCTTTTTGACAGTGACAATCTACATGGAAGATCAACATCCGGTTTTGGATGATCCTGAGGGTTTATGCCCCGATGCCCTTGCGCGTCGGGGGTGGTATGGTATGACCCTCTAACGAACATCTGTTCGGTGCTGACGCCGGGGCTACGTTGAAAGACGTGGCCCCGGCATTTTTGTTGGGAATCTTACGCAATATTTGATCTTATGTACTTGTAGAGGAGCAAAAATGGAAAACATCTGGCTGGTTTCTCTGATTGGCGTTATCTCTCTGGCGTTGTTGGTATTCAGCTCCGACGTGGCGGTTAACCGGTTGATGGGGCTGGCGGGCTACTTTGGCCTCTCCACCACCTTTATGGGCGTGACGGTGGTCTCGCTGGCAACGAGCATTCCGGAGATCGCCGCCCACCTGACTGCCTCTGTGGGTATTCTCACCGGCGCGCTGGATTACCGGATCTCCTCGGCGGTGGTGTTGGGTGCCAATATCGGCTCCGACGTGGTCCAGCAGACCCTCATCATGGCGCTGGTAGTCTTTCTGGGCGGCACCCTCTACTTCCGGCGTTATTTCCTCTGGAAGACTATGGGCCCCATGATCGGCACAACGCTCATGTGCATCATGCTGGGTTGGGATCGGATCTATTCTCGCGTGGATGGGTTGATCCTTTTCGGTACCTTTATCGCCTATATGTACTATCTCTACCGGGACGAGCGCAAGCATTATAACGCGGAGGACCACGGCTTCATCGGTGAGGAGAAGCCCGAGGGCGTGCCGCAGACGGGTCGCGAGGCTCTGCGAGACGCCTTTATCGCACTGGGTGCCCTCGTGGTCACCGTTGCCAGCGCCATGGTCGCCCTCCAGATCACCGAGATCATTGTGCAGCGGACGGGCGTTGGCGGCTCCCTCATCGGCGTCACCACGCTGGGAATTGCGTCAGCGCTGCCCGAGCTCATCACCGCGCTGAGCGCCCTGCGGCGGGGAGACATGGGCATGCCCCTGGGCACGCTGGTCGGGAGCAACATCACCAATCCCCTCGTCGCTATCGGCGGCGGGGCGCTGGTCTCCACCTACTGGGTTCCCGGCCCCCTGGTCCTCTGGGACCTGCCCTGGGAGACAGTAACCGGCGCCATCCTGTGGATCTATCTCTGGTTCAATGGGGGTAAACTGGGCAAGAAGGGGGCCATCTACCTGGTGGTTATCTATTTCATCTACATCATCATGCGTTCGGTGTTCTTCGCCGTCGACTGAGGTCTGCTCTCTCGCCTTTCCAGCTCAAGGGGCCAGACCTCGCAGGAAGTCTGGCCCCTCTGAGCGCTCCGGTTATTCTACCGTAACGCTCTTGGCCAGATTC
>NPIE01022428.1_pt1 | contig 12821 bp, 10 predicted proteins | sample 8637661 | NCBI WGS metagenome assembly NPIE01 (sample SAMN07420842, study PRJNA396082) | bioreactor metagenome | isolation source: sample BA12 brine-fed electro-methanogenic bioreactor BA | place: Japan: Kochi | collected 2016-12-09 | reverse complement strand
CACGTTTTTGAAAAACAAAGCTTAACATTGCCGGAAATATTGGATTCCTGAAGGTGTCTCGGCAGCAGCATCATTCCTGTTTCCGGCTTCATGTAAAGAGCGGCAGCCTCTATCATATCGGTTTCTCTTTCTTTCCGGGGTGGCTCGAAACCGTGCTGCCGGCAAAAATCACACACACGATCAAACACCGCGTTTCCCCAGTTCCCTTTGAGAGAAATCAGATTTTCATTTTCCAGTTCACGGAGCTGCACCTCATTCCTGGCTGCCAAAGGATGCTCTTTGTTCAACATGAGGACAACAGGCTCATTAAAAGCGTCATGGAAAACCAGTTTTTCCGAATGCAGGAAGTCTACTCTGGGTAAGACAGCAACGTCCACTGTCATGGAGAGCAGGCCTGTAATAATTTCATCCGGATATGACGGCAGATAGTCAATTTTCACCCCGGTATGTGAAGATTCAAAAGAATGAATGATCTCGCTCAAATATTTATTGATACCGTAGTATGGGACACCAATGATGATTTTCTTCAACCCGCCCGCGGTGATCGATTCGCACAAAAAATCCCAGTCATCAAGAATTTTCCGGACACCGTCTAAAAATTGATTGCCTTCTTCTGTCAGCCGGACCTGCTGTGTATCCCTTTTGAACAGCTTGATCCCGATTTCTTCTTCAAGCTTTGAAATATGGCGGCTCAGCCCGGGCTGGGTCATGTGCAGATGCCGCGCAGCAAGCGAAAAATTCAAATATTTTGAAAGAACGGCAAATTCTCTCAGGTAGCTTATCCTCATATTGTCATATCCGGAATATCGGTTTCTCTAACGTAAGGCTGTAATCCATGAAACCAGTATATCCAACCATTTCACCTTATGCAATATCTGCATAACGGGTTTTTTATTATTATTTCCATTGCCGGATTTCCTACGTTAAAAATTTAAAAACCACATAAACACTTGAGAGGTGTAACATGATTATCATTGGTGAAAAAATTAACGGCTCAATTCCTTCTGTCGCCCAGGCAATCGCCGAAAAAGATTCAGACTTCATAAAAAATCTTGCGAAAACCCAGGCAGACGCAGGAGCTGCATTTATCGATGTTTGCGCGTCCACAGATGTCTCCGTTGAACTGGAGACAATGAAATGGCTGATTGACCTTGTCCAGAATGTTGTGGATACCCCCATTGCCATAGACAGCCCGGATGCAGGCATCTGTGCGAAAGCAGTGGATTTCTGCAGCAGGCCCGGCCTGATCAACTCTGTTTCCATGGAAGGGGATAAGGTGGATGTCGTCTTTCCGGTTATCGCAGATACCGAATGGGAATGCGCCGCGCTTTTGTGCGACGATACCGGAATACCAAAGACCGGCGAAAAGCGGCTTGAAATTTTTGAAACGCTTATGAAAAAAGCAAAAGAATACAATATCGCCCCTTCCCGCCTCCATATTGACCCCCTGGTTGAGATGCTCTGTACTTCAGAAGACGGCATCAATACCATCCTGGATGTAATCCGGGAAATCAAGCGCAGATATCCCTCCGTTCATATCACCGGCGGCGCCAGCAACATCTCTTTTAACCTGCCGGCCCGAAAATTTGTGAACCAGGCGTTTCTTGTTCTGGCCATGGGTGCGGGAATGGACAGCGCTATTATTAATCCATTGCACAAACACATGATGGGCCTGATTTATGCCACAGAGGCGCTGAAAGGCAATGATGAGTACTGCATTAACTATATTAACGGGTACAGGGAAGAGCTCTTCGGCCCGGTTAAATAGACACGTTTAAGAAATATTTCAATTTCAGGAAAGGAGTCAACATGTCCAAAATAGATGAAGTACAGGCAAACGTAGAAACAGGGAAAACAAAAATTGTTCCCGGCCTGGTTCAGGAAGCACTGGATGAAGGCTGCAAAGCAGGTGAAATTCTTGATGCCATGGTAAAAGGTATGGGAATTGTCGGGGATAAATTTTCAGCCGGTACAATTTTTGTGCCTGAGATGCTGATTGCGGCAAAGGCAATGGCAAAAGGCGTGGAAGTCCTTAAACCGCACCTGGCCGGGCAGTCAACACTGTCGCTTGGCACCTGTGTAATCGGTACGGTTCAAGGCGACCTCCACGATATTGGAAAAAACCTTGTCTGCATGATGATTGAAAGTGCTGGCTTTACAATGGTTGATCTCGGTGTCGATGTTCCCCCTGAAAATTTTATCCAGGCAATTAAAGAGAACGAAAATGTCACACTGGTTGCATGTTCCGGACTCCTCTCCACCACCATGCCCGCTTTAAAAGAGACAGTAAAAACACTCAAGGGCTCTGACCTGGAAGGATTCAAGGTCATTGTGGGCGGAGCGCCCGTGACCCAGGAGTTCGCTGATGAGATCGGGGCCGATGCCTATGCGCCGGATGCCGGCAGCGCAGCCATCAAAGCCAAGGAACTGGTTGCTGCATAAGTGGAAGCAGGTTCGGAATCCCGTCTTAAAACAACACCGGGAATTCCCCTGTTTGACTTTTAAAATCTTTTTTATAAACCAACCTTCAAGGAGAAGACTGCCATGCTGACAGTAAAACAGAACCTTCTGGAAACCATTAAAGGGGGGAACCCTGACAGATTCGTAAACCAATATGAGTTTATGGAACTTATCGTATTCATGCCCGGATTTAAATATGCACTCACGCCAGGGGAAAGGGTCGTGGACGAATGGGGGGTCACCTTTGACTTTCCCGAGGGACAGATCGGCTGCTTCCCGCTGCATGACGATGAACATAAAGTTCTCAAGGATATAACCCAATGGGAATCTGTTGTCAAAAAACCGGTTATCGATACCTCTGCTGAAGCCTGGGCACCGGCTATGGAAATGGCCAAATCTGTTGACCGGAATGATAAATTTGTGGCTGCCTGCCAGATGCCCGGCCTTTTTGAAATGACCCACCATATGATGGGTATGGAAGATGCTTTAATGGCGCTGTATGAAGAGCCGGAATGCATGCATGGATTAATTAACCGGATAGCGGATTTTGAACTCGAAAGGGCTCAGATAATTATTGACCGCATCAAACCGGATGCCCTTTTTCATCATGACGACTTCGGAGGTCAGGCATCTACTTTTCTCTCCCCGGATATGTACGAGGAGTTTTTTCTTGCACCATACAAAAAAATATACAAATTCTGGAAAGACAACGGGGTAGAGCTGATTATCCACCACAGTGATTCCTATGCGGCAACTTATGTCCCCCATATGATTGAGATGGGGATTGATATCTGGCAGGGAGCGATGACAACAAACGATATTCCCCAACTGATTAAAGAATATGGCGGACAGATCTCTTTTATGGGCGGTCTTGACAGTGCTGTAATCGATTTCCCCGACTGGAAACCTGAAATATGTGCCAAGTATGTGGAAGAAGCCTGTCAAAGCTGTGGAAAAAATTATTTCATTCCCTGCCTGACCCAGGGTTTGAATTTCAGTTCTTTTCCAGGAGTATATGAAGAGGTAAGCGCCCAGATTGATAAGATGAGCAAAAAAATGTTTTAACCTGCAGCCGCATTAATTCATTAACAGAAGAGAGCGCATAAGATGATGCACATATTTGAACCATTTGTTTCTGAACTGTTTGACCGGCACAAGGGCGTCCCTGTTTCAGATATACCGTTTGACAACGAAGTTCGAAAACTCTGCGAGCAGAATATGTGCGGCTGTTATGGGAAAAGCTGGACCTGCCCGCCGGCCATCGGCGCGGTTGAAGAACTTCAATCGCGCCTGTCGGCCTATACGCACAGCCTTATTTTTTATAAGGTGTATCCCCTTGAAGACAGTTTTGACTGGGAGGGGATGATGACCAGCGTCAAAAATTTTCAAACAAAAACCTTTAAATTGAAAAAAAAGATTCAGGAGCAGACAGCAGCGCCGGACTTTTTGCTTCTCGGAGCCGGCGCCTGTCAATTGTGCGACAGCTGCACATACCCTGAGCAGGAGCCCTGCCGGCATCCGGATGATGCGCTTTTTTCGGTTGAGTCATACGGCATTGATGCCATGAAAATGATGATGGAAAACGGCCTGAAATACAACAACGGCCCCAATACGGTCACATATATCGGCATACTCTTTTATCCATAATTTCAGGGGGAATATTTCAATGAATGATTCTGAGGCATCCATTCATATATTACCTCAAAAAAGAACCCTTTCTGCCTATCGGGGAGAACAGCTTATGGAAACCCTGATCCGCCACAGTATTTTCTTAAAATCCGACTGTGGCGGAAACGGCAGGTGTCACAAATGCAGAGTGGATAAAATATCTGAAGACGGAAATATCGAATCCGTTGATGCCTGCCGCCAAAGGGTTGAATCAGATCTCTCCATCAAAATCCCGGCGTCATCCATGGCCTCCTCCCATATTATGGGGAAAGCACGGCTTCTATTCCCCCGGTCTTTTGAAGAACGACGAAAAGCGGAAAAATCTTCCAAGGGGTATGGAATCGCCGTGGATTTAGGAACAACCACCATTGCGATTTATCTGTGCGATCTGGCCTTAGGAGCGGTTACGGATTCCGTTGCTGTGAAAAACAACCAGTCATTATGCGGCGATGATGTCATGAGCCGTATAACAGCCATAACGGAAAATTCTGAGAATCTTGGAAAACTGCATGACCTTGTAATCAGCAGTATTGAATGGGGAATCCGGGCCCTGTTTTCCGACCTTAAAAAAAATCCGGATCTGCTGCAATGCATGGTCGTGGTCGGCAATCCAACCATGATCCACATCTTTGCAGGCAAAGATCCATCCTCTATCGGTATTTCTCCTTTCCAGCCAATATTTTATGATGCAGAGTGTTTTTTTTCCAAACAGTTGAAATTCGGTTTCAAAAATATCCCGGTTCAGACCCTGCCCAATGTGTCCGGATTTATCGGTGGCGATACGCTGGCTGCAGCCGTTGCGGTTGACATTGAAGAACAGCCGGATGCGACTCTTTTAATTGATCTGGGCACAAACGGAGAACTGGTTCTGAAGGCAGGAAACCGCCTCTATGCAACATCCTGTGCAACCGGACCGGCGTTTGAGGGAGCGACGCTTTCGTGCGGCATGCAGGGGATACCCGGTGCCATCAATGCGATAGAGATCACGCCTGACCGGAAACTGGCTTCGTTCTCTATTATAAACCCATCCGGAAAACCTGGTTTGAAGCCCGTCGGCATCTGTGGAACCGGTATCATCAATTCAATAGCCAGGCTCTATCAGAATGGCGTGATCAGACCGGACGGCGCATTCAGCGATGGTTCGGATAAATTTATACTGGTCCCGGCAGATACGGCGGCAGGCCAGATGCCTATCTATATAAGCCAGAAGGATATCCGGTCCGTACAGCTGGGGAAATCCGCCCTGATCAGCGGCATTGAATTTCTCCTGAGGCGGGCGGGTCTTGATCTGCCGGAAAAAATCATTATTGCAGGGTCAATGGGATCCCATGTTCGAACGGATGACCTCATCTGCCTGGGGATGATTCCCCAAATCAAGAATATTGAAATTGCCGGGAACCTGGCAGGTTCCGGAGCGGTGATGGCACTCTGCGATGAACATTACATCAACAAGGCCGTTGGTCTATCAAAAAAGATGGAAATCATCGAACTTGCAGCCGATGCCAAATTCCAGAATGTTTTTATAGACAACCTTGGCTTTCCCGGGAAAGCGGCTGAATGTTAACGGTGGGGAATGCCCCTCTTTGTCAGGGCGCCGGATATCAGGAAAAAAGTTAATGACGCTCAGATTGAGCACGCAATTCTTTAATCTGTAAAAGGGCCTTCTCAAAATCAAAACTCTTCACTGAATTGATCAGCTGTTTAACACGGGATTCGTAGGTTTTTATCAAAGGTGTAGACTGGATATCATCGATCAACTCGACAGCTTCTGTATCATACTCATTTATCAACTTTTCCAATCGCTCCAGCAGGCTGGTGTTGTCGATATAAAATCCCGTGTCATCCAATGGATATATGGATAGGAACTTCCTTTTTGCCGGCCGCTTTCCCGGGATGCAGCCGGTCCTAGTCCACGACAAAATGAGCCCCCAGGGCCACCCAGAAAGGATGGGAGTAAAGAAAGATGGTGGCCCTGGAAGCGGTGGTAAACGACACACTCCAGTACAGAAAAAGAAAGTCCAGCCCGAACAGCAGGCCGATCATCACACCATGTCTTCGGGCGCCTCTGGGGGAAAACACCCCATGTCCCTTGAATTTTGCCCAGAGCAGCACCAGAAAACCGGCGGCTGCGGACCGGATCGTTGCCGCCAGCAGCGGGGGAATCCCCTGGTTGCTGAATTTGATGCTGACCGCGTTGCCGCCCCAGATCGCACAGACCAGCACCAGCAAAAGACCCGCGGTCAATGACAGCTTTCCATTGTTCAATCGATTCTGCAACGTCATGCCTTGTCACCTCCGATACTTTGCAGAATTAATGCAGAAAAACAAAATCTGTCAAACAAAATTTCAGAACTCTTGTAGAATATAAAAAAGTTAAGATCATCCCAAACACTTGGATTTTACCATCCAGAGGAAACATGCCTCTTAGCTGATAAAGGAAATTCATGCCTTGATACTATACTATAGTAGCGGCTCAATGGGAAACCACGAAAAAACATCAACCAGCGCCCGCAACCCCCAAGAGGTCTCCGGTTCCACCGTATGAACGATCTTGCCGTCCGTTTTTTCCTCGATCCAGTGCAGATCACCGTCACGGTCCAACCGAAGTTGATATGCAAAAAGGCCAAGCTTTTTCGTGAACATTTCAGATACGGCTCCGGCCAGTCGGGGGCTTTCGATGACAAAGCCCATCTCGGTATTCAGCAGCGCCGAACGCGGATCGAAATTGAATGAACCGACAAAGATCCGCTCCCCGTCCAGAGACAAGGTCTTGGCATGCAGGCTTGCAGCTGAACTGCCGAGCGGTCCTCTATCTTCACGGGAGGAGCGGATCACTCCCGCGCTTTTCTTCATTTCGTAAAGCGACACACCTTGCCGCAAAAGTGCCTGGCGGTGTTTCCTGTAGCCCGCGTGAACAGCGGGAACATCCGTCGAAGAAAGGGCGTTGGTCAGCACATGGACCTGGAGCCCTTTCCGGGCAGCCCCTCCAAGTGCCGCGACTCCGATTTCGGCGGGAACAAAATAGGGAGACACCAGTTCAATCTCTTTTTTTGCCGCGCCTATTCTCTCGATTATTTGGGTCCCGATAAAGTCTGCCGGTTCGGTCGATCCAAGACCTTTGTCGGGATCGTCACTGATCAGGTGAACCGGAACCCATTCAAAGGAGAGTCGGCCGTTTTGCAAGTCCTGCACAAGGGTGTTTTCTGAAATGGCTTTTCGATAGACAAGGGCTTTCGGGTCCTGCATGATCGCGAGCGCCCTGCGGCTGAGCCGTTGGAGAGTTTCTTCCGGAGGCGCTTTCACCAGCCGGTCAATAGGGTAGGACGAGCCGCTGGCCCAGTATCGGTCGAAGTTATCGGAAATCTGCGGCACCACGTCGCCCACCGCCAGAACGTCAAGATCGATGAAAAAAAATGATTGATCGGCATCGAAATATTCGTCGCCGACATTTCGGCCACCGACAATGGCCACCTGATTATCCACGACAATGGCCTTGTTGTGCATGCGCCGGTTGACCCTGTCGAAGTCGATGAGATAGTCGAGCCATGGCCAGCATCGATGGACGAAAGGGTTGAAAAGCCGAACTTCGATCAGCGGATGACGGTCAAGAGCCGAGAGAAACGTATCGAGGTTCGTTCCGTGATCATCCAGCAGCATTCGAACTCGGACGCCGCGCAGGGCGGCGCGGTGCAAAGCCTCGAGCAGCAGCGTGCCGGACAGGTCTCCATGCCAGATGTAGACTTGAACATCGATGGAGATATCAGCGCTGTCGACCAGCAGCTTTCGCACGGCAAAGGCGTCCCGTCCGTCCGCCAGCGGAACCACGCCGGAACGCTCCGGGTTGGCGGTCACCTGAGACATCAAGGCTTGACCGATCCGGGTATCGGATATGTCCGAAAAGGCCGTTGTGAATGATCGCCCTTCAAGGTCGGGCACCGGAGGGTAGAAGACCAGCAATGCCGCCCATCCCGTCAGAATCACCGCTGGCGCCCACAACAGACTCTGGAATAACCCCCGAACCAATCGGCGTCGGAACATGGTCATTCGGAGGAAGAACGGTTTGGGTCATCCGCCGCAGGGAGAGGCAACTTTCCGGTCTCCAGCGGCGGGGCCGGGGGAAGCCCCGTTGCTTCGAGAATCTCTTTTTCGTCTAAGCTATCCTTTGACAGCAGTGCCGCAACAAGATCATCCAGCTGGCGGCGGTGGGTATCCAGAAGCTTCTTGGCCGTTTCATGGCTCTCGGCGATGATTTTGATCACTTCGGCATCGATGGTCCTGGCGGTCTCCTCGCTGAAAGGTTTCGATCCGCGGTACCCTCCCGATCCTCCCAGGTAGGGATTCTCCCCTGGAGCAAGCTGTACCATCCCGATTTGCTCGCTCATGCCCCACCGCGTGACCATGCGCCGGGCCAGGCCGGTGGCCTGCTCGATATCGTTTTCAGCCCCGGTCGTTTTGGTGCCGTAAACGATCTCCTCGGCGGCACGGCCTCCCAGCATACCGACGATTCTCGCACGCAGATAGGCTTCCGGGTAATTGTAACGGTCACCTTCGGGCCGTTGGTAGGTGACCCCCAGGGCCTGCCCCCGGGGAACGATGGTGACCCGGTTCACCGGATCGGCGCCGGGCACAACCAGCCCCAGGATGGCGTGCCCGCCTTCATGGTAGGCGATCCGTTCCTTGTCCGCATGGCTCAAGAGAAGCGGCCGTTCCGGACCCAAAACGATTTTTTCCAAGGCATCAAGAAAATTTTTCAGGTGCACCACGTCCTGGCTCTGCCGCGCCGCTTGCAAAGCCGCCTCGTTGATCAGATTTTTCAAATCGGCTCCGGAAAAACCCGACGTCGTATCGGCAATCTCCTTGAGCTGCACATCGTCGGCCAGGGGCACCTTGCGGGTATGGACTTCCAGGATTGCCTCGCGTCCATTGCGGTCCGGAAGATTCACCACCACGCGCCGGTCGAAGCGGCCCGGGCGCAGCAACGCCTTGTCCAGTACATCCGGCTGGTTGGTGGCGGCAAGGACGATGATCCCCTCCCGGCTGGAAAAACCATCCATCTCCGTCAGGATCTGGTTGAGAGTCTGTTCCTGCTCGCTCGATCCGCCAACGGCCGCCTGACCCCTGGCACGTCCGATGGCATCCAGTTCGTCGATAAAAATAATGGCCGGGGCCTGTTCCCGGGCCTGTTTGAACAAATCACGCACCCGGGCGGCTCCGACTCCCACCACCATCTCAATGAACTCGGAAGCACTTATGGAGAAAAACGGCACCCCGGCTTCCCCGGAAACCGCCTTGGCCAGCAGGGTTTTCCCCGTACCCGGAGATCCGATCAGAAGCACGCCCTTGGGGGCGGTTCCGCCCAATCGGGTGTACTTTGAAGGATCCTTGAGGAAATCCACGATCTCGACCAGCTCGTTTTCAGCCTCATCGATACCGGCAACGTCGTCAAAGGTAATCTTTAATGTCTGCTCCTGGTCGTAACGCCGCGCCCTACTCTTGCCGATACCCATCAGTCCGCCCATGCCACGGCCCTGCAACGCAGCCCGTCGAAAAAGCCAGAGATAAAATCCGATGAAGAGCAGACCCGGCCCGAAACCGTAAAGAAACGTCACCCAGGGACTGCGTTCTTCGTTGATCGGTTTGGCGCTGATTTCGACACCGTGATTAATGAGAAAGGTTTCCAGACCGGGATCCACAAAGGAAGGCAGGGTTGTCGTAAAAGCCGCCGCCGTTCTGGGTTCACTCACGATCGTTCCTTCGCGTTGCCGAATGGACCGGGATTCACCATCGGCCGCTGCCCGCTTTCCCCCCGCCGGGGGATAGGTGACCGGTGTCTCGAAACGGCCCGAGATGGTTTCACCCCGGCCGAAGATCGCCTGGACATTGTCCTTTTCAACCTCTTCTTTGAACAGAGTATAAGGGACTGTAAGCGGATCTTCCGGGCCGGGTGCCAACAGGTCCCCCAGCCAGAAGTTCAGGAGCAGAATGATTACGAACCACATCCATATCCTGCCCGGGGGGATCTTTGCCGGGGCGTTTCCCCGGGGAACGCCGGCTGACGTGTTCGCCGGAGGAACGCCGCGTTGTGTCTGGTTTTTTGTAACGTTCATCGACATAACCTTTTTCAATTTATAATTGCAGGCAGTTTATCTCATATAAAAGTTTTACGTTTTAAGCAAATACATTTTCATCATTTGTTGTGGTCTCTCAAACCATGGGGGTTTATTCTAAGATAGACGTATATATGACATGGGATTACAGCTTCCTGATTTCAGAAAACAGATCCGCAAACTTCGGAAGTGTGAGATTTTTTCGTCTTCGTCCGGTTTTGGCAACCTCTCCGTAAATTTGAGTGTATTTTTTACCGAGGGTGGAATGAGAATATTCTTCGAGGTCCAACGGCGCCACATACCGATCCGGCTGGTTGAGGATGCACTCCGCCTTATCTGCAAAATCCCGGGGATTGTTCTCGGCAAAAAGGCCGTTCACGCCGGAATCTATCACTGCACTCGAGGCCATCGATCGTGTTGCAACGATGGGCAGGCCGGATGCACAAGCCTCGTAAAACACAATGCCCTGGGTGTCGGACAAGGAGGGAAAAAGAAACACACTGCCAAGCCGGTAGGCCGCAGCCAGAGTTTCTTGATCGAGAAACCCGCCCATAATCACCCGATCCCCCACCCCGGCATGCATTGCGTCATCCTGCAGCCGTCCGGCATCAGGTCCGGTTCCAAAGAACAGAAGACAGCAATTTCTGTCACGCTGAACCAGCTCCTGGAGGGTGGCAAGACACAAATCGATATTCTTCTCTTTCGTGATTCGTCCGACATTGAGCAGAACACTATCGAAGCGCATCAGACCGTATTGTCGACGCAACTTCGTCACCCGATCTTCGGTTATGTTCTGAAATCGAGTGGCGTCAATTCCCGTGGGTACCACTTCAATACGATTCTTGACGTCCATTCCCAAAAGGTATTGTCGGATGGGTTCCGTGGGCGTGACGATCAAATCGCACGCTTTAGCGTATTGGCTGACAAAACGGCGGACCCGTTCCCGCACCTCCGGGAAATCGGCCTTGAAATAGTGTGTAAAAAACGTGTAGAGTGTATGAAAGGTATAGACCAGAGGGATGCCGAATTCGTTCGCCGCCAGAACTGCTGCGTCTCCGAGCAGGAAGGGATGATGGCTGTGGATCACGTGAGGACGGAACCCCTCGATGATCCCAAAAATGCGCTCACGGTCCATATTTGGAATGGCGACAGCGAATTTGAGATTCGGTATACTGAAAGATTTCACCCGATGGAGATGGACCCCTGGAACCTCGGAGTCACAACCGTAATCCGGTGCGATGACAAAGGTTTCGTGGCCGTTGCGCTTCAATGCCCGGTCCAAAAAATCGACCGCCACGGCCACCCCTGACACCCTGGGTAAGTAGTTGTTGGTGAAGATCGCTATACGCATGTTCGATCCCTCCTGAATGTAATAGTTTGATTTATGGCGCAAACCGGACCATAAGCCCTGGCCGCACCATTGTCGCACCCCTTTCCGATTTCCCGAACAGCCGCGAGACATTGTCAGTGCTATATTGTCTTTCCATCGTCTTTGCTCGTTCCGAATAAAAAGATAAACCCAACCAAGCCAGCCACCAATGAAGCTGCAATGACCGCCAGTTTGGCAGCGGCCAGTTCCTCTGTCCCACCGAACGCTTCATTGGCAATAAAGATGGACATGGTGAATCCGATGCCGCACAACATCCCGACACCCAACACCTGAGGCCAGGTTGCGTCGTCAGGTTTTCGGCCGAGTCCCAATCGGTCGATGAGCCACGCACCGGCAAAAATTCCAACAGGCTTCCCCACCACCAGTGCCAAAAATATCCCGATCACCACATGGTCCGTAGGCCTGACATTGTTGATTGACAGTTCAATGCCCGCATTCGCCAGTGCAAATACAGGGAGTATAAAATATTGAGACCAGGGTTGCAGGGCATGCTCCAATCGTGATGCGGGCGACCTCAGCCTTAGATCAATTTCCCGAATCCGTCTGGCAAAGTAATGCCAGCCTGCATCCTCTGACACATTGGATGTCTGCAAGTGGTGCATGAACTGAGGCGCACTCGAAGTGATACCGGCCAGCATCGGAATTATTGAAGGACGTTCTCTTTCAGGGATGGTGACCGCCACTAAAACACCTGCAATTGTCGCATGGAGTCCGCTTGAATAAACAGCCGCCCAAAGCAATGTTCCCACAATCAGATAGGGCCACAACCGATAGACACGTGCGGCATTGAAACCCATCAAGACGGCCATCAAACCGCCCGCAGCAGCGAGCGCAGCCCATGAGATGCCATGGTTATAGCCAATGGCCAACACGAGAATCGCCCCCAGATCATCGATAACGGCCAGTGCTGCGGCAAAGACTTTCATACTGGTGGGAACGCGTGAACCGAGGAGTGCTAAAACACCGAGCGTAAATGCAATATCCGTTGCCATCGGGACGCCCCAGCCCACCGAACCGCCGGTGCCGATGTTGAAAGCCAGATAAATAGAGGCCGGTACGATCATTCCGCCTGCCGCTGCAGCAATCGGGATGATCGCACGCTTGAATTCAGAAAGTTCACCGCTGAGGATTTCCCGCTTCAGTTCCAAGCCAACGACAAGAAAAAACAAAGCCTTACCGAACTAAAGTTCCTCTAA
>NPIE01003429.1_pt1 | contig 12821 bp, 13 predicted proteins | sample 8637661 | NCBI WGS metagenome assembly NPIE01 (sample SAMN07420842, study PRJNA396082) | bioreactor metagenome | isolation source: sample BA12 brine-fed electro-methanogenic bioreactor BA | place: Japan: Kochi | collected 2016-12-09 | reverse complement strand
AATGATGTTAACCTTAAATACTCTAGGCTATTGGTTGCAGGTATTGAAAGCACTCATATTGAATATGGAAAACCCGTTTTAAGCATTACAAACCCTAATTATACTTTTGTTAAGCTTAACCTTGAGGATAGGGAAGGGCTCAATGCAATTTTTAAGCAGTATAAATTCGATAGGGTTTGTAATTTGGCCGCCCAAGCAGGTGTAAGGTATAGCATGGAGAATCCTCATGTATACGCACAAAGTAATATTGTAGGGTTTTTAAATGTACTGGAGGCTTGCCGAAATAGCAAAATTGAGCATCTTGTTTACGCCAGTAGTTCAAGTGTTTACGGGTTAAACGAAACTATGCCCTTTTCAACTGGCCATAATGTGGATCATCCCATAAGCCTTTACGCAGCCAGTAAGAAAAGCAATGAGCTAATGGCTCATACTTATAGCTACTTGTATGGTTTACCAACAACGGGTTTGCGCTTTTTTACCGTTTATGGTCCTTGGGGACGACCCGATATGGCATTGTTCCTGTTTACCAAAGCCATTATTGAGGGAAATCCCATCGATGTTTTTAATGAGGGTAATATGCAGCGCGATTTTACCTATATTGATGATATAGTTGAGGGAGTTGTTAGGGTTATCGATGACGTTCCTCTTGGCAATCCAAATTGGAGTGGTGCCAACCCAAACCCTTCATGTTCGGCTGCACCCTATCAAATTTATAATATTGGTAATAGCAGTCCAGTTAAGCTAATGGATTTTATTCAGAGCATAGAGAATGCTCTTGGGCAAGAAGCCCAAAAGAATATGCTACCATTGCAACCTGGTGATGTGCCTGCAACCTGGGCCGATGTTGATGACCTTTGGGAAAGGCTTAATTTTAAACCAAAAACGCCTGTTCACGAGGGTATTCGTAAGTTTATTGAGTGGTACAAAATGTATTATAAGGTACAGTAGCTTATAGCTCTTCAATTAGCTCGATGGTTTTTTCTCCGAGTTTTTCCGATGAGTACGCTAAATTCATAAGAAACTCTTCTTCGGTAGGGTTTACCCCATCAACAATATCGGTAATGGCTTTAATGGCTAAAAATGGGATGTCATAAATATTTGCAATCCAAGCAATGGCCGCTGCTTCCATCTCTTTTACGGCTCCATTATGGCTTTTTAAAATTTCTAAATCGGTAGGTGTGTGGTCTAGCGAATTACCGGTTGAAATTACCCCTGTTTTAACCCCCATTTTTATTGCTATATGCTCACACGGGTAACAAGGGTATTTTCCAAAACCGTACTCCTTAAATCCGGGTATGTTTATTCGTCGATCGTGATGGAAAACGTATGGATGGCTTAAGTAAATATCACCTATACTAGCATTTAAACTTGCGAAACCTCCTGCTGTACCAGCGTTTAGTATAAGGTTGGGAGCAAAATTTTCTATTCCAATAAATGTGTTTAGTACCGAAGCTTCGGTTCCAATACTATCAACCTTATAATTTGGGCATTTACCATTTAGCTGAAGCCAAACCTGTTTGTTGCTATAGGTTCCACTAAAAATTTCAACGGGGAGTTTAGAGTGATCCGATTTTTGTGGTTTAAGCTTAAGTGTTTTAATAATACTTTTGGCCTCATCGTGCATGGCCATAACCAGAAGTATTCTTGAAATGCTACTCATATTTTAGGTTTTTTGAAAGGTAAAAGTACTGCTATTTACAAAGCTAAAAAACAAAAAGTACCTGTGTTCGTTATAATTGTTGAAAAGTCTGTTTTGTACTTATTCGAACGAGTTTATGTTGTAAGAAAACTATTGTACAAAATTTTATTTTTTATGCACTTTGTTGTATCTTGTGTTGACTTTTTTGCCTTCAGCAGGCATTTTAGTTTTAGAAAGAAATTTGGGTAATTATTAGTATAAGTTGCAAACTCAGCGAATGGATATGCATGTTTCATTAGGGTCAACAGACCATAGGGACAACGAATTTTTTACATTTCGTTATGCAACCCGATTGCAAAAAGGCGATATTGTAGAGATTCGAACAGGGCTTGACCTTGAGGTTGCACGTTTCCAAGCTCGCAAGAGTTTTCCTGATGTACTAAACGAGTACTGGTGGTTAAAACCATCTGACGTTCCTGCTTTTAAGGATTTGCCTCTAAAAATTTCCGATATCTATTACTACCATGGTGGAGTTCCTGTGGTTGTGCTACTAACCGCACAAGGAGGGTTGACTAGAAAGGCACAAATCTTTTTAAAAAAGAAGGATGAGCATAGAAACCAAATGGATTTGGAATTGAAGCAAGCAATGAAAATGTTTGATGCAAACCAGGTAGCCGATTTTTTATGCGATCAGAATTTGCTTACACGAATGGAAGCTGCAAATATCCTAAAAGAGAATTTTCCCGATTTTAAGCCAGTTGATAAGTCGCAGTACATTGCATACCAAATTCTGCTTGGAAGTTTTAATGAGACCATCCCCTTTGGCGAAGATGCTGTTGAGCCCCTATTGGAGCGATTTTTTGTATCGTCACACGCTAAGGAAACCGAACGAATTATTGATACTCTAATAGCAATTGGCGAACCTGCCTTGGCTAAACTCGATGATATGGCCGAATTCCTCTCGTTAATGGCTAGTCCGTACTATGCAAAAAGGGTGAACTGGACCATAAACCAGATTAAAAAAGCGATAAAGAAGCAGCAATTATAGCGTTTCTTAAATTTCAATTTCTCTATTAATATAATCCTCGTAATTTTTTAGCTTGGGAATGTACACCTGATCAAGCAAAGGTGACTCAATTATAAAATCGGCAGTTGATCGGTTTGAGGCCGTAGGAATATTGTAAACGCTGGCAATTCTGAGTAAAGCTTTTACGTCAACGTCGTGAGGTTGTGCTTGCATAGGATCCCAGAAAAAGATGAGAATATCAATATTGCCATCAGCAATCATCGATCCTAGCTGTTGGTCGCCACCAAGCGGTCCCGATTTTAGCTTAATGATTGAAATATGATTTTTAGCCTCTTCTCTGTGCATACGGTTAAGGGCTTCCTCAACAAGTTTTCCGGTGGTACCTGTGCATACAAGTTTATGCCGTAGTAGTTTTTGCCAGTTCCATTCAACCCATTCAACCATGTCGCTCTTTCTGTTGTCGTGTGCAACAAGGGCAATTGTTTTCGTTTGCTTCATTTTACTAGTTAATTAGGCTGCAAAAGTATCGAAAAGCATCAATACATGGTAGTACCCAAAGCTATCTTTTTATTATTTGTTGGGTTAACGTTTTCGGGAAGCGTATTTTTAATAAACTACTCGGTAAAAAAAGCTTCTTTTTCTGCTCTTTCTATAATATATTTAGCGTGACTAACCGCATTTTGAGTTGATTTTTTGGGAGGGTTCTCTGTTTGAGCCAATTCCAAAAACCAGCCAAGTATTTCAATGGTTTTCTTGTATTCCTTAGCGTTATAGTAGCACATGCCAGATTGATAGATGTAGTAATGGTGGCTAGGATCGAACGTGTATGCCTGATTGTACTGCTCAATAGCCTTTTGGTAGTTTCTGCTACGATTGTGTGCGTCGGCTCGTGTAGCGTATAGCATGGCCATTTCGTAAGGCGAAGGCGTGAGTAGTTCCTCTGCGAGGTTAAGCACTGCAATGGCCTTTTGCCTGTTTCCAATTTCAATAAGTGATTTTGCATAAACAAAGTTTAACGCATTGTCGGTTGAGTCTAATGCAAAAGCTTTTTTAAGTGTTTGAGAGGCACCGTAATAGTTCCCTATTTGGTATTTTGCCAAGCCCGAAAATTTAAGGGTAAATCGTGATGAGTCGCCCAATGCCTTTGTTTTGTCAAACCACAAGTCGGCTTCAGCATAATTTTGTGAAAGGTAGTGCAAGTAGCCATTTGCTCTAACAATAGGAACGTAAGTTGAATCGTATTCAAAGGCAGCTTCGGCAATGGGTTGAATATACCCGGTTGGCATTGCAATTTGAATTAACCCGTTTATAAGTTTTACGGCAAGGGGTAAGTTTTGTGGTTTAAGCTCAAACGATTTGCTGTATGCTTCAATAGTAAGGGCAATGCTATCGGTTTTTGCTGCGCAATCGCCTATTTGCTCCCAGATGTAGTAGTTTGTTGAATCAGTTTTTAGTAGCTTTTTAAAATGAGCCAAAGCTTGCTCAAATCTTTCATCGCGCTTTAGCAAACGGGCTAGCTGCGAGCGAGTTGGAATGCTTGACGAGTCAATAGCAAGTGCCTCGTAATAGTTAGAAATTGCGCTATTTACATCACCTAAAGCTGCATTAACTCCAGCAAGTTGCTGAAGGCATTTTATGCATGAGCTATCCGTAAGCACAGCTTTTTGGAATGCATATTTAGCGCTATCAAAGTTAAGCTGCATTTCCCATGCATTACCAAGTGCAAGCCAGTATGCCGTATTTAGCGAATCGTGTTTTAATGCATCATTAAGTTGGTCAATTAGTTCGCCATTGTTGAGTAATGTATTGCTAGAAATAGAAATGTTTGACTTATTGGTACTTTGAGCAAACGATATACACCCAGAAAGAAGCAATACGGATATGAAGAACAACCGAAGAATGCGCATGTCAAGTATATTTTATCCAGCATCAGTAAAAAGAAATGCGCTGATGCTGGATGATAGAGTTTACTTTAAGCTGAATGAAATTGGGAAGGTAAACGAAACGCGTACTTTTGTGCCCTTTTGCGTCCCAGGTTCCCAACGTGGGCTCGATTCAACTACTCTTATAGGCGCTTGATCGAGTGAAGGATCAACTCCTCTAGCAATTTTTACATTGCTAACTGAACCATCCGCTTCAACTATAAAGCTAACGAATACGCGACCTTGGATTCCGTTTTCTAGCGCAATTTCAGGATAGACTAGGTTTTCGGCTATGAAGCTGCGGAACTTGTCATGACTCTTGGAATTATCGCCCATAAACTTGGGCATATTTTCAACAACAACAAAAACTTCGTCGGTAGAAACTACTTGGCTTTTACCATCAGCTCCTTGTGTTTTGGTAGCTGTAAGTATTGTTTCATCTTCGAATACTTCTTGTGTATCCGATTTTTCGCAGGAGATAATGAATAACAGCGAAAATGCTAGGGCAAAGGATAGCAANNGTTGCCGGAATGGCAAATCTTTTAACTTTTTTTGTGTTCATCATGGCTAAACGTTTTAAGGTTAACGATTTGTTAAAGTTATTGCCAAGGGACAGCGCTATCCCGCTAAAGGCAATTGAAACTATGGAATCCATATAGGTATGGGTTTCGGCAGATTCTTTAATCACAACTTCATCTGCTTGAAACTCATGAATTTCAATTAATGTTTTCTTCAAAATCCAGTAAAATGGGTTAAACCATTGGATAACGCCAAATAGCTCGATGAAAATTTGATCCACACTGTGGAGGTGCTTTTTATGTGCAACCTCATGTGCAATAATTAGGTTGGCCTTATCGGTAGGGATTTTATTTGGATTGATAAAACAAAGGTTGAAAAAGGAGAAAGGCGGAATATCTTTTGAGTGCTCAACTAATGTAATGTTGTTTTCTTTAATTTTTTTCCCTGTTTTGGAAAGGCTAAGTATCCTTAAGAGATTAAGCGTAAACCTAACCAAGAAGAGAGACGATACTATTCCTGCTATGACTATGATAACAGTAATTGGGTTATAATCGCTTTCAGAAATGCTTGCCGAAAAGGTTATTTCTGGTAGAAATACGTTTGAAATTAGAGGGAATGATGCAGCTGAAGGGATTGTAATGCTCGTTAACCAAGGAGCCAGAATTGGAAGAAAGACAGATAGAAGTAGACCAATTGTAATGAATAGTCTTGTGGCTACAAACTGGTTTATTCGTCTTAAGAATAGGAACCATAATCCCCAAACAACGAATACGCCTATGCTCCATTTTAAAATAATGCTTATAATGCTAGCTGTTTCCATCTTTCTTTTGCTTTTCGAGTTGACTGGCTAGAAGAGCAATTATCTCTTCCATTTCTTTTACCGATAGGTCTTCCTCCTTGGCAAAGAACGACACCATTTGCCTATAGGAGTTCCCAAAGTAGTTCTTAATAAATCCGCGCATAAAATTGCCTGTATATTCCTTTTTTGAGACAAGCGGATAGTATTGGTGTGTTTTTCCAAATGCATTATGACCCACAAATCCTTTCTTTTCTAGTATCCTAACAATAGTCGATACGGTGTTGTAGGCAGGTTTTGGCTCGGGAAGTTGATCAATAATATCCTTTACGAATACTTTTTCAAGCCTCCAAATAATTTGCATTATCTGCTCTTCTGCTTTGGTTAGCTCCATTATTATAAATAGTTTTAATTTTCTTAGTACAAACGTACAACTAAAAAATTAGTTATACAACTAAAAAGATAGTTAAATTTGGTTTGTATTTTTTAAGTATCAATAATAGAGGCGATTAAATATTTTTACAATGAAGAAAATCTTAAACTTAGCAATAGTTCAGGCCGATTTGGCTTGGGAGAACATTTCCCTAAACCATGCAAATTTTTCCAAAACCCTTAAAACAGTTAACGCTGATGTAGATATTGCCATACTGCCCGAAATGTTTACAACAGGTTTCTCAATGAATGCTCAGAAGTTGGCACAACCAATGAATGGCGATACAGTTAATTGGATGAAAAGCCATGCAGCAAGCATGGGCTTTGCCATTTGTGGAAGTATAATTATAGAAGAGGATGGTGATTACTATAACAGGTTTATTTTTGCTACCCCCGAGGGAGCAATGTTTACCTACGATAAAAGGCACCTTTTTACATTTGCAAACGAGAATAAGCGTTATACGCATGGGAGCAATCGGCTAGTTTTTGAGTATAAAGGTTGGCGAATTTTACCTCAAATATGCTACGATGTTCGCTTTCCGGTTTGGAGCAGAAATAGGAACGATTACGATTTAATCATCAACGTAGCAAACTTCCCAGGTGAACGGCGCGATGCTTGGATTACCCTTAACAAAGCACGAGCTATAGAGAATCAGAGCTATGTGGCTGCAGCCAACAGGGTTGGAACAAGCGGAATGGATATATACTACACAGGCGATAGCCTGATTCTCGATATGCTTGGTAAGCCCATTTCAGAAGCCCTACCAGGTCAAGAGAAGGTTATTTATGGATCCCTTAACATCGACTTATTAAAACAGTTTCGGAACGACTTTCCTGTACTGCCCGATGCTGATGCCTTTACCCTAAGCGAATAGCCTTCTGCAAATGATTTCAGTAAAATTCGTCAATTCAATACAACTTTTTTTGCGCTTAGCTATTAAAAACAGCTACTTTTAAGCTTACTTTGCGAATTCTTTCGCAAAACTAATTTGTTTATGAATATTATTGTTGCAGGTGCAGGCGAAGTAGGAACGCATTTAGCAAAGATGCTCTCGATAGAGTATCACGATATTGTTGTAATCGATTCGGATACCGATAAGTTAGCCCATCTCTCATCGAGTGCAGATTTACTTGTTGTTGAGGGATCGGCAACATCAATTTCAGCATTAAAAGAGGCTAATGTTAAAAAAGCCGACCTGTTCGTTGCGGTTACCAGCTCCGAAAATGCGAATATTCTCAGCGCAACTCTTGCCAAGCGTTTGGGTGCTAAAAAGGTAATTGCTCGTATTGATAACAACGACTACTTGCTACCCAACAACAAGGAAATCTTCCTTAATATGGGTGTCGACTCCCTTATTTACCCAGAAAAGTTAGCGGCAAAAGAAGTAATCAGCCTTCTGGGGCATACTAGCACAACTGAGTTTGTCGATTTTTCGGGAGGGAAGCTATCATTAGCCGTTATGCGATTAGAGGAGGATGCCCCAGTTATCGACCAAACCTTACTTCAAACCATAAAGGATAATCAGGACCTAGAGTTTAGAGCAGTGGCAATTGCCCGCGAGGGCGAAACCATTATTCCTCGCGGAAGCGATCAGTTTAAGGTTAACGATTTAGTATACGTTATTACCAACCAAAGTGGTGTAAAGGAGATGCTCGAATACTCAGGTAAAACCAATATTGAGGTGCATAACCTAATGATACTTGGCGGAGGCAGAATTGGAGTTCGAATAGCCTACGAGCTAGAGAAAGAGGTAAATGTTAAAATTATTGAAAAGAATAGGGAAGAGAGCGTAAGGCTTGCCAATTTCTTTAAAAACGCCCTTGTAATTAATGGCGATGGACGCGATACAGAACTCCTTATGCAGGAGGGCTTGCAATATATGGATGCTTTTATTGCCGTTACCGGCAACTCCGAAACCAACATACTCACCTGTTTGGCAGCTAAACGAATGGGCGTTAAGAAAACCATTGCCGAGGTTGAAAACTTCGATTACATAAAGCTTGCCGAGAGCATGGGTATCGATACTGTAATTAATAAAAAGCTAATTACTGCTAGTCGTATTTTCCGTTACACAATGAGTACCGAGGTTTCAGCCATTAAATGCCTAACGGGTAGCGATGCCGAAGTGCTCGAGTTTATAGTTAAGCCTAACTCACCTGTTACAAAAGGGAAAATTAAGGATATCAATTTCCCGAAGGATGCCATAATTGGAGGGGTTGTTCGCGGCGACTCAAGCCATATTGCTAACGGAACAACTGAAATTAAAGCATACGATAGAGTAGTGGTTTTTGCTTTACCCTCTGCTATAAATAAGGTTGGTAAGTTTTTTAACTAGGTGGGTAAAAAAAGTGTGGGTAAGCTACTTACATCGCACCGCTACAACCGCCTACCCTTGCTACCTTCCGGTCCTGGGGGAGTTCAGCAGGAGCTGGTCGTATAAGACCTACCCACGGCGCAAAGATAGCAACATCTTTGTAACTCTTCAAAATTTTTTTCAGCATATATCCCATTTTCTAATATCTTTGTCGAATCTTAACTAATTAACAATAAATTATGGATTCAATAGCTAAAAATTTGCTAAAATCAACAGCTACCTACGGCTTTGCGCTAGGAATTATTGTTGTTATCTACAATCTTCTTCTCTATTTCCTGAATATTATGCCTGTTGGTATTGCAAAACCCTTTATGCTTTTTGTGGTAACCGTAGCCATTTATTTTGTGGGAATTTTAATGTTTAGCAAACAGGTACGTAAGGAAGTTTATGGTGGAGAAGTGTCATACAAGCAAGGTTTGCTGGTGGGTATTCTCATTGGACTTTTTGCATCTATCATAATCTCTGCATATTCCTACTTGCAAAATGTAATAATCGACCCCGATTACATGAATAGGTATATTGATGCACAAAGCCAATGGATGGCCGATTATATGTACTCAAAGGGTTTACCCGATGATCAAATTGAAACCGCTTTGGAAGGACTTGAAGCAGCACGAGACACAAAATTTACCTTTGGTTCATACATTAAGTCGGTTTTGCTAAGTACTTTAGGGTTTGGTGTTATTAGCCTAATTACTTCGGCAATTATCAGAAAGAAGGAAACAACGCCTTTTGCAGAGTAAATAAAGTTTTTTTTGAATGGATATTTCAGTAATTGTTCCGCTTTATAACGAGGAAGAGTCGTTACCTGAACTGGTTGATTGGATTAAAAATGTTATGGATGCCAATGGTTTTGCCTTTGAAACCATTTTGATTGATGATGGCAGTAACGATAAGAGTTGGAGTGTAGTTGAGGCTATTTGCCAAAAGTATTCGTTTGCCCGTGGTATAAAGTTCCGCAGGAACTACGGCAAGTCGGCTGCGCTTCATGTTGGGTTCCAGTCGGCCAAAGGTAATGTTGTTGTTACCATGGATGCCGATTTGCAGGATAGCCCAGAGGAAATACCTGAAATGTATCGAATGATTACTCAGGAAGGATATGACCTGATTTCGGGTTGGAAAAGAAAGCGTTACGATCCAATTTCAAAAACTATTCCAAGCAAATTCTTCAATAGAACGGTACGAGCATTCACTGGTATTAAGCTGCACGACTTTAACTGTGGCCTAAAAGCGTACCGTAAAGAAGTTGTGAAAAGCATTGAAATATTTGGAGAGATGCACAGGTATATTCCTGTTCTTGCCAAACAAGCTGGTTTTAAGCGAATAGGTGAGAAAGTGGTGCAACATCAAGAGCGAAAGTACGGCGTTACTAAATTTGGTTTTGAGCGTTTTATCAATGGTTTTCTCGATTTGTTTACCGTAATATTTGTAACCCGATTTGGTAAAAAGCCAATGCACCTTTTTGGAACCTTAGGAACGCTTATGTTTTTAGCCGGAGGGGGTATAAGCATTTGGATAATTGCTAGTAAGCTATATGCCCAGTTCCATCACCTAAAGTTTAGGCCAGTTGCCGATCAACCCCTGTTTTACGTTGCATTGGTAATGGCAATTATTGGGGTACAACTTTTTATGACTGGGTTTTTGGGCGAACTTGTTTCTCGGAGTTCAGCCGACAGAAATCATTACCTTATTGAAAAGGAGATAGATTGATATATTTCTTCTAGTTTTTTTTAAAAGACATCCGACTACATTTTCGGGTGTCTTTTTTTTATAACACACTCATACAAACGTTTGCGAAAAAAAATCAATATCATAAGTACAACTTGTGGATTGTAATTCATTTTTCTGCTAAATTTAGCAATTAGCTTCGCGCTAAATCAAATTCACATTTACTAAAAACGATATAGCTATGGCAAACGCAAAAAAATCAAAAGGGGTAATAGCAATACTAACAGGAGGTGGCGATGTGCCTGGTCTTAACCCCGCAATTAGAGCGGTAACTATTCGCGCTTTGCGCGAAGGTTATCAGGTTGTAGGTATTCGTCGTGGCTGGGCAGGGATGATTGAAATTATTCGAACGAAAGATGCCGACAACAGCCATTGCTATGAGTGGTTAACCGAAGAAAGGGTAAACAAATCGTTTCGCACGGGCGGAACCTTTTTACACACTTCGCGAACTAATCCCTCCAAGGTTTCAAAAGATAGGGTTCCGCTTCATCTTCAGGATAAGTACAATAAAGAGATAAATGACCTCACGCCTGAGGTTATCAAAAACCTCGATTTTTTAGGTATCGATTACCTAATTCCCATAGGTGGCGATGATACGTTGAGCTATGGGGTTCGGCTATATCAGGAGGGTGAGAAGGTAATAGCCATTCCTAAAACAATGGATAACGATGTACCTGGTACCGATTACTGCATAGGTTTTAGTACCTGTATTACGCGTACCATTGCAATGACCGACATTTTGAGAACCTCAGCCGGTTCGCATGAGCGTATTTTGGTAATGGAGGTATTTGGTAGGTATGCTGGTTTTACTGCTATGCTCCCAACCATGGCCGGTGTTGCCAACCGTTGCGTTATTCCCGAGCATAAGTTCGATATTGATTTGCTAACTGAGCTATTAGTCGACGATAGGCGGAGAAACCCAAGCCAGTACTCATCTGTTATGGTTAGCGAGGGAGCAATTTTTAAGGGTATGGATAAAATGGTATTTGAGGGCTCGGAGGTTGATGCTTTTGGTCATGCTAAATTAGGTGGGATAGGCGATATTATCTCACAAAAAATTAAGGAGTATAGTCCAAAATACAACAAAGGGAAGGCCGTTAACACTATTAACCAAAAGTTAGGCTATTTGGTTAGGGGTGGAGAACCCGATGCAATCGACTCAATTGTGCCAATGGCGTTTGGTAACCTTGCTCTCGACCTTATTCTAAAAGGTGTGCATGGAAGATTAGTCGTGCTTAAAAATGGTAGGTACGATAATATGCCTATTGATGTTGTTGTGAGCCAAAAGAAGGTTGTTAATGTTGAAAAGCATTACAATGTTGAGCGTTTACGCCCTTACTATCAAAAGTTTGAAATGCTGCCATTGTTCATAATGACTAGCGAGTAATTTTTTCCGTTTAGCTATTTGCTTAATGGGTTTAAATGCAGGTTATGGTTTATATGCTGCTCGATGTATTTTTTGTTGCATTTCATACCTTGCTAATTGCTTTTAACCTATTTGGTTGGATTTGGTGGCGTACGCGTAAGGCTAACTTAATAACTCTTCTGCTTACAGGCTTATCGTGGATAGGCTTAGGTCTCTTNNGGCTACTGTCCGCTAACCGATTGGCATTGGCAAGTGCTAGGTATGCTAGGCTCAACGCCTGAAGTAACGTCTTATGTTGCTTATCTATTAAACCGAATAGGTGGGATTGTAATAAGTAATGCTTTTGCCAATTGGCTAACCACAGCCCTGTTTTTTGTGGCCTTTTCCCTATCGATTTATACGAATTTTTTTGTAAAAGCAAAGAAAGGTTAGCTTACTCATTTTCTTTTGAGTTGATGAATTCGGTTAGTTTTGAAGTAACTGAGTGGAGCAAGTTAACATCCTCATCGCTAATTTGGCTAAGGCGCTCGAGCACTCTTCCGTGAACTAGGCTCTCATTAGTTAAACCAATATTGTTTAGGGTTGAAATTACCTTACTACGGAGGGCTTTGTACCCATGATTATTGATTCCTTCACTTAATTCAGTATTCTCAGGTTTAATTGTTAGAGGCATAAGCGCATAGGCAAAAACCATTACTGCTTGCGAAAGGTTAAGCGAAGGGTAGGCATTTGCAATGGGAACCGATGTAACAATATCACACAGGGCAATATCGTCATTTGAAAGCCCTGACTCTTCGCAGCCAAATACTATGGCTATTGATGATATTGAGTCCGATTTGTTTTCGATAAACTGTGCAAGCTCGGTACTTAAAACTATGTCCTGTTTTACCCAACGGCTTTTAGCCGATGTGGCTATGGTAAAATCAAATGCCTTAATAGCTTCGCTAAGTGAACCAAATACTTGAGCATTGTGAAGAATACTATGCGAACCATGGGCTAGCATTAGCGATTTATCGC
>NPIE01012193.1_pt2 | contig 12826 bp, 11 predicted proteins | sample 8637661 | NCBI WGS metagenome assembly NPIE01 (sample SAMN07420842, study PRJNA396082) | bioreactor metagenome | isolation source: sample BA12 brine-fed electro-methanogenic bioreactor BA | place: Japan: Kochi | collected 2016-12-09 | reverse complement strand
CTCCGGCAAGCCGCCGGCGACGATCGAGTGGGAGTAGCCTTGCAAAGAGATCTCGTGATCAGCTTCAATCAAATTTCTTGATTTCAGCCTTGTTTTTTTCGTATACTGAGCGGCTTGACACAACAAGCCTGACCGCAGCCTGAACGGGCACTCAAGCGTCGCGCCTCCAGGGCCGGCCGCTGCGGAACGGGTATCAAAACGTCAGACAAGGAGTACGACATGCCCAAGATGAAGTCCAATCGTGGCGCCGCCAAACGCTTCCGGGTCACCGGCAGCGGACGGATCAAGCGCAAGCACGCGTTCCACAGCCATATCCTGACCAAGAAAGACACCAAGCGCAAGCGTCGCCTGCGTTCGACCTCGCTCGTGGCCAAGGCCGACGAGAAGGCGATACGCAAGATGCTGCCGAACCTGTAGTTTCAGGTTGTACTGGTCGTTTTTCTTAGAAATTTCAGGAGAGTAGAGCAATGGCACGAGTAAAACGTGGAGTGATCGCCCGCCGCCGTCACCGCAAGGTGCTGAGCCGGGCCAAGGGGTATTACGGCGCGCGCCGCAAGGTGTTCCGCGTCGCCAAGCAGGCCGTGATCAAGGCAGGGCAATATGCCTACCGCGACCGCCGTCAGCGCAAGCGTGATTTTCGCGGACTGTGGATCCAGCGCATCAACGCCGCAGCGCGCGAGCACGGCCTGTCCTACAGCCGCTTCATCAACGGCCTGAAGAAGGCCGAGATCGGCATCGACCGCAAGGTGCTGGCCGAACTGGCCGTAAACGACAAGGTCGCCTTCAAGGCGCTGGCCGAGAAAGCTCAGGCTCAGCTGGGCTGATCGGGCCGCCTGCCGTGGCTGGCCCTGACATCGATTCGATGCGCGAAGCTGCGCTGGCCGAAACGGCCGGCGCGGCCGACTTGCGTGCGCTTGACGAGGTGCGCGTGGCCTGGCTGGGCAAGAAGGGCCGCCTGACCTCGGAACTCAAGGCGCTGGGTCAGCTTGCACCGGAGCTGCGGCGCGAGGCGGGTCAGTCGGTCAATGAGCTCAAGCGCGACCTGGGGGCCGCGCTCGATGCCCGCCGCGACGAACTCGAGCGTGCGGCACTGGATGCGCGGCTTGCATCGGAGCGCATCGACGTGACCTTGCCCGGGCGCGCCGTCGACCCGGGTGGGCCGCACCCGGTCAATTCGGCGATGGACCGGATCCTGGAAATCTTCCGCAGGCTGGGCTTCGCGGTCGAGGACGGTCCCGAAGTCGAAGACGATTACCACAACTTCGAAGCGCTGAACTTTCCGCCGCACCATCCGGCCCGTGCGATGCACGACACCTTCTATCTGCCGGATGGGCGCCTGCTGCGCACGCATACCTCACCGGTGCAGATCCGGGTGATGAAGCGCCAGGCACCGCCGGTGCGGATCGTCGCGCCCGGCCGCGTGTTCCGCTCTGATTCGGATCAGACCCACACACCGCAGTTCCACCAGGTCGAGGGTCTGCTGGTCGACGAAGGCGTCAGCTTCGCCGATCTCAAGGGCATGCTCTCGACCTTCGTCAACGCCTATTTCGAAGACGAGCTGGAGATGCGGCTCAGGCCGTCATACTTCCCGTTCACCGAGCCTTCGGCCGAGGTCGACATTCGCTGGCGCAATCCGGACGGCAGTGCTGGCCGCTGGCTGGAAGTGCTCGGCTGCGGCATGGTGCATCCAAACGTGCTCGAGAACTGCGGCGTCGATCCGGAGCGTTACACCGGCTACGCTTTCGGGCTCGGCGTCGAGCGTTTCGCGATGCTGCGTTACCGGGTTGACGACCTGCGTCTGTTTTTCGACAACGATCTCCGCTTCCTCCGGCAGTTCCGCTAGCGCGGCAACCGCAACCGGGCGGCGGGGCAAGAATCACGGGGATTTCAATGCGTTTCAGTCTGAACTGGCTCAGGCACTGGGTGCCGGGTGATGCCGATGCCGAGACGGTGGCCGCGCGCCTGACCGGGGCCGGTCTCGAGGTCGACGAGCTGCAAGCGCTGGGGACGGCGCTGGATGGCGTGGTGGTGGGCCGGATCGTCGATTGCCAGCCGCATCCGGACGCCGACCGGCTGCGAGTCTGCCGGGTCGATCTCGGCGCGTCGGACTCGGTCCAGATCGTCTGCGGCGCACCGAATGCCCGGGTCGGACTGACGGCGCCATTGGCGACCGTCGGCAGCAGCTTGCCCAACGGCATGAAGATTCGGCCGGCAAGGCTGCGCGGCGTCGAGTCGCAGGGCATGCTGTGTTCGGGCCCTGAACTGGAGCTTGGGCAGGACGCTTCCGGCCTGCTTGAGCTGGATCCGGCCCTGCCGCCGGGCACCCCGCTGGCCGAAGCGCTGGGCCTGCCCGACCATGTCATTGAAGTCGATCTGACGCCGAACCGCGCCGACTGTCTGTCGATTCGCGGTCTGGCCCGGGAACTGGCCGCGATTGACGATATCGACTGTGTCGAACCCGAGATCGCGCCCGTCGCGCCGAGCATCGACGCCGTGCCGTCGATCGAACTGCTGGCGCCAAGAGACTGTCCGCGCTATGTCGGCCGGATCATCGAAGGTCTGGACCCTGCGGCGCGCACGCCGGCGTGGATGGTCGAGCGGCTGGAACGCTCCGGCTTGCGCAGCCGTGGCCCCGGTGTCGACGTGACCAACTACGTGCTGCTGGAACTGGGCCAGCCGATGCATGCGTTTGACGCCGACCGGCTGGAGGGCGGCATTCGGGTGCGCCGTGCCAGCGGCGACGAATCGCTGGTGCTGCTCGACGGCCAGCAGGTCACGCCGGACCCGGACATGCTGCTGATCTGCGACCACGTCCGGCCGCTGGCCCTGGCCGGCATCATGGGCGGCGCCGACAGCGCGGTCGGCGAGGCCACGACCCGGATCCTGCTGGAGTCGGCCTGGTTCAATCCGGCCAGCATCATCGGCAAGGGACGGCGTTTCGGTCTTGCGACGGATTCTTCGCATCGCTTCGAGCGTGGCGTCGACCCGGCGCTGCAGCGAAGCGCAATCGAGCGCGCCACCGCACTGATCCTCGAGATTGCCGGCGGCCGCGCCGGGCCGGTGGTCGAGGCGCTTGCTTCCGAACATCTTCCGGCTTCGCCCGAGATCGAGCTGCGACTGGCGCGCCTCAACCAGGTATTGGGTACATCGCTGGACGCCGAGCGGGTCGAGCGGATTCTGGTCCGGCTCGGCATGCGGGTGCAGCGCGACGGCGACCGTTTCACGGTACAGCCGCCGAGTGCGCGTGTCGACCTGGCGCTGGAAATCGATCTGATCGAAGAAGTGGCGCGCCTGGTCGGCTATGACGCGCTGCCGTCATTGGCGCCCGGCGGTCGGCTGCGCGTGGTGGTCGAGAGTGAGCGCCAGGCCGATCTCGGCCGCATCCGGCATGGACTCCAGGCGCGTGGATTCCAGGAGATCGTGACCTGGAGCTTCGTCGCCGAAGACGAGCTGCAGCGGCTTGGTCTGGCCGATGACAGCCAGCCGCTGGCCAACCCCCTGAGCCAGGATCTGGCCGTGCTGCGCACCGGTTTGCTGCCCGGCCTGCTGCGCACGGCGCGCGCCAACCTGCGTCAGCAGCAGCCGCGCCTGAAGCTCTACGAGACCGGGCATGTGTTCAGCGCCGGCCAGACATGGGGTGAGCATCGACGCCTGGGCCTGCTGCTGGCCGGTCAGGCCGAGCCCGAAAGCTGGCACGGTGTGCGCCGTGGATTCGATTTCTTTGATCTCAAGGGTGAACTCGAGCAGCTGTTCGCCTGCATCGGCCATGCCGAAGGCGAGATCCGGTTTGTCGCCGACGCTTTTGCCTGGCTGCACCCGGGCCAGTCGGCGCGGCTGGAGCGCGACGGGGCGCCGATCGGCTTCGTCGGTCAGCTGCATCCGGCGATCGCGTCCGAACTGGACATCGAGACCGCCGTGTTCGTGGCCGAGATCGAGCTCGAAGCGCTGCAGCGCAAACCGCTGCCGCAGTTCCGGGGCGTCTCGAAATTTCCGGCGGTACGGCGTGATCTGGCATTGATCGTGCCCGAGACTGTGGCAGCGGAGCGACTGCGCCAGGTAGCGGGGCGCGCTGCAGGAAAATTGCTCGAAAACTGTCTTGTTTTTGACGTTTATCAGGGCAAAGGGATAGATTCAAGCTATAAAAGCCTCGCTATAGGCTTGATTTTGCGTGATCTTTCAAGCACTCTACGAGACCAGGATGTCGATGCCGTGATTCAGCGGGTGATCGAGAGCCTGCAACAGGAATGCAACGCAAGATTAAGAGGGTAAACGTATGGCGCTGACCAAGGCCGACCTTGCAAACATGTTGTTCGAGGAAGTGGGGCTGAACAAACGCGAGGCCAAGGAGTTCGTCGACGCCTGGTTCGCATCGATCCGGGACGCGCTCGAGGAGGGCGAGCAGGTCAAGCTGTCCGGGTTCGGTAATTTCCAGTTGCGCGACAAGAGTCAGCGTCCGGGTCGAAACCCCAAGACCGGCGAAGACATTCCGATCAGCGCGCGGCGTGTGGTCACATTCAAACCGGGTCAGAAATTGCGCGGAAGGGTGGAAGCTTATGCTGGATCCGGGGAGTAATCGCGAGCTGCCGTCGATCCCGGCAAAGCGCTATTTCACGATCGGCGAAGTCAGCGAACTGTGTGCGGTCAAGCCGCACGTGCTGCGCTACTGGGAGCAGGAGTTTCCGCAGCTAAAGCCGGTCAAGCGGCGCGGCAACCGGCGCTACTACCAGCGTCACGACGTGATCATGGTGCGCCAGATCCGGTCGCTGCTGCATGAACAGGGCTTCACCATCCTGGGCGCGCGCCAGCGCCTGGAAGGCGAGAATGCGCGCGACGATGTCTCGCGCAGTCAACAGCTGGTCCGACAGCTGCGCGGCGAGCTTGAGGAGATCCTGCATGTGCTTCGGCGCTGAGCCCGGAAGTGATGGTGATTGGACGTAGCATCGGGCCCTCGACCTTGTATAATCCACGATCTGGTATCGGAGCGTAGCGCAGCCTGGTAGCGCACCACAATGGGGTTGTGGGGGTCGAGAGTTCGAATCTCTCCGCTCCGACCAGTTTTCTTCGACACGCCGTCGCGCGTGTCACGGATCATACCGAATCTCACCTTGCGTTGATCCGCTCCTCGGCATACTGCAATTCAGAAGTTACATGCCCTTCCCGGATCCCAAGGAATAATCGGATGAAAAGCAAACTTGAACGACTCGTGATGCCCGACATCGCATCGCAGCCTCACAACCAGCTCGCCGGCAAGCTTGACTGGGTCGGCATGAATCATATCGAGGTGCCGGTGCAAATCCCGGGCGCCGATGGCCAGACAACGCAGTGTCCGGCACGAATCAGCGCCTTTGTCAACCTGAACGACTCCGGCGCGCGTGGCATTCACATGTCGCGCCTGTACCTGCATCTGGATCGCGCGCTGGCAGATCATCCGCTAACCCCGGCGGCCTTGCGCCACCTGCTGCGGGATTTCCTGGACTCGCATGAGGATCTGAGTTCGCGGGCGCTGATTCGGGTCGACTTCGAGTACCAGACGCGCCGCCCGGCGCTTGCCAGTGACAATTCAGGCTGGCGCAGCTATCCGTTCAGCATCATCGCCACGCTGGAAGGGCGGCAATTCGGTCTGGAGCTTTCGTATGAAGTGACCTATTCCAGCACCTGCCCCTGTTCGGCTGCGCTCGCGCGTCAATTGATCCAGCAACAGTTCGAACGCGACTTCGGTGCATCCGGAAAGTCGATCAATCGAGATGAGGTCCTGCGCTGGCTTGGCACCGAGCAGGGAATCATGGCGACCCCGCACAGCCAACGTTCGGTTGCCGATATTCGGCTGCGACTAACACCGACTTTCGAGGCTTTTCCGTTCGGCGAACTGGTCGATCTTATCGAAGGTGCGCTGAAGACGCCGGTGCAGACCGCGGTCAAGCGCGAGGACGAGCAGGAGTTTGCTCGACTCAATGGCCAAAACCTGATGTTCTGTGAAGATGCAGGGCGTCGCGTCCGAAAAGCGCTCGAGAGCGACGAGCGGATCCTCGACTACTGGGCGCGTTGCAGTCACTACGAGAGCCTGCATCCGCACGATGCGGTCTCGATCGTGACCAAGGGTGTGGCGGGCGGTTACGCCCCGATTGACAGTCACCGCTGAAAGCGGCGCCATGCGTTCACCCGGCAGTGCCCTCGACCGAGTCGATGGCTCAACGATCAAGACTCTCGATTCCTTGAGGACCGTGCCGGAACCCGGTGTTGCGCGCCGCTGACAGAAGCACGGTGCTGCGCAGTGGCGATCGCAGGTGGATTTTCCCGCAGAACCAGCGGCAGGTTCAAAGTGTCTGGATTGACCTCGGTACTGGTTGTACTATCCTGTGACGGGAACACAGGGGAGACACCGAATGATCAAACTCATGATCGTTGACGACCATCATCTGCTGCGAACCGGATTGCGCAACATCATCGAGGCGGCCGGGGGCATCGAAATCGTGGCCGAGGCCGCCACCGGGGAGGAAGCGATCCGGCTGAATCGGGACAAGCAACCTGATGTGATTCTGATGGACATCAGCCTTCCTGGCTTGTCCGGCTTCGAGACCTCCGAGCGGATCATGACTGCGCGCAGCGAGGTGCGCATCATCGCGCTCACGGCCCACAATCGGCCGCCGTATACCACGCGAATGCTCTCGCTCGGGGTGGCCGGCTATCTGACCAAGGCCTGCGATGCCGCGGAACTCGTCGAGGCCATTCGCAAGGTGCATAACGGCGATCGTCACTTTGGCTCGGAGATCACCCAGCAGCTGGTGGTCTCGCTGCTGCCGGGTGCGGAACAGTCTCCGTTCGAACGACTGACACCGCGTGAACTCGAGGTGGCGATGATGATGTCGGCCGGACACAAGCCGGTCGCGATCGGTCAGCGCCTGAATGTGAGCATCAAGACTGTATCCAGCCACAAGTACAACGTGTATGAGAAGCTGGGTGTCGACAGTGAAGTTGGCGTGCTCCGCGAAGCGATTCGCTATGGGCTGGTCGAGGCGGAGATGGACTGACCAGGCCCATCTATCTGAGGCGCAAGCCCACTACGCCGCCCGACAGGGCGACGTTTCCGCGGTCTGACACTCGCAAACTCACGCAGCGGCGATGAGACCCTTTTACGGGGCGGTCGGCTTGTCGGATGATCTTTCTGACAATCGTTCGGACGATCTTTCGACCGGCCGAGCTTTCCCCTCGACCGGATCGAGTTTGAACAAACCGGCTTGTTCCGCCACCGCTGTGGTCTGCTTGGTCGTCTCGCCCGTCTCCGGCTTGCGTGGTTCGCCCCTGTGTTCGGTTTGCGCCGCGCCTGCTGGCCGCGTTGCGGGCGGGTTCGATGGCGCTGTTGCCTCGGGTTTCGCGGGCCCGGTTTCGTCGCTACGCTGCTGGACTGCGCTGGCATCCGGGCTCGCTGCCGGTTTCGGCGGTCGATTCTGCTCCCGGCTCGCGCGGGCTCGGGACTCTGGAAGTGGCCCGGACAGCGAGGTCTTCTGGCCCTGGGTCATCGTATCCCTTGACTCGGTGCGGACAGCGGCGTCCTTGGGCGCGGATTCCGATGCTTCCGACGTGGCAGTGTCAGTCGATCCGCTGTCGGGTTTGCCGTTGTCCTTGCGACTGTTCCTGCGCTCGTCCTCCTGAGCATCCGCACCGGCCGCACCGGGATTGTTACCCGGTTCGGTGCCTTTGTCGGCATCGCGTGTCTCGCGACTGTCGCCGGTGGTGAACTTGTTGCGCCGCTTCTTGCCACCGCGGCGGCGGCGCTTCTTCTTCTTCGAAGGGTCATCGGACCCTTCACCCGCTGCGGCCGGCTCGCGCTGCGGTGCGGTTTGACCATCCGAAGCATCCTTCGACGCATTCTTTGGCGAGCCGCCATCTTCCTGCAGCTGGGTGCGGTTGGCTGCATGTTTGCTGCCGCTGCGGGCCGAGCCGGACTTGCGCGTGCGCTTCTTGCCTCCCGCGCCGCCGGGTTTGTGCTTCTTGCCTCGCTGCGGATCCGCTTCGCGAGGTTTTGTGGCTTGAGTATCCGCTTGCTTGCCGTCATTGCCGAAGGCCCGTGAAAACCATTCGGCGACGCGAGTCCAGAGGCTTTTTTCCGGCAGTGCAGCGCGCATCGGGGCAGGCTGGGAGGGACGCATGGCTTGCACCGCGGGTTGTTCTCGCTGCACGTCCTCCGGCACCTGGATTTCGCGCTCGGTCAATACCGGCTCGATGTCCTGGGCCAGCGTTATCGCGTAACTTGGCTCCTCCGCATCCTCGTTGCTGCGCAGTCGCTGAATCTCGTAACGCGGCGTCTCCATGTTCTTGTTGGCAACGATCATGATCGGGGTGCCCGTGCGCTGCTCGATCGCCGAGATCACCGGACGTTTTTCGTTGAGCAGGAAGTTGGCAACCGCCACCGGCGCATGCACCAGCACCCGGGCGGTGTTGTCCTTCATCGCCTCTTCCTCGGCCAGCCGGATGATCGCCAGCGCCAGTGATTCGACCGAACGAATCGAGCCGTAGCCGTCGCAGCGGGGGCAGGTGATGTGGCTGGATTCGCCCAGCGAGGGGCGCAGTCGCTGACGCGACAACTCAAGCAGACCGAAGCGGGAGATTCGACCGATCTGGACGCGTGCCTTGTCGGCCCGCATGGCTTCGCGCAACTTGTCCTCGACCTGGCGCTGGGCATCGCGGCCGGTCATGTCGATGAAATCGATCACCACCAGTCCGCCGAGGTCGCGCAGCCGGAGCTGGCGCGCGATTTCTTCGGCCGCCTCGAGGTTGGTCTGCAATGCAGTCTCCTCGATATCGGCGCCCTTGGTGGCACGTGCCGAGTTGATGTCGATTGACAGCAGGGCCTCGGTGTGGTCGATGACTACCGCGCCGCCGGACGGCAGGCGCACTTCACGCGCGAAGGCCGATTCGATCTTGCTTTCGATCTGGAAACGGGAAAACAGCGGTGTGGCATCACTGTAGAGCTTCAGCTTGCGCAGGTTGTGCGGCATCACCTGCTGCAGGAATTCACGCGCGTCCTCGAACATCTGCGGCGCATCGATCAGGATTTCACCGATGTCGTCGCGCATGTGGTCGCGCAGGGCGCGGATGATGACGTTGGACTCCTGGTAGATCAGGAAGGGTGCCTTGCGCGCGATCGATGCGGTTCGGATCGCCTCCCAGAGCTGCAGCAGGTAGTTCAGATCCCATTGCAGGTCTTCAGGCTCGCGGCCGACACCGGCGGTACGAACGATCAGGCCCATGGATTCGGGGATTTCGAGCTGGCGCAGCGCGTCCTGAATGAGTTTGCGGTCCTCGCCGGTGACCTGACGTGAGACGCCGCCGGCGCGCGGGCTGTTCGGCATCAGCACCAGATAGCGGCCANNCGCGCCCTTGGTGCCGCGCTCCTCCTTTTCGACCTGGATGATGACTTCCTGGCCACTATGCAAAGCGTCCTTGATCTCGACCTTTTCGCCGGCATCCAGCGCCTGGGCTGCGCTTTCCGAGAAGTACTCTCGGGATACTTCCTTGAGCGGCAGAAAGCCATGGCGTTCGGATCCGAACTCGACGAAGCAGGCCTCGAGGCTGGGCTCGACGCGCGTGATCCGGCCCTTGTAGATGTTGGACTTCTTCTGTTCCTGCGAGGGAACCTCGATGTCGAGGTCGATGAGATTCTGGCCATCGGCAATGGCCACGCGCAACTCTTCGGGTTGAGTTGCATTGATCAGCATTCGTTTCATGATCGGTAAATTCCTGCAGACCGCCCCCTCAAGCGAGTTTTCGCCCGGACGTCGCCAGCCGTTTCCGGCGGCAGCATCCCGGCTGTTTCTGGTTCGATTTCTCGCCGGGAGCAGGTCAGATTGTTTGTTGGTTCAAGCCGCCGCAGCCGATTTGCCGGGCGGCACGCATCATGTTCGTTTCTGGTCGCGCCTGACGACTTCTGGAGTCCGGCGCTTGCGGCGTTCTTCGCACTCGGACCCGTCGCAGAACAGGGGTCGAGCGTGCCGGCAGGCTCCGCAGCCGGTCTGGTCTCGACAGCACCCTTTACGGCGTTCACCGGATGGTTGCTGGCCTGAACTGATCACCCGCTGCGGTAGGCTGAAGCGGCCCGCAGCACGGGCCTAAGACGAAGAAACTACCGTCACGAAGTATACTTGAGTTTCGTTCTCAATACCTGTCGGGCAAAGTCCTCGACAGGTCTGCAAGGATCTATGAACGCCAGTTCGAATTTAGCTCGCGAAGTCCAGATCGGCCGTGATCATGACGGTCAGCGGCTCGACAATTATCTGATGCGCGAGCTTGGCGGCGTGCCGCGTGCGCTGGTCTACCGGCTGATCCGTACCGGCCAGGTCCGGATCAATGGTGGCCGTGCCAAGCCGATGCGCAAGCTGGCTGCCGGCGACCGGGTGCGGATCCCGCCGGTGCGTGATGCGTCGGCGGCGACCGTGCGCGTGCCCGACGAGGTGATCGATCAGATCCGGTCGCGGATCCTGCATCGTCAGGAAGAATTCATTGTTGTCGACAAGCCGGCCGGTATGGCCTCGCAGGCCGGCTCGGGCCTGGCCTGGGGGCTCAACGATGTGCTCGCCCGAATCGAGCCGCGCGCCGTGCCGGTGCATCGTCTGGACCGCGACACCTCCGGGGTGATGCTGTTCGCGCTTGGCAGTGCCAATGCTCGCGCGCTGCAGCAGGCCTTTCGCGGCAACCAGGTCGAGAAGCGTTACCTGGCCTTGCTGGACGGGCATCTCGAACATGCTCGGGTCGATGTCGACCAGCCCCTGCTGCGGATTCGCGATGCCAGCGGCCAGCGCAAGGTCGTGGTCGATCCGGAAGGGCAGCCCGCGCGCTCCAGCTTTCGTCGCCTCGAAGCGCTGCCGCGGCACGATTTCGTCGAGGTCCGGATCGAGACCGGCCGCACCCATCAGATTCGCGCACACGCGCGCTGGCTGGGCTGTCCGCTGATCGGTGATGATCGATACAACCCGAATCCGCCGCCGGCAGGCTTGAGCCGGATGTTCCTGCATGCGGGTTTCCTGCGCCTGGCCTGGCCGGAAGATCAGGTATTCTCGACCCCGTTGCCGGCGCCGCTGGAACAGGCGCTGGAAGCGCTGCGCCGGTAAGCGCCGCGCGTCCCTTATCGATGGAGCACCTCAAGCCTTGATCTTTCAACCCCTGTCGATCGCAATCGGGCTGCGCTACCTGCGCGCCAAGCGACGCAATCATTTCATCTCCTTCAGTTCGCTGATCTCGATGCTCGGGATCGCGGTCGGGGTGGCGATCCTGATCACCGTGATCTCGGTGATGAACGGCTTCGAGACCGAGGTCCGCGAGCGCATTCTCGGCATGGTCTCGCACGCCACGGTCTCGACCTGGGACCGTCCGTTCACCGAATGGCCGGAACTGGTCGAGCGTGCGCGCGAACATCCGGAAGTGCTCGGTGCGGCACCGTTCGTGGAGCAGCAGACCCTGCTCAAGGGCCGCGACGTGGCCGGAGCACTGGTGCGCGGGGTCGATCCCGTGCTGGAACCGCAGGTGTCCGACCTGGCCGAGCAGATGCTGGTCGGGAGTCTCGACGCGCTGGACCGGGAACGCTGGCAGGTGCTGCTGGGCGTCGAGCTGGCAGCGCGGATCGGTGTCGGTCCGGGCGATCCGGTCACGATCTTCGCGCCCGAGATCCGGGCCACCGCGGCCGGCGTGGTGCCGCAGGTGCGACGCTTCACCGTGGCCGGCATCTTCGAGGCCGGCGTGCAGGAGTTCGACGCCAGCCTGGCCGTGATCCACTGGAAGGACGCCCAGGCACTGTTTCGCACCGGCGAGGGCGTCAGCGGCGTTCGGCTGGAGTTTACCGACCTGTTCCGGGCCCGCAGCATCGCGACCGGGCTGGCGGCCGAACTTCCGGGCTTCTACCGGGTTCGCGACTGGACCCAGAGCCACGCCAACTGGTTCCGGGCGGTGCAGATGGAAAAGACCATGATGTTCCTGATCCTGTCGCTGATCATTGTGGTCGCGGCAATCAACATGATCTCCACCCTGGTGATGCTGGTGATCGACAAGCAGGCGGATATCGCGATCCTCAAGACCATGGGCTTCAGCCCCGGTGGCGTGATGCGGGTGTTTGTCGTCCAGGGCATGCTGATCGGCGTGATCGGCACCGTGCTGGGCGTGATCGGCGGCGTGCTGCTGGCATGGAACGTCGAGGCGATCGTCGGCATGATCGAGCGCCTGCTCAACACCGAGTTCCTTTCGGCCGATGTCTACTACATCTCGGACCTGCCTTCGGAACTGCACTGGGGCGACGTCGGTCGATTCGCCGGCCTGGCGCTGAGCCTGTCGCTGCTGTCGACGCTGTACCCGGCCTGGCGCGCCGGACGGACCCGCCCGGCGGAGGCGCTGCGCTATGAATGATGCCGTGATCGAATGCCGCGGTCTGGTCAAGCAGTTCCATCAGGGCCGGACCGTGATCGAAGTGCTGCGCCAGGTCGATCTGAGCGTGGCTCGGGCCGAGCAGATCGCGATCGTCGGGGCCTCAGGCGTGGGCAAGAGCACCCTGCTGCAGTTGCTTGGCGGGCTCGATGATCCCAGCGCCGGCACGATTCGCGTTGCCGGACATGATATCGGCACGGCCGGCGAGGCCGAGCGCGGTCGGATCCGCAACCGCCATCTGGGTTTCATCTACCAGTTTCACCACCTGCTGCCCGAGTTCACGGCGCTGGAGAACGTCGCGCTGCCGCTGATGATCGCCGGCCGGCCGAGTGGCGCGGCGCGCAGCGCGGCGACCGAGCTGCTGGCTCGGGTCGGGCTGGGGGCGCGGCTGGAGCACAAGCCCGGCGAGCTGTCCGGC
>NPIE01009089.1_pt2 | contig 12831 bp, 15 predicted proteins | sample 8637661 | NCBI WGS metagenome assembly NPIE01 (sample SAMN07420842, study PRJNA396082) | bioreactor metagenome | isolation source: sample BA12 brine-fed electro-methanogenic bioreactor BA | place: Japan: Kochi | collected 2016-12-09 | reverse complement strand
AGCCAGGCGCCGCCCAGCCCCATCACCACCAGCACAAAGGGCAGGATGCAGCAGGCCGAGGCAATCGCTGCGCCCAGCCCGCCCAGGGCCAGCAGGCTCCGGTCGGCGTTCTTGCCGGTTGCGTCGGAACGGTTGATGGCAGGGGTGTCATGGTTGCTCATTTTTCAAAAAACTCCGGTTTTCTTGCTGTATATCAGCGTGGTCTTTGGATCATGTTGGGGCTATTACAGACCCTATATTCAATATGGGGTCAAGCGCTGATGATCGTTGAAAATCTCTAAAGCTAGATCGGATCTCCGGACAAAAGCTTTCGCAATTTACGAGCGGGTGGGGGCATTATCCCCAATGGAAATGCGCTCGGAAAGATAGAGCTGATTCGCTATACATGCCTATGACACTAATTCAACAGTTCAGTGCCGCATCGACCGAGGATGCGCGTGTCTTGCCCGACCTGAACAGCCCGCGGGCCATCGGCCGGCTCGTGCGGCTGTTCTACGCGAGGCTCCTGGAGGATCCGCTGATGGCACCGGTGTTTCTGGAGGTTGCGGGTGTGGATCTGGAAGAGCATTTGCCGCGTATCGAGGCCTACTGGCGCAAGATGCTGCTGGGCGAACAGAGCGGGTATGACCGGAACATGATCCGGCAGCACCAGCGGGTGCATGCCATACGACCGTTGGAGCCGCCGTATTTCGAACGCTGGGGCAGCCACTTTCGGGCAGTGGTAACGGAAAATTTCGCCGGGCCTGGCGCTGACCGGGCGCTGCGGCTGACGGAACGGATTCTGTTCAACCTGGAGCGCTTCCTGAATCGCGGGTAATAAAGAAACCCTGCCAGTGTCGGGAAAGCCGCAGGGCGGATGGTTGGCCTTCAGACGCCGCACCAGCGGATCATCGGCGTAGTAGTGAAGGTCGCACAGCCAGAACCACAGGCGCTTCCGGGGGTGTGGGCCGGAATTTGTGCAACTGACGGGTCAACTCTGCAGTAGACATGGGTTGCCTCCGACTTATCCCTTCTAACTCGGTCATTCGCGCCGGGGTGAGCGAATTCGGCTGAACGCGATTCACGGCAGCATGGATTCGATATCCGATGCTGCGGTCGGGTAGGCGAAGGTGGCGTGGCGGATGGCGTCGGCGTCCAGCCCGCTGCGCATGGCAAATCCGAACAGGTTGATGACTTCGGCCGCCTCCGGACCGATCAGGTGGGCGCCGAGGATGCGCCCGCTACCCTCTTCGACCAGAATCTTGTAGGCGTAGCACGGCTCGTTGACGCGCCTTGCGGTGAACCAGCCGGGCACGCTTTCGTGCTTGACCTTGAATTGCAGGCCCTGCTGCCTGGCTTCGGCCTCCAGCAGGCCGACGCGTGCCAGCGGCGGCAGGGTGAATACGGCGCTGGGGATGCCGGTGTAGTCGACCGTGGCGCCCTTGTTTTCGAGCAGGTTGTCGACCACCGCGTGGGCTTCCAGCGCGGCCACCGGGGTCAGCGGCAACGGACCGCCGGCGGCGTCGCCGGCTGCGTACACGGCGTGATTGGATGTGCTGCGGAAGTGCTTGTCCAACTTGAGTCTGCCCTTGTCATGGGCGATGTCGGCCGCATCCAGATCCAGCGCCTCCAGCGCCGGCTTGCGTCCACCGCTGTGGATGGCAAGATCGGTGGCGATATCGACGCGGCCTTCCGGGCCTTCGGCCTGAACCTCGAAACCATTGTCGGTCTTGCGGACTGCCTTGACTTCGTGGCCGAGCCGTACGTCCACGCCCAGCGCGCGGGTGCGTTCGACCAGCAGCGCGACCAGATCCGGGTCGAAGCCGGCCAGCGGCTGCTCGCCCCGATTGAGGATCGTGACCTCGGCGCCGGCCCGGGCCGCGATATGGGCAAACTCGAAGCCGATGTAGCCGCCACCGACCAGCACGATGTGGCGCGGCAGGGCTTCCAGCTCCAGAAAGTCGTCGCTCAAGGCCAGATGCTCGACCCCGTCGATCGGCAACCGAGACGGCTCGGCACCGGCGGCGATGACGATGTGCTTGCCGGTCAGCGTCGTATCACCGACCGCCACCGTGTTGCTGCCGGTGAAGCGGGCGCGGCCGTGCCAGGCGTCGATTCCCTGCTTGGCATACGCCTGCTCGCGCTTGTCGGGCACCGGATCGGTGAACGAGCGCTTGTGGCGCTGCAGCGCGGCCCAGTCGATGCGGACCGCGCCCTGTACGGTGTCGATGGCAGCCATGCGCTCGAATCCGTCGATCACCTCGGTGGCGGCGATCAGCATTTTCTTCGGGTCGCAACCGCGCAGCGCGCAGGTGCCGCCGAACGGACGGTGATCGATCACTGCCACCGACCAGCCCGCCTTGCGGCAGTTGAACGCCGTCACCGAGGCCGCGGTCCCGGTGCCGATCACGATCAAGTCGTACTGGTTATCTGTCATGGTCTGCTCCTTGATTTCGGGCGCGTCGGATTATCCGGACCCGCCATTGAATTGTTCATGGGAACGCCGAGCTGATCAAAGATCGCCTTCAGGTGACCGTTGTCGCCGAAAGCCTGGGCGCTGGAATGACTCATGATGCTGACTCCTTATCGACTCCACACCCGTTGAGTGCGGTCGTCTGTTGCGTGTTGACTGGTGAGCCTGTGAGCCGCGCAAGATTGCCAGCGATCCGTGTCGCCAATGCCTTGGCGCGGTCTGCGCCAGGCCCTGCGAAATCTTCGTCCACGATTTCCCGAAACAGCTTCAGCCAGCGCTCGAAGTCGCCCGGGTGTAAAGGCTGTCGCGCGTGCAATTCCAGATGGCGGGCAACCATGTTGCGGCGGTAGGCGTCACGTTCGCCGAGCAGCATCTTTCGCCAGAAAGCGCGGATGCGCGGCAGGTGCGTTTCGAGCTCGATTTCTGCCACGTCCACGAACAACGGGCGCAGGCGATCATCCGCCAGGATCTTCCCATACAAGCCATCCACCAACTGCGCGATGGCCTCGGGCGTATCGAGATCGCGCGAGCTTGAGTGCATGTCTTAGTAGCTGCTTGTTGCCTCGACTTCCGCGGACAAAGCACGGGAACAGCGTTCGAGGGCACGGCGTTTTTCCAGAAGTCGCTGCGCCAGCAGTTGCTCGGCTTCCCGGCAACGATTGTGGTCATCGCCATCCAGACTGCGTATAAAGTTGCCGATATCGGCAAGGCCAATCTCCGCGTCGCGACAGACTTTGATCAGCTTCAGGCGCCGGATGCAATCGGCATCGAACAGCCGGAAGCCGCCGTCGGTTGTCGCGCAGGGGCTTACCAGGCCCATATCAAGATAGATCCGTACCTGATGCGGCGACAGGCCGGACCGCTCGGCGGCCACGGCCAGGGTATAAGTCTTCATTTCCGACGAGGCTTCCCGACTCATGTCTGATGGCCTTTATGCTGCGCAGCAGGACAATTGCTTGACGTCCTTGGTAAAGGTCTGGGCACACAGCTTGAGTCCCTCGACCATGGTGAGATAGGGAAACAGCGCATCGCCGATGTCCTGCACGGTCATTCCGGCCTTGATCGCCATGACCGCCGTCTGGATCAGCTCACCGGCCTCTGCCGCCACGGCCTGCACGCCCAGGAGGCGACCGGAATCGCGCTCGGCCACCATCTTGATGAAGCCGCCGGTGTCGAAGTTGACCAGCGCACGCGGCACATTTTTCAGGTCCAGTACCCGGGTATTCACCTCGTAACCCTGTTTCTTTGCTTCGGCCTCGCTCAGGCCCACCGTAGCCACCTGCGGATCGGTGAAGATCACCGCCGGCATGGCGCTGAGATCGAGTGTCGCCTCGCCGCCGGTCATGTTGATCGCGGCCCGGCTGCCGCCGGCGGCGGCCACATAGACAAACTGCGGCTGATCGGTGCAGTCACCGGCGGCAAAGATGCCGGCAACGCTGGTTTGCATTCGCTCATTGATTTCAATCGCGCCCTTGCTGGTTGCCACACCAACGGCCTCCAGGTTCAGCGCCTCTGTGTTGGGGGCCCGACCGCTGGCCACCAGCAACTGCTCGGCCTGCAGGGTACCGGCGTTGGTTTGCAGGGTGAACAGCTTGCCGTCGTGGCTGACTTCGCTGGCCTGGGTCTGCTTGAGCACTTCGATGCCCTCACGATGAAACGCGGCCTCCACGGCCTCGCCCACCGCCGGGTCGTCCTGCGACAATATCCGGCTGCGCGCCAGAATGGTCACCCGGCTGCCGAGCCGGGCAAAGGCTTCGGCCAACTCGATGGCCACCACCGACGCGCCAATCACGATCATGCGTTCGGGGATATGGTTCAGTTCCAGCGCGCTGGTGGAGGTGAGGTAAGGGGTGTCGGCCAGCCCCGGAATCGGCGGTATGGCCGGCCGGGCGCCGGTGCCGATCAGGGCCCGGTCAAACCGGACCGTCTGTTCGCCGCCGTCGTTGAGGACCACGTTGAGCGTCTGCGCATCGACAAACCGCGCCTCGCCCTTGAGGACGGTAATGTCGGCATTGCCGTTGAGAATACTTTGGTACTTGGCCTCGCGCAGTTCCTCGACCCGGGCCTGTTGCTGGGCCAGCAAACGGGGCCGGTCCACCACCGGCGCGCGGGCGCTCAAACCCTCGTCAAACGGACTTTCCCGGCGCAGATGGGCGATGTGGGCCGCGCGGATCAGGATCTTGGACGGCACGCAGCCGATATTGACGCAGGTGCCGCCGATGGTACCGCGCTCGATCAGCGTGACCCGGGCGCCGCGCTCGGCGGCTTTCAGGGCACCGGCCATGGCCGCGCCACCACTGCCGATCACGGCGATATGCAAACGGTCGTCAGATGCCGATGACCTATCGGTCGCGCAGCAGTCGGCCTGGCTGGCATCACTCATGTTCGCCAGCCTTGAGCTGCGCACTGAATCCGGAATTCTCGATTGCGGCAATCAGGGTGGCGGTATCGGTTCGGGCCGGGTCGAACAGGGCGCGTGCTTGCCGGGTCTTGAGGTCGGCTTCAGCCTCGATGACACCGTCCACATTGCTCAAGGCACGCCGAACGGTGATCGGGCACATCGGGCAACTCATGTCGGGTACGGAAAAGACTGCTTCGCGCTGTTCTGTCGCTGCCTGAGAAGCATCCTGAGCCATAGCGGACTGGCTGCTCCAGCCGGCCAGCAGGCCCAGACTCAACACAGCTGCGGTTGCCAGTGTTGCCAGGCGGCTCGTGTTCATGTGTCGTGTAATCGTCATGGTCTTGATCTCCTTGGTAAGGGTAAATTCGGTATGGTTTCAGCTCAGAATGGCGCCCAGCACATACGGGGCGATGGCCGACAGCGCCACCAGTCCGGCGATGGTCCAGAACAGCACGCGGTAGGCGAGTTTCACCTCGGGCACGGCGCAGACTTCGCCTTCGGCGCACTCGGTCCGGGGTCGATACAGTCGGCGCCAGGCAAAGAACAGCGCGACCGCGGCGGCGCCAATAAACAGCCAGCGATAGGGGTACAGCGCGTGCAGGTTGGCCAGCCAGGCGCCGCCCAGCCCCATCACCACCAGCACAAAGGGCAGGATGCAGCAGGCCGAGGCAATCGCCGCGCCGAGACCGCCCAGGGCCAGCAGGCCCCGGTTGGCGTTGTTGCGGCTTGAGGCGGCAGGGTTGATGGCAGGGGTGTCATGCTTGCTCATTTCTACGAACTCCGGTTTTCTTGCTGTGTGTCAGCGTGGTTTCTGGATCATGTTCGGGCTACTATAGACCCTGTAGTCACTACAGAGTCAAGCACTGATGCGTATCGGACAACTCGCACGCCGCACCGGCTGCCAGATCGAGACCATTCGCTATTACGAGCGCGTCGGCATCCTCCCGGAACCGGAGCGGACCGAGAACAACTATCGCCAATACGGCGCAGCGCACCAGCGCCGCCTGGGCTTTGTGCGGCGCTGCCGCGATCTGGGATTCAGCCTGGACGAGGTTCGGACGCTGCTCGGCATGATCGAGGGCGAACACCGCAGCTGCGCCGAAGTCGAGACCGTGGCGCAACAACACCTCGAGGCGGTCCGCGCCAAGATCGCCGATCTCGGTCAGATGGAGGCCAGACTGAGTGAACTGGTAGCACGCTGTGACGGCGGCAATACGCCGGACTGCTCGTTTCTGGAAGCCTTGTTCGACGCCCGATCCGAGGCTTGAGCGGGCCTGAGCGCGATCGGGTTCGATCAGTCGCCGAATCTGCCCTGGTGCAGAAATCGAGCCACTGCATCGGCGACCGGCCGCGACAGCACCAGCCCGGTGTGCGAGACCGGCAATTCCAGATGGTCGGCCAGGCCATCGATGCGGGTTTCGGCCACGCTGACGGTGCCGTCATGCGGCGGCTCGAGCCGGGCGAACAGGCGCCCGAGACCGAAGCTTGCGGTGCCGGCGATCGCCCCGACCTCGCGCTGCGCCGGCAGGCACTCGATGCCGGGATCGAGCAGTTCGGAAGAATGCCCCAGCGCGCGGCGCAGGCCCGGCATGTCCGCAATCCGGCGCGCGACCGCCGAGCCTGTCAGCGGACTGCCGAGCACCACCACCCGCCCCGGCGGCAAGTCGGGACCGGCCTCGACCAGCATCCGCAGGATCAGCAGGCCGCCGAGGCTGTGACCGACGAAATGCAAGGTCTCGGCCTCGAGACCCCCGGCCCACTCGGCCAACCGGACGACACTTTGCTGCAGCGAACGGCGCACCGTGGCGTAGCCGAAGCCATCGACATCGAAACCCTGACTGCGCAGCCGCCGCGCCAATGGCCACAGACTGGGCCGGCCGTACCACAGGCCATGAACCAGCACGACCCGCGCCCGGCCGGCGACCCGTGCCCGGCCGGCCATCGGCTCAGCGCTTTGCGGGCGTGCGCACCTGGACATGCAGCTCGGCCAGCTGGGCGTCCTCGACCGTCGACGGCGCGCCGGTCAGCGGGCAGCCTGCCGTCGTGGTCTTGGGGAAGGCAATCACTTCGCGAATCGAGTCCTCACCGGCCATCAGCGCGGCAATCCGGTCGATGCCGAAGGCAATACCGCCGTGCGGCGGGCAGCCGTAGCGCAGCGCCTCGAGCAGGAAGCCGAAACGCAGCCGCGCCTCGTCGGCCTCGATACCGAGCACATCGAAGGCGGCCTGCTGCAACGCCGGATCGTGGATACGGATCGAACCGCCGCCGATTTCCGAGCCGTTGAGCACCAGGTCGTAGCCTCTGGACAGCGCATGGGCCGGATCGGCCTTGAGCGCCTCGGGGCTGGCCACTGCCGGGGCGGTGAACGGGTGATGCAGGGCGTAGTAGCGGCCCTCGTCGGCGTCGAATTCAAACATCGGGAAATCGACCACCCACAGCGGCCTCCAGCCCGGCTCGACCAGGCCCCGGTCCTGACCGACCTTCAATCGCAATGCGCCCATGAAGGCGGCCACCACCGACTTGCGTCCCGCGCCGAACAGCAGCAGATCGCCGTCGGCCGCGCCGCAGCGCTTGGCGATCGCATCGACACAGGCATCGTCGAGGAACTTCGCCACCGGCGACTGGACCCCGGCGACACCCTGAGCGACCGAATTGAACTTCATCCACGCCAGCCCTTTCGCGCCGTAGCGCCCGGCAAAGGCCGCCAGCTCGTCGATCTGCTTGCGCGACAGCTCGGCTCCGGCCGGCACCCGCAACGCGGCGACCCGAGCTTCCGGATCCTGCGCCGGACCGGCAAAGACCTGGAACTCGACCTCGGCGACCAGGTCGTCGACATCGACCAGCTCCAGCGGGATACGCAGGTCCGGCTTGTCCGAGCCGTAGCGCTGCATCGCCTCGGCCCAGCTCATGCGCGGAAACGGCTCGGGCAGGTCGACCCGCAGCACTTCGGCAAACACCCGGCGAATCAGGCTTTCGGCGTTTTCCTGAACATGGCTTTCGTCGACGAAGGCCATCTCGATATCGAGCTGGGTGAATTCCGGCTGACGATCGGCGCGCAGGTCTTCATCGCGAAAGCAGCGCGCGATCTGGTAGTAGCGATCCATGCCGCTCATCATCAACAGCTGCTTGAACAGCTGCGGCGACTGCGGCAGCGCANNCCGGCTCGGCACCAGGTAGTCGCGCGCGCCTTCGGGCGTGGCGCGGGTCAGGATCGGGGTTTCCAGATCGAGGAACTCGCGCCCCTCGAGAAAGCGACGGATCGCTGCGGTCAGGCGCGAACGCAGGCGCAGATTGTTCTGCATCCGGTCGCGCCGCAGGTCCAGGTAGCGGTACTTCAGCCGCACTTCCTCGCCGTCCTCGTCCGACATCAGCAGCGGCAGCGGCGCGGCCGCGTTGAGCACCTCGATGCTGTCGGCCAGCAGTTCGACCCTGCCGGTTGCCATATCCGGATTCCACTGGCTCTCCGGGCGCATACGGACCTTTCCGCTGATCCGCACGCAGAACTCGTTGCGCAGGGTCTCAGCGACGGCGAAGGCGGCCACATTGTCGGGCTCGACCACCACCTGCATCACACCGGCATGGTCGCGCAGGCCGACGAACACGACACCGCCGAGATTCCGGCTGCGCGCGACCCAGCCGCATAGCGTGACCGACTGGCCGTTGAGCGTCTCATCGACGCGACCGCAAAGATGACTGCGCATGAATTTCTCCGAATGAATCACCGCCGGGACCGGCCCGGCGGCATAATGAAACGTGGACTCAGCTCGCGCTGCTCGGGCTCGGCTTGGCGGCGGCCGGCGTGGCAGGCGGCTTTTCGGCAGCCTTGGCAGTTGCCGCACTCGATCCTGCGGCCGCATCAGTGCCGGACTTGACCTCACTGGCGGAACTCTTTTCGGCGGCCGGCCCGTCATCCCCGGCCAGGTTGCGCTTGCCGTCCTTCTTGAAGTCGGTCTCGTACCAGCCGCCGCCCTTGAGCCGGAAGCCGGCGGCGGAAACGAGCTTGACCAGCGCATCGGCGCCGCATTCCGGACAGGTCAGCAGCGGCGGATCGCTGAGCTTCTGCAACTTTTCGACGCGGGCCGCGCAGGCTCCGCACTGATACTCGTAGATCGGCATGCAACATCTCCATTGGGTCGCGATGGCGCCTTCGATGGGGGCGACCGACACGGATTTCGAGGGCTTCGACCGGTGTTCTTCGCCGCGCACAGCGCACAAGCGCACCAGGGCTTCGGCCAATCGCCTATTGTATGCGCGACACCTTGCCGAAGGCTGGCCGATGACCGTGGACCTGCCCCGACTTGCCGAGCGACTGCGCCAGATGCCCCCGGGCGGCGATTCGGTGCTCGCGGCCAGCAACCAGGGCGTGATTCACCGCTTCGAGCACGACGGTCGGCTGCTCGCGCTGAAGTCCGCGGCCGGACGCGGCATCAAACACCGGATCAATGCCTGGGCGCTGCGGCGCGAGGCGCGCGCCTATGCCCGACTGCAGGGTCTGGACGGCATCCCGGTATTTCATGGCCTGATCGATCATCGCTGGCTGGTGCTGGACTTCATGCCACTGCGCCCGCTGCGCGACAGTGCGGTCGCAACGCCGTATTTTGACCGGCTGCTGCAGCTGATCCGGGCGATGCACGCCCGCGGCGTGGCGCACGGCGATCTGAAACGCAAGGCCAATCTCGCGATCGGACCCGACGAGGGCCCGGTCGTGCTCGACTTCGGCGCCTCGATCGTGCTGCGCGAAGGACGCCACCCGATCAATCACCGGCTGTTCGAAATGCTGCGACAAACCGATCTGAATGCCTGGGTCAAGCTCAAGTACGGCGGCTATGAAGGGGTTTCCGAGGCGGATCGCGGACTGCTGCGAAGGTCATGGCTCGAGCGCGGGCTGAGCCGTTTACGGCGAGGCTGAGGCGCTCAGGCTCGTGCGATCGAGCGCAGCGTGCTGCGCCGCTGCTGCCAGATCACGAAGGTATACAGGGCCAGCGCGGTCCAGATGGAACCGAATGCAACCGCGTGGTCAACACTGAACGGTTCGCGAAACAGGAACACGGCAAGACAGAACGAGATCGAAGGCGCGAGATACTGCATCAGGCCGACCGTGATCAGCGGCAGGCCGCGCGCCGCGGTGGCGAACAGCACCAGCGGAATCACCGTCACCATGCCGGTCCCGATCAGCAGCAGATCCAGCCCGCTGCCCTTGGTGCCGAATATCAGCGTGTCTGGATCAGCCACCAGCCACAACCAGCTCAGCGCCACCGGCGTCATCATCACGGTCTCCCAGAACAGCCCGACCATCGGCCCGACATCGGTCAGCTTGCGCACCAGCCCGTACAGGCCGAAACTCACCGCCAGCGCCAGTGCCAGCCACGGCGGCTGACCAACCCGGATCGTCAACCACAGGGTGCCGGCCGCCGCCAGCGCCACGGCAAGCCATTGCAGCCCGACCATGCGCTCGCGCAGCACCAGCGTGCCCAGCAGCACCGAAACCAGCGGATTGATGAAATAGCCCAGACTGGTCGAAAGCACCCGGTCGGTGTTGACCGCGTAGACGAACACCAGCCAGTTGAAGGCGACCAGCGCACCACTGAGCAGCAGCGCGAAGGCCACCTTGGGCCGAATCGCCAGTTGCTTCCGGAACCGCCCGCGATGACGAACCAGCAACACCAGCAGCAGGAACACGACCGACCAGATCACCCGGTGGACGATGATCTCGCCGGCGCCGACCGCGGCGACCAACTTGAAATACAGCGGCACCAGTCCCCACAGCCCGTAGGCACCGAGACCGGCCAGCAGCGGAATTCGGGAATCGACCGGGACTGTCGCGCTCATCGCGAGACCCGGCCGATGCAGCGGCGGTTCAGCCGCCCTCCCCGTTGCCGTCGTCGGGCTCCTTGTTGCGCTCGACGCGCTTCTGGAACAGGTCCAGCACGCGACGCCCGGCCTCCTGCTTCAGCGCCTCGCCGACGTCGGGCCTCAGCGTCGGCGCCAGCAGGGTTCCGCCCAGCTGCACCGGGATCTGGTTGACCTGCTCGGCATCGAGGCGCAGCTCGCCGTCCAGCGAAAGATCGGCCAGCCCCAGCCGGACATCACCGCGCACACCGAGCAGGCGCGTGACCAGGCTCAGGCCCGGCAGGCGGATCGTGCCGTCGTGCACTTCGAGCACGCCGGCCAGGGTATCGAAAGTGGTGCTTCCACCCACACCCGAGCGCACCGCCTCGGCGATGTTGCGCGCCGCCAGGCCCTGCACCATGCCGTCCAGGTCGAGCCCCTGGATCGCGCCGTCGCGGAAGCTGTAATTGCCGCTGCCGTTGAGGCTGGCGAGAATCTCGGCCGGACTCAGGCCCAGGGCATTGAGTTCGAGATCCAGCACTCCGCTGCCGGACAGGAATCGATCCAGCCCCCAGGGCGCGAGCGCTTCGGCCAGGCTTTCCAGATCGAACACCGGTGCCAGGCGAACGGTGGGCGGGGCCGCGTTCAGGTCGATCACCCCGACCGCGTCCAGGCGACCGCCGGCCAGCGCCCCGGACAGCGGATCGATCGTCACGGTGCCGCCGACTGCCTGCATCCGGGCCCGGATCTGGCGCAGGTCCAGGCCCGACACACGCATCGTCTCCAGCTCCAGCCGCGCGTCCAGATCGATGTCGCGCAGCAGCACCAGCGGCGACTCGGCATCGGGTTCCGCCGCGCCGACGCCAGGCTCGGCTTCCGGCAGGGCCGCAAGCAGCGCATCCACATCCAGCATGGCGCCGCTCAGACTGGCCTCGATCTTCGGCCGCACTGCTTCGAGATAGGTAAAGCTGGTATCGAAGCCGGCCTCACCGAGGCGCACCCGACCGTCACGGAAACGCGCCAGCAACGGTGGTCCGGGCTCGAGCTCGGCGCTGCCCGACAGGCCGATCGTCAGGCCCGAGGCCAGCGCCGCCAACTCCAGCCCATTGACCCGAATCGGACCGCCGCCGGACGGTACCAGCAGCTGCGCCACCAGCTCGATATCACTGACCACCGCCGGCTCGCCGACGCTGCCGCGGAATTCGAACGGCACCGGCGCATCGAAGCGAAAGCGGTCGATATCGAGCCGCTCGACCAGAAACACCTGGCGCGAGTCGGTCGCCGCGTCACTCAGGTTCAGACGGATATTGCGCAGCGCAATCACTCCGGTGGAGACCTCGGGACCGGCGGCCGCTGGATCGGCCGGCTCGGCACCGTCGGTCAGGCCGTCCAGCGTGCTCCGACCACGGGAATCGGTATGGATATTGAGTTCAGCCTGGCTCAAGCCGATATCGCCGGTCTCGACCCGCCCCGACAGCAACGGCAGCAAGGCGACCGACATCCGGAATTCCTCGGCCGAGAACAGATCCGGGCCGGTGTAGGCCTCCGGCCCGGAAAGTTTCACATCCCGCGCCAGCAACGACACGCCAGGAAAGAAATCGAGCTTCAGCGGCCCGTTGATCTGGAGTTCGCGACCGGTCTGCGCCCGCACCTGCTCGATCGCGATCTGCTTGAGCCGCGCCTCGTCGAAATACAGCACCAGCGTGCCCCATAGCCCGATCAGCACCACCAGCACGGCGGACAGGAAAATCAAAAGCTTGCGCATGACAGTACTCCGATGGGCTTTGCTTCATTCTAGCGCTTCGGTTTCAAGGTGCCATTCATAATTTCGTGAAAACCGCGCTGATTCAGCCCAGGCCTGAACGGCTGATTTACCGCAGATGAACGCATCGCCCCAAAACCATCGGCCGGTGGAGCGGCCTCCTACAGAAAAAGCATCCTCGTCCCCATTACTGGACACCCGTCCCTATTACTGCGTCCCTATTACTGGACACCCACTCCCTAAGCGTCCCTATCGTCCCCATTACTGGACACCCACTTCTTGATAAATTCCCATTACTGGACACCCACTTCCTGAGAAAATTCTGAGTCAGCTTGTCCGTTTTTCCTATGGACGAAGCGGTTGCCGACGGCGAGACTGGCTCTGAAC
>NPIE01012360.1_pt2 | contig 12832 bp, 9 predicted proteins | sample 8637661 | NCBI WGS metagenome assembly NPIE01 (sample SAMN07420842, study PRJNA396082) | bioreactor metagenome | isolation source: sample BA12 brine-fed electro-methanogenic bioreactor BA | place: Japan: Kochi | collected 2016-12-09 | reverse complement strand
TCGGGGAAGCGCTCGGCAGAGAAGCGGGCGATGTAGGCGTTGAAGTCGTCACAGTAGGCCGCTAACGACACGCGCATCTCCTCCAGAAAGGCCTCGACCAGTACATCATAGGTAAGGTCATGTCGCCCGCGCACCCTGTGCATCGCCTTCACCAGCTGCAGCACCATATTGTAGCGCCCGTCGGACCACGCCTGCTGCCGGCCCGCCAGCATCGTCTCGATGCAACCGACCATACAGTGGTCGCGCGCCACCTCGGCGGGCACCCCGATCTCCTCCAGCCCGGGGATGAGCACATGATCGTTGAAGATCGCCGGGAAACCCATGCCGGTGCGGATCACATCGAAGCAGGCGCGGTAGAAGCGCTCGGGCGTGCCGTCATGGAAACGCGCTGAGAGATTGGTATAGGGCGACTGCACGAGCTTGGTCGCCTCCAGGCAGAGGTAGGAGAGCTCGTTGGTGGCGTCCTCGCCCTCGGGCGTCAGCCCACCGATGGAGATGTTCTGCACCCCCTCGTTCTCCGCGAGCTTGACCCACAGATGGCAGATCAGGTCGAGCGCCTCCCCATAGGTCAGCCGGCCCGCCTCAAGATCGCGTTGGTAGAAGGGCAGCAGGTACTGATCCAGACGACCGAGCGCCATCGCGTAGCGTCCTTCGCTCTCGAAGGCAAGGTGCGTCAGGGCCACCAGCTGGACCGCCTCGCGGAAGGTGCGCGGCGGCGCCGTCGCCACGTGGTGCGCCACCCGGGCCGGCTCGACCAAGCCGCGGGCCGCCGCGGCATCAGCCCAGCGGGCGATATAGGCGGAGAAGGCCTCCAGAGCCAGGATCATCCCGCGCAGCGCGATCTGCTCGTCCTCGCGGGTATGGGCCGTCAACGAGGCCTCGGCCCGGGCGATGAGGCCCCCGACGCCGAGGGAGAGCAGCGTCGGATAGTCCGCCAGCGTATGGTCCCAGCCGGCCCAGAAATCGCGCTGCCCGCGGGCCTTGTGCTCGGCGACGAGCGCGTCGAAGTGCGCCTGCGTCATCCCCTCGGGCAGCTCCTCGGAGAACCAGCCGACGTGGCTACCACAGAGCCGGTCGCCCTCGTAGAGATGCAGCGCATCCTCCATCAGCACCCGCCGGAAGGCCAGTGCCCGCACGATCGGCTCCGGCTGCCCCGCCGCCTCGCGATAGGCCAACGCACGCCACGCCGGACGCAGATCGAGCTTGGGTCGGGAACGCGATCGCACCAGCTCTAGCACCTTGCGCCACTCGCTCACATCACGCCTCCTTCAATTCGGCATGCTCGACCATCATCTCACAGCCTCCTTCAGTCTATGACAGACTACCAAGCGCACAACCCACTAAGGACTGCCGTTTGCCCCGGTCGGCGCGCTGTGGTATACCCTGAATCACGAAGGTCGAACAAGGAGGTGGCCATGGCACGACCGGCGATTGATCAGACGATCACCTTTCTGCACACGCGCGATCTCGAGGCAACGGACCGCTTCTATCGGGAGGCCCTCGGGCTGGATCTCGCCCTGGATCAGGGCGACTGCCGGATCTACCACGTGAGGGCCGACAGTTACCTCGGCTTCTGCCGGCGCGAGATGCCGCCGGGATCGCCTCCGGGTATCATCCTCACCCTCGTCACGGCGGAGGTCGATACGTGGTATCGCCGGCTGCGCGATGCAGGCGTGGCCTTCGAGAGCCCCCCGGCCCACAACCCGCGCTATGGGATTTACCACTGCTTCCTTCGCGATCCCAACGGCTACCTGATCGAGATCCAGCGCTTCGACGATCCCCGCTGGGCCGATCAACCGCAGCGCGCTACCGCGACGGAACTGCCGCGTCTGCCGGTGGAGCGGGTCACGGTCGTGCGGGGCGACATCACCGACGAGGCAACCGACGCCATCGTTAATGCGGCCAACACCAGCCTGCTCGGCGGGGGTGGCGTCGACGGAGCGATCCACCGCGCGGCGGGACCGGAGCTCCTGACCGAATGTCGCACCCTGAACGGGTGCAGGACGGGCGAGGCGAAGATCACGAAGGGGTACCGGCTCGAGGCCAAGCACGTCATCCACACCGTCGGCCCCGTCTGGCGCGGCGGGTCACACCACGAGGACGACCTTCTCGCCTCGTGCTACCGGAACGCTATGCGGCTGGCCGCCGAGCACGACCTCAGGTCGATCGCCTTTCCGTCGATCAGCACCGGCGCCTACGGCTTCCCGATCGAGCGGGCCGTCCCGATCGCGCTGCGCGAGATCGTCGCCGCGCTGGAGCAGACGCCCCAGATCGAGACCGTGCGCATCGTCTGCTTTGATGCGGCGACCTATGCCGCCTATGAGAGAGGTCTTCGGGAGATTTCGCCCGTCGCCGACGGGCAGCCGGAGGCGTCAAGCTAGCCCTCGTCCGTCGTCCAGCGATCCGTCACGAGCCGCACACGCCCTGCTACGTTCAGACAGCAGAGGACGGGCTCAGGACGCTGACCCAAGAGCCGCTCCGCGGCAGCGATGTAGCGCGCGACCTGGTCGATGTAGTCGCTCTCGTGTAGCAGCACGTCCAGTTCAGCCGCGTCACGCAGACGGTCGGTCTTGAACTCCACCAGGTGCCACCGCCCGTCAGCCCACCAGAGCCCGTCGATGACGCCGCTGTCGGGCTGCCCCTCAGCGTCGACGACGCTGTAAGGCACTTCCGACAGACGTCCCTCGGCGACATCCATCTGCGCATAGAGCTCCGTGACCTGGAAGCGATCGAGCATCCGCGCGGCGCGGCGGACGCCATCCGCCACCCGTGCCTCGTCGGTGAGCCCAAGGTGATGCATCACGGCAACAGACTGGCGCGTAAAGACGCCACCATCGCTCCCAGGAAAGGTCCACGCAGCCAGGGCCTGATGTACCACTTCGCCCACCACCCATGCCGGCGCCCACACCTGACGTCGTTCCGGCACCACCCGCCACACCCGCGGCGGTGGGTCCCGTTCGGCGCCGGTGACCGCTTCATCAACCCGGAGCGCACTCGGCACGACATCGGCGAGCAGTCGAAGGTCTGTCGGGAGAGCGGGCTCTGGTGCGGCGCCGTGCGCCACAGCGATCTCCCCCAACACCGCCTCCGGCTCACAGATCGTACAGCGCACGACGCAACCCTGCACCTGCAGGTCGAACTCGTGGAGGGCAGCACCGGTGCTATCACACGGAGGTGCCTCCTCCGAGAGGTGCAACGCGCGATCCAGCTGCTCGAGCCAACCGGCGAGACCCAGCGAACCGTCCTTGCGCGCCGTGACGGTGCCGTTGACCCACAGCATCTCGCGTGCACGGGTCGCCGCGACGTAGAGCAGCCGGTCGGCTTCGGCAGCTTCGCGGTCGCCCTGCCGCTGTGCTGCCAGCCTATACGCCATCGACCCGCTCTTCTCGACCTCACGCGACCCGCCCTCCATCTCGATCTCCCGGTCCCCGGAGAGCGGAGGGACCACGCCCAGGTCCGCATCGATCAGCAGGCCACGGCTCCCGGGGCTGCGACGTGACGCGTCGCCCAGGACCACCACCGGAAACTCCAATCCCTTGGCCTGGTGCACCGTCATGATCTGGACCGCGCCGGCTACCGGCACCCGCGCCTCGCCCTCACGCGGCGCCACATCGCGCAGCTGATCCAGGTAGGCCAGGAAGGCGTCGACGCCGACAATCGCGGCGGCGTGGGCGTCGGCGAGCAGCTTGTTGACGTTGCCGGCTGCACGGCTTTCCCCGGCGCGCAGCAGGACGGCGCGATAGGCTGTTCGATCGAGAAAGGCCTTGAGCACGTCGGCGACCGGCGTCCGACCCACCATCTCGTGCAACTCAGCGATCAACATCGCCGCCTGACGCGCGACCTCAGCCTCCTCCTCCAACACGGTCGGGGCGTCGCTGCGAAGCGTCCGCCACAACGAGGGGAGCCCTGCAGCCCGCTGGGCCTCCCGCAGCCGGTAGAGCGCCATGTCCGAGAGTCCCACAGCGGGCGACCGCAACAGCCCCGCCAGCGCCAGGTCGTCGCTCGGATCAGCGAGCGCAGCCAGGGCATTGACCAGATCGCGCACCTCAGGACGGTCGTAGAAGCCACGCCCGGCAATGGTCAGATAGGGGATGCCGGCAGCCTCCAGGGCAGCCTCATAGTCGGGAAATGAGGTCGAGGCACGACAGAGGATCGCGATGTCGCCATAGCCCAGGGGTCGGCGCACCGGCGCACCACTCACCTCATCGTCGACCTCAAGCATCATCGACCGGCTCTCCACAAGCTCCGCCAGGCGCGCGCACAGACGATGCGCCGCGCGATCTTTGCCGCCGATGGCGAGGATCAGCTCCACATAGGGAGGTGTCAGCCCGTCAGCGGGCGCCTCGAGGGCATGAGCCAGGGGGGCGAAGGGCTCGGCGTAGGGGCGATCGGCGTCGTCAACCTCGCCGAGGACGGGACGCAGGAGCGCGTTGAGGGCCGCAACGAGGTCACGATGAGCGCGATAGGAGGTGGCAAGCTGATGCCCCTCTCCCGTGGACTCGATGTCTTGGCGCTCGTCGCGGAAGACACGCACGTCGGCCCCGCGGAAGGCGTAGATCGACTGCTTCCCATCCCCGACGATGAAGAGCCGTCCGCGATCGCCGTTCAATAGGCGCACCAGATCACGTTGACGCCCGTTGGTGTCCTGGAACTCATCCACGAGCAACGCCGCGACCTCGTCCTGCCACATCGCGCGGGCGTCGGCATTATGCCCCAACAGCTCAAGGGCCAGGACCTCCAGGTCGTCGAAGTCCAAAGCCTGACGCCGTCGCTTGGCCCGGTCGTAGGCTGACACAGCATACGCGTGGATGCGCATGAGCCCGGGCACGACCTGCCGCGCGAGATGCCGGTCAAGCTCCAGGTCGATGCCGTCGCCCACCAGCGGCGCCAGGGTGGCTTCGTAGCGCTCGCGCAGGCTGCGGATGGTGTCCTTGGGCCGGGCAGGGTCCCAATTGCCCTGGCGCCCCTTCAATAGCAGGTGGGCGCGCAGCGGCTGCATGTGGCGCGAGACCTCGAACCAATCGCCCACTGCCCGGGCGGCAGCGATAGCGTCGATGTGGGCCAGGGCGACCTCAAGATCCGGCGTCAAGGCGTCGCCGGCTGCCTGAGCCCGTGCCAGCGTGCCATCCGCGCGCAGCGCCAGCAGCGCTGCGAAATCGGCCTGCACCTCCGGATCGTCCAGGAATGCGCGGAGGGAGCCCACGAGGAGGGGCGCCCACAACGCCCATAGATCCTGCGTCGCGTCGAGGCCACAGGAAGCTGCCGGCCCATCCTCGATGTCTAGGCGCGCCCCAAGCAGCGACGCGGTGTGGCGCGCCAGATCCCGCTCGCCGAAGAGGCCGAAGAGCGGCACCAGCTCGTCCTGATCGGCAGCCCAGGCCAGCGTGACCTCGACCGCTTGCGCCTGCAACAGGGCCATCTCCCCCTCGTCCAGGAGTGTGAAGCGGGGATCGATGCCCAAGGCAGCGGGGTGGCGCCGCAGGATCTCGCCGCAGAGGCTGTGAATCGTCCCGATTCGCGCGCCATCGAGCGCCTGGTAGTGATCGCGCCAGAGGGCTCGTTCCGCATCCGTGAGGTCCCCACGGGCCAGATAATCCCCCATCTCCTTCCGCACCCGGTTGCGCATCTCCCGCGCGGCCTTCCGCGTGAAGGTGATCGCGACGATCGCGCGCAGCGGCAGTCCTTCGGCGAGGAGCGAGAGGTAGCGCGCGACGAGGGTCCGCGTCTTGCCCGCGCCGGCGCCTGCCGTGACCGCGACATCGCGTCCGCGCGCGACAACGGCGGGACGCTGCTCGTCGCTCGGCGTCATCTGCGCCACGATCGGATGCAAGGTTACCATCTCCTCGCCTCGTAGTGCCAGCAGAAGCCCGCTGCCGGGCAGTAGGCGGGACACCCCCCGCTGGGCGGGGTCGGGACAAAGCATCCGCCTCGCGCGCCGCGCACCGCCTCCCAAGCATAAGCGGTCGCGGCCTCGATCGCCGCCTGTGGTCCCCTTCCCCCATCACCGCGGAAGCCGGAGAGGCTCAAGGGGCTGGGCTGCGCATGCTGCACGTGCCAATAGAAACCCTCGGCAACATGCCCCAACTCCAGGGCGTCGCGCGCCGCAAGGGCATAGAGCGGCAGCTGCAGGATCTCACCCCGGTTGGCCCTTGCATTGCTGTAGGCGGTGGGGCCGGCAGTCTTGTAGTCCACGATACGCACCCGGCCCGCGCCGTCACGGTCCACACGATCGATCAAGCCCCGGAGGCGGAAGCTGTCACCTGCTCCGTCCGGAACCTCGAGCGGGGGCGCCCCCTCTTGGCCCAGTCCGAAGCGGTGCTCCGCCTCGTAGAAGGTGAAGCCGTCCCCCAACGCCTCGATCGCGGTCACCGACCGGCGCAGGTTCTCGAGGATCGACCGCCGTGTCTGATCCCACCATGCCGTGGCGCGGAAGCCCTCACGGCGTGGCGCGGCGTCGAGGATCGGCAGCGCCACGTCGGGCAGCGCCGACAGCAGTGCCGCCTCCCCGGCCCCCTCGCCTACCTGTTGGTAGAGGGCCTCGAGGATGTGATGATAGATATTGCCGAGCTGGCGTCCATCCAACCCCTCGGTAGGGGTCGGGCGCGGTGCCAGGCCCAGGAGGTGACCGACGAAAAAGGAAAACGGGCACAGGCGATAGCTCTCGAGCCGGCTCGCGCTCCAGCTTCGCGAAGGGCTGAAGTGTGCGGCGAACGTCGCCTGCCACGCGGCAAGGTCGCCGTCGAAGGCCCCCCGGTGCGCGCCTCGGCGCTGTGCCAACACGTTCCGACCACGTGTGAGGCTGTCGACCAACGCCGGATGCTGCTCCTGAACCCAGGCCCACGCCGTCCTGTCGTCTGAGCGTGCCGACACCGCGATCAACAACTCAGGCCACGAGGCCGCCTCAGCCGGGGTAGGTGGAGCGGCACTCGTCGTGGTCTCCGGCTCGATCTCGAGTCGCTGCCGGACCTCCTCCCAGAAGGGTGAAGGTTGCCAGGGTGTGCCGTTGTCGGCAATGCGAGGTCGCGTCAGCAACAACGCCTCTCGCGGGCGCGTCAATGCCTCGTAGAGGGACTGTGCTTCGAAACTCTCCAACGAGTCGGCAATCGGCAGATCGAAGCTCTCGCGCAGGCGTCTTCGATCCGCATCAGGCAGAAAAGGATCCTCACCCAACGTCGCCGGGAACTCACCCTCAGCCAGGCCCAACACCGCGACGGCGCGGTAGGCGATCCCACGTGCCTGTGCCACCTCCGCCGCGAGCACCACGTCGGCGTCGGCGGGCAAGGGGACGTGATAGGTCACCGCATCGATCGCGCCCAACGCCTCCTCCAGGAAGGCGGCAAAGGTTACCGGAGCCGATCCGACCGCCTCCTCTGCCCAGACCAGACCGCGCAACACGTCCTTGAGCGCGTTGAGCGCCGCAAGATCACGCTCGGCTAGACCGGTAGGATCGCGGCCTGCCCGCCGGGCGACACCGAGGCTCAGCCGGGGATCGTCCTCATCGTGCTCCCCGACGCCGACATCACCGATCAGCTGCTCCAGCCATGCGACGTGGTCACGGTAAGGGAGGGCTTCCATCGTCTCGGCGCCGCAACCGGGCGGTGTGATCCGCCGGCGAAAGCGCGAAAACGTGTGCCACAGAGCTTCGGCCCGCTCGGCGGTGGGCACGTCGGCAGGCACTTCGGTGGCTTCTTCGTCACGCGCGTCGGGCGTCGCGGCGGTCCGACGAAGTGACTCGAAGGCCTCCTCCCACTGTGCGGCGCCGCCGATGACGCTACCCCAGCGAGCGACCCACCCCAGCGCCTCGGCATCCTCGGGTGTAATGCCGATCGGCACACTATCCTGCGTCGCGACGCCATCCGCCTCGACATAGGATTGCAGCCAATCGAAGTAGGGCGAGCGCCAGACCGCCACCGTGGGCCGCCACGCAAGGTGCCCCTCACCCGGTTCGGCCACCTGCAGCAACTCCACGAGCGCCGCCACCGCCGGGTTGCCACGCAGCGCAGTGCCTGTGGCAATCCGCACCGGTAGCCCATACTCCGCCGCTGTCTGAAGGATATAGTCGCGATAGAGCTGCAGGTCACGTGCCAGCAGCGCCGTCTCGCCGGGGCGCACACCCCGGCGCACGATAGTGGTCTTGATCCAGCGCAGAGCCGCGCGCACCTCGGCCTCGCGATCGGGCACCGCCGCCATGGAGACGAAGGGGCCGGCGGAGAGGCGCGTGGAGCGATCGGTGTAGAGCGTCTGCTCCAGGTGTCGCAGAGGTGCCACCGTGTCGCCGCAAACCCCAGGAGCCGGCAGTGGCGCTGCCACCAACCCCAGAGCCGCCTCGAGGCGAACTCGCGTGCGGTTGAACCGACGGTGAACCAGGGCACGCTCCGGTCCGTCGAGCTCGCCCGTGAGCGTGACGACCATCCGACCGACACGCGGCGCCAACCTGACCAACACTTGTCGCTGTACCGTCGTTAGGTCGTCGAAGCCGTCCACCATCACGCAGGCCCAACCCACGGCGACGGCAGCATGATCGCTGAGGACCTCCGCCGCCAGCCAGCCGATGCCGGCGTCATCGGCCCACGCCTCTGCCTGCAGCCGGTGCTGATAGGCCGCGTAGAGCTCAGCCAACTCCGTGAGGCGCGGTGGCGCGTCCAGCGCATCGAGGGCAGCCTGCAAAGCTTCCGGAAAGACGCCCCCTGCCTTGAGTTCGCCGATCAGGTCGCGGAGCGCGCGCACGAATCCGGGCATGCGGCGGATGGCATCATAGTGGACCAGCGGGGAGCTGTCCATCACCGTGCGTAGCAGGCGCACCTGTACCGGATCGCTGAGCCGCGTGACACCGACCCCAGCCTGACGCAGGATCTCGCGGTAGATGTCGTCGAAGGTGCCGATGCGTACACCGAGGGCACCCCCCGCCTGGGCCAACCGCTCCCGCCAGGCACGCGCCTGCAGCCGCGTCGGGACGATCACGCGCGGGGCTGCAGCGGGGTCACGCGCCAACTCGCGTGCCAGGTCGATGAGATACGCTGTCTTGCCGCACGCCGCCGGCGCGACATAGAGACTCACGTGAGCGGTGTGCATCTCACCCGTGCTGAGTCTCCTCTCCATCGCGATCCCTGACCCTATACGGTCCCGGCTGCAGACTACGCCACAAACCGGCCCAGGTAGCCCTTGATCCCCTGCAGAGCCGGCTCGCGTTCTTGATCCGGTGACGTGGCAGGCGGGAGCACCTCATCCGGCTCATAGTGGTAGCGCTCACCCCAGGCCATTACCAACACCGGCGTCGGCTCCGCGACAATGTGCGCGTAGGTCTTCGAGAAAGCCTCGCGGTGATCCACCGGATGCGACATCTCGTTCTCGTGGCCCGTGATGACCAGGCGGGGTGAGACGCCCCTGATCAACCGTCGCAGGTCGGTGGACCAGCAGTTGGGTAACAGCACATCGACCTCGACGTGCTCGTGAACGCGATCGATCCACACGACGAAGTCCTCGATATTGGACTGATCGCCGGTCTGCATCACGTGCACGCCGTTCGGCAGGCCCACTACATAGACGTTGTTGAGCAGCTCGCTGCCCTGATGCCCCGGAAAGACCCGATAGGTGATGGCACTATCACCCAGCGCCAACCGGTGGACCGACTGCCCATCCCGCGTGGGCCGGATCAGATCCGCGAAAGCCACCTCACCCTCCCAGAGCCCGGGCGGCACGATCACCGGGCGCCCCAATGCCAGCATCCGGCCCACAACATCGGCGTCGGCATGGTCACTGTGCTCGTGGCTGATGAACAACGCCTGCGTGACGTCCAGGATCTTGTCAAAGAGCTCAGGTCGAACGGAGAAGCTGTCAAACGGCCCGCGATGCAGGTCGAAGCCCACCGTGAGCTCCGGCGTTTTGACCACGAAACTGTGATTGTAGAGCTTCCAGAGGGTCATACCGTTGGTGACCACCTCGGCCTCGATCTGGTCCACCGCACGCGCGATCCTGCGGTTGAGAAAGTCGTTCAGACAGGGCTCCAGCGGGGCCGACAGCACATGCAGGGGCTCATCGAGCATCAAGAGCGCCTTCATGCGGATCGCCGGTTCGGGCCAGGCGGGCGGACAACGGTGCAACGCGTCATCCACCCACGTCAGCGTGCTCTCCATCCACCGCGTCATCTGCAGGCGGATGCTCCGCGTTTCAGGGTCTTCATAGAGGGATTCAAGAGCGAGGAACGGATTGTCGTGCACCAGGAGGACCTCCCTTATCGTAGTATCTGCACCAACTTCGGACAGGCCTGCTCACCCGCCTGCGGTCAGCACCTCAATGCGTCGCTCGCCACGTCACCCCACTCACCACCAGGAGTGCGCCGAGCAGGGCCAGCGGACCTGGGGCCTCACCGATCGCCAGGAAGACCCAGAGCGGATTGAGGATCGGCTCCAGGGTCACGATGAGCGTCGTCTCCAGCGCCCGGACGACTCTGATCGCCATCGAGTAGAGCACAAAGGCGAGGCCGATCTGAAAGATGCCCAGGAAGATGACAATGCCGACGTTGGGCAGCGTCCATGCCTCGCGGACCATCGCAGGCGTGCCGAGCAGCGCCCCGGCGACATAGCTGAGCAACAACGTCTCCGCAGGATCGCCGTCCTTCTGTGCCCTCAGCGCTACCGTCATCACCGCCATGGTCACGCCGCTGATCAGCGCGAGCAGACTGCCGATCATGGTGGGGCTCGTCAGGCTGTGACCGAAGGAGAGCTGATCGCCGAAGAAGAAGCCCATGCCGGCCATGACCGCGATGACCGACACCCCATCGGCCCGCGTCGGGCGCTCCTTCAACCACCAAGCGCCAAGGATCATCACGTAGATCGGCGCCGTGTACTGCAGGAAGATCGCGTTCGCCGCCGTGGTCATCTTGATCGACGTGATATAGAGGTACTGGGTCGCCAGGAAAGCCGTGGCCCCCAATAGGTGTAGCGGCGTGATCCGAAAGCGCCGTCCGCGCAGATAGACGAAGAAGAGCCCCGCCGCCAGCGCGCTCCGTCCTGCCAGGATCGACAAGGGCTGCCAGTCAGATACCTTGATCAGCAGACCGCTGGTCGACCAGAGAACGGCGGTGAGGACGAGAAAGAGGATGGCCTTCTGCCGAGAGAGAGGAATCGGCCTCGCACTGAGCGTAGAATCCGCGCTGATCATAGAGCCCAGTATAGCACGATATTGTACGAACCAGGAGACGACTTCGCCGGCAAGCCTAGCCCGCAAACATTCCCAGTTGGATCAGCATCACCCGCTCGACCGCAGCCATCTCCTCCTCGGTCAGACGACCGCCGCACTCGACCAGACGCAGCCGGCTCACCGTCGTCAACTGATCCGCCATCGCTTTCCCCGCCCGTCCCCGAAACTGCACACGGGCCTCACTGGGGTAGACCCGATCGACCGCTGAACTCAATGGCACAACCTGTACGCGGTTCAGATGACGATTGGCCGAGTCATTGCTCACAATCACAGCCGGGCGCTGCTTCTACAGACGCTTCAGCTCCTCGCCCAGGTGTGCCCGCCGCAGGCGCCTATGCTGTAGAAGCCACCGCAGGTCATTCGCGTTGTCATACATGAGCTGCCAGTGATAGTAGTTGACGTGCTCCAGCGCAGCGAATCCCGCCAGCAGCGTCGCCCAGAGGATCTCCAAACCGCGCGTGGCGCCCATCAGCACGGCGAAGACGGCGAGCAGCGGATAGAGCCCCAGCAAGATGACATTGCTGCGGCGAAAGGTCCGGTAGCGCCGGGCGAACCCGTCGGGCAGGCGCGCGGCTCTTCCCGTCACAACGGCGAGCTTCAGGTGCCAGTAGCGCCCTCCCTGGATCAGGATGAAGCAGAGGACACCCATCGCATAGCTGTAGAGAAGATAGGTGGGCGCCTGGACGGTCCACAGGGCGAAAGCCAGGACAGCGGGCAGGAAGATCACATTGAAGAACTCACCATTGCGCAGGTAACGCAGGCGGCGGATGATGGCAGTGCGACTCATACCTGCGAGTCTATCCGCGTCTGTGATCCCGGCAAATGGTCGCCGGGATCACAAACGCAGCAGCCGTCAGCGGATGACCGCGGGCAGATAGACACGGTAGCCAGGCTCAGTCGGCTCCCCCACGACCACCACGACCGTATCGGTCCCGCGAGCGCCCGACGCGTCGGTCGCGGTAAGCGTCAGGGCGTGCGTCCCGTCAGACAGGTGATCAGGGAAGAGCAAGGCCCCGTTGCCCAGGACGCCATCGATGCTGGAGGCCCACACCAGCGCGGGTCCCGTCAACTGCCCTTCGTCACGATCATAGGCAAAGCCCGCCAGCGAGGGTCGGGATGAGAGAACCTCTCCCTCCGTAGGTGCCTGAATCCGCACCTCGGGTGGATGGTTCTCAAGCGCAAAGGGCCCGTAGTCAGCGTGACCGACGTTGAAGCCATCACTGGCCTCGACCCGCACCCACACCTGCGACCCCGCCGGGATCTCCGCCAGCTTCAGCGCGAACTCTGTCTCGCGAAGGTTCGCCGCGACCGGCAGCCAGGTAGCGCCGTTGTCGGAGCTGGTGAGGATGCTGTAGGCCAGAGTCGTTCCGGCGTCGGCATCCGTGGCTGTCCAACTGAGAGGGAGCACGGCATCTGCTGCCTGCGTGGTACCGAGCGCCTGGCGACTCGTTGTCAACGTGACCACAGGACCATGGGAGGTAACCGGTAGCGTGGCGATCTCGTCGGCGCCGTGGCGCACCACCACGCCGGCGGGAGTACCGGAGAGCGGGAGCGCCACGAGGGCGTTGTCCCAGTCGCCTTGGTTGCCCGCCTGCACCGAGAGATCGAAGCAAGCACTGCTGAGCACGCCCCC